>Ga0256410_1000321_pt1 | contig 52631 bp, 41 predicted proteins | sample PhyWR1_FD_185983 | JGI IMG/M metagenome (GOLD analysis project Ga0256410, IMG submission 185983) | Leaf surface microbial communities from wheat plants in UC Gill Tract Community Farm, Albany, California, United States - DLSL W.R1 | ecosystem: Host-associated > Plants > Phyllosphere >... | reverse complement strand
GTACGCTCATTGTAATCTCCTGATGAGGGTGAAAAACCGTTTGCCGGGCCAGACGGGCTTGCCCGACATCCAACAAAGGCCGACCATCATACACGGCTTCTGATGACAGGCCGAATCCATCAGGCAGGCAACCACCGGTCGCTCAAGCACAGCCTTTTCAGAAAGCACTTTGACAAGCATTCTCATTAACATTAAGCTCCAATCCATCGACTCAACCCGCGATGGTCAGCCCTTATGTATGTGTGTCTTTGTGTCGGCGTCACCGACGGACAGATCCGCGATGCGATCTATGAAGGATGCTGCAGTTACAAGGAAGTGCGAGCCGCGACCAATGTCGCAAGCCAGTGTGGCAAATGCGCCTGCCTGGCCAAGGAAGTGGTCCGTGAGACCCTGACCGAGCTTCAGGTCAGCCAGGCCGCCCTGCCCTATCCCGTGGAATTTACCGCGGCCTGAAAACCCAGAATTCAAAGAACCGGACCCTGTGTCCGGTTTTTTTATGCTCTGAATTCAATAAGTTAGCGCTCCAACGCGGTTCACAAACATTCTTATTCCTATTAATTTTCACTTATTATTCAACAACTTAGGTTTGACACTACTAAGTATCGGGCTCAAACTTCACTGTATTGGCACACTTCTACAGGGCAGGAACCCGTAATGAAAGGCGACGTAAGCGTCATCCAGCATCTCAACAAGATCCTCGGAAACGAGCTGGTCGCGATCAACCAGTACTTCCTGCACGCTCGCATGTACGAAGATTGGGGCCTGAACAAGCTCGGCAAGCACGAGTACAAGGAATCCATCGACGAGATGAAGCACGCTGACAAACTGATCAAGCGTATTCTCTTCCTCGAAGGCATCCCTAACGTTCAGGACCTGGGCAAGCTGCTGATCGGCGAGCACACCAAGGAAATGCTCGAGTGCGACCTGAAGCTTGAAAAGAAAGGCCTGGCCGACCTGAAGGCAGCCATCGCCCATTGCGAAACCGCTGGCGACTTCGGCTCGCGTGACATGCTTGAAGAGATCCTCGAATCCGAGGAAGAGCACATCGACTGGCTGGAAACCCAACTGGGGCTGATCGACAAGATCACTATCGAAAACTACCTGCAGTCGCAGATGGGCGAAGAATAATTATTCGCCGCATAAAAAAACCCGCTATCAGCGGGTTTTTTTATGCTTGCCGGAAGCTCAGGCTTCGGAAGCCTTGGCTTTGGCAGCAGCGTCCTTGATCAGGGTTTGCAGCTCACCCTTCTCGAACATTTCCAGCATGATGTCGCTACCGCCAACCAGCTCACCGGCTACCCACAGCTGCGGGAAGGTCGGCCAGTTGGCATATTTTGGCAGGTTGGCACGGATTTCCGGGTTCTGCAGGATGTCGACGTAGGCGAACTTCTCGCCACAACCCATCACTGCTTGCGATGCCTTGGCCGAGAACCCGCATTGCGGGGCATTCGGCGAGCCTTTCATGTAAAGCAGAATGGTGTTGTTGGCAATCTGCTCTTTGATCGTTTCGATGATATCCATGTAGCACCTCGGCTTAACTTTGCGACGCTGTTGTCGGCACGGTGGCGCATTGTAACGGAAAGCCGAGCAGCGTGCTCGGCCTAGCTGTTCCTTACGCGGCCTCCACCTGCACGGGTACGCCATTGAGCGCAGCGTTGCCGGAAACCTGGTCCCGCAAGCGCTCGTCGGTCAGGTCATTGGCGCTCACCCCGGGCTGCGCCTGGGCGATCTGCATGTGCACGCCCTGACGACCGTGACCGAAGCCATGGGGCAGACTGACCACCCCGGGCATCATGTCCTCGCAGGCTTGCACCTCGACTTCGAGATCGCCCGTGCGGGAGCGGATACGCACCCGCTGGCCGTCCTGCAACTGTCGCTGTTGCAGGTCTTGCGGGTGCATCAACAGATGATGGCGAGGCTTGCCTTTCACCAGGCGGTGGAAATTGTGCATCCATGAGTTGTTGCTGCGCACATGGCGGCGGCCGATCAGCAGCAGCTCACCCGGTACGGGCGGTGCCAGTTGCGTCAGGCGGTGAAGGTCGTCCAGCAACACCTGGGGTGCCGCTTCGACAGCCTTGCTGGTAGTCGCCAGGCGCGCAGCGAGGTTGCTGCGTAACGGCCCGAGGTCAAGGCCGTGTGGGTGCTCGTCCAGCGTTGCCAGTGAAAGACGCCAAGGCGTTGCTTCACCATAGCGCCCCTTGCGCAAGGCCAGATCGATCATCTGCGCAGGTGCCCAGGTCGGTTTCAACTCAAGCTCGGCACGTCTGGCAAACGCCTGGGCCAGGCCGACGAAAATTTCCCAGTCGTGCAGCGCCCCGTCCGGCTTGGCCAGGATCGCCCGGTTGAAGCGGGTGACGTTGCGCACGGCCAGCAAGTTGAAGGTGCTGTCGTAGTGGTCGTTTTCCAGCGAGGAGGTGGAAGGCAGGATCAGGTCGGCATGCCGAGTGGTTTCATTGATGTAGAGGTCGATGCTGAGCATGAACTCCAGGCCTTCCAGGGCCGCATCCAGCTGGCGACCGTTAGGCGTGGACAGCACCGGGTTGCCGGCCACTGTCACCAAGGCGCGTACCTGCCCTTCGCCAGGTGTCAGCATCTCTTCGGCCAGGGCCGCCACGGGCAGCTCGCCACCGTACTCGGGCAAACCCGAGACCCGGCTCTGCCAGGCGTTGAAATGGCCGCCCGAGGTGGTGGCCACCAGGTCGACGGCGGGCTCGGTGCACAAAGCGCCGCCTTCACGGTCGAGGTTGCCGGTGACCAGGTTGATCAGTTGCACCAGCCAGTGGCAGAGGGTTCCGAAGGTTTGGGTGGAAACGCCCATGCGGCCATAGCACACGGCCTTTTCTGCCGCAGCGAAGTCCCGTGCCAGCTGGCGGATCTGCGTAGCAGCAATGCCGCAATGCGGGCTCATGGCTTCGGCGCTGAGGGGGGCAAGCGCCTCACGCACCTGCTGCAGGCCGTTGATGGGTAAGTGCGAACCTTGCGCCAGGCCCTCCTCGAACAGGGTGTTGAGCACGCCGCACAACAAGGCTGCGTCCCCACCCGGACGGATAAACAGGTGGGTATCGGCCATGGCCGCCGTTTCGCTGCGCCGAGGGTCCACCACCACCAGGCGCCCGCCCCGGCCAAGCAGGGCCTTGAGGCGCTTTTCCACATCGGGCACGGTCATGATGCTGCCGTTGGAGGCCAGCGGGTTGCCGCCAAGAATCAGCATGAAGTCGGCGTGGTCGATATCCGGAATCGGCAGCAGCAGGCCATGGCCATACATCAGGTGGCTGACCAGGTGTTGTGGCAGCTGGTCCACCGAGGTGGCCGAGAAACGGTTGCGTGTCTTGAGCAGGCCGAGGAAGTAATTGCTGTGGGTCATCAAACCGTAGTTGTGCACGCTAGGGTTGCCCTGGTAGACCGCCACGGCATTGCGCCCGTGAGCCTGCTGGACCGCCCACAACTTTTCCGCGGCCAGGACAAAGGCCTCGTCCCAGCCGATGGCCTGCCAACGCTCCCCTACCCGCTTGTGGGGCTGGCGCAGGCGGTCAGGGTCGTTCTGGATGTCCTGCAAGGCCACGGCCTTGGGGCAGACGTGGCCACGGCTGAACGGGTCCTGGGGGTCGCCCTTGATCGAGCTGATTAGCGCCCGCCCGTCGTCTTCATGGCTGACTTCGATGTTCAGCCCGCAGATTGCTTCGCACAGGTGACAGGCACGGTGATGCAGGGTCTTGGTCATGGCCGCCTCTGCCTTGTTGTTGTCGAACATTGACTATGCGCCCGCCCCCTGCCCCCGGCCAGCGCCCTTCGCCGCGTGAATCCACCGACATCAGGCACACGATTTGCGACAGCCATTTGCCAAATTGCCAGCAAGCCCTGTACAACCTCGTGTAGCAAATAAAAAACAGCACAGGCCGACGGGTGAAGACACCCTTTGCAACACCCTTTTCAATCAGGCCGCTGTTCCCCCTTGGCTTCAGGCGACATTTACTTATAGTATTGCGCCTTTCCCTATTTTCGTCCGCCCCGTGCGGCTTACGCCGCAGGTCAATCCCGTTGTCAAAAAAAACCATACGGTCGACCTGCATACCGTTGCAGATAAGGTAGTCAATCATGAGCGCTAGGCACTTTCTCTCCCTGCTGGACTTCACCACCGACGAATTGCTCGGGGTGATCCGCCGCGGCATCGAGCTGAAGGACCTGCGCAAACGAGGCGTGCTGTTCGAGCCCCTGAAGAACCGCGTGCTTGGCATGATCTTCGAGAAATCCTCGACCCGTACCCGCGTGTCGTTCGAGGCTGGCATGATCCAGCTGGGCGGCCAGGCCATCTTCCTGTCGCCACGCGACACCCAGCTGGGCCGTGGCGAGCCGATCGGTGACAGCGCCATCGTGCTGTCGAGCATGGTCGATGTGGTGATGATTCGTACCCACGCCCACAGCACCCTGACCGAATTCGCCGCCAAGTCGCGTGTGCCGGTGATCAACGGCCTGTCCGACGAGTCGCACCCATGCCAACTGCTGGCCGACATGCAGACCTTCCTCGAGCACCGCGGCTCGATCCAGGGCAAGACCGTGACCTGGATCGGTGACGGTTTCAACATGTGCAACTCCTATATCGAGGCCGCCAGGCAGTTCGATTTCCAGCTGCGCATCGCCTGCCCCGAAGGCTACGAGCCGGATCAGCGCTTCATGGCGCTGGGCGGTGACCGCGTGCAGATCATCCGCGATGCCAAGGAAGCCGTGCGTGATGCACACCTGGTGGTCACCGATGTCTGGACTTCCATGGGTCAGGAGGAGGAAACTGCACGGCGCCTGGCGCATTTCGCGCCTTACCAGGTCACCCGCGAACTGCTCGACCTGGCGGCACCCGATGTCCTCTTCATGCACTGCCTGCCCGCCCACCGTGGCGAGGAAATCAGCCAGGACCTGCTCGACGACCCACGTTCGGTCGCCTGGGACGAGGCTGAAAACCGCCTGCATGCACAGAAGGCGCTTCTCGAATTCCTTGTAGAACCGGCTTACCACCACGCATGAGTCAACCCCTACTGCTCAACCTGCGCAACCTCGCCTGCGGCTACGGCGACCAGCGCATCGTCCAGAACCTCAATCTGCACCTGAACGCAGGCGACATCGGTTGCCTGCTGGGTTCCTCCGGTTGCGGGAAAACCACCACGCTGCGCGCCATTGCCGGTTTCGAACCGGTACACGAAGGCGAGATCCAGCTGGCCGGCGAGGTCATTTCCCGCGCCGGCTTCACCCTGGCCCCGGAAAAGCGCCGCATCGGCATGGTGTTCCAGGACTATGCGCTGTTCCCGCACCTGACCGTGGCGCAGAACATTGCCTTTGGCATCGCCAAGCACCCACGCCAGGCCGCCGTCATCGAAGAGATGCTCGAACTGGTCAAGCTTGGCGGCCTGGGCGGGCGTTACCCGCACGAATTGTCTGGCGGCCAGCAGCAACGGGTCGCCCTGGCCCGCGCGCTGGCGCCGGAACCGCAGTTGCTGCTGCTCGACGAGCCATTCTCCAACCTTGACGTGGAGTTGCGCCGGCGCCTGAGCCATGAGGTTCGCGATATTCTCAAGAGCCGTGGCACCAGCGCCATCCTGGTTACCCATGACCAGGAAGAAGCCTTTGCCGTCAGCGATCAGGTCGGTGTGTTCAAGGAAGGCCGCCTGGAGCAGTGGGACACGCCCTACAACCTTTACCACGAACCACAGACGCCGTTCGTGGCCAGCTTCATTGGCCAGGGGTACTTCATCCGTGGGCAGATGAGCAGCCACGAGGCCGTCAATACCGAGCTGGGAGAACTGCGCGGCAACCGTGCCTACATCCTGGCACCGGGCAGTTCGGTGGACGTGCTGCTGCGGCCCGACGATATCGTGTATGCACCGGGCAGCGCGCTACAGGCGAACATCGTTGGCAAGAGCTTCCTGGGGGCATCGACCCTGTACCGCCTGCAACTGCCCACTGGCAGCCAGCTGGAAGCGATCTTCCCTAGCCATAACGACCTTCAGGTCGGTGAAGATGTGGGGATTGCGGTGAAAGCCGATCACCTGGTGCTGTTCCCGGTGCCGGGTAGCGTTGCGGCGCAGTTGCCGCGGCAGGAGAATGGCGTGCGTCGGTACAGTTCCGCGACCTGATTGCAGATCCCTGGGGCCGCTTTGCGGCCCTTCGCGGGCTTGCCCGCTCCCACAGGTTTCGCGTCAAGTATTCCTGTGGGAGCGGGCAAGCCCGGCTCAGCCTCTGCCGATCCCGGCAAACTTGCCTTGGGTATGCTCGGCCAGCACCGCCGCCGCCAACTCCACTTCCAGCCCACGCCGTCCAGCGCTGACATGGATGGTTGCAAAATTCTGCGCTGATTCGTCAATGAAGGTTCGCAAGCGCTTCTTCTGCCCCAAAGGGCTGATCCCCCCCACCAGATAACCCGTAGCCCGCTGCGCCGCCGCCGGGTCTGCCATTTCGCATTTCTTTACCCCGGCAGCATGGGCCAGGGCCTTGAGGTCCAGGGTGCCCACAACCGGCACCACCGCCACCAGCAACTCCCCTTTCTCGCTGCTCGCCAGCAAGGTCTTGAACACCTGCTGCGGGTCGAGCCCGAGCTTTTCCGCCGCCTCCAGACCGTAGGACGCCGACTTGGGGTCATGCTCATAACTGTGCACACGGTGCTCGGCGCGATGCTTCTTCAACAGGTCTAGGGCGGGGGTCATGCAAGGGCTCCGGTCTGGGACGGCTCGGCGGCTACTTTAGGACAATTCCCACAGCGCAGCCAGCGCACCGCAATCGCGCACCTCTAGTACGCGGATTCGCAGCCAATTTTAGCGACCATTTCGTGACTGGTCGTTCACTTTCGACCTTTGACATCAGCGTTTCTTGTCTATATTTTTTCGCTTCTGAACAAATGGCGCACTTTTAAGGTGCGTTTCCTGTATTTGCCCGGGGTCAATGGGGATCGACACCGGGCTTTGCTGTCGAGCGCCACGCGCCTCACAACAAAAAAAACGAGGTCATACATGACGACTGCTCTACGCCAACCCACGCTGTCCAGCCAATGCCTGGCCGAGTTTCTCGGCACAGCCCTGCTCATTTTCTTCGGTACCGGCTGTGTTGCCGCGCTCAAGGTCGCCGGCGCCAGCTTTGGCCTGTGGGAAATCAGCATCATCTGGGGCGTCGGCGTGAGCATGGCGATCTACCTCACCGCCGGCATTTCCGGCGCGCACCTGAACCCGGCAGTGAGCATCGCCCTCACCCTGTTCGCCGGTTTCGACAAGCGCAAGCTGCCCTTCTACATGCTGGCCCAGGTATGCGGCGCGTTTTGCGGCGCGGCGCTGGTCTACACCCTGTACAGCAACCTGTTCTTCGATTTCGAACAGGCCCACGCCATGTTGCGCGGTAGCGAAGCCAGCCTGGAGCTGGCCTCGGTGTTCTCCACCTACCCACACCCCTCGCTGTCCACCGGCCAGGCGTTCCTGGTTGAAGTCGTCATCACGGCTATCCTGATGGCCGTGATCATGGCCCTGACCGACGACAACAACGGCCTGCCGCGCGGCGCCATGGCCCCGCTGCTGATCGGCCTGCTGATCGCGGTGATCGGCAGCGCCATGGGCCCGCTGACCGGCTTTGCCATGAACCCTGCTCGCGATTTCGGGCCAAAACTCATGACTTTCCTGGCCGGTTGGGGCGAAATCGCCTTCACTGGCGGACGGGACATACCGTATTTCCTGGTTCCGGTGTTTGCACCGATCCTTGGCGCTTGCCTGGGTGCCGCGACCTATCGCGGCCTGATTGCCCGCAACCTGCCAATGGCAGCTGCCGCGAACCCTGAGACAAATGACAATCGCCAGGGCGATACTCAAGCCAATTGATGCCGGCTACATGCCCAGCCCTGACCTCCCATTCTCGCAAGGCCTACGACCATGACAGACACCCAGGACAAGAACTACATCATCGCCCTGGACCAGGGCACCACCAGTTCGCGTGCCATCATTTTCGACCGCGACGCCAATGTGGTGGGCACCTCCCAGCGCGAGTTCGCCCAGCACTATCCGCAGGCGGGCTGGGTCGAGCACGACCCGATGGAAATCTTCGCCACGCAGAGCGCGACCATGGTCGAGGCCTTGGCACAGGCAGGCATCAGCCATGCCCAGGTAGCCGCAATCGGCATCACCAACCAACGCGAAACCACCGTGGTGTGGGACAAGGAAACCGGGCGCCCGGTTTACAATGCCATCGTCTGGCAGTGCCGCCGCAGCACCGAGATCTGCGCCCAACTCAAGCGCGACGGCCATGAAGACTACATACGCGACACCACCGGCCTGGTCACCGACCCGTACTTCTCCGGCACCAAGCTGAAGTGGATCCTCGACAACGTCGAGGGCGCCCGCGAACGCGCCGAGCGTGGCGAACTGTTGTTCGGCACCATCGATACCTGGCTGATCTGGAAGTTCTCGGGCGGCAAGGTGCACGTCACCGACTACACCAATGCCTCGCGCACGCTGATGTTCAACATCCATAGCCTGGAGTGGGACGACAAGCTGCTGGAAATCCTCGGCATCCCGCGGCAGATGCTGCCCGAGGTTCGTTCTTCTTCAGAAGTGTACGGCCAGACAAAAAGCGGCATTGCCATTGCTGGCATCGCAGGTGACCAACAGTCGGCACTGTTCGGCCAGATGTGCGTAGAGCCCGGCCAGGCCAAGAACACCTACGGTACCGGCTGCTTCCTGCTGATGAACACCGGCGAGCAGGCAGTAAAATCGTCCCATGGCCTGCTCACCACCATCGCCTGCGGCCCGCGTGGCGAGGTGGCCTATGCGCTGGAAGGCGCGGTGTTCAACGGTGGTTCCACCGTGCAATGGCTGCGTGACGAGCTGAAGATCGTCAACGACGCCCTGGATACCGAATACTTCGCCAGCAAGGTCAAGGACAGCAACGGCGTCTATCTGGTGCCGGCATTCACCGGCCTGGGTGCGCCGTACTGGGACCCGTACGCCCGTGGCGCGCTGTTCGGCCTGACCCGTGGCGTGAAGGTGGACCACATCATCCGCGCCGCGCTGGAGTCGATCGCCTACCAGACCCGCGACGTGCTCGATGCCATGCAGCAGGACTGCGGCCAGCGCCTGTCGGAGCTGCGTGTGGACGGCGGTGCAGTGGCCAACAACTTCCTCATGCAGTTCCAGGCCGACATCCTCGGCACGTGCGTGGAGCGCCCGCAAATGCGCGAAACCACAGCCCTGGGCGCCGCCTACCTGGCCGGCCTGGCCTGCGGCTTCTGGAGCGGCCTGGACGAACTGCGCGACAAGGCAATCATCGAGCGCGAGTTCAGCCCGCAGCTGGATGAAACGCAGAAAGAGAAGCTGTATGCCGGCTGGAAGAAAGCCGTCGAACGTACCCGTGACTGGGAAGATCACGAGGCGTAAAACACATTGGGGCCGCCACGCGGCCCCAATCGTCCACTGGCCGTCATCCCCTTCCTACGGCATCATTGCAGAATTTGTCCGGCTGCCCCAAAGGACCGCCCATGAATCTGCCCCCCCGCCAACAACAAATCCTCGAACTGGTGCGCGAGCGCGGTTACGTCAGTATCGAAGAAATGGCGCAGCTGTTTGTCGTGACGCCGCAGACCATCCGTCGAGATATCAACCAGCTTGCCGAGCTCAACCTGCTTCGCCGCTACCACGGTGGCGCGGCCTATGACTCGAGTATCGAGAATACGGCCTACGCCATGCGTGCCGACCAGATGCGCGATGAAAAGCAGCGTATCGCTGACGCCGTGGCCCGGCAGATTCCCGACCATGCCTCGGTGTTCATCAACATCGGCACCACTACCGAATCCATCGCCCGCGCACTGCTCAACCACAACCACCTGAAGGTCATCACCAACAACTTGCACGTGGCGGCGATCCTGGCTGCCAAGGACGATTTCGAAGTGCTGGTGGCCGGTGGCACGGTGCGCCGGGATGGTGGAGTGGTGGGCCAGGCCAGTGTCGACTTCATCAACCAGTTCAAGGTCGATTTCGCCCTGGTGGGTATCAGCGGCATCGACGAGGACGGCAGCCTGCTCGACTTCGACTACCAGGAAGTACGGGTATCCCAGGCGATCATCGCCAATGCCCGGCAGGTGATCCTTGCCGCCGACTCCAGCAAGTTCGGGCGCAATGCCATGGTGCGCCTGGGCTCGATCAGCCTGGTCGACTGCCTGGTGACCGATCAGGCGCCTACCCCCACCCTCACTCAGTTGCTGAACCAGTACAAGATCCGCCTCGACGTCGTTTAAAGGGTGGCGGGGGCTTGCCGCAACCTGTGTGGCATGCAGACCGCCCAGCCGAAATTTTCGAAAATGTTCACTTTATTGTCATCTGATCAGTTTTTTCTATAAAGACTGGCTGGCGACGGGCGTTCTGTTGCGCTAGTATTTTCGCAAACGAACATTAATGTTCACTTTCGATGTGAACAGCTCCCAGGAGGCCTTGCCCGTGTCCCAGCCCGTTTCGTCCCAGCCATCACTCGCCGACTGCTATGACCTCGCCGTGATCGGCGGTGGCATCAATGGCGTGGGCATCGCTGCCGACGCCGCCGGGCGGGGTCTGAAAGTATTCCTTTGCGAAAAGGACGACCTGGCCCAGCACACGTCATCAGCCAGCAGCAAGCTGATCCACGGTGGCCTGCGCTACCTTGAACACTACGAATTCCGCCTGGTACGCGAAGCCTTGGCCGAACGCGAAGTGCTGCTGGCCAAGGCGCCGCACATCGTCAGACCGATGCGTTTCGTGCTGCCACACCGCCCACACCTGCGCCCGGCGTGGATGATCCGCGCCGGCCTGTTCCTGTATGACCATCTGGGCAAACGCAAGCGCCTGGGTGCCTCGCGCAGCCTGCGCTTTGGCCCCGGTTACCCGCTAAAGCCGGCGATCACGCGCGGTTTCGAATACGCCGATTGCGCGGTAGACGACGCGCGGCTGGTGGTGCTCAATGCCATGGCCGCCCGTGAGCACGGCGCGCACATCCATACCCGCACCCGCTGCCTGCGCGCAGAGCGCGTGGACGGCCTGTGGCAGGTCGAGTTGCAGCATGCCGATGGCAGCCTGCAGAGCATTCGCGCCCGCGCCCTGGTCAACGCCGCTGGCCCGTGGGTCGCCAGTTTCATCAAGGACGACCTCAAGCTGGATGCGCCGTACGGCATCCGCCTGATCCAGGGCAGCCACATCATCGTGCCGCGCCTGTACGAAGGGGAACATGCCTTCATCCTGCAGAACGAAGACCAGCGCATCGTCTTCTGCATCCCTTACCTGGACCGCTTCACCCTGATAGGCACCACTGACCGCGAGTACAGCGGCGACCCTGCCAAGGTAGCGATTACCGCACAGGAAACCGACTACCTGTTGAAAGTGGTCAACGCGCACTTCAATCATCAGCTGAGCCACGGCGATATCCTGCACACCTACTCCGGCGTGCGCCCGCTGTGCAACGACGAGTCGGACAACCCGTCTGCCGTCACCCGTGACTATACCCTCGCGCTCAGCGCAGCGTCTGGCGAGGCGCCATTGCTGTCGGTGTTTGGCGGCAAGCTGACCACCTACCGCAAGCTGGCAGAGTCGGCCATGAGCGAACTCAAGCCGTTCTTCAGCCAGATGGGCAAAAGCTGGACCGCCGATGCCCCCCTGCCCGGCGGGGAAGACATGAGCACGCCGCAGGCATTGGTCGAAGCGCTGCTGGCACAGCATCAATGGCTGGCAGTGGACATCGCCAAACGCTGGGCGGTGAGCTATGGCAGCCGCACCTGGCAACTGCTGGACGGCGTGCATGGCCCGCAAGACCTGGGCCAGGTGATCGGCGGCGGCTTGTTCACCCGTGAAGTCGACTACTTGCGTGATTGCGAATGGGCTGTCAACGCCCAGGACATCCTGTGGCGGCGCAGCAAGCTTGGCCTGTTCACCAGCGCCAGCGAGCAGCAGGCCCTGGCTGATTACCTGGCGCAAAGCGAGGCGCGCAGCAACGCCGCCTGATCCGGCTGGGGCGACCGCTGTGCGGTTGCCCCCTCAGGCTTCCCGCCCGTAGGCCTCCCTCGCCAGTTCCAGGTACAACGCCCGCTCCTGGGCATTGAGCGCCTCCATCAAGGCTGCGGCACGCTCCAGGTAGTGCTGCTCACCCGCCTCACCGACCTCACCCTCGGCTTGCTCCAACTGCTCATGAAACGGTTCGGCCAGGGCATCGAAACGCTCGGCATAACGATTACGCACATACCCTTGCCAGAACTCGCGCTGCGCCAGCGCCTGGCTCAGTACCTCGCGGTTTTCTCCAGCGAGCACTTGAGCACCCGCGCGCCTTGCGTCAGCGGCGGTTACACGGCTGTGTTCGGGGTAATTCATGGACCGCGGTTGCGCTGGCAGGTCGAGCCGGTCAGCCAAATTGACGCGGAAGGCGAGGTAGACCTCGATATCATCCACGACAGCATATGGGTCCCTGCGCAGTTCCTGAATATGTCGGGCGGCAATGCTGTCTACCTGATCCAGGCGATACAGCGAACGCCCCAGGCGCAATAAAGTCTGTTCGGCCTGCATGGGAGCACCCTCACCTGGGGAATGCAGGGCAATGTGGGCCCTGACTTCCAGTTGACTGAGGATCAGCAGCAGTCGGTCCTCACAGGTACGGCGCCCTTGCGCCTGCCAGAACATGGCTTCGCGCACGTCGGTGTTGTCCGTGCACAGTTCCAGAATCCGCCACACCCTTGCCCGGTAGTAGTTCGGGTGGTCGAGGAAATCGTCGGAACTGGCGAAATCTGCCAGAAAACGAAACAGGTCTACCGACTGCGGCTCCTCGGCCAGCTGGTTCCAGATCTGCACGCGCCGTGCCCTGACAGGCTCGGTGGCGCTACCCAGCCATTGGTCCTGCAAGCCGGCATCGGCAATAGCGTGATGGTAGGAGGGGCTACGGTTTACAGACGAATCGCCAAGGCTTTCGGCAAGCGACGCCGCGCTCGCTTCGTCCAGCGGGTTGTCATGCAGCGACAGGCGTCCCATTCGCGCGCCCAGCGCGCGAAGGTGCCCGTTCACCTGGCGAATCTGGTTATCACGCAGGTCCACCAGGCCCCGCCATGGCATCACATCGTCGCCTGGCAAGGTTTGCAGCTCGGTTGCGCGCAGCGAAACCTCACGCAAGTGGCGCAGCCCCGAAAGATCAGGCACCTGGCCCAGCGGGTTGTAGTTGAGATCCAGCACCTGGAGCATCGAGAGGCTGGCCAGCCTTTGGCTGCCTTGGGCATCGACACTGATCTGGTTACCCGCCAGACGCAGGCTGCGCAATTCGGTAAATCGCTCCAGGCCAGCGGGCAAGCGGGTCAATTGGTTGTTGCGCAGGTCGAGTTCGCGAAGGTGGGTGAACCTGCGCAGGAAATCCTCATCGACCCGTTCAAGGCTCATGTTGCGCAAAGCCAGGCGCCGAACATGGCCGAACTCTATGCCCTCCGGCAACGTCGGCAAGCTGCCCACCTGTTCGCCATCTATGTGCAGCACAAAGTCGTCACCGGCCAGACCGGCCGTCTTGCGCCGCCAGGCGCGACGAATCTGGTTGGCCACGCGTTGCCGGCGCAGCCCGTCCATGAAACTGACGCGCTGTCGCTGCCACATGCCAAGCGCGTCACGCAGGCTTTGCATCTGCCATTGAAGCTCGCTGAGATGTGCCCACTGGCCGACCCTGCGGTCCGACAGGTCACGAAGGTAGGCGTCCAGCTGTGCATCGGTCAACGTCGGGAATATGTCATGTATGCCGCGACGCAGTGCCCGTCGGCTGCTTTCTCCTCGTCCACTCAAGGCGTAACCGATCCGGCCATCGGCGATTCGAAGCGGCGGGCGATAGCGTTCTGCGACAGGCGCAAGCCCCATCAACTTCGCCGTTCTTTCTCGATCCGAGCTAGCCAGGTGCGCAAGCTGCTCGCCGAGGTCGCGGGCCGTGAGCTGACTTCCCCCAAAACTGGCCTTCTGGCCCTCGTCAAGGGTGCGGATCAGGCATGGCAACAGGCCTTGGCCAAGCACTGGCGGCTGGCCATCGGCCAATTGGTACCCCTGCTCGGTGTGGATGATGGTTTTCATCTCGGTGGCACTGGCGGCACCCTTGGCTGCCAACACACGGCCGCCTGCCTCCCCGAGGCGCAGCTCGATCCGCACCGAGGCTGGCCAAGGTGCGTGGTGGGCGATCCATTCCAGCACCAGTCGCTGGGTATCGGCATTAACTGCCCCTTCGTGCTCGAACCCCATCAGGGCACGGTCCACACGGCTCTCGCGCAAGAACCAGCGGGCCCGCTCAGCCATGGCCAGCGGCACCCGGCCGGTGGCCAGCAGCGCCTTGATCTGCGCACCACTGGCCGACGCGAGGATTTCTTCGGCGCCACGCACCGACAGGCCTGGGAATACCTTGATCAGCAAGGCACCTGCAACCGAAGGCACACCTTGCCGAGCGGCCAGTTCACGTTCGAACGCGCGCCCTCGTAATCGAGGCTCTAAGGTGTGGAGTTCGTAGCGTTCATGGGCATCACCCAGGCGAGCAGGGCTCTCCCCTCCGTCAAGGTGGATATGGCGCACCTGGGCCTCTTCAAACCCGGTGATGCGAAGCAGTGTTTCAGCGCTTTGGTCAGAGGTTTCGGCAAAGACACCGCCAAACCTGCGTAACAGCGGCCCGCCGCCATCAAGGTGATGAGCAGAAGGCGGCCAGTGCGTCAGCCTGGCCCGGCCCTCACCCTCGTGCACTGGCGTCAGCGCATCGACAAACGACACCCGTTCGAGTGCACGGCTTATGCCCATGTGTACGGCACCTATCACGGCGCCGGCTGCCAGGTTCTGTGCTACGCCCATGAGATGATCCAGCGCCCCCTGGCGGTCGCCTATGCGCCAATCCTCATAACCCTTGTAGACCTCGCTGACCACATCCACGGCCGCCACGGCGAGCATCACCTCCCCCACTATCGGGATGAACAGTGCTGCCAGGTTCAACGTATCGAGGCCTGCACTCTTGAGCGCCTCCAGCCGCTGATGGCGCTCGATAGAGGTTTCGTCGGCGGTGGGGACCGCGAGGATTCTTGCATCATCCAGCATCTTGTCCACCTGCAAGCCACGCAGGTAGGCAAACAGCGGTACATCGATGGCAAAATTGCGCCCATCCAGCACAGCCGGTACTCGCACACTGCTGGCTTCGATCAGGCGCTCCAGGGTTGCCGTGAACGTCGGCCGGTCGCGTTCACTGATGAAGCGACGGAATAACGACCGGTAGTGAGGCGCACGCATGCGCCTGGCCAACCATTGGTACAAAGCCTCCCAGGAAACGTGCCTGGTCACCGGCCGCTGCGGGTCCTGTGGTATCCAGCTGATGATCCCTTCCAGTGGTCCGTCGGCGCGCTCGCGCACCTCCAGCGTGACGATTCCATGGATACGCTTGCCCAGCAGATAAAGCTGACGCGGTGTGACAACGCCACTGATGGCAGGCACCACAGGTTTGGCAGCGAACACAGGCAACAAGCGCAGGTAGTCGGCTTCGTCCAGCTCGGACTTGATGCGGGCCATGCGTACCGCGACTTCCATCTTTGCGCGCAGGTTTTCCTCAAGCATGCGCTGAACGGCCTCTCGGGCGAGGTTTTCAGGCGCTGGCGGCCGGCTTTTCGGAAACAGTTGTGCGCGCAACTTTTGCTGGTACTGCCCACCGATGTCGAGTTTCCTGCAGCAGCGGGCAAATGCCTCGAACGTCAGTTGCAGCTTCACCCCATCAGCGCCCTGCAGGTGGGCGCGCCTATGGATTGACGGCAAGGTATCGGCTTCGTGGAAGTTGTGCAGCGCGGCCGTGACCAAAGGTTGCACGCTGTAAAGGGTACGCCAGGGCGTATGCAGGCGTGGCGCAGCGCTGGGCATCGGCACATCCTCCTCGATGTGCACCTGCATGCTGCGCACATCGACATCGGCCAGGCCTTCGGCGCGTAATGCCGGTTCGAGCACCTGCGCGGCAAAGGCTTCCAGGCTGGGCACGCTTGCCAATCTGGTTTTCACTCGTTCGGCCACAGCCTGCTGATTGGACAGCGCGCGGTGAAAGGTCAACAGTTGATCGACATCGGCCGTTTTCAACCAATCCGCCATCTGGCGGGCAATGAAGGCGTCGACGGAATCTGAAGGAATCGGGATCACGGACACGGCAAGATCTCCAGAAGATGAAGCAGCAAGCTCAACAGTTGGCCTTGCGCGACGGGTGTTACTTATTGCTGGAGCACCCCGTTCAGAGCCCCCACATTCGTTCGGATAGCCGAACGAAATACCACCCCTCGTTCGGTGATCCGACAGCAGAAGAATGTTCAAAAACCTGCATACAGGGTTCATGCCCAGGCTTTGCGCGGGGTTATGATCTTTGGCAGGGCTTGGCACGACTCATGCTCTACACTTGGTAGCCGAATGCACTCGCTTCTTGCTGTATTCGTTGAACGAAAGAGTCCGCCAACGGCTCCATAAAAAAAACAAACACGTCGAGGAAAATTTGATGCGTATCGTTCGTCAATTGCTGGGCGCCGCCATCGCGGCCGCTGTGATCGCTTCGCCGGCCATGGCCGAAGAACTGACTGGCACCCTGAAGAAGATCAAGGAATCGGGCACCATCACCCTGGGCCACCGCGACTCCTCCATCCCGTTTTCCTACCTGGCCGGCAAACCCGAGCCCGTGGGCTACTCGCATGACATCCAGCTGGCTGTCGTCGACGCCCTGAAGAAGCAACTGGGTACGGACATCAAGGTCCGCTACAACCTGGTCACCTCCCAGACCCGCATCCCGCTGGTGCAGAACGGCACCGTCGACCTTGAGTGCGGCTCCACCACCAACAACGTCGAGCGCCAGCAACAAGTCGGCTTCTCGGTCGGCATCTTCGAAGTCGGTACCCGCCTGTTGACCAAGGTCAAGGACGGTGCGCCTGCATACAAAGACTTCCCGGACCTGGCCGGCAAGAACGTGGTGACCACCGCCGGTACCACCTCCGAGCGCATCCTCAAGGCGATGAACGCCGACAAGCAGATGAAGATGAACGTGATTTCCGCCAAGGACCACGGTGAAGCCTTCAACATGCTCGAAAGCGGCCGCGCCGTGGCCTTCATGATGGACGACGCGCTGCTGGCCGGTGAAATGGCCAAGGCGCGCAAGCCATCCGACTGGGTCATCACCGGTACCCCGCAATCGTACGAAATCTACGGCTGCATGGTGCGCAAGGAAGATGCTGCGTTCAAGAAAGCGGTCGACGACGCCATCGTGGGCTACTTCAAGTCGGGCGAAGTCAACAAGAGCTACGACAAGTGGTTCAATCAGCCGATCCCGCCAAAAGGCCTGAACCTGCAGTTCCCGATGAGCGACGAGCTGAAAAAGCTGATCGCCGAGCCGACCGACAAGGCTGCGGACGAGAAGAAGTCCTGATCCTCAGATAGTGGCCTGGTGCTCAACAGCACGAATCAATTCTGCAGGCCACTCATTAGTGTCTAACCTTTCATCCGAGGGCGCCAAGCGCCCCCGGATGCTCGAAGGTGCCCGTGAAACAACCGTCTGAGGGGAAATCCCGATGAATTACAACTGGGACTGGGGCGTGTTCTTCAAGTCCACCGGCGTGGGCAGCGAAACCTATCTGGACTGGTACATCACCGGCCTGGGCTGGACCATCGCCATCGCCATCACCGCCTGGATCATTGCGCTGCTGCTGGGGTCACTCCTCGGTGTCATGCGTACCGTGCCGAACCGCCTGGTATCGGGCATCGCTACCGCCTACGTGGAACTGTTCCGCAACGTGCCACTGCTGGTGCAGCTGTTCATCTGGTACTTCCTGGTACCGGACCTGCTGCCGGAAGGCTTGCAGGAATGGTTCAAGCAGGACCTCAACCCGACCACCTCGGCGCTGATCAGCGTGGTCGTCTGCCTGGGCCTGTTCACCGCCGCCCGCGTCTGCGAACAGGTGCGTACCGGGATTCAGGCGCTGCCCAAAGGCCAGGAAGCCGCCGCCCGTGCCATGGGGTTCAGCCTCCCGCAAATCTATAACAACGTGCTGCTGCCGCAGGCTTACCGGATCATCATTCCGCCGCTCACCTCCGAGTTCCTCAACGTCTTCAAGAACTCCTCGGTGGCGTCGCTGATCGGCCTGATGGAGCTGCTGGCGCAGACCAAGCAGACCGCCGAGTTCTCCGCCAACCTGTTCGAGGCGTTCACCCTGGCCACGCTGATCTACTTCACCCTGAACATGGGCCTGATGCTGCTGATGCGCATGGTCGAGAAGAAAGTCGCCGTGCCTGGCCTGATTTCCGTGGGGGGCAAGTAAATGGACATGGATTTCAGCGAAATCATCCCGGCCCTGCCTGCCCTGTGGGAAGGCATGGTCATGACCCTGCAGCTGATGGTCATGGGCGTTGTCGGTGGTATTGCACTGGGCACCATCCTAGCCCTGATGCGCCTGTCGTCGAGCAAGCTGCTGTCACGTGTGGCAGGTGCCTACGTCAACTACTTCCGCTCGATCCCGCTGCTGCTTGTAATTACCTGGTTCTACCTGGCGGTGCCGTTCGTGCTGCGCTGGATTACCGGCGAAGACACGCCAGTGGGTGCGTTCACCTCTTGCGTGGTGGCCTTCATGATGTTCGAGGCCGCGTACTTCTGCGAAATCGTGCGTGCCGGCGTGCAGTCGATTTCCAAAGGCCAGATGGGCGCCGCGCAGGCGCTGGGCATGAACTACGCGCAAACCATGCGCCTGATCATCCTGCCCCAGGCGTTCCGCAAGATGACCCCGCTGCTGCTGCAGCAGAGCATCATCCTGTTCCAGGACACCTCGCTGGTATACACCGTGGGCCTGGTGGACTTCCTCAACTCGGCACGTTCCAACGGCGATATCATCGGGCGCTCCCATGAGTTCCTGATCTTCGCCGGCGTCGTCTACTTCATCATCAGCTTCTCCGCTTCGTGGCTGGTCAAGCGCCTGCAAAAAAGGATCACCGTATGATTTCCATCAAGAACGTCAACAAGTGGTACGGCGACTTCCAGGTACTGACCGATTGCAACACCGAGGTCAAGAAAGGTGAAGTGGTGGTAGTCTGCGGCCCGTCGGGCTCGGGCAAGTCCACCCTGATCAAATGCGTCAACGCGCTGGAGCCGTTCCAGAAGGGCGACATCGTGGTCGACGGCACGTCGATCTCCGACCCGAAAACCAACCTGCCGAAGCTGCGTTCGCGGGTGGGCATGGTGTTCCAGCACTTCGAACTGTTCCCGCACCTGACCATCACCGAGAACCTGACCATCGCGCAGATCAAGGTACTGGGCCGGAGCAAGGAAGAAGCCACCAAGAAGGGCCTCGCCCTGCTTGAGCGGGTGGGCTTGTCAGCGCATGCGCACAAGCACCCTGGCCAGCTTTCCGGCGGCCAGCAGCAGCGAGTGGCCATCGCCCGTGCGCTGTCAATGGACCCGATCGTCATGCTGTTCGACGAACCCACCTCGGCACTGGACCCGGAGATGGTCAGCGAGGTGCTGGACGTAATGGTGCAACTGGCCCACGAAGGCATGACCATGATGTGCGTGACCCACGAAATGGGCTTTGCCCGCAAGGTCGCCAACCGGGTCATCTTCATGGACAAGGGCAGCATCATCGAAGACTGCACCAAGGAAGAGTTCTTCGGCGATCAGAGTGCCCGCGACCAGCGCACCCAGCACTTCCTCAGCAAGATCCTGCAGCACTGATCCGGCCACAGCATCCGCTGCCACGGGACCCACCGGGCAGCGGATGCTGGTCGTGACAAGGCCACTGTGATGAAATGCGACCCCTCGCTACTTCGCCCTGCCAAGCCTGCCGTGAAATCCCGTCTGATCCGCCAATTGCTGTTACCGCCACTGATCATCCTGCTGATGGTCGGCTTAGGGCTGGCTGGCTACCTGATCAGCGAGAGCAATGGCATCCGCACCCTCAGCGAAAACGGCGAACGCCAGCTGGAGCTGCATGCGCGCACGGTCGAAAGCGAAATCAGCAAATACACCTACCTGCCGAGCTTGCTGGAGCTGGAAGACAGCGTCTCGCACCTGCTCACCGACCCGGACGGCGGCTCCCGCCAGGCGGTCAACGAATACCTCGAAGGCCTGAACAGGCGCAGCCGCAGCCGCGCCATTTTCGTCCTCGATACCAATGGCCGGGTACAGGCTACCAGCAACTGGCGCGACGCCGACTCGTTCCTCGGTGAAGACCTGTCGTTCCGCGCCTACTTCCAGACCGCCGTGCGCGGCGAGCCCGGGCGTTTCTACGGCATCGGCAGCACCACGGGCGAGGCCGGCTATTACCTGGCCCATGGGCTTGAAGAGCACGGCAAGATCATTGGCGTGGCAGTGATCAAGGTGCGCCTGGACACCCTCGAAGAGCGCTGGCAGCGTGCCCGCCTGGAGGCGTTCGTCAGCGACGAAAACGGCATCATCATCCTTTCCAGTGACCCCGCCCGGCGCCTGAAATCGGTGCGCCCGCTGACCCCGCAAATCAAGGAGCGCCTGGCGCGCAGCCTGCAATACTACTGGTGGCCGCTCAACGAACTGCAGCCACTGGCCCGGGAAACCCTGGCCGATGGTGTGGAAAAACTGACCTTCCCGGCCAACAGCGAGACTGCCCAGGGCAAGCCGCACGAAGTCGCCTACCTGGCCCAGACCCGGCGCCTGGCCGACACGCCTTGGCACTTTACCCTGCTGACCCCGCTGCAGGACCTGCGCCGCGAATCCATGGTGCAGGGCATCCTGGTGGGCGTGGCATTTGCCTTGCTGGCAATCCTCGGCATTGCCTGGAACGAGCGACGCAAGGTCATCGCCACCCGCTTGGCGGCCCGCGAGGCCCTTGAGGAAGCCAACAGCCAGCTGGAACGGCGCATTGCCGAACGCACGGCAGACCTGCGCGCCAGCAACGAACGCCTGAAAGGCCAGATTCGCGAGCGCCGGCATGCCGAGCAAACCTTGCGCCACGCCCAGGATGAGCTGGTGCAGGCTGGCAAGCTGGCCGCCATCGGGCAGATGTCCACCAGCATTGCCCATGAGCTGAATCAGCCGCTGGCCGCGCTGCGCACGTTGTCTGGCAACACCGTGCGCTTCCTCGAACGCGGGGCACTGGAAACCGCCAGCACCAACCTGCGCACCATGAACGACCTGATCGACCGCATGGGGCGGATCACCGCCAGCCTGCGCTCGTTCGCCCGGCGTGGTGACGACAGCGGCCAGGCCTCGCTGGCCAAGGCGGTTGAAGCCACCTTGCAGGTGCTGGCCAACCGTATCAGCGCCTGCCATTTGCAGTTGCACCACCAGTTCGAGGACCAGCAACTGGCCATCGACCAAACCCGCCTGGAGCAGATCCTGGTCAACCTGATCGGCAACGCCCTCGATGCCATGGCCGCACAACCAATGCCCGAGCTGTGGCTGGAAGGCGAGCTGCAAGGCGACAAGTACCGCCTGCAGGTGCGCGACAATGGCCACGGCATCGACGCCGAGGCGCGCAAGCACTTGTTCGAACCGTTCTTCACTACCAAACCGGGCGAACATGGCCTGGGCCTGGGCCTGACCCTGTCGGCGAGCCTTGCCGCCGCCGCCAAGGGCAGCCTCAACGTCGAGCACCCCGTCACCGGCGGCACGGCCTTCGTCCTGGCCCTGCCCCTGGTCTTCCCCCCTAGCGAATCGGCAGAGCACCCATGAACCAAGCGCCTCTTACCGTCCTGATCGTCGAAGACGACCCGCATGTGCTGCTCGGCTGCCAGCAGGCCCTGGCCCTGGAGGATATCGCCTGTGAAGGCGTGGGCAGCGCCGAACAAGCGCTGGAACGCATCGGCGACGATTTCGCCGGCATCGTCGTCAGCGATATCCGCCTGCCGGGCATCGATGGCCTGGAGCTGCTCAACCGCCTGAAGGCCCGTGACCGCAGCCTGCCGGTGGTGTTGATCACCGGCCACGGTGATATCGACATGGCGGTCGGTGCCATGCGCAACGGCGCCTACGACTTCATGGAAAAACCGTTCTCCCCCGAACGCCTGGTCGACGTGGTGCGCCGCGCCCTCGAACATCGCGGGCTGTCGCGCGAAGTGGTGGCCCTGCGCCGCCAACTGGCCGAGCAGAGCAGCCTGGAGGGACGCATCATCGGTCGTTCGTCGGCCATGGAACACTTGCGCGAACTGATTGCCAACGTCGCCGATACGTCGGCCAACGTGCTGATCGAAGGCGAGACCGGCACCGGCAAGGAACTGGTCGCCCGTTGCCTGCACGATTTCAGCCGGCGCCAGGGCCAGCCCTTTGTGGCGCTGAACTGTGGTGGCCTGCCGGAGAACCTGTTCGAAAGCGAAATTTTCGGCCACGAGGCCAACGCCTTCACCGGCGCCGGCAAACGCCGTATCGGCAAGATCGAACACGCCAACGGTGGCACGCTGTTCCTCGATGAAGTGGAGAGCATGCCGATCAACCTGCAGATCAAGCTGCTGCGCGTACTGCAGGAACGCACGCTGGAGCGGCTAGGTTCGAACCAAAGCATCCCGGTGGACTGCCGGGTAATCGCCGCGACCAAGGCCGACCTCGACAGCATGGGCCAGAGCGGCCAGTTCCGCAGCGACCTGTACTACCGCCTGAACGTGGTGACCCTCGAGCTGCCCCCCCTGCGCGAGCGCCGCGAAGACATCACGCAGCTGTTCGAGCACTTCCTCCAGCAGTCCGCACTGCGCTTCGACCGTGAAGCACCGGCGCTGGACAGCCAGATCCTCTCACGCCTGATGGCCCACGACTGGCCGGGCAACGTGCGCGAGTTGCGCAACGTGGCTGAACGCCATGCCCTTGGCCTGCCAGCCTTCAAGAAAGGCCCCAGCGGCGGCGCCAGCCAGGGCCTGGGCTTTGCCGAAGCGGTGGAAGCATTCGAACGCAACCTGCTCGGCGATGCCCTGCAACGCACGGGGGGCAACCTGAGCCAGGCCAGCCAGGAGCTGGGCATGGCCAAGACCACGCTGTTCGACAAAGTGAAAAAGTACGGCCTCGGCTGACCTCAACCTGAACTGGAAAGACAACGTGGATCTGGTATTCAAAGCTGCCCTGGGCGCTGGCGTGGTGCTGCTGCTGGCGGTGCTGTCGAAGACGCGCAACTACTACATCGCCGGGCTGGTGCCGCTGTTTCCCACCTTTGCCCTGATTGCCCACTACATCGTTGGCAAGGGGCGCAGCATTGCCGACCTGAAGACCACCATCCTGTTCGGCATGTGGTCGATCATTCCGTATTTCGTGTACCTGGCGACCCTGTATGTGCTGGTCGACCGCCTGCGCCTGGAGGCGTCGATGGCGCTGGCCACAGTAGCGTGGCTGATAGCCGCTACCGTGCTGGTGACCTTGTGGGTGCGGATGCACTGATCAAAATTCGCGCTGGCTTCTTCGCGGGCTTGCCCGCTCCCACAGGTTCTCCACAATCCCTGAGATTGGTGCGGGACCTGTGGGAGCGGGCAAGCCCGCGAAGAAGCCAGCGCGGAGTCAGAGCCCTGCGATGTGCGTGACCTCTTGCCTGTGCGCCTGCAAATAAGGCAATACGGCCCCCAGCAGCGGCGCCTTGAACGGCTCCTGAAAGCGGTGCGCCAGCCCCGGTATCAGCCGCAGCTGGCTGCCTTGAATGTGCGCCGCCAGGTGCACGCCGTGCATGACCGGCAACAACGGGTCGGCCGTGCCATGCACCACCAGGGTCGGCACCCGAAGCTGGTTCAAAAGCTCGACACGGCTCGGCTCGGCCAGTATCGCCATGATCTGGCGCTTGGCCCCGTCGGGGTTGAACGCCCGGTCATAGGCAACCGCCGCCTGGTGCAGCAACACACTGCGGTCGTCCCGCACCTCGGGGCTGCCCAGGGCCGCCAGCAGGTCGGCCTGCTGCTCGATGGCCACTTCGCGGTTTGGCGCGCTGCGCCGGGCCAGCAACTGCACCAATGCCGGATCCGGCGCCGGCAGCCCAGCCGCCCCTGAACTGGACATGACCAAGGTCAGGCTGCGCACGCGCTCGGGTGCCATGGCAGCCAGATGCTGGGCGATCATGCCGCCCATGCTCACGCCCAGTACATGAAACTGGCGCACACCCAACGCGTCCATCAGGCGCAAGCCATCATCGGCCATGTCCGTCAGCGTATAGGGCGCCGCCACCGGCAGGCCCAGCTTGTAACGTAACAGCTCGACCGTCAGGTTGGCCGACGGAGGCATCTGGTTCCAGCGCGACAGGCCAACATCGCGGTTGTCATAACGGATCACCCGAAAGCCTTGGCGGCACAAGGCCTCGACTACATCGTCCGGCCAATGGATAAGTTGCCCGCCCAGGCCCATGACCAGCAGCAAGGCCGGGTCACCAGGCGCCCCGACGCTCTGGTACACCAGGCTGACCGCACCCAGTTCGGCACGCTGCACCGGCACCTGGGCGTCGCAACGCTGTTCGGCGAAACTCGCAGGTACGCTGAATATCAAGAAAAGAAAAAGCCAAAAAGCCCGCATGGAAGAAACACCAGAATGCAGATCCCCAGTAGAGCGCGAGTCTGATGAATTCTGTTCGAGCGCGCTGCCACAGTTCGGTGACAGTTTCATGACTCCCGCCAGGCGGTGCGGCCGAACGCCCAGTCGACAGCCGCGCCAACATGAGAGAAACTCAACTCATTCCCTGTTTCTTCAAACCTACACCCCGGAGTCAGCAGTGCTGGAGATCCGTCACCTGAAAACCCTTCATGCCCTGCGCGAAGCCGACAGCCTGGTGGAGGCCGCCGAGCGCCTGCACCTGACCCAGTCGGCGCTGTCGCACCAGTTCAAGGAGCTTGAAGAGCGCCTGGGCCTGCCCATTTTCGTGCGCAAGACCAAGCCGATCCGCTTCACCAGCGCCGGGCTGCGCCTGCTGCAACTGGCCGATGCCACCCTGCCACTGCTGCGCGGCGCCGAGCGTGACATCGCACGCCTGGCCGGTGGCACTGCCGGGCGCCTGCACATGGCCATCGAATGCCACAGCTGCTTCCAGTGGCTGATGCCGACCATCGACCAGTTCCGCGATGCCTGGCCGGAAGTTGAGCTGGACCTGGCCTCCGGCTTTGCCTTCGCCCCCCTGCCAGCACTGGCCCGCGGTGACCTGGACCTGGTGGTAACCTCCGACCCGGTGGACCTGGCAGGCATCACGTACGTGCCGCTGTTCACCTACGAGGCAATGCTGGCGGTGGCCAACCAGCACCCGCTGGCCAGCAAGCCTTACATGGTGCCGCAAGACCTGCTCGACCAGACGCTGATCACCTACCCGGTGGAGCGCGACCGCCTGGACATCTTCACCCGCTTCCTGGAGCCGGCCGACATCGAGCCGGCCGCCGTACGCACCTCGGAGCTGACGGTAATGATGATGCAGCTGGTAGCCAGCGGCCGTGGGGTATGCGGCATGCCGCACTGGGCACTGCACGAGTACAGCTCGCGCGGCTATGTGAAGGGCAAACGCCTGGGTGAGAAAGGCCTGTTCGCCACCCTTTATGCCGCCGTGCGCACCGACATGCTCGATGCGCCTTACATGCGCGACTTTTTGCTGACCGCCAAAGACACCTCGTTCGCCACCCTCGATGGGGTCAGCGCGGTGCGTTGAGTGCCTGGCGGTACAGCGGCAGGATCAGGTCGCGGGTGAGCGGCGCCAGTTGCATGACGGGCGCCTGGTCAGCGGCCAGCCAGACAACCTCTTCGATCTCCGCAGCCGGGACCACGGCTGCGGCACTGTCGACACGGAACAGCTCGGCCTGCACTTCGAAGCCTGGCTCGTTGGCGGCTGGGGCACTGAACTGGCCCAGGTGCACGGCCTGGGCCGGGTCGATGTGCAAGCCCAGCTCCTCGTGCAACTCGCGCACCAGTGCCTGCACCGGCGTTTCACCGGCATCGATCTTGCCGCCTGGCTGCATGAAAGCGCCGGTGCCGCGCTTGCGCACCAGCAGGGTGCGGCCTTGGGGATCGATCAGCAGGGCGGCGGCGATGCGGATTATGTTCGGCATGGATCAGCTCACTCAAGAAATCAAAGAAGATATCGCCTGCGCCGGCCCTATCGCCGGCGCAGGCAACATAGCATCCGCGACGAACGGCCCCTTGCCAACCCGCGGCATACCCTCCATAACCAACACATGAACCTGCCCGCCAAACACCACCCGGTGCTCGAGCTGTTCCACCCTGCCGTGCGCACCTGGTTCCGTCGCCATTTCGCCACGGTCACTGAAGCCCAGGCACAAGCCTGGCCGCTGATCCACGCCGGCCAGTCGATGCTGCTCGCCGCGCCGACGGGCTCGGGCAAAACCCTCAGTGCTTTCCTGGCGGTGCTCGACGAACTGTTCCGTGAAGGCCTGGAGCACCAAGGCGAACTGCCCGCTCAAACCCAGGTGATCTACGTTTCGCCGCTGAAGGCCTTGTCCAACGACATCCGCCTCAACCTGCAAGCCCCGCTCGAACGCATCAGCCAGGCCCTCGCAGACCAGGGCCTGAAAGCCCCACGCATCACCACGGCCGTACGCACGGGCGACACGCCACAAAAGGAACGTGCCGCCATGCGCAAGCTGGCCCCGCACATTCTGGTGACAACCCCAGAATCGCTGTACGTGTTGATGGGCTCTGCTTCAGGCCGTGAAGGCCTGGGTACTGTGCATACGGTAATCGTCGACGAAATCCACGCCCTGGCCGGCAACAAGCGGGGCGCCCATCTGGCGCTGACCCTGGAACGCCTGCAAGCCTTGTGCAAACGGCCACTGCGGCGCATCGGGCTGTCCGCCACACAACGCCCGGTCGAGCGGGTGGCAGGGTTTCTGGCCGGTAGCGGGCGGCCCTGCGCCATCGTCGATGTAGGCCATGCGCGCCAACGCGATCTGGCTATCGAAGTGCCGCCGGTGCCACTGGGCGCGGTGATGGCCAACGATGTCTGGGGCCTGGTCTACGACCGCCTGGCCACCCTGGCGCGCGAACACCGCACTACGCTGGTATTCGTCAACACCCGGCGCCTTGCCGAGCGCATCACCCGTCACCTCAGCGACCGGCTGGGCAAGGAGGCGGTAGCCGCGCACCATGGCAGCCTGTCCAAGGAGTTGCGCCTGAATGCAGAGCAGCGGCTCAAGAGCGGCCATTTGCAGGTGCTGGTAGCCACCGCTTCGCTGGAGCTGGGCATTGATATCGGCGATATCGACCTGGTGTGCCAGATCGCCTCGCCGGGTTCGATTGCCGCCTTCCTGCAACGGGTTGGCCGCGCCGGCCACCAGGTTGACGGTGTGCCCAAGGGGCGCCTGTTCCCCACCTCACGCGATGACCTGATCGAATGCGTGGCCCTGCTGGACTGCGTGCGCCAAGGCGAACTGGACGAGCTGCACATACCCCGGGCACCGCTGGACGTACTGGCCCAGCAGATTGTCGCCGAAGCCAGCAACCAGGACTGGCACGAACAAGGCCTGTTCGACTGCCTGCGCCAGGCCACTCCCTATGCCGAGCTCGACCAGCGCCACTACCAGGCGCTGCTCACCATGCTCGCCGAGGGCTATAACGGCCGCCAGGGCATCCGCAGCGCCTATTTGCACCGCGATGCGGTAAGCGGCACGCTGCGCGGCCGTCGTGGCAGCCAACTGACGGCGCTGACCAGCGGCGGCACCATCCCTGACAACGCCGACTACACCGTGCTGCTGGAACCGCAGGCGCTGAACATCGGCAGCGTCAATGAAGACTTTGCCGTGGAGAGCATTGCCGGCGATATCTTCCAGCTGGGCAACGCCTCTTATCGCATCCTGCGCGTCGAGCCGGGCCGCGTACGGGTGGAAGATGCCCATGGCCTGCCGCCAACCATTCCGTTCTGGCTGGGTGAAGCGCCGGGGCGCAGTGACGAGCTGTCTGCCGCCGTAGCCCGGCTGCAGGCGCGAATCGACCAGCAACTGGATCGAGCTGACGGCGACATGCTGAAAGTACTGGCCTGGGTGCAGGCTACCTTTGAGCTGGGCGAAGACAGCGCCAGCCAGTTGCTCGACTATCTGGCCCGCACCCGCGAGGTACTTGGCGCCCTGCCTTCGCAGGACACGCTGGTGATGGAGCGCTTTTTCGATGAGTCGGGCGGGACCCAACTGATCATCCATTCACCCTACGGCAGCCGCATCAACCGCGCGTGGGGCCTGGCCTTGCGCAAGCGCTTCTGCCGCACCTTCAACTTCGAGCTGCAGGCTGCCGCCAGCGAAGATGCCATCGTACTTTCACTGTCGACCAGCCACAGCTTCGAGCTGGACGAGGTGTGGCGTTACCTGAACAGCCGCAGCGCCGAGCCGATCCTCGTCCAGGCCCTGCTGGATGCACCACTGTTTGGCGTGCGCTGGCGCTGGAACGCTGGCGTGGCCATGGCGCTGCCACGCTTCGTGGGCGGGCGCAAGGTAGCGCCGCAGATCCAGCGCATGAAGAGCGAAGACCTGGTGGCCGCCGTGTTCCCAGACCAGATCGCCTGCCTGGAGAACATCGCCGGCGAGCGGCAGATACCCGATCACCCGTTGGTCGAACAAACACTCGACGACTGCCTGCACGAGGCGATGGACAGTGAAGGTTGGCTGGCCCTGTTGCGACGCATGGAAAGCGGGGCGGTACGCCTGCTGTGCCGCGACCTGCCCGCCCCTTCGCCACTGGCGTCGGCCATTCTCAACGCCAGGCCGTACGCTTTTCTGGACGATGCCCCGCTGGAAGAACGGCGCACCCAGGCTGTGCTCAACCGACGCTGGAGCGAAGTGCACAGTGGCGACGACCTGGGGGCCCTGGACGCTGATGCCATTGCCGCCGTCGCGGCCGAAGCCTGGCCGCAACCGGGCAATGCCGACGAAATGCACGAAGCGCTGATGGGCCTGGGCGCGATCGGCCAAGCTGAAGTGCAAGGCAATGCCAACTGGGACCTGCTGCTCAGGCAACTGGCCAAGAACGGGCGGGCCTTGCGCCTGGCGGACGAGAAACTGTGGTTGGCGCGTGAGCGACTGGGCCTGCTGAAGGTGCTGTATTCGGATGCTCTGATAGAGCCTGCGTTGCAGGTGTTGCCAGGGTTTGATCAGGCCATCGACCCGGACCTTGCCCTGAGTGAACTGTTACGTGCCCGCCTGAGTGGCCATGGCCCCAGGACCGCGACGCAGATTGCGGCACCGCTTGGCAAGCCGTTGCAAGCCATCGAACAGGCGCTGGCCCGCCTGGAAGCCGAAGGCTATGTGCTGCGCGGGCACTTCAGCCCTGGTGCCACCGACCTGCAATGGTGCGAACGCCATTTGCTGGCGCGCATTCACCGCTACACGGTCAAGCGCCTGCGCCGCGAGATCGAACCGGTCAGCCTGCAGGACTTCATGCGCTTTCTGTTCGACTGGCAGCGCCTGGCGCCCGACGAGCGCCTGCGTGGCCCGCAGGCGGTGGCAGAAGTACTGGGCCAGTTGCAGGGGTTTCCCAGCGCCGCCGGGGCGTGGGAGGCGGAACTGCTGCCTTCGCGCATCAAAGACTACAGCCCGCACTGGCTGGACGATGCCTGCCGCAGCGGCCAGTTCGCCTGGAGCCGGCTGGCGGCAACGGTGGCGAGCAGCACCCTATCGAGTACCCCAGTGGTGCTGCTGCCGCGCGACCAGCTGAACACATGGCGCAGCCTGGCGCCCGCACCAACGGTGGATGCCCTTGGCCTGCGTGCGCAACGTGTGTACGAAGCGCTGAAAATCCAGGGGGCGCTGTTCTTTGATGAACTGGCGCAGGAGGCGCACCTGCTGCCCAGCGAACTGGAAACCGCGCTGCAGGACCTGGTGGGCTCGGGCCTGGTCGGCGCTGACAGTTTCACCGGCTTGCGCAGCCTGATCACGCCTGCGGCCAAGCGCAGTTCACGTAATAGCCGCCGAGGTCACCCGCCGCTTTCCAGCAGTATGGCGCATGCCGGGCGCTGGGCACTGCTGCGCCGTAGCGATACGCCGACGGATCACGACCAGCGCCTGGAGGACGTTGCTCGCACCCTGCTGCGCCGCTATGGGGTGATCTGCTGGCGGCTGCTGGAGCGCGAGAGTGATGTGCTGCCGCCCTGGCGTGAACTGCTGCGCTGCTATCACCGGCTGGAGGCGCGTGGCGAGATCCGTGGCGGGCGCTTCATTGCCGGGCTGGCGGGTGAACAGTTCGCCTTGCCGGAGGCGGTGGGGTTGCTGCGCCAGGTCCGCCGCCGCGACCCGGACGGGACGTTGCTGGTAGTGAGTGCCAGTGACCCGCTGAACCTGATCGGCGCGTTGCTGCCCGGGGCGAAAGTGCCAGCGGTGAGTGGTAACCGCTTGTTGTATCGCGACGGGGTAGCGGTGGCGGTACGGGTGGCCGGGCGTTACACGTATCTGGTCGAGGCGCCCGCACAAGAGCAGGAAATCTGGCGGCAGAAACTGCTGCGTGACAAGCACTGAGCAATATTGGGTTTACCGGCCCTATCGCCGGCAAGCCAGCTCCCACAGAGATGTCACTTCGCTTGACGGTGGTGATGACCTGTAGGAGCTGGCTTGCCGGCGATAGGGCCGGTACAGCCAGTACATAACTTGGCGAGAATGATTTTCGCTACCCCGATTTTAATTTGCAGGGCCCTGCAACTTGGCTATGGTCGGGGTTTGCCCCCAGGCCCTGAGCCTGACCGCGCCATCGCAAGGACCCTGTATGAGCCTGTCACTACTCAGTCGCTATGCCTTCTTCGCAGCCTGTGTGCTGTTCACCTTGGCGAGCCTGCCCTTCATCCACCACGAATGGCTGTGGCCGTTCACCCTGACCACGGGCATCCTCAGCCTGTTCGGCCTGTTCGACCTGCTGCAGCAACGCCATGCCGTACGTCGCAACTACCCGATCCTGGGCAATATCCGCTATCTGGTCGAGGCCATTCGCCCGGAAATCCGCCAGTACCTGCTGGAGTCCGACAGCGACGCCCTGCCATTCTCCCGCGCGCAGCGTTCGCTGGTGTATGCCCGGGCGAAGAACGAAGCCTCGGACAAACCGTTCGGCACCCTGATCGACGTGTACGAGTCCGGCTTCGAGTTCATCGGCCATTCCATGCGCCCGGCGCCGCTGGCCGACCCGGCCAGCTTCCGCATCATTGTCGGCGGGCCGCAGTGCAGCCAGCCGTACTCGGCCTCGATCTTCAACATTTCGGCCATGAGCTTCGGCTCGCTCAGCGCCAATGCCATCCGCGCCCTCAATCAGGGCGCCAAGCTGGGCAACTTCCACCATGACACCGGCGAAGGCAGCATCAGCCCCTATCACCGCGAGCATGGTGGCGACCTGGTCTGGGAGCTGGGCAGCGGCTACTTCGGTTGCCGCACGCCGGACGGGCGCTTCGACCCCGAACGTTTCGCCGCCCAGGCACGCAGCCCGCAGGTGCGCATGATCGAAATCAAGATGAGCCAAAACTTATATTGTCAAGCTGTTGATTACCACTTTATTGCCTAATATTGACTGGGTTGCGTAGGTAAGCCGTGATCTCTAGGCCCACTTAAGCTGCATGCTGCTTCGGAATCCGGGTCAACAGATGCTCCGCTGTACACAGAATTGTGTTGACCTTCCAGCCTGCTTGGCAAAAGCTTCGCTTTTCGGCTCTGCCCTCTGGCACGGAGAGGCCGGGTCACACCCTCGAAGCTCAGTAACCAGCGCTTAAATCCCTCAGCATTAGATGCTTCCCGCAGCGCATCTAGTTGGGCATCCAGTTCCGCCTCTACCTTCTTGCTCAGGCCCAACAATCGTCGAGCGGTAGACTGATCGTATCGTGCGTATTCTGCCTGGCCGAGGAGTCTGATCAGTGTTGAATGGGATGTCCGGGCAAGCTTGAGTGGCGTATCCAAGCCCTTCTGATCGACAAGAATCCGGTACGCCTCCACTGCTACGGCGGAGCGGATGCGCTTTCCCATAAGAAAACTGGCTAGCAACCATCTGAACGCGCCAAGGGCATCCGTGACCTCAATGCCGAGGTCACAGGCAGTTATAGTCTTCAACCTTTGCTACGGCGCGGGTCTGCTGAACGTGGGTAGGTGCGCTCCTCTTCGAGAGTGCCGTCCGCACTGTGGATCTTCACGGACGCCGTCTTGCCCTCGAAGAAATCTGCAAGGGCACTGACAAGCTCCTGCTTCGTGGCGGTTCGTTTTGAGGCTCGCTCACCGGCTTTCTTCAGTTCCCAGCCATCCAAGGTCGGGCTGAGGTGATAACTGTCCATCGATTGCTTCTCCTCTCTAAAGGGATTGGCCGTCGTCCTGAAGGTATTCATCAGCCTCAGCTGCATCCGTCGCATCAGCGTCATTCAGGGGCGGCGACGTGGGCTTTTCCGGATCGTTAACGAAGGGCACGTCGCTTGGGCCTTTCTCTTCAGAGCCTTCGGTTTTAGGCTGCATGGCAACACCTCCAGGCAAGTTGATCGAATGCCGCTCTTCAGGCACCTTCGGCAGCCCCTGAGAATTTGCCGACATCGATAGGCTGCGGAACGAACTCGGGGCCCTCGCCAGCCAGCCGCCACCTCACCTTGGCAACGCCGTAACGCTCAGCCATCGGGCGACTGACCAATTTGATATTCTGCTGACTGAATCGCGGGATGATGCCCACGCCGGCATCGCAACTGGCCCAGTGCCAGGCGACGCCGTTGTCCATTTTCTCCAAACGGATGATGAATGTCCGAGGCTCACCGTGAAGCTCGTACTCAATGACATAGAGTTGCTGTCCGACCACCAGAATTCCCTCCCTAGCTCATGCGCTATTGAGCAAGCAGGGGAGAAAAAATTCCATCGAAATGGCAGGTGGTACGGCACTCTTGCAATTCTGGCGTCGGGCTATGTGTCTTGTGTACCTGTAAGGAATTCGAACAAGGTCTCAGCACAGGCAGTGATTCCTTCCAAATGCACCATCTCGAAGCCGTGAGTATTCTCGGTCGGTATCGCAATGCAACCGGCCCGGGCATCGATCCCGGCGCTCATCACCGCGCTTGCATCGGATGCAAAATCGACGAGCAATGCCGACTGAGGCTTATAACCGGCCTTTAGGCCAGCGGCGATCAGACCCTGCACCACGGCGCGGCTGTAGTATCCCTTCTGGTCGCCGGTATTGATGATCGGGTTGGCCGAAAGCTCCGTGCCATACTCCTCAAGTACAGGGCCGACCTCGACCGCGATTGTGGTGTCGCCGGGCAGCCGGGAAGCTGCGTACATGGCGCCGGCATTCGACTCTTCCTCCAGCGTCGTAAGCACGAACCAAACATCCTGCTGCAGTTTTTCTCGCCGTTCACTCAGCAGCTTTGCGCAGAGAATGACAGCGCTCAGCGGAGCTCGGTCGTCGAGGAAGTGAGCGGCAATACAGTCATGCACCTTGAAGGGCTTACGCCAGTGCTGACTGAGCACGACTCGAGTACCAGGCCGAACACCAAGCTTCTGGAGTTCTGACTTGGACTTGCGCGTGACGATGTAGACATCTTTCCACTGAACATTACCTGCCAGCACGTCTCTTCCATTCGAAGTTCGACCGCTGTTGTGCATTGAACCGTAAGACAAAACACCCGGCAGGATGTGTTCATCACCCAGGATATCGACAGGACAGACGCCGAAGCTTATCGGTTGCGCGCCACCGAGAGCGAGCACCTCCAGAGTGCCGTTCTCCAGCACTTTTTTGACGATCATCGCGATCTCATCGAGGTGGGCCATAATGCGTATGGCTGCCTCGGGGCTACAAGCGCGGCCCCCACGAATCACTCCCACCACATTGCCAGCAGGGTCAATGTGGGCCTCCTCACAGAAACGGCTGAGCTCCCGCAGGCAAATGTCTCGCACCTCATCTTCTTGTCCGCCCGGCCCTCGGGCGTTAAGGAGCTCGGTCAGTAATGCCTCAGTCTCCAAAACGTTACCTCCTTGTTTGCACGCAAACGTGTATTGGCCAGCAGGATGTAAACCGAGTAGCTACTCAACACTGTTGATTACCATACCTGCTTTGCCCGCGCCTGCTTTCGGCACCGTCGTGATATTCGGGATGGCGAGGCGGTCATCTTCAGGAAAAACAACTCGCCGGTGATCCTCTCGGGCGCCCTGACTAAAGCAATGGGCCGGTCTTTCAGGTGTGGCAGGAGCCAAGGTGAGACCTGGGCGTAGTATTCGGCCAGGTCTCGTTTGGTGAGGCCGCTGCTGGGAGCAATAACCCGCTCCGGGTGGGTGATCCGCACCTTGGGATCGGCAGCTTTGTATGCGACCACACTCACGTCCCATGGCACCGCCCGGGGCGGCATAACCCGCTGCCACGTAGGGTAATAGCTATTAGGAGGGGATGCCGAGACACCGGCTAATCATAAAATCAAGGGTTTTAACTTATTCTATTGATCCAGGTCAAAAAAATGACGTCACATAAAATAGTGGCACATTGCCATTGAAAAACAGATTTTATCGAAATAGAATCTTTCCAACTGGGTAGCTATATGCCAACGGAAAATAGTTATTGCCAGCGCTTAGATCATGGAACGATTTTTAGAGGATTCTTGGAGTGTTTTCGCAACCAAGAATCAATATCGTTTCGAGAGGGTGATGATCTTGCGAATAAACCTTTCCGCAACAAAGCACGAACTCAGCTTGCTATCCGAGCAGCGATGGCTTTCAGTAACCGACGAGCAGATCAACCTGACAAATTGCAATGGGGAGTTTGTCACCGGTAGAGGGTTCAGTTGCGAGCAGCTGATTGGTAGTCCACACAATATTCTACGTAATCCATACATGCTCGAAGTAGTCTTAACACGCATGTGCTCGTACCTACAAAATGTCGAAAGCTGGATGGAGATCGTCAAAAAATTCTGTAGCATCGGCGATCACCATTGGGTCAGTGCTTATGTCACATATATCATCAAACAGGGCAATTTCACCGGCTATAAGTTCGTTCGTGTAAAGCCAGAACGCAACCAAATTAGCGACGCCTCTGGTCTCGATGCACGCCCGAAAAATCACGACGGCAGCTTGAAAACACTGCATCTAGTAGGAGCCATACTTACCTTCGGCGCACTGGCAGCCACTGCTACAGCGTTGGTTTTCGGTGGAACAACTATAGGTTCTACCATCGCCGTCCTATCCTTCTTGGCGATACAGGCGTTGAGAGCTCACCCGTGGCATCGAACCCTGAAGCCTACAGGTTCAATTCCCACCGGCTGTTCTGATAGCGAACAAACTGCTCGTCCTCTCTCAGTTGAGCAAAGCCCTGTGCCGTGGTTGCGGGTGCTGCTAGTTAGTGAAGGCGCCGAAGGCAGAACTTCGCTGGGTAGAATTGGTGGCTTTGCCAACCAGACTGTGACACTGGCCATAAATAGCCGGTCGTTGACAAAGCGATCGGAATCGGCACTGAGCAATCAACGGGATGAATCCGACATTACAGGTATTGCGATAGAGGCAGCAGGTGCCTTAGAGCAAGATCACGGTTTTGCTGTGGTGGGCGATGAATCCGGGACGCTACCCCTCCAAGACTCAAGGGACGCTTAACGGTATCAACGGTGCGGTTGAGCTCATCTATCAAGTTAACCAATAGATGGCTGCAGCGCCTAAGCAGCAAGCCCATGTGGTTGAGGAAAAATTGTCAGCGTCTCTTATGAGAATGCCGAAATTTCGGATAGATCTTCCACCGTTGAAAATGACCTAAAACACACTGCGCAACAATTCAATACGTTGGTTGCTCGTTTCAACAGCTAGCCACCACGCTGCCCAGATCATAACGCATCTTCTTGAGGTCGTCAGATGGTAAGTCTTATGGAAACGGTGAATAGCCGCACTCAGCTGGCTGGGCAAAACCGTCTTGAACTTCTGCTTTTTCGCTTTAATGAAAATCAACTGTATGGCATCAACGTATTCAAGGTGCGTGAGGTACTCAAATGTCCTCGACTGTCGGCATTACCAATGTCGCATCGCGTGGTCTGCGGTGTGGCGAATGTGCGTGGTGTATCAATCCCGATACTAGATTTGGCGTTGGCCACTGGACTGCCAGGTGTTGAAGACCACAGTACTGCCTTCGTCATAATTACTGAGTACAACACCAAGACTCAAGGATTCTTGGTTAGCGCGGTGGAGCACATAGTCAACCTCAATTGGGAAGGGATTCATCCTCCACCCAAGGGTAGTGGGATTAATAACTATCTTACTGCTGTAACACAGGTTAACGACGAACTGGTTGAGATCATCGATGTGGAGAAGGTTCTGACTGAAGTTTCCCCGGTGTCCGAACAGATTACCGAAGGAGTCATTCCAGCCTCCATCCATGCGAAAGCCGCGAAGTTATGCGTGCTTACTGTTGATGACTCCTCTGTGGCACGTAAACAAGTCTCTCGATGCTTGGAGGCCGTGGGCGTAAAAGTAATCGCACTCACCGATGGGCGTCAGGCCTTAGATTATTTGCATCGTATGCTCGATGAAGGGAGAAAACCAGAGCAAGAATTGCTGATGATGATTTCTGATATCGAAATGCCTGAAATGGATGGCTATACCCTAACTGCGGAAGTCCGCAATGACCCACGGATGCACGACCTGCACATCGTGTTGCATACCTCCTTATCTGGTGCTTTCAATCAGGCAATGGTGAAAAAAGTTGGTGCTGACGACTTTTTAGCAAAGTTTCGTCCGGATGATCTAGCAAGTCTAGTAATTAAACGAATGCAAAAGTTAGGAGATTTAGAAAAAATTTGTTAACTCGAACTATAATTCAGAAAATAATACTATAGCCTGACGTTAGGCCCTATAATTATCATGACAATTACTCTTATTTAGCTATGTCGCAACATTCCGCGGCAACTGGAAATTTTTATATATTTTTGGGCTGAAGGCGTTTTGGCGGAGCAACGCAAGCGGTATATAAATTTAATGCTAGCTCAGCAATATTCGAAGTCTGGATTGAAGTCAGTGACGGTTAAGAATTCGGAGCTGATGTACCAGCTATCACTGTGGCATTGGCCAGTTCTTTCGCGCACTCGCAGCTGCACGCAGCAGAGTAGTGACTCCAGCGAGCCCCGAGTCAGTCTATGCCTATCCGAAATTTTACTCATTGTTACCGAAAGTTTTCATGCGATCTGGCCTGCGATTATATTTTATAATCACGTTCGCTAACCACGAATAGCAGTGGTCAGCAATTTTTTCCTTCTACCGAACGCTTATCAGTGTTGTTTATAAAGTGTGATGTGAAGGATGAGTTAAGAACGTCAAAATCTTTACACACTCCGCATGGCAGATAGATTTATTCTATGTAAAAACCGATAAGCGGCAGTTTGCCATCACTGCAAAATCTTGTACAATTTTTCGCAGTTGTACATGGCCTGTACAGGTTTGATCGTAAACATCAGACTCTCAATCTTGCTGTATTAATGCCCAGTTCCCCTGGTTCCGTAGCGGAGATTTAGCTAGATAAGTAGTATCGTTCCAGGGGCTGTCTGTATAACGCTATGCCATGTTTTATTACCGGGAGTTAAGCGGTGTCAATATTTGGTAGCAAAAGTTTCGCTTTCCTTACCGGGCGGCATACCTTCACTTATTTTGTTTAAGCAATAATATTATTTATCCTGCAGATTCTTACAGTCTGGCGTAGGTTTTTCTGCGCCCACTATTAATATTAATCGGTGGAGGCGCTATGTCTTTTTTCGTCGCGACGACACGTGGCGTGAAGTTATTGAATCAAGGCTCGGTTTAGAATCATTGATACGAAATTCCTGATTCTAACTAGTGCTCAAGAAGAAAAATTATTAAATACTGCAGATAGCCTCTGTAGTTAAGATGCTCCGTCCATAAATGGATGAGCTCAATCCATGTATGCGGGTTCCGCCAACATTCATAGCAAGCTATCATATAGTTATCATGATTGATTCCCATATCAAAAATAAATAATTTAATGTAGCCAAGGAGTGCTTTTTTGCATGAGTTTTTGTATGAGGACGAGTGCCCGGAGATTAGGTTTTGATGCTTAACGACATATCACTTTTTGTTCAGATTGTTCGCTCTGGAAGTCTGTCTAAAGCAAGTAAAAAGCTATCCGTGCCAGCAAACACGTTAAGTCGGAGGCTGATAAATCTTGAGAGGCAGCTTGGTACTTCACTCATACTTCGCTCAACCCAAGCGCTTCGTTGTACCGCTGACGGCGAACGTCTGTTTGAACAGTGCAGTTCTTGTATAGACAACTTGAACTCTACAATTAGTTCACTCCAGTCTGCTATTGTTGGGGTCGTTGGAAAAGTAAAAGTTCAAGTTCCATCGGCTTTTTTTGACTGCTCGATCAATAATTTTTTTTACACGCTACTAGCTCTTCATCCGGGGCTAGAAATTGAAGTTTTAGTATCTGACAAAGAACCTGATCTTATTCAGGACGGTATTGATTTGCTTTTGCATTTTGGGGAACTAAAAAATAGTAGCTATGTCGCTAGGACATTATGCAAATCAAAACTTGGAATCTATGCGAGCCCAGAGTATCTGTATCGTAATGGAATTCCGGAAAACCCTGATGATTTGAGTGCTCATACTTGTATTCATTACACATCTGAGGACTTTGTGGTTATTAATCGGCGCGATGGCGGCGATTGTCATAGTGTTGCTGTGAGCAAAAGATTTCTAAGCAAATCGATCCCTGCCCTTGTTAATGCCGCGGAGCAGGGATTGGGTCTTGTTTTTATAAACACGGTTTGCGCGCTTACTAAAAGTGGTTCATTGGTGAGAGTGTTGCCAGATTATGTATCTGAAGGGGAGTCACTGTTTGCGGTCTACTCGAATCGCCATGCATTATCAAATTGCGCGAGAGTTGTGATGGATTATGCGGTAGCCAGGGCTGAAGCGCTCGATGGAAATTGATTCTAGTCAAGATTAAATTTAAGTTTACCAGGTCGTGCGCATGAAGAAAAACTTACCAATTACAAACCGAGAGCTAGTGTATCCGGCGGATCAACGCCTTATTTCTGCGACAGATATACACGGAACATTAACCTATTGCAATGATGAATTTATTTCGGTTAGCGGTTTCAGCCGAGAAGAGTTAATAGGCAGTTCGCATAACATTGTCCGCCACCCTGATATGCCCGAAGCTGTGTTCGCCCACATGTGGTCGTACCTGAAAGCCGGTAAGAGCTGGATGGGCATTGTTAAAAATCGCTGCAAGAATGGTGACTTTTATTGGGTCAATGCCTATGTTACTCCGATTCTGGAAAATGGGAAAATAACTGGGCATGAATCAGTGCGGGTGAAGCCGGACAGTGCACAGATTGAACGTGCAATTCAGCTTTATAGGCGCCTTCAAACCGGTCAGCAGAGTGTTCGCTTAAACGAACGCCTTCGCACAATAAGCGGTTATTTCGGCATGCCGTTACTGGCTACGGGACTAACGGCTATTGTTTTGTACAGCGGCACTTACTGGACAAGTTTAGGCGGTGTTACTTTACTTCTGTTTGCTTTGCAGGCTCTAGCGAATCGTCATGAGCGGAAAACACTGGATAGTTTACGCAGCATCGCTGGTGGAAGTTTCGACAGCGAACTGATTGCTCGCACCTACACCGACGAGCATGGAACTATCGCTCAACTGCACATGATTATGATTAGCGAGGGGGCGAAGCTCCGCACCGCTCTTAACCGGCTCAGCGATTATGCCCATCAGACCGCCACTCTCGCGTCCAAAAGCGGCAATCTAGCCCAGCAATCGGACACAGCTTTGCAGCACCAACGTGATGAGGCGGATATGGCTGCTACTGCGATGAATGAGATGGCTGCTTCAATCGGAGAAGTCTCAATACACATTCATAACACCGCACGCGAGGCCAACCAAGTCAATATTCTGAGTCAAACTGGTTCTGAACAAGCTCAGAAGACCAGAGAGGTGATTGAAAAACTTGCCACTACAGTGAAAGCGATTAGCCTGTCGGTAGAGAGCTTAGCGTCAGAAACCAAATCAATCCAACAGGCTGCAGATATGATCCGCGCGATTGCTGAGCAGACCAACCTGCTGGCACTTAATGCCGCTATTGAGGCCGCAAGAGCCGGTGAACAAGGTAGAGGCTTTGCAGTGGTAGCCGATGAGGTTAGAGCTCTGGCGTCGAAAACTCAAGAATCTACTCAGACAATCCAGCAGATAATTGGCTCACTTCAGCAGGTCGCTAGCCAAGCAGTAAATATTGCTCATCAGGGTAGTCAGGAGGCACTGGCAGGTGTCGAACAGGTCATCAATACGCAGCATGCACTACAGGGGATAAGCATAGCTGTAGATAGCATCCATCAAATGAGTGAGCAGATGGCATCAGCCTCTGAGGAGCAGGCTCATGTGGCTGAGGACATCTCTCGCCAGATTACATCAATCGCACAAGTTTCTGACAGAAATGCCGACATCGCCAAACAATCCTCAAGTACCGGCCAAGAGTTAGAACATACAGCGCACGCCCTGCATGCCTTGGTTGAACGATTCAACGGATAGATTAAATTCATGAAAGTTACCACGCCCCCCACCCACCTGTCTGGCCAAGCGCTCGCACTGGGAGAGTTGTCTTCCGCCATATTTGAAGCCGCCGTAGATGCGATGATCGTCATAGATCAATTCGGTATAATTAATGCTTTAAATCCTGCAGCGGAAAACACTTTCGGCTTCAGTCGTGCTGAGTTGATCGGGTGTAATGTATCTGCACTCATGCCAGAGCCGGATGCTAGCAATCATGACGATTACTTGCTTGCCTACACCAAAACGGGCGAGCGAAAAATTATTGGCAAGGGGCGTGAGGTAGTTGGCAAACGAAAGGATGGCAGCTTATTTCCAATGCACTTAAGTATTGGTGAGCTAAATATTGGCGGGCAACGGTTATATGTCGGTATCTGTCACGACATAAGTATTCGTAGACAAATGCTTGAGCAGATTACATACATGGCAACTCATGATAGCCTGACCGGCTGTGTGAATCGTAATCACCTTCATGATAACTTACAAAGGCTGATGCTTGAGTGTGAACACAGTAATTGGCAGTTAGTAGTGCTTTTTATAGACCTCGATGGTTTTAAGCAAATCAATGATCATTATGATCACGATGTAGGTGACCGCCTACTGAGGGGCTTGGCAGAGCGGCTTCAGGGGAACGTAGGTAAGAACGACCTACTGGCGCGTATGGGAGGTGATGAGTTCCTCATAGCCTCAATACAGCCACGTGAACGCAATGCACCCCGCAGGCTAGCCCAACGTTTGCTAGATTGTCTAGCAACTCCTTTTGAAATCAACAGTATCGAACTTCGAGTACGCGCAAGCATTGGCATCAGTCTACATCCTGGGCATGGCCAAAATAGCGATCAGTTGGTCAATGATGCAGATATCGCCATGTACCAAGCAAAAGCTGAAGGAGGCAATTGTATACGCTTCTTTCGTCTGGCCCTACGCGATAAGATGGAAGCAATCTTCCGCACTGTCAGTCGGCTCCGAAAAGCAATAGAGTTAAACCAATTTGAGCTGCATTATCAACTACAGTTCGAACTGATTCCTCCCTATCGTCCCTCCGGTCTCGAAGCTCTTCTTAGGTGGCATGACGGTAGTAACGGTTTAATACCACCGACCCATTTTATTCCATTAGCTGAAGAATATGGGCTAATGCCCGCTATCAGTCGCCTAGTGCTCGAGCGTGCCTGTAACGATAATAAATCATTGATTTCAGAGGGATTGCTCGACGTGCCGATTGCAGTTAATATCTGTAGTCGTTCATTCCTTCAGAGTGACTTTATAGGTCAGGTAAGCTCAGTTCTAGGGAAATCAGGATTGCCGGCCAGCCGTTTGGAAATCGAGATCACCGAAAGCGTTGCGATACACGACATTACTCTAGCTACTCAAACAATACTGTCCCTGCACGATATCGGTGTGGAAGTGGCGATGGATGACTTTGGTACTGGCTACTCTTCACCTGGTACGTTAAAAAGTTTGCCCGTAGATCGCTTGAAAATTGATCGCTCATTCGTTAGTGAGCTACCGCACAATGATTTTGATCGAGCCATTGTGCAAGCAATACTTATTGTCGCCAAGAGTGCTGGCATGCAAGTTGTCGCCGAAGGAATTGAAAATACGGATCAGCTAAATTTTTTGCAAAAAAACGGATGTAGTCATGGTCAAGGCTACTGGTATGCAAAGCCTCTGCCCCTAGCTAAATTGAAGGCTTTATTGAGAGAAAAAGAAAAAGCACTTGACATTGGAACTTCGCTTGCCATTTAGACTTTAAGGGCTCGCAATATTGCACCTAACTTGATTTATTTTAAGGCGCCAGTGGGCTATTGTATGCACTCATTGAAAGGTATATGTATTTCTTTTGTTGAACCGGCCGGGGAAGCAATGGATGCGGCAAGTATGCTTGCTATTGCGGCATGCTTTAGTGCCAATGACTTTTTGTTTGATCTTTCTGATACCAATGGGTTAGTAGCATTCGGCACCACTAGCTGTAACCATTTTTTTATGCCGTTCTCTCAGGCGGTGACGCCTAAGGTTTGGGGTGTAATTGGTACTTGGTTTGCAGCTAATGAGAAGCGAAGGTTGCATATTACAGTAGGGAAAGAAAAAAGCGAGACTGATTCTTTGTCTGGCGTTTTAGAAAACCTTGAGCGAATACTTTATACCTTTAGCCCGACACATAGCCATAGATCAATTTGATTCTGTCTATGATAACTATTTTAATGGTCTGTTCCTAACCCGTTACAGCTATCACTGCCGACTGAAAGCTGATAAAGTTATTTAACTGCTCCTGCGATAATACTCTTTCTCTCTGAATCACCCGACCCTGATTCACGACTTAATAAGCGCCTAAAAATCAGCACATCCCGATGCGTCAGGTCTATAGATTATGGTTACTACCCGACTCATTTGGAATTTTCCTTGAGTTCGATCAGCGGGGCGACGCCGCGCAGACACAAAGCAACATCAGTAGTTCAGTAAGCGTCCAGCGAACTCACCTTCCGAGCTCCAGCTTTAAGGACGATGGTGTCCGCGTATTTTTAAGCGGACGCGATCGCCCTTATCGCCAGGATTTCAATGCGCCAACGAAGCCCTTATCCGAAACCATTCAACGCCGAGGTCGTCCAGGAATGCCTGCAACCTGGCGCATTGTTTTGGCAACACGTTGGGGAGTATCCAAGAGCCCTTCTCGCTGCGGGTTTTCACCAACGCCAACAAGGATTTCACGATAATGCTCGGCTAGCGAATGTGACATTTGGATTCCTCACCTTTGCAACGTTGCCTACCCTCGGGATGGGGTAACCAGGCCAAACTTGGCCTCAAACGACAGAACAACCTGTACAGAACTGAAAGCAAAGGACGTAGCGGACGCCAAGCCAGCGGAGCGGCCCACATCCCAACACCGGCAGCACGCCAGCTCCAAAAGGTAGCGTCCAAGCCTGTTACCCACTGATCATTCGCGAACCTTGCGTGCAAGCACGATCTCAATTGCTCAATCGACAGGCCAAGAGGTATGGGATCGAAGTCATCACCATCGATATCGATCAGGATGAGCTTTGCTGCAGTTGAACGCCTGCGCAGGAAGGCCACCTCCCTGGCGCACAATGGGCAGGCACCGTCAAAGTAAAGGGTCAAAGGCCACTGGCAATACATGTACAACACCTCAATCATGTACAGGTTTTGTATAAGTTAGCGGAACCCACGAAATTAGCAATGGCCGTGATGACGGATCACCTCGGAAGCGCCCATTAAACTGAGGCTGGAGGGATCGGCGCCGTTTACAGATGACGGTAGGCGACTGGAGTCATCAGATGTCAGTCTGAGATCGGAACGTGCTGGTTTGCACCAGAGTGCGATAGCTGCATCGCTTTTGAGACGCTGCGAAAGCCAGCTAATCGTTCGCGGCAACCTCGACATGGTGAGAACATTGCCCGCTGGTGCGCTCATCATCCTGCCCCTGGATGGAATGACAAATGAAGCAATGGGGCACCTCGGATAAAACACTAGAAGCCCTGCACCGTTGACTCTGGGAGTTCCCGCGCCAAGTCTACCGCAGAACAGGTATCCTCTGTGGCTGTGCTAGGGATTAGGGGTGATGCAGTGTCGGAGCAAGACGATCAACTCCAGCGGTTAGCTGATTACGTCAAAACCATCAAACAGACTGAAGCAGGTAGGACGCCTGAGGAGTTGGCCACACTCCAGGCGATGGCGAACGAAGCGCTTTCACCTTCGTTTCCTATAGACAGGTCGGCCCGCGAGGCCGTTAAAGCGCTCCAGGCAAGCGTCGCAGGCACCCATGCACTTCACGAACAAGCTCGAGTGACAAAATCTTTGTTTGATGACTCGTTTGGCAGCTCGCTCAGACAAATCCAGGAATTCGCGAACAGGGCCATGTCACCTGCGGCAGCCGCAATCCGTGCAATGGATTGCCTTTTTCCGAGCAAGCAGATTGAAGCCATCGCCCGACCAACCCCCGGCCCATCGTTTCAGCCGTTGCTCGGTATTTCAGGATTGCAGCTCCCCAGCTTCGAGAGCGCGGCTACACAAGCGATGGAGAGAATCTCGGGCCAGATACGAGCACTAGATGGACTGCAGTCCTTCCGCAGTATCTGGGCAGAGAATGAAGCCGCTCAAGCCCGATTGGCGAGCTTCGCACAGATGCACAGCTTTACTGAAGGGCTGGCAAGCCTGCAGGTAACGTCTAAGTACAGCGAAATGATGAAGCAGGTAGCCATCCTCGCAGAGTCTCCGTTGTTCGAGGCGCTTGAACGCACGTCCCCAAGCAAGCTAGCTAAACTGCTCGAAGAGTATGAGATCGTCGAGCAGCCAACGATAGTTCGTGAGCCTGCAGCTCGCTACAGCGTTCAACCCGCCCAAGCCCCTTCGCTACAAGCGGAAATCATCGATGCTCTCCAAGATAAGGAGAATCGCAAGCCGCTTACGCCTGCCGCATTCTTCCTGCTTTGCTGGATTCTGAGCGTCCTGTCAGCCGGCCTGGCACTTGTAACCCAGTGGAAGGATTTCAAGGAAGGTCTGTGTGATCTTAACGACCTAACGATTCAGTCCGACTCGCCTACTCAGGCCCAAAAACGCGTCCGCTCCTCAATGTGCCACATGCCGAAAAGCGCTAAAGCGCGAATCAGGCTCGTCGCTAGGGACAACGTGAACCTTCGCTACTCACCAAGCATGAAGGCCGAGGTGATCATGCCATTGAAGCAATATGCCGTGCTGGAGGTTGTAGACTCGAGCAACAAGACCTGGCTGGAGGTCATTTACAAGCATGAGGGCATTGAGATCCAGGGCTGGGTATCCAGAAGCATGGTTAAGACTATACAGTAACCTCTACAGAGAACGCCGCTATTAAGCGAGTTATCGATTCACTCCGGTTTACTCGCTCATAGGTGCTCATTACCTAAACTACCTGATTCAGTGCTGAGTTTTAGAGTTTCCTCTAGCATGGTCACTTGCCCAGTCGCACACCACGTAACGACTGCTGAGTGTCCGCACTACTAGATAGCCTTGAATCTGTTCAGAGCCCATGATGATCGAGGTTCGAATTGGATCACCATCATCGAATCGCTTCTCACGATCCCGGAACACGATGCCCTGCAAATAGAGCTCTCCAGCGTAACCGTCCGGCCAACTCACCTTCCTGACCCCGACGCCAAAGGCGATGGTGTCCACCTAATTTAAGTGGACACCATTTCTAGCCTTTTAAGCGGGTCTTTCCATGCAGTCACAACGCCGTTCCTATTCAAAATCCTTCAAGGCCCAAGTTGTCCAAGAGTGCGCCCAGCCCGGCGCATCGATTGCCAGCGTCGCGCAGAAGCACAGCCTTAACGCGAACCTCGTACATAAATGGATTAGGGTACTCACGAACAAAACCATGGCGCTGCAACCTGCTTTCATTCCAGTGCCCTTGCCGCTAGCCGGAGGACATTCGCAGGCAGCTTCATCAAGTATCTGCATTGAAATCCAGCACCCGCGTGGCACCGTCAAAGTGAACTGGCCGACCGAAAGCGCTGTCGCCTGTGCCACCTTTCTGCGAGACCTGTTGGAATGATTCGGATCGATGCCATCTGGCTTGCCACCGAGCCTATGGACATGCGCGCCGGTACCGAGACCGCGCTGGCCAGGGTGATCGCGGTGTTCGGTGTGGCGAAGCCGCACTGCGCATACCTCTTCGCTAATCGCCGTGCCAACCGAATGAAAGTCTTGGTGCATGACGGTGTGGGCATTTGGCTGGCAGCGCGACGATTGAACCAAGGCAAGTTTCATTGGCCCGGCATCCGTCACGGATCGGAAGTCGAACTCGATAACGAGCAACTTCAAGCCTTGGTACTGGGTTTGCCGTGGCAGCGGGTCGGCGCAGGCAGCGCGATCACAGTGCTTTAGCCCCTGCCATTAGCCCATCGGTTTATCGCTGTTGACGACCTACTCTGACACAATCAGCGGCATGACTTCCTCGCCCAATCTCGACCAGATGACACCGGAACAGCTGCGCGGCTTGGCCGAACAGGCTATGCAGTTGCTGTCCCAGGTCGACTCCATGAGCCAGAAAATCCAACGCCTCGAAACGGTCAACGAGCAACTGGCTCATGAAATCGCCATCCTCAAGCGACACAAGTTCGCCAAGCGCAGCGAGCAACTGAGCCCCGACCAAGGCAGTCTGCTTGATGATCTGCTCGATACCGATATCGCAGCTATCGAAGCCGAGCTGAAGGCAGCCAATCCGCCGGCCGCACCGGCCGAGCCACGTCATAAGCCCAAGCGTGCACCACTGCCGCCGCAGTTTCCGCGAACCGTGATCCGTCACGAACCAGAGAATACTCAGTGCGTGTGCGGCTGCCAGCTTCAGCGAATCGGCGAAGACGTCAGCGAGAAGCTCGATTACACTCCGGGCGTGTTCACAGTTGAGCGGCATGTGCGTGGAAAATGGACGTGTCGTCAGTGTGAAACACTGATCCAGGCGCCTGTACCGGCCCAAGTGATCGACAAGGGCATCCCGACCGCAGGCCTGTTGGCCCACGTGATGGTGGCGAAGTTCGCCGACCATTTACCGCTGTACCGGCAGGAGAAGATTTTTGGTCGGGCCGGACTGCCCATCGCCCGTTCGACACTGGCGCAATGGATCGGACAGACCGGTGTGCAGCTCCAGCCTCTGGTCGATGCGCTGCGTGAGCATGTGTTGGCCCAGGGCGTGATCCACGCCGATGAGACCCCGGTTCAGATGCTCGCACCAGGCGAAAAGAAAACCCACCGCGCTTACGTGTGGGCCTATAGCACCACGCCTTTCTCGGCCCTAAAGGCCGTGGTCTACGACTTCAGCCCCAGCCGTGCCGGCGAACATGCGCGTAACTTCCTGGGCACGTGGAACGGTAAGCTGGTCTGCGATGACTTCGCCGGCTACAAGGCCAGCTTCGAGCTGGGCATCACCGAAATCGGCTGCATGGCCCATGCACGCCGCAAATTCTTCGACCTGCATGCAGCCAATAAAAGCCAGTTGGCGGAGCAGGCGCTTCACTCGATTGGCGGGTTGTATGAAGTCGAGCGACACGCCAAGGAAATGAGCGACGAAGCCCGCTGGCGATTACGTCAGGAAACAGCGGTGCCCATCGCTGAAAAACTGCATGAGTGGATGTTGGCCCAACGCGAACTTGTGCCCGAGGGTTCGGCCACGGCCAAGGCCCTGGATTACAGCCTTAAACGCTGGGTAGCGCTGACGCGCTACCTGGAAGATGGTGCTGTGCCCATCGACAATAACCAGATCGAGAATTTGATCCGGCCGTGGGCGCTTGGGCGCTCGAACTGGTTATTTGCCGGGTCGCTGCGCAGTGGAAAAAGGGCGGCGGCAATCATGAGCCTGATCCAGTCGGCGCGTATGAATGGGCACGATCCGTATGCCTATCTCAAGGATGTACTGATGCGGCTTCCGACACAGCGGGCGAGCGAAATCACGCAATTACTCCCGCAGCATTGGATGCTTGCCTGAGGCAGGCTAAGTGGACTTCGCCAAATAGTCAGCTCAAAGGCTGATTGGCATCAACAATTCGGAAGCGACTTTTCTCAGCATGTAGGTTTCGCGCAGAATTGATTGCCCCATCGAAGACTCGTGCCGCTGCATAACGGCTTCATTGTGCGTGATTGCTTCATGCAGGTTGATCCAGACAGGCCGCATACCATTAGCGATTTCGTGGCTTTCCATTCTCACGGGCTCTAGCTGGGGCGCTACTTCGCATTGATAAAAATGCGAGGTCATGTGCATCAGATCGTACTGTGGCTTCCAGTAGGACCGGTACTCCTCGATGTAACCGTAGTGCTGGAGCACCTGTATTTCACGGGCACCAGTCTCTTCCTCCAGCTCACGCTTCAGGCCTGTGACAATGTCCTCGTCAACATCAAGGCCGCCTCCAGGAAAGCTGAAGTCGTTATAGCGCTCGGTGAACAGCAACAGGATCTGCTCACCCCGCATCACGATGCCGCGTGCTGCATGTCGACGGAATACTCTGCCCTGCTTGGATTTCAGCTCGGGGTGAACAATTTCAGTTATGAGTTGCATGGGGCTCGTTACGGCAAGATCAGTTAGTCATCGTCCAGGGTGGCCACGGCATTTCCGCAGTTCTGGAAATACTGTGGCCAGTGGAACTGGCTCAGCGAAGCAGCAATACGGGTAAAGTGGATGTTCGCAGCATCGTCGTGGTCGTGCTGCCTACCAGAAACTGCCTGATGCGTGAGTGCCCGTACGCCCCCATGACTAAGAGGTCAATGCCGTGCTCTGCCTGATACGCATGAAGTACCGACTCTACTTCGCCTGGGCGGATCTCGGCATGCACTAGCAGGCCATAAGAGGCAAGTGTGGATCGTGCTTTCTCCAGCTCGTTCTGGTTTTCTTCAGAGTCCGTACCAACCATGACGATATGAATTGGCAGGCCTTCGCACAGCGGGCTTGAAGCAAGCATCTGTACGGTCTTGTGGCCTGTAGCGCTGCCGTCAAATGCCACCATGACCGTTTCAGGTTTCCTGAAATGGCTGGTTGTAATCAGGATGGGGCGGTGGATAGTTCGGACTACCGCTTCAATCTGGCTGCCAAGACTTTGGGCACTGCGCGTGCTGTCCTCACCGACTCTTCCAATCACCAGTAACCGAATATCGTCTTGGAGATCGCTCAGGCTCTCGACGAGATGGCCATGGCGCTGCTTCATATCGGGTGACATGGCGCCAGAGTGGACTGTTCGCTCGCGAGCTTTTTCAAGCATGTGCTGCCCATGCTCCAAGGCCAGTTTTGCCCGCTGCGCATCCAGCGTGGCCAACTCTTCCAGTAGATGTTCTCTGCTACCGAGACCGATATTGCCGCTAAGATCAGCGGATGCAGGATACTTCTCCTTATCCAGCACATGAAGCAAGGTCAGGGGAGCGCTGAGTCGTTGCGAGGCCCATGCTGCGTAATCGCAGACCGCCAATGAGGATTGTGAGTTATCAATGCATGCCATTACGTGGGTCATTGTCGTTCTCCTTAGTGGCTCATGAGCTTGTCGATGGCGCCGGGCTTGTCATGCACGCCGAAGCGGTCAACGATTGTTGCGCTGGCTTCATTGAGACCGAGCACTTCAACCTCAGCTCCTTCGCGTCGGAACTTGATTACGACCTTATCCAGCGCTGCGACGGCGGTGATATCCCAGAAATGCGCCTGTGTGAGATCGATGGTGACCTTGTTGAGCGCCTCCTTGAAGTCAAAAACCTCAGTGAACTTGTCCGCAGAGCTAAAGAACACCTGGCCCACGACGCGGTAAGTCCGATGCGATTTCGTCTCTTCAAGAGTGCTCTTGATATCCAGGTAGTGCCCGACCTTGTTTGCGAAGAACAGGGAGGCCAGCAGCACACCTACCAGTACGCCGTAAGCCAGATTGTGAGTGGCCACGACGACCACGACGGTCGCCACCATGACGAGGTTGGTCGACAGCGGATGCTCTTTCAGATTACGCAAGGAATCCCAGCTAAAGGTGCCGATGGACACCATGATCATTACAGCCACGAGTGCGGCCATAGGGATTTTGGAGAGCCATTCGCCAAGAAATACCACCATCAGCAGCAGGAAAACGCTGGCACACAATGTCGAGAGACGGGTGCGGCCGCCAGATTTCACGTTGATGATCGACTGGCCGATCATGGCGCAACCTGCCATACCGCCAAGCATGCCGGCAGCGATGTTGGCCACACCCTGGCCTTTGCACTCGCGGTTTTTGTTGCTGGTGGTATCCGTCAGGTCGTCGACGATGGTCGCGGTCATCATCGACTCCAGTAGGCCTACAACTGCCAGCGCTGCGGAGTAAGGAAAGATGATCCGCAGGGTTTCAAAGTTCAGCGGCACTTCAGGCCACAGAAAAATCGGCAGCGTGTCCGGCAGTTGGCCCATGTCACCGACGGTGCGGATATCCAAACCGAGGTAAATGGCGATGGCAGTCAGCGTCAGAATGCACACCAACGGAGAGGGAATCAGCTTGCCGATTTTCGGTACATACGGGAACAGGTAGATGATTCCCAGGCCCGCAGCGGTCATGGCATAGACATGCCAGGTGACATTGGTCAGCTCAGGCAATTGCGCCATAAAAATCAGAATCGCCAATGCGTTTACGAAGCCGGTGACTACCGAACGTGAAACAAAGCGCATCAACGAGCCAAGCTTCAGGTAGCCGGTAAGGATTTGAAGTACGCCACATAGTAGAGTCGCGGCCAGCAGGTACTGGAGTCCATGCTCTTTTACCAGCGTAACCATCAGCAGTGCCATGGCGCCTGTCGCCGCCGAGATCATTCCGGGGCGCCCGCCGACAAAGGCGATGACAGCACAGATACAGAAGGAGGCGTAGAGACCGACTTTGGGATCTACCCCGGCGATGATGGAAAAGGCGATGGCTTCCGGGATCAGCGCGAGTGCGACCACCAGCCCCGCGAGCACGTCGGCACGGACGTTGGAAAACCACGTTTGTCTAAGTTTTTGCAGCATATAAATATCCAAGGCAAAGCATCGCGCACGCCAAGGGAGTGGCGAGCGAATCGATACAAATTCAAATTTTGAGGATTTTTTGCTGTGTGCTTAAGGTGTAAAACCAGGCGTACAGCAGTGAGCACCCGCGAGCGAGGCTAGCGGAAGCAGGTTGTTGCGAGGGGGCGTAGCGCTAAGGCGGCGTAGGCTGCCAGTAGATCGTTTGGAGTACAGTCATGCTGATGTTCCTGTAGCTCAAGGGGTATGCGGAGCCGAAGTATACAATGAAGCCATCGTCGATTGCGACCCGCTGGCAGGCTCTGCATGACCTACGTCAGATACAGGCTTATTCAATGGGTATACCTGCGGGCAAGGCTTTGTTTTCCACCCGTTCTTGTCCGAGCTGGTCTGTGTGCTGAGGGGTGAGTTGGCCAGACGGTTACTCTCCAGCACCGTACTCAACTGATGAGAGATAAGCTGTGATCTCCCATCCAAACTCGATTTGCATTGCCTTTTTCACGCTGCTTGGCATAGCGGCTAAAGGTGCATCGACGATCTTGGATGAGGAAAGCGGTGTCCTGCGTCTGACCATGTAAAACCTCATGTTTAGGTGACCCCTATCTCGCAAACTTCTGCGAGAAGAACAGTCGCTCTATGTGCCGGCGAGTAACAGGCGAATGAGTGTGCGCATGATAACCTCCAGCCATGTTTAACCTGCGGAGCGCCCTACTTGAGCAATCCACCTGTTGTTGGCTACTACGAAACTCTACTGAACGCTCCCGTCTTCTCCCGAGACCCTATCGGTATCCGGCAGAGCCAGCGCTGGCAGCTGATCGTTGATGACATCCACCACAGCACCTCTGTAGATAATCTGCGTGAAGCTCGGGGCAAAGCCGAAGGCTACATTCGAGGACTTGTGGATGCTGGACACCTCTCCCACGACCGAATCCGGGATTACAAAATCCTGAGTAGCATTCACCGACGCCGAACCTTGCTGTCGGAAGCTTGATCGCAGTCCCTTCATCCGGCGCACGGAAGCGTCTGGTTATTGCGTTGGAATCATCCCCTCAATAAGCGCTCGTAAGCTCGCCCTTCCCAATCCCCGCTTGAAAGACGTCAGCACAAACCGTCCCTCTGCTGTAGTAATCACCCAGTAACGCCCTAACTTCTTCAGATGCTCGATGCGAGACGTCAGCAGAATGTGCCCATCCGCTCGCTCCTCAAGCTGCCCCGGATCGACGTGACCGAAGACGAAGCCGGCAGCGCACTCAGACGTGATGAAGACATCGCTCAGGTAGCCGGCGATAGGTGGCGAGTATCTGTAAGCCATCGCTCGTAAAATTCGTTTGAGCTGAAAATCTGACGGGCTTTTGCAGTGGTACTCGATGATGACCTCAGCGGACATTAGCTCTTCCCTTTTTCAAAACTGACATTGCCCGCACCCGCAGGCGTAACCGAGTCAAACCTCTATGGTGAAGTCCGGCGAGAAACCAGTGCGCTCTCCTGGGTAGCCTCTCGGATTCGAAATGAGCCGGCAGCCCGAGACGATTGTATCGACTGCATGATGCGTATGACCAAAAATCCAAACATCGGCTTGAGCGACTAGGTCATGCCATTCATTGAAATAGGCAGCACCCAAGTGGCCTTCATGGCCATCGCCCGCTACCTTGCGGATTCCACGGTCATCTGGCCACCCATTCCATAAGCATCTGACCACCGATTCCACGGTGATCCGGCCACCCATTCCACGCGTATCCGACCACTG
>Ga0256410_1000320_pt1 | contig 52634 bp, 48 predicted proteins | sample PhyWR1_FD_185983 | JGI IMG/M metagenome (GOLD analysis project Ga0256410, IMG submission 185983) | Leaf surface microbial communities from wheat plants in UC Gill Tract Community Farm, Albany, California, United States - DLSL W.R1 | ecosystem: Host-associated > Plants > Phyllosphere >... | reverse complement strand
GAATGCGGCCCCGGCCAAGCGCCGGACCGCACACTGGAGAGATGGCCGAGCGGTTTAAGGCACCGGTCTTGAAAACCGGCGAAGGGTCATTCCTTCCGTGGGTTCGAATCCCACTCTCTCCGCCAGACATATTAACTAAGTTCCTGTATTTTATGGGCTTTTTTAATTTCCCGCCTCGCTGGTATGCCATCTGGTATGCCACGGCAGGTTGGCTTGCTTTGGATGCTAAAGGACGGCCACGGATATCTAGTCTGAGTAAGGAAGGTCCTGTGCCGACACATGGGCAGCCCTCCTAATTTGGGGTGTGCTGGAGCATGGCCGCTTGTCTGCAGTGACCCGGACCTCTTTGAGTTTGTGTCGACTGCTGTGTTTCCCTTATCGGGTCGCTTTCCATCCCTGTAGAGTGCCGGCGGTACTCTCTACAGCTCGGTGGGCTACCAAGGATGCAGATGTCGAAGATCGAGGCGATGAGAAGGGGCTAGAGTCTGGTGCTTGCTAGACCCGCCGAACCGATAGAGGTGGTTGGCGTGATTCCAAGGGGCCAGGCGCCATCCTTGGTCGATCGCTCTTCGGCAGGTGTCGTTGCCGAACGCATATTGCTTAGAGAGGACTACTTGTCCTTCGCAGAGCCACAGCCAGCCGCCTGCGGTCCTTCGAGGCTGACGGGCACGGTGGCAGAGTCTAACGGCCCTGACGCTATGAGGGACCTAGATGTTCCATTCAACACGCTGCCCAATTGGCTGACGGTGCCAAGTCTGGCCAGCCTCGGCGTTCGCCCCGGCGCCGGCTGTAAACGAGCTGGGGAGTGAAATGAGCCGGCTTCACAAGGATTGAACAAGATTTCAAACACATACTACCCCCTCGAAGCTGGTAGGAACTGGCTTCGGGCATGACGCTGCCGCAGTAGCCTATTTTCAGGAGCGGAGAAGGATGAGGAGCAGGGTAGAGTTGGTCCACTGCATTATGGCGGTGGCCACCGCTGTTCTGGCGGGGATCATTAAGAGCACGGCTAGCGCGGTTTGCAGCAGATGTTCCTGCATGGTCGAGCCGTTCGACTGATTTCTGATCAACTTGGTACCTCGCATAAGGCCCGGGCATTGCTCGGGCCTTATGCGTTTGTGCCGCCAATAAACGAGGAGCACGAGATGCATTTAGTTGAAACGATGGCGTACGCCGGCGAGAGGCCGTGGCATGGCTTGGGGAGCCGGCTTGCACCGCAGCAGCCCATTGATGCCTGGAAGTGCCAAGCCGGCATGGACTGGAAGATCGAGGAGGCGGAAGTGCGCTATGTCGCTGGCAACGATGCCACTAGCGCTATCCATTCGTACCCTGAGCAGAAGGTGCTGTACCGCTCCGACACCCGCAAGCCGCTGTCGGTGGTCTCCAAGCGCTTCCAAGTGGTGCAGCCGGGCCAAATCCTGGAGTTTTACAGGGATCTGACTGCCAACGCCGGGTTCGAGCTTGAGAGCGCCGGGGTGCTGCGCGAGGGCCGCAAGTTCTGGGCGCTGGCCCGCACCGGCCAGAGCACGACGCTGAAGGGCCGCGACAAGGTGGATGGCTACCTGCTGCTGGCCACGGCCTGTGACGGCACACTGGCGACCACGGCGCAGTTCACCTCGGTCCGGGTGGTCTGCAACAACACCCTGTCCATCGCGCTGGGCAATGCTAGCGGGGCCATCAAGGTGCCACACCGTAGCCACTTCGACCCGGATGCGGTGAAGCGTCAGCTGGGCATAACCGTCTCGTCGTGGGACGGTTTCGTGGCCCGGGTGAAGGCGTTGGTGGAACGTCCAGTGGATCCGGACTCGGCGGATGGGCTGCTGCGTAGGGTGCTGACCTACAGTCGGCTGGACGGAAAGGCTACGGTGGTAAACGAACAGGCGATGGCCAGCGTACGCTCGCTTTACGAGGGCGGCGGTCGTGGCGCTCTGATGGCCTCCAGCCGCGGTACGGCCTGGGGCCTGCTTAACAGCGTGACCGAGTTCATCGACCACCATCGCCGCGCGCGCACGGAAGACCATCGTCGGGAAGCGGCTTGGTTCGGACCGGGGGCCCAGATCAAACAGCGGGCTTGGGACGAAGTGAAGAAGCTGGTGGCCTGATGCAGGCCCGGTCACGCTCTCATGCAACTACTGGTACCCGGGCGGCTCCTTGCATTGGGGCTGTCCGGGCACGTGAGGACCAGACCATCGGCCGGGCGCTACGGATCCTCAAGCAGAGAGTCCGTGGACCGGGACCATTCTTGAGCGAGGTGCCCAGTTGCGGTGCGTTCTTCCGACTGCGGTTAGGCAGCGAGGAGCGGGAGCATTTCGAATCCGCCTTCTTTAACACCCGGAACCAGCTCATCGCAGTGGGCGACTGTTCTCCGGCAGGGTGAATGGGGCGGAAGTTCATCCATGCGTCGTGGTTCGACGGGCTCTAGCGTTGAACGCTTCGGCCGTCTTGCTGGCCCACAACCATCCCAGTGGCAACACCGAATCCTCTGCAGCGGACCGTGCGCTCACGGTGCGACCGAAGGGGGCTTTGACTAGGATATCCGGTTGTTCGACCATTTCGTGGTCAGCGCCGCCGAATCGGTATCGATGGCGGATAGCGGATGGGTTTAACTGGTCGAAACGATGGATGAGCATAGCGCCCGGCCCACACGGGCCAGGCAGATCGCCGTGGATGCATCGCACCGTACGTGCGGATCAGTCTCCGTCGGCCTGCGCTCTTAGTCCTTTGGCTTGTCGCCCCTGCGCCAATTGCAGCAGCTCCACCACCTTAGCAAGCAGGGCAGGGTCCTCGACCAGTGCGGGGATCAGCGAGGCCAAGGCATCCCGCTGGGTGTCGTCGGCGTGGGCCAAAGCAAGGATCGCATCGGCCATCGCCGCATCGTCGGCCAATAGGTAGGCCGCGGGCACGTCCAACAGCTGCGCCAGCAGGCCCAGGTTGTCGAAGCCGATCGCGGTGACTTGGTGCTCGTAGCGGTTGATCCGCGAGGAGCCCTTTTCCTTACCCAAGCCCATGCGATCCCCTAGCGCGCGCTGACTCAGACCACGCAGTTGCCGCGCCTGGAGGAGGCGGGCGGCGAACAAGGCGCGTGGCGAGGAATCGGGCACAGGGCAACCGAAAGGCGGGGGTGGCCCGAATCATGACGAAACCTCTATTGGTGTGGCAGACTCTATTTGCCAGATAGAGGATACGTACATCAACTGCCGATGTCTCGCTTGGGCGGCGCATCGATATCAGCGAAACCTGCGAACAAAAAGGAGATTCATGAAAGGCATCAGTCGATGGACTGCCCTAGGGGGGGCGTTGTTTCTATCTGCATGCAGCAAGCCAGTTCTGGATTGGCGCAACGCCGACCTGAGCAACGGGACGATCTACGAAGCTGGCTCTAACGAGCCGTTCGATGGCTTGGTGACGAATGTGCCCCACGGCAAATTGGAGCCACAACTTGGGGCACTCACAACAGTGCTAGGCAACCTCAATACGTTTCAGCCGGCAAGCATGTCGACACTACTGAGTGGTATGCAGTATCTGTGCGACGTCGACGTCAACGAAGGGCTTCTCGCGGACCACTTTGTGTGCCGATACCGTGATTCACAGGCCGTGGCCTACGAGGGGCAGCTCAGTGGTGGGGGACTCGAAGGGGAGACTGTTTTCCACAATGCAGCTGGTGCCAAGGTGGTTGTCCTGCCGATGGCGAAGGGCAAGGTGAGTGGTCGGGTCAGGATCTACTTCGTGGAGAACCCAGAGCAACTTTCCCTCGAGGCGGATGTCGTAGACAACGTCTTCAATGGCGAGCTAATTGGCTACCATCTGAACGGGCAGGTCAGGTCGAAGGGGCAGTACGCCAACAGCATTCCGATCGGCGTCTGGGAGGGCCGTCGGAAGGAAGACGGCACGCTCTCCGAGCGCATCACGTACGAAGGTGGAAAGGTTGTTTCGCACTCCTTCTACGAACCGGATGGCACGAAGTACATGAGTGAACAGCAGATGTGGGACCTCCACCGTTCCATCGCCTCAAGCGATGACTTCGTGCTGACGCCGGAGCAGGGCGCACTGCTCTCTGCGGCTGAAGCACGTTATGGCGCAGTCCGCCTGCTTTCGCCTTCACAGCGGGAGGCTAAAAGGCAGGCAGAGGAGGCCCAGAGGCGTGCCGACAAGATCGCCAGGGGCCTTGATCCGGATTGCTTTGTGTGTGACGGATCGGGCAAGCCACAACAGTAGCGGAGCCAATTCCTCCCAGCCATATTGGGACATTGAAAAGGAGAAAGCATGAAGAGGTTGAACGTCACGGGGTTGCTTCTGGTGGTTGGACTGGCCCTAGCAGGCTGCAAGCAAGAGCCGACACTGACGCAGGCTGGGGAAATCAATCTTGCCGGGTGTCATGTGCCGGCAGGCATCACGCAGGAGGAGGCCGAGAAGGTAGAGTGCGGAACGCCGGAAGTCACCGACTCTCCCGAAGCATTTGCGAATTTGGTCAGGTCGGAACCTATGTCTGAATCGGCGGCGGTCAGTGCTTCCGCGTTGGCATTTGATGCGGCTACTCGGATGGCCGCAACATCGGATGCCGAAGTGATCAATACTGCTATCTCTGCACGAGCCGCGCAGGATGGGGGAAGCGAGTACGCCGACGCGCGCAAATCGCTTAAGGGTGATCTAGACGGCGATGGTGCAGCGGATGTGGCGGTCCTGTATTCGTTGGAAGGCGCTGGCGGTGGTAATGACTCGGTAGGCTATCTAGCCGCCTTCGTGCGTACGGGCGGGCAGTTGAAGCTGGCTGATACCGCCACGCTTTCCGGTAGCGCCCAGAGCCTCACACTGAAGGACAGCACGGCGCATCTCAAGCTGCTTTCGTTGGGTCCGGACGATTCGGCGTGCTGCCCATCAATAGAGGACGACGTCGTGTATGTCCTCCATGGGAACAAGTGGCTGCAGGTGCAAGCGCAGCCCTGACCCGTTCTGGCGTCTGATGCCAGGGCCGCCTCGTGCGGCCCTTTTCCATGGGAGTGACTGATGCGCGCATCCGCGGACAAGCGGGATCGGAAAGGCGGGCCGTCCACTTGTAGATAAGAGCCACGATCACACACGCGGCGGATCGCTGACGGTGGCCTGCAATGAACTGGTCAACAGGAAGATCGGGGAGGGCGCTTAGGCGTCCTCCCCATGCGGCTGGAACCTTTTTCTCTTCCGGACGAGTTTCCAGCCTCGCGGCGCCATTGCGGGAATGCCGGTCATTCGGGGAGGATAGGGGGGCGATATCCAATCGATCTTGCAATGAGGTGCTTTGGTGAAAAAAGCAAGCAGGGAAGGCCGCATGCGGCAATTTAGAGGCGAAGTCCGGAATGAGTGGCATGCAATTCTGCCAGTCGGGGAGGATCCAATTTCCTACTTGCTGAAAAAGGACATCCCTCTCTATCTCGAGGTGGACCAGATGCGTCACTTGGTGCACCGGACTTCCAAAGTGGAATTCCCCCCAATGGACGAGGGCCAGAAAAAGCTATTAGAGGAAATCTCATGGGAATCGGCGTCGTCCGAAGACTTGGACGCAATTCAACTGCAAGCCAGTAAATTGACGGACGGCATCGCCTTTCTGCGACTGGACACGGCATCGATCGAAAAATTGGGGCATGCCGACGTTTGCACGTCGCCAAATTTTATGGGCTGGGGTTTGGGTCCGGCGCGGACGTATCGCGTGACCGGGCAGGATCTCAGAGGTCGACCAGTCAGGAAAGAGGAGAAAATAGAGGCCGTCCGCGATCTGGTGAAGGTTGAGCTTGAGTGCGCGGCCATCGTGGACAAAGAGGAGTGGGAAAAGGCTAATCGTCGCGGCGAGCCTGGTATACGTGCCGATGATCATAGATTCCGTGCCAGTGTTACTGTTCACGTATCGGAACTATTTCTGGATGTGTTAGACATCGAGAAATTGAAGCAGGAGAAAATGGATCTCCTAGGTCTCGTGGCGTATCCGTTTGAGCATCAAGAGCGTGCGCCAGGCATCTACTGGATGTTCCAGGCGGCATACAGGCTCAACGGGCTACAGGCGATCGTTGGTGGTGATACGGGGGTTAGGCCCTGGCTGAAGCAACATGCGGCCAAGGCCTTCAGGTACAGGGCCGACCGAACAGCAGAGAAGTTCGTGTGGATGACAGTTGGCCGGGATCAGGGTGGTGGCAAGCGTGGCGAATTCAAGATTGGACAGATAGACGAGCTGCACGGCGATGGCGCATCTTTAAGGTACAAGTTCGACTTCACGAGCGACGGTCTTGCCCTGATCCTGGCGATTGCCGATTTTTGGTTTGAACTCAAAGATCGGGAACCGAGCGTATCGAGAGTTGTTTTAGCAGAGAAGCTCATGGCGCACCGCTTCGATGGAACGGAAGTCGGTGACTTGGTGTATCTGATTGACGGGGAGCGCCTCGACAAGGATGACGTTTCACGGCTAGAGGAAAGCGCAAGGAAGCGTGGGGTAAAATTGCGTGCTGTACGTGAGAAATTTGGTTCTTCTCCCATCTGAGGGGAGAAGGCGCACGGCCGACCAGCTAGATTTGTAGCTGTCGAGAAAACAAACCGAGGCCGGCCGTGGCCAAGCTGGATTGTATGCCGTTACTGGGAAGCTGGGCGGGGTATCGCCTGGATGGATGGCGCCGCGAGGCACGTGGCGGAGCCACGTGGCTGGTGCTTTCGCTGTTGCCTGATTCACGCCGCCGCCGACGCTGCAGTGGCTGCGGCAAGTGGGTCGTGGCCATCCACGACCAGACGCTCCGGCGCATCCGTGACTTGCCCGTGTTCGACGAGCCGGTGGAGTTGGAAGTCCAGCGGCAGCGGCTGGCCTGCCCTCGCTGTGGGCCGAAACTGGTGCACTTGGATTGGCTGGAGCGGCATGCCCGGGTAACGCAACGGCTTGCGCAGAGCGTGGCACGCATGTGCGCCACCACCTCCATCCATGCCACCGCAAAGTGGCATGGTCTGGACTGGAAGACGGTCAAGGCGCTTGATTTCAGGCATCTGATGCAGACGCTGGGCCCGGTGGACCTATCGGACGTACGCGTGATCGCGATGGACGAGTTTGCGATCCAGAAGGGGCATCGCTACGCCACCGTGGTCGTCGAGCCATCGCGCAAGCGCGTACTCTGGGTCGGCCGAGGACGCAGCCGCGCTGACATCCGTCCCTTCTTTGAGCTACTCGGCAGGGTCGGTTGCGAACGCATCCAAGCCGTAGCAATGGACATGAATTCGGCCTTTGATGTGGAGGTCAAAGCCCAGTGCCCCAATGCTGAAGTGGTCTACGACCTCTTCCACGTGGTGGCCAAGTACGGGCGCGAAGTCATTGATCGGGTGCGGGTGGACGAGGCCAATCGCCTACGCACCGACAAGCCCGCGCGACGGGTGGTGAAGATCTCGCGCTGACTGCTGGTGCGCAATCGGCAAAACGTCCCGGCCGAGCAGCGCGTCCAATTCGAGGAGCTGCTGGCCGCCAACAAAGCCCTGCTGACCACCTATCTGCTCAAAGATGACCTGAAGCATCTGTGGCGCTACCGAAGCTAGAGCCGGGCGGAGAAGGCCTGGCGGTCATGGAAGCATCGCGCCCTGCGAAGCGGGGTGGAGCCACTGCGCATCTTTGTCCGCCGTCTGCAGCCTTATCTCCCGGGCATTCTGGCCCACTGCCGATGGCCGCTCGGGACGAACCTGGTGGAAGGCATCAACAACAAGATCAAGGTCATCAAGCACGTCGCCTACGGATACCGAGACGACGCGTACTTCTTCCTGAAGATCCGGGCGGCCTTCCCCGGAGTTGGGTGAAGAACCAGAAATTTGGGATAAAAGAGCTGGAGTAGGCTCCTTTTCCTGTTTCGTGTGTGCTGCTGGGCGTGGCTATTCCGAGAGGCGATCATCCGTGATGGGTGCCCTGTCCCAAGCGCCGTACCGCGGCTTCTTTGCGTCTTGCCTGCGCTTGTGTGCAAGCACATATGGCGTTGGGTCGAAGCCTGGCGGATATGGGCTGCGGGGTCCGTCCAGCGAGTGGTGAAGCAGAGACAGATAGTCTTGGCGCTTGCGCTTGGGACCACGCTTTTTACGAGTACCGCACGGAGTCGGTGTGCGCCAGAAGTTCTTGATCGTGTCGTTGCTGGTCTTCAAAACACAGTCTTGCTTCGTTAGGTAGCAAAGAGCGTAGCGCAGGCCCACAAGCGCTTCGATGCTCTGGAAGTCTTGCAGCCCAAGTCCATTGAACGGCCAAGAGCGACGGTCCTTGTAGCTGTTGTGGGCGCTGCCGCGATCATGGCCGATGCGCCGCAGCCACATTTCGCAAAGGGCATCGGAGATGTAGTCGACGCTGCGGCTGGTAAGGCCCTGAAGATCGCCGTTCAACACCACGAGAAGGTGGAAATGCGTACCGCGGGAGATGCCGTTCTCGCGTTTGATGATGAAGCCCAAGTAGCCGGGGAGCAGGTTGCGCTGGCAGGCGCTGCTACGCAACGAGCGGAGGAAGCCTGTTACTGCCTTGTCTGCGTCCTCGGAGTGGCTGAAGTCCTTCCAAGCGGTACGGAGAGTAAGGTCGATGCGTAGGAAGCAGAGACGGGTGTGCTTGCCGGCAAAGTGATATATGAAGTGACGCGCGCTCTTAAAGTTGTCCTCCTCCTTGCGCGTGTAGGCCCTCACGGCATTAATGTACTTCCAAGATCGGTTCACGCGGTGCACGAAGCGCACCAGATGGCGCGTCAAGGTGCCGAGCTCAAGGTCATGACTGATGCCACTGCTGTTGACATGGCACAGGGCAGTCCGCGTGGCGTAGCGCTTCATTGAACGGAGCAAAACCGTGATAGCGGGATGGAAGACATGGTTCGCCCAAGCGGCGTTCCAGTGAGGATTGTCGGCATGGACCTGGCAGCACTTAAGAATGCGCATGCCCAGGGACTTGAGCTTGACCGCAGGCAACGGCGGGCCCCCCGTGCGGAACGGGGCTCGGATGTCTAAGCAGGGAACGCCATCGCCATCGGCAAGGGCGGCATGAAGTTTCAGCAGGCTTTTGCAATGTGCCTTGAAGCGGTGGTCGTCCAAGCCGCCGACCCACTGGTCTCGGTCGGGAAGATGATATTTGACATGCGTGTCAAGGATGTCCTGATAGCGGCTTTCGCGCTCGATCACGTCAGCGATCGAGCGCTCAAGGATGGTGGGAGTATTCGCCGCATTGCTGTGGCGTTGGACTTGAGAATGCATGTTCTGTTCTTCCTGTTGCCCGAACGGCGTTGCCTGCAAGGGGGAAACAAAGGTTGATGGGAGAAATTGCCTCTGTTCATTCATCCGAGCTAAATGAAGGGAGGATGTAACAAGTGGCTTGTCTATCAGTTGAGAAAAACGTGCAAACGAGTAGGTAAGAGCGAAACAATTAGCTAATAAATACCGGGTTTGCTTGAAGTACGAAGGGCGCTGCATGTATGGGGTCGCGAGACCCGTAATCGGTCAAAGTGGCACAACCGATGTAACCGGGACGAGTGTCGACTTAGCGGGCAGACGGACGCTCAGCCACCCACTGGAACACTACGTTCGCGCTCCAAGCCACGGCACGTTTGCCGATCTTCTTCGGCTCAGGAAACTCGCCATCCGCGATGGCTTTGTAGAGCGAGCTCTTCTTCTTACCCGTGATCTCGCACACCTGGTTGAGGCGCAGCATGGTGTCGGGAGAGTAGATGCGGGAACCGTCGGTCGGGTAGCTGTGCAGCGCCCAGTTGTTGGCGGGAATGCTTGACATCTTTTAGGTGCTCCGTGGGAAGGACCGCTATAGAACACGAAAGATTCAATGCAGGCGACGATTCCGCGGAATGTTCCGAACATTCCGGAAAGGCTCTTGGGCGTTTCGCGCCCCGTGCAACCGTGGGCACCTAGCAGGGCCTCGTCGGACCAGTCGCGGCGCCGCGAGAGGGGTGACGGCTGGTTTTAACTTAAATGGTGGTTACCGAGGGCTCCAGCGAACGGGCTGGCGGCCTTCCGCGGCGACGACAGGCGATGTGGTTGCCGGACGGAAGGCTCGCCAGGCTCTTGATGCTTAGTCCGGTGCGCATTTCGGCCCGCATCTTTCCGGTCAATAGTTGACGCCACTTTGCGTCATCGCGATGGGCTGACGACGGGTGTTGCGCAGCCTACGGGGTTAACTCGACAAGTCCACCGACGTCCGCATGGTCAGGGGACCCGCACACTGCAGCTAACGGAATGTTCGGAGCATTCCGCGGAATGTTGGCTTGTCGTTTCGAAGAAGGGTTGAATTCGCGCATTCTTCAATGCGAAGCCTTTATGTCATCGAACAACACGCTGGATCCGGAGCTGCTCGCCGAATTGGTAAGTGACATTGATTGCCTCGGCCTCGAGATTCTGTACCTGCGTGCGGCCAAGCCGGCCATCCTTGAGGCTGTTAGGGTCCGCAACGTGTCTTTGGACGCGATATGTGCGTCTGTGAACCAGCGACTGAAAGTCCTGCGGCTGACGGTCGAGCCTCGCCACGTCCAAGCGATCCTGGATGAGCTGGAGAAGGCGGCTAAGGCGCCGGACACCGTCTTTGCCGCCTCGTTCCAAGGCCGAGCGCCGCCGAGGAGTGTGCTGCCGTAAGCCGCTCACGCTACTCGCTAACCGCCACGCTGCATGCGCGTTGCGCCTGCTTGCCATGAATAGAGGTATTCCATGCTCGACCCGTTTCCTCACTTGTCCAGGGTATGCCCGATCAATGCCCTTCCTGATCTGCTTTACAGTGCTGCCTGCGAAGTCCGCCGCCTGGAGGACGACGTCCCGGCCGAGTGCCTCCTGATGGATGCCATCGCCGCTTGTGTGGTTCCCGTGCAACGCCTGTATGACGTCGTGGGCCTGGACTATAGGCATATGCCGACGACAATCTTTATGCTGACGCTCGCACCTAGTGGGCGCGGCAAGGGGACCTCGTACCGTGAGTTCTTCAAACCCTTGATCGAGCACAATCGGCAGGCCGGGTTGGTTGCCCGGAAGATCCGCGCGAGTAAGCGTTCGGTTGAGAAAGCGGGCTCGCTCGTAGATGGCCCGGAATTCCAGGAACCAGACGGTCGAATGTTGACAATGATTAGCTACCGCGCACTGCTGGAGTGTCTGGATGGCCGGGCGCGTTCAGTCTGCGTCAACGACGAGGATGGCGGAAGCTTCTTGGAGAGCGATCTGTTTGTCAGGATGGGCGGAAGCCTCACTAAGCTCCACAGCGGTTTTGACTTGGATCACGTCGTTAAGGGCGTGGATCTTGCAGCCATTGATGGCCGTTGTTCGCTCGGGGTTCGCCTGCAGGGTGAGGTGTTCTATCCGGTGATGAAACGCACAAATAATAAGAGCTTTCATCAAGGGATTTGGGGTCGAGCCATCGTGGCTTGCCATGACCCCAAGCGGTTTGGAGCCTGCGATATCAGCATGCCGCCAAGCTGGCCGGGGGGCGGACTGAATAAGTTCCACCACCGCTTGCAGGATCTGATGGACGAGGCCGACAAGAAGCAGGCGACGGGCGAGTTGATCAGGGACAAGATTGTCCTCGGATGTGAGGCAAGGGCCTTCATGGCCGAGTTGAAGTTTCGCCTCAAGGGATGGCGTGAAACCTGCTACGACGAGCAGATTGAGCCGGCCGTTAATCGAGCGTGGGAGAACACGCTGAGAATAGCGGCGGTGTTCCAGGTCGTATGCGGAGAGGGCCCGGAGATCAGCCTGGAGCTGGTCCAGCGCGCCTGGGCGATCGTGCAGTGGTCGTTGACCCAGCACCAGATGATCTTCGTCGAGGCGGCCAGGCGGGAGTCCACGTCATCGCGGAAAGAAGGTGCCTTCAGCAAGCCGTGGCCCACCCGCATTAATGTTCCCAAGCCCCCTAAATTGCCGCGCCCAATCCAGGACGCCCGGTGGGTCTTGGAGTGCTTCGCGACGGTGCGCGGGACGCTGGAGCACGCGTTGCTCGTCGACGTGATCAGGTTGGCCGGGCTGCGCGGCCCGCGGCTGGAGACCGCTCTGGCATGGTTGAAGGTCAACCAAGTCGTAGAGATTGTTGGGAAGCGTGAAAGCCCCCTGATGCGGATCCCTTCTGTCGAGTGACATTCCACTCAGTGCCCCGGGCGTGCTCGGCGCATCCAGGTCCTTGCCCGCGCCCGAGGTGGTCAGGATTGAGGGTCGTTGCTGGCGCCGGTAGCTGCGCAGGAAAAAGCTCGGGTACACGACCCAGATCAACGCTGTCACGCAGGTCATGGCTGCGGCTATCAGGGGCGCGAAATGAAGCAGGTTCTGGACCAAGGTGAGATTGGATTCCGTCGGGCTGACGCATGCAGGCGCGCTATCGCGCATGATCGTCCTTGTACTGCTTATGTTGCGTGAAGTGAGCTCCCAACGCGCTGCGCGCATCGCGCCCCTGGGCGGGCCGACCAGCACCGGAAGCTGCCCTCGACGGCGGATTCCGACACCCGGTTGCTGCGCGTCGGCGTTGTATACGACCCTCAGCCCACAGCGGGTTTGGCTGTCATCAGGTAGAAGATCGCGAGAAACGAGAACAGGGCCGGCACGCCCAGCGCCGCCCACGTGCCGAGGTGTTGATCGTAGCGGAGGGGAAGCGGCTCGCCCCGGTCGGCGGCAGCACGGGCCAGATCGCGCAGGCGCATCTGCAGCCAGACCACGGGCAGCCAGCACAGGCCGGCAATCACATACAGCACGATCGACCAGTACAGCCACGGGGTGGTCAGCGCAATGCCCAGCCGGTGCGCCAGGTAGAGTCCACTCAATGGCTGGAATACGATGGTGGTGGCAGTGAAGAGCCAATCGGCCAGCACCACCAGCTCGGCCACGGCCGCCACCACCCGTGGGTCACGGCGGCGACTGGCGAATAATAGATAGAACGCCGTGCCGACGCCGGTGCCGAACAGGAACGTCGACGACACGATGTGCAGCACTTTAACGACGACGATGTCCACGAGGTGGCTCCTCCAGACGCAGCAACAGGTAGATGAGCGCGGCCAGGGGCAGGTTCTTCACGATGGGCCCGTATGGATGCGCCCAGTAGCCCGGCAGCCAGACGGTGATGACGACCGTGTAGAACGCAATCAGCGCCAACTGCAGGCGGTAAGTGGCGCGCCGCCAGGCGCGTTTCCACATCGTCAGCCCCAGTACGACGTCCAGCGCTGCGGCGCCATACAAGGCCAGAGGGGCGACAGTTGCCGGCACCTGCGCCTGGGCGAGGAGGGCCAGGCTTGCCGCCGTGGGATAGACGAAGGCCGACACCCAACCGGTTACCAGCCAGGTCACCGCATTGGCTGCGCGGGCCAACGGCAATGTGGCACGCAACAGGGCGCGCGTCCGAAGCTCGGGGGCCTGGTGGCGCGGCACGAAGTCGATCGGTGCGCGCAGGGGGCGCCCGAGCAGCGTCTGCCACGCACCGGAGGCCGCTGTGTTGCCGTGCGCGAGCATGGTCATGGTGTCTGCATCCAGTGCGATGCCAGGCATCCATCGGGTCAGTGCAGTGGCCAGGTCCATCCAGCGGGGCGCCACCGGAAACCAGCGCAGACGATGACCCAACGCGTCGGCGAGGGTTGCCAGGTAGGCAGGCAGCGTCAGCGGTACCGGCCCCACTGCGGCAATCAGCGGTGGAGGGCAGGGGTGGTCCACCAATGCTATCAATCCGTCGATCAGGTCCTGCTGGTGGATGGGTTGGACGCGTGCGCCCCCGGGCGCCGGGAAAGGCAGCACGGGGAGCAGGGCCAATTGCAGGAACAGGCCTGTGCTGGCGCCTTTCGGCGCAAACACCAGCGAGGGACGCACGACAGTCACATCGCCGGGGAAGCGCAGCGCGCAGTGATCGCCGAGCGCCTTGCTGCGCCAGAAGCGGGTAGGGGCACCCGGGCCGGCGCCCAGCGCCGATATATGGATCAAGCGGGGCACGCCGGCGCGCGCTGCTTGTTCAAACAGGGTGCACGGGCCCTTGACATGGACATCGTCAAAACTCTGTCCATCGCGCTCGGAAAAAATGCCGGCCGCGTTGATCAGCACGTCCAGCGTACGCAGCAGACTCTGCAGCGCGTGGTCGTCGGGCGTCGAGAAATCGAAACGCAGCAGCCGAGCATGCTCGTTCGGCCGGTCGCTGTCCGGGTTCCGCATCGCGAGGAAGACCTCATGCCCCTGCCGCACCAGTTCCTCACCCAGCGTGCGTCCGATCAGACCATTGGCGCCGATGATCAGAATCCTGCGCGGGGCCATCGCCCGGGTTGGCTGCGTCGCGCCTTGGTGGCGGGTAGTTGCGCCAGCCTCTGTTCCACCGTGCTGCTGTCGCTGCTCAGCCATGGCCGCCTCCGTGCGCCGGCGGCAGGGACCAACGCCACCAGCCACTGGATCTGGCCCCGCAGCGCACACCGGCATGTGCAACCCGACATGCCCCATACATTGGTCGGCTACACCATCCACCACCTGTGCTCGGTGTTCTGGGCGTGCGGCTACGAGCTGCTGCGTGGACGGCGTCACGCGCCGGAGGCGGTGCTGGCAGTGGCCACGACCACCACGGCCGTGGCGTATCTGGTGGACTACAAGGTAGTGCCGGCCCGGCTTTCGCCCGGGTTCGAACGGCACCTGCGGCGCTCTGACCTTGTCTGGGTATATGCGGCGTTTGCCGCGGGCCTTGCACTTCCTGCGCTGGTGGCAAAGCGAAGCAGGCGGACACACCGCCGCTGAGAGGACCGTTCATGGTCCACCCTCCGGCGCCAGCCTGCGCAGGCCGGTCATTGCCGGGCCCTCCAGCAGCTCGCCGGTGGGGGCGAAACGGCTGCCATGGCATGGGCAGTCCCAGCTCTTGGCGGGGTCGTTCCACTGCACCAGGCATTTCATGTGCGGGCAGACCGGCGATAACGCGTGCAGTTGCCCTTGCGGATCGCGATAGATCGCCTGCCGCTGGCCGTCCCGTTCCACCAGCGCCCCGCATCCGCTATTTACCTCGTCGACATGGGTGGGCATCTCCCGCTTGATCCGATCGCCGACCAGGTGCTTGATTACCGTGGCGTTGGTCCGGGCCCACCCCTTGGCCGACTTCATCGGCGTGATCCGCAATGGGCTGAGCAGTCGCGCGGCATCGCTGTGTACCCCGGTGATGCCCTCGGTGATGAGCTGTGCCGCTACGGCGCCCCATACCAGCCCATCGGCCTGGAAACCGGTCGCCACCCAGACGTTGTCGTGCGCGCTGCCCCCGATGTAGGGCAGACCATCGGCTGGCTTGAACTGTTGCGCCGACCAGGCAATGACGTCGCCGGTTACCTGGAAGCGCTCGCGGACATAGGCGTCAAGCCGTTGGGTTTCCTCCTGCTGGCGATGCTGCTCTCCCGCCTGATGCTTGCCGCCCACGGCGATCAACCACTGCTCGCCTGTTGCCGCAACAGCCGCACGCAATGACCGCTCGCTGTCCTTGATCCAGTGGATGCCCGGGGCGGGCGGGTCAGCCACACGCACGGCGATACCGCATTCGCGGTACACCTCCATCTCGGCTTGGACCAGATTGAATCCTGCCGGGGAGTGGGTGGCCAGCACGATATGGCGCGCATGAATGCGGCCACCCGGGGTCATCACGCATCCCTCGCCGGCGTCCACGTCCACGGCCGGAGTCGATTCGAATATCGGAATCCGTCTGCCCAGGTGCGCGGCCAGCCCGAGACAGAACCGGTAGGGATCAAACTGTGCCTGCCCTTCGACCCGGAAACCGCTTGCCAGGGCGAAGGGCACCCCGCCCCGGCTCGCAGACGGCGTCAGCCCGGCGCGCTGGTAGGCGAGCATTTCCTGCTCAACGCGCACCCGCAGGTCGTTGGCATCGTGTTCGATGCCATAGAACATCGGTACCCGGCCAAAGCCGCAGTCCAGCGCGAGCCTGCGCGCGGCGCGCTCGATGGTGCGGATGCCTCCAGCACGCAGGGCGCGCACCTGCCCGACGACGCCGCCACCCCACCGGGCACTGAGATCAGACATGTTGGACACAGCGGTGTAGAGGTTGCCCGTAGAGAGACCCGTATTGCGCCGGGCGATCTGCCCGGCGTCGATCAGGACCACGCGCTGCCCGGCATCGGACAGGTGCAGGGCGGTGAGAAGCCCGGTGATGCCGCCCCCTACGACTACGACATCGGCGTGAAGATCTGTCTCCAGAACGGGAAAAGCCGGCGTGTCCGGCGATGGGGACGGGAGGGTCCAGATGCTGGTGTTCGTGTCGGCAAGGTGGCGCATGACAATCCCTTTGAGGTAGCAGAGAGGCGGGTGAACGACAGGCAGGTGTCCTAGCTGATTGCCCGCTCAAGAACGCCCAGCGCATCGCCGCGCACGATGCAGGTACCCGCTGGATCCAGCCGGGCCACGTGGACGCGCGTATGCGGGCGCGCAACCCGCGCAATGATCTCCATGATCTCCGTCGGCATGCGCATGCCCAGGATGACCTGCAGCACCGCACCGGGCACCGGAATATGACGAGACTGGCTGAGCAGACGCCATTCGCGCTCATAGGCCCAGTGCGAGGTTTTGGTCGTGAGCGCACGCAGCGCCGCGTCGCCGCTGGCGGCCACGTCTATGGTCGGCAGGCGTCGGGTGTAACGCACCGGATGCAGTGGCAGCCGCTGCGGATCCAGTTCGAGCGCGATGGCGACGCCGGCAAACCGCCCCGCATACAGCGACCACATGCGCACGTCCTCGAAACGGTCAGTGAGACTGCAGATCCGGGTGGGCAGGTTGCGGTCCAGTTCGCGGGCGGTGCCGAACTGTGGGCGCGCCGCACCTTGCCCGACCATGCGCGCGAACTGTCCTTCAAAGGGATCATTCAGGGCTTCGTAGTGTTCGCAGTAAAGCCGCTCATTGACCACCACGTCCAGAAGGTGCGCGAGCTGCTCGACGGGCTTGAATTTGTAGAAGATCAAGAAGGGCTCCCGGCGACCGGCCGGCGGCGCAGTACCTGCGTGTGGCCCGGCCGCGTGGTGTGGACACCTGACGCTGGTCCCGAAATCTGCGCCACAGGGGTGTGACAGCTCGTCAATAAAAGATGATCTGTCCGTGATGCGCAGTGAACGCGTGGATCGCCCAGCCATTGGCCGTCGCGCTGGCGTCAACAAGATGGCTCTGCACGGTCACGTGTTCGCCACGGAGGAAGCACGCGCGGTGGAAGAGCGGGGGCGCATGGTGAAGCTGCAGCCGGGGAGGGTCTTCGGCGCTTACGGAGTACGACATGGGACAGAACAACCAGAACGACCGCAACCAGCAGAACCAGCAGAACGAGCAGGAAGAGAACCAGCGCATTCAGCAGAATCAGCAGAACGAGCGCAACGACCAGAACCAGCAGAACCAGCAGGACCAGCAGGACCAGCGCAACGAGCGCGATGATCAGAACGAGCGCAATCAGCGCAATCAGCGCTGACGCCATCAGGGGCGAGCCGGAAGGCTCGCCCCTTCACCTTGTCGTCGAGGCATTTCGTGGACTTCTCGATCGATTCCCTGTTTGAGCACACCAAGGTGCTCTCGCTGTCTTCCCACACCGCGTCTGCCGGCCTTGTGTATGTGACCTCCCAGCCGATGGCCGGCGATGACGCGTACCGGTCCTCTCTGTGGTTCACGCCGTCGCCCGCTGCCTCGGCGCCCAGGATGCTTGCCACCACGGGCGGCGTGGGGTCGCCACAGCTCCGTGCGGACGGCAGGATGATTGCCTTTCTCAGCAAGCGGGGCGGGGCCCGGAAGCGACTGCCGCACGTACTGGCCACCGACGGTGGTGAGGCGCGCGCGGCCGGCAATGCGAAGGAGCTGAACGTTTCATCGTTGCTGCAATGGCATCCGGACGGGCGTCATCTGCTTGCGCTGGTGCGCCTTCCATACGCCGAGGACAGCGGCGACGACGTGGCACATCCAGCGCGACCGAACGTCATAACCCACGTCCCCTACAAGCGGGATGGGGCCGGATTCACAGTAGGCGCGCGCGCGCATCTGTTCTGCCTGGACATGGAGGGCAGCGAACCGCCGCACCCGCTGACATCGGGTGACATCGACGTGCGGGCCGGCGCGTGGTCGCCCGACGGCACGTGCCTGGCGTACACCGCAACCGCGTCCGGGTGCACCCGTCACCGCATCAACCTCTGGATGCTCGGCCCGGATGGCGTGCGGCAGCAGATAACCAACCGTTTCTCCACGATGAGCGGCCTGTGCTGGTCCCCCGATGGCCGCCAGCTTGCGTTCGCCGCCAACACGGTCGACGGGGATTCGGCGTCCTATCTGTATTGCTGGAGCCAGGCCGACGGCGTGCAGGGGCCCTTGATCGCAGACAGCCTGGAGGGCGCGCAGATCGTCTGGCGACCCGACGGCCGGGCAGTGGCGTGCGTCATCAGCCGGTGTGGACTGTTTGAGGTCGCGGTCATTGATGTGGCCGACCGCAGCCACTCTCTGTTGCCCAACCACGACAGCCAGGTATCCCACCTGGGCGCCTGCGGCGATGCACTGGTGCTGGTGGCTGCCAGCTACACCTGCCTGGAAGAGGTGTATCTGAGCGCATGGGACCGCGATTCGCGCCGCCGCAAAGTGACCGCGCTCAACGCCGGGCTCTCTGCGCGCCTGCCCGTCACCTGCGCTCGCCGGTCCTTCAAGGTGCCCGATGGACGCGGCGCCACCGAGCAAGTGGACGCATGGCTGCTCGCGCCGAAGGCCAGGCGCGGTGATCCGCCGCCTCCGCTTCTGGTAGATCTGCATGGCGGCCCGCACAGCGTTGCCTTGATGGATTTTGCGGCCCATGTGTACCTTTACGCTGCCGTGGCCCGGGGCTGGATGGTGCTGGCGCCCAACCCGGTGGGGTCGGACGGATATGGGCAGGAGTTCGAGAGGCGGCTGATCGGGCGTTGGGGCGAACTGGACCTGCCGCAAGTGCAGGCCATGGTGGCTGAACTGCAGGCGGAAGGAACAGCGGGCAGTCCCGCTGCCTGCGCGGGGAAGTCCTACGGCGGCTTTCTGAGCGCGTGGGCGATCGGCCGCAGCACCACCTTTGCGGGCGCGGTGATCAGCGCCCCCGTGGCCAACATGCTCTCGCATGCCGGCACGTCCGACTCGGGCTACTACGTAACACCGTATGCCATGGGGGCAGAAGCCGAGGAGAACCCGAAGCGCTATCAGGCGTTGTCCCCGGTCGCGACCATAGGTAATGCGAGCGGGCCTGTTCTGCTATTGAACGGCGCCGATGACCAGCGGTGTCCGGCGGGTCAGTGCGAGGAACTGATGACGCGGGTTGCGCGCTCGGGGCGGGTATCGGCCACCCTGGTGATCTATCCGGGGGGCAGCCATTCGCTGGCCGCCACGGGTCGCCCGTCGCATCGATGCGACTACCACCGGCGCATCGCAGACTTCCTGGACCGCCTGCGCTGAGCTCGTTCATTGCTCCAACTGTGGGGCCACGATCCGCACCAGACGATCCGTGCCTGTGCGCGCATCATCGTTGCGGCTTCGGCTGAAGCCGGTCCAGTCGCCCCGGCACACAAAACGCAGGTCCGCTTCGCCCGCGGGCACCAGCCGCATGGACCAGTACGGGAAGCGGCGCCCGCTGATCTGGCCCTGACCGAGTTCCATCATTTCGCAATGACTGGTGGAATCCAGGATTCTCGAATAGACCTTCCATAACGCGTCTTCCGGGCCCTCGATGTACTGCAGGAACCGGCTGCCATCGAACAGCAGCACACCTGTGACATCTGCCTCCAGATTGAAGCGCTCGGCGTCGCGCGTCAGAGCGTCGACGCGCTCGATACTCAGGCCGGGTATTGCTTGACTTGCATACGCCAACGCACGGATCGGCAAAACGGTGGCTCCCTCATTTCCTGGCTCAAATTTACCTTGCAGCGGCGTAAGAAATTGTCGTCGGCTGAAGCACTTTCTGAATGGGTCAGGACGTTAATCTCATTTCGTGAGGCGCGGCACAGTTCGGGGACGGGCCACCTGCACGCTGCCCTGAAGTCCCCCACAACATACTGAAGCCAAGCCAAGCCAAGCCAAGCCAAGCCAAGCCAAGCCCGAATCTATGCAGACCAACGATCCCATCTGTCGTGATGTAGTCGTTATTGGAGCCTCCGCCGGCGCAATGCCGGTGTTGACCCGGCTGTCGGCCACGTTGCCTGCCGATTTTCCGGCCATCCTGCTTGTCCGGCATATCGGACGTCACGCCAGCGTGCTGCCCGACCTGCTCGCCGGGCCTGGAAGGATGCGCGCCCGCCATGCGGCGACGGGAGACGCAATCGGCGCCGGGACGATCCTGGTGGCCCCCCCGGACCAGCACATGCTGGTGGCCGACGGCGTGATTCGATTGACCCGGGGGGCAAAGGAAAACCTGGCGCGCCCGGCCATTGACCCGCTGTTCCGATCGGCGGCTGCCTGTTTCGGCCCACGGGTTGTGGGCGTGGTGTTGAGTGGCCACCTCGACGATGGCACAGCAGGGTTGCAGGCCATCAAGGCGTGTGGTGGGCTTGCCGTCGTGCAGGATCCCGCGGACGCGCAGGAACCGAGCATGCCCCGCAGCGCGTTGCGCCATGTCGCGGTGGACTGGACCACCACGGGCGAAGAACTGGCGGCCGTCCTGCAGCACGCGGTCCGCCAACCGATTGTTTCCGCGCCCGCGGTACCCGCCGCTGTGCGTCATGAGAACGACCTGATCATGGACATTGGCAACGACATGGGCCGACTGGACGCCATCGGCAGCACGACCAAGGTGAGTTGTCCGGCATGTGGTGGTGTGCTGTGGGGCATAGCCAACAGTGCCCCGCCGCGCTTCCGGTGCCATACCGGACACTCATTCACCTTGGACACGCTGAACCAGACGCAGGCCGCGCACACCGACGACACCCTGTGGCGCGCTTTGCGATCACTGCAGGAGCGTCAGAAGGTGGTCCGGATGCTGATCGACCTGCACGGCGAGATGGGCGAGGACGGGGCTAACCGTAGGCGGGATGAGCAGCGCATCACGACGGGTATCGAGCAGTTGCGTGCGCTGATCGACGTCGGCGTCGCATGACGCCTGGGATCTGGGCGATTACCCTCGACACAGCACGCATAACCCGCTTCACCGTCACGCACCCGGGGGCGATGTCAGCGGGAAAGATACGTTGCCAGCCGCAGCACCTTCGCGGCCTTTGCGTCCTGAAGCAGTCTCAGCGCGTTCGTCTTGTGGGCGCCCTTTCCCGCTACCGCCTCACGGATCACGACGGTGTCGTATTCGCGGGCGTTGCTGTCAAAGCAGGTGGCCGCCACGCAGCTTTCGGCGGTCATGCCGCACACCACCAGTTCATTCACCCCCAGCTTGGCCAGCAGCACCGTCAACGGCGTGGCCAGGAACGCAGAGTGCTTTGGCTTGAGGACGAAGTAGTCGCCCGGTACGGGCGCCAACGCTTTGGCAATCGCCGATGACGCCCCGTCCGTGGCCAGGCAGGCGGCCACCAACTCCCTGAAGTCCATCTGCCAGTTGGCGAAGTTGTCGTTGGCGTGGATCACCGGCTGGCCACGCTGGCGAAAGTGCCGGGCCAACCGCGCGATCTGCCGCGCGGCACGGAGCGCGTCCGGCTTCACCTGATCGGCGTCAGGAAAGTCGAACAAGGTGAACATGTCGATGATCAACAGGGCGGGGGACGGCGTGCTCATCGGCGCTGGCCGGTGCGTCAGTCACCGGTCTGGCTGTGGGGTGCAGCCAGCGGCTTGGATTGGGGGGAGTCCTTCTGGCGCAGGAAGATGGTCAGGATCACCAGCGACAGAACGGCCAGGAACTCGCTCTGCCAGTTCTGGAACGACTCGAACCAGAAGCCGTTGCTCCACAGGTGTTCCCAGCAGGTGGGCGGAGGCAGGCCGCGTGTCACCTGCTCATCCACCTCGGCCCGCCAGCTGCCAGCAAGATGCAGGACAAAGCTCATCAGGAACAACAGGCCGAAGGCGATGGCAAGGGAGTGGCCGTACAGCACTTTCCAGACGCCCCCTTTACGCAGCGCCCACGGCACCGGACCGGGTTCTATCCGCTCCTGTTCCTGCGCATGCGACAACGGCCGCGATTCGGCCGACCCCTTCTGACGAAGGCTCACCGTAAGCAGAACATACATGCCCATCTGCAGGAATTCGCTTTCCCAGTTTTCGAAGGTCGCACTGATGAAGTGCCCGCTGTGCAGGTACTCCCACAGGTCCACGCCGGCCCGATGGGTTTCGGCAAGCTCTTCATTGTGGGCCAGGAAGCCCGTCCAGATCTGCCCGCCCAGGAAACAGAGCAGCAGACCGAACAGTACGATGGAGAGGCCGTTTCGTTTCCACATGAGATGCACCCTGGCGTGCGTGGGCTGGAGAGGATCGTCGTCGTCCGGGGCGGGTAAGAGAGCGGCACGGTCAGGTGCCGCTCAAGGTCATCCATCCCGATCCGGTGCTTTGCCCCAGGTGCCGGCCTGACCAAAGTTGGGCTGGGTCCGGCCGTCGCGTTCGGCCGTGCCATCGGGCTCACCTTCCCCAGCCTTGCCACCTTTGCCGTGGCCATGCTGGTTATAGCCTGCGTTCTCTGCTGCACGCTCCCGCTGCACGCTCCCCGTTGCCGTCCTGCTCCTCTTCGGGTGAGGGCGGTTTGGCGGGAATGAAGGGCGATATCGGGTCGCTAGCGGGAAAGGTCTCCTCCAACGCCTCGTCGTGATTGCGTCGGGTATTCGCCTCGCGGGCCTCTCGCTCGCCAGCCGTCTCGGTCTTTTCTGCTTCGTCCGGCAGCGGCGGGTCCTTCTGGTCGCGTTGCATGTGTGTTACCTCGCGGTCGGCTCAGGCGGCCGCTGCTTCGGCGTTGCCGCCGGACTTGGCCAGCATGGTCAGCTTCTCGTCGGTCGCCTTCTCTTCTTCCAGGGTTTCCAGCAGCAATGGCAGGGCATCCTTGTAGCCCAGTTGCTTGGCCAGCGCGGCAATCGTGCCGTAGGACGCAATTTCGTAGTGCTCCACCTTCTGCGCGCCACCGATCAACGCGGCATCACGCACGGGGCCCTTCTCAATGCCATCAATGACCTCCTTGCCTTCTTCCACCAGGCCTTCCATCGCTGCGCATTTGATGCGCTTGAGGCGGATGCCCAGTACGTCCACCACGCGATCGATCCGCTCGATCTGCCCCTGGGTCTCCTCCAGATGCGTCTCAAACGCGGCGGCCAGGTCGGGGTTGGTGGACGCGCGCGCCAGCCGCGGCAGCGCCTTGGTCAACTGCTTTTCTGCGCTGTAGATGTCCGACAGCTCATGGATGAACAGGTCTTCGGCGGTCTTGATAGCCATTGCAATCTCCACAGTGGTTGGGGATGAACGATCAGCATGCGAGCGTAGGCGTTGATCTGGCGCGCATGCAGGGTGAAACCTGGGTTTACACGTCAGCGAGCTGGTCCGTCTGGCCGGGCGGGGCGGGCATGCAGGCATCCTTCTTGGCCTTGAGCTGGGCGGCAGTGCTGGCCAGCGTTTCATAGCGCCGGCGGATTTCCTCCAGCCGCTCCTGGTCCATTTCTTCAAGGTTCAAGAGTTCGTTGTTGGCAGTGCTGGTGGCCCGGATCAGCTCGTCCAGCTTGATATGCAGGGCGGCAGTGTCGGCATTCTGGGTATGCTGGATGAGGAACACCATCAGGAACGTCACGATGGTGGTGCCGGTATTGATGACCAGCTGCCAGGTGTCGTTGAACTTGAACAACGGGCCGGTGCCGGCCCATACGATCACCACGCCCAGCGCGGCCACGAATGCACCCAGCGACCCGGACGCCTTGGACACTACGCATGCCACCCGGTTGAAAAAATGGCTTCCCACTGACACGACTCACCTGTAACGAATTGATGGGTCGAGCCTAGGAAGGCTGATGTCTGCGTGTCGTCACGCAGGCGCGAAGGGCTGCGTGAAAGGCGCGTTGGCGATCCGTCAATTGCCACATCGCACACGCCTTCTTGCTGTCCGGCTCACCCGCGCCTCGCGTCATCATGACAGCGGCGGTCGGATGCTCTTCGGACACCTTCCCATGTGGAGATCGAGATGAGCGACGACAGGAAGAATACCGGTGCGCCGGACCGCGACAGGATCAATCTCAACGAAGACTACGAGGTGCAGTACTGGGTGCAGACCTTGGGCATTACCCGCGACGAGCTGAAGGCCGCCGTGGAGGCCGTGGGGCCGACCGCCAACGCGGTCCGCGAGCACCTGCGCAAGTGACGGGCCCAGCGACGTGTCGCTGACCGAGTACCGGCGCAAGCGCAGCTTCGACAAAACGCGTGAGCCTGAGCCGGGCAAGCACCTGCCCGCCGGGCAACGCGCCATCTTCGTGGTGCAGCTGCATCATGCCAGCCGACGCCATTACGATTTCCGGCTGCAGGTCGGCGATGCGTTGAAGAGCTGGGCCGTGCCGAAAGGTCCGAGCTACAACCCCAAGGTCAAGCGCATGGCAGTGGAGGTTGAAGACCATCCACTGGACTATGCCGGGTTTGAAGGCGAGATTCCCAAGGGTGAATACGGTGGCGGGCACGTGGCGCAGTTCGACCACGGCGTGTGGTCCACGCGCGGCGACGCGGAGGCGCAGCTCGCCAAAGGTCACCTGCGGTTCGAGTTGTTCGGCTCCAAGCTCAAGGGTGGCTGGCACCTGGTACGGTCAGGCAAGCCGGCGCGGCAGCCGCACTGGCTGCTGTTCAAAGACGAGGACGCCTACGTCAGTGACGTTGAAGCCGATGATCTGTTGGGCGACGTGGCGGCGGCGCCCGCGGACGACCTCAAGCGCGCGGGAGGCGGCAAGATCGCAAAGCGGCGCCTGACGACAGTACCTGTGGCAGCCCGTAAGCGGCGGGTGGACTGGGCCAGGAAAGCACTGCGGCTGAACAAGGCCCGGAAGGCCGCCGCGCCTGCCGGGCCGTTCCAGCCCCAGCTGGCCAAACTCGGTGAAAGCCCTCCGAAGGGCGGGCAGTGGGTGCATGAGATCAAATGGGACGGCTACCGGATTCTTGCCACGGTGGCAGAGTACGAGGTGCGGCTGTGGTCTCGCAACGCGCTGGAGTGGACCGGAAAGCTGCCGGAAATACGCGATGCCATAGCGGCGCTGGGCCTGAGATCGGCCGCGCTCGACGGCGAGTTGATCGCCGGGCGCGGCACGAAAGACGACTTCAATCTGCTGCAGGCAACCCTTTCCGGCGAGCGGCAGGGGGCGTTGTCCTACGCCCTGTTCGACCTGCTTCACATCAACGGCGTGGACATCAGCGAGGCCACCTTGCTTGAGCGCAAGGCACTGCTGGAAGAAGTCCTGAAGGAGGCGCCGGCTCATCTCGCATTGAGCTCGCATATCGCCGGCGATGGCGAGGCCGCCTATCGCCTGGCAGGGGAACAGCATTTCGAAGGCATCATTTCCAAGCGCGCCGATCAGGGCTATCACGGCGGGCGAAGCGACGACTGGCGCAAGACCAAACAGCTGGCCAGTGACGAGTTCGCGGTGGTGGGGTACACCGCGCCAAAGGGCAGCCGCAGCGGCTTCGGCTCGCTGTTGCTGGCCAGGCCCGACCCGGACCACGGCTGGTTGTACGCAGGGCGGGTCGGCTCGGGCTTTTCAGACGCGCTGCTTGCCGAGCTGAGTGCGGTGATCGGCTCGGCAGGTGGCAGGACGCCCACGGCGCACGTGCCCACCACCGAGACGGACCTGTGTACAGCCGTCTGGTTCGAACCGCGGTTCGTGGTGGAGGTGTTCTACCGTGGTATCGGTGGCCAGCAGCTTCTGCGGCAGGCGTCGTTGAAGGCGGTGCGCCCCGACAAGGACGTGGCCGACCTGGCCAGTACCGATCACGCTGCCGTTCCCACGCCCAGCAGCGGTGCGCCGCGATCGGGCCGGGCAGCGAAAGGGCGTCCGGCGCGCGCCACCGTTTCCGCGCCGCCGCGCACGCCGCCCACCCTGTCCAGTCCGTCCAAAGTGATCTTTCCGGACATCAAGGCCACCAAGCAGGATGTGTGGAATTACTACAGCGCGGTGATGGACCATCTACTGCCGGAGGTCATCGGGCGACCGCTGTCGATCATCCGATGTCCGGCAGGCACGGGCAGGCCCTGTTTCTTCCAGAAGCACCATACCGCCGGGCTGTCCATGGTCAGCTCCGTGCGGCTGAAGGAAGACACGGGCGTCAATGCCCACTACCTGGTGGTGGACGACGCCGCCAGCCTGCTGGAACTGGTGCAGTTCAATGCACTGGAGTTCCATCCGTGGGGCAGCCGTGCGGCCACGCCCGAACGTGCTGACCGCGTGGTGTTCGACCTGGACCCGGGTCCGGACGTGCCGTTCGCGGAGGTCAAGAAGGCGGCCACCGATATCCGCAGACTGCTCCGGCAGCTGGAGCTGGAGTCTTTCCTGCGGGTGTCCGGTGGCAAAGGGCTGCATGTGGTGGTGCCTTTGAACCCGGGGTGCGACTGGGACCTGACCAAGCGCTTCGCGCACGGCTTCGCCGATGCGCTGGCCACTGCCGAGCCAGATCGGTTTCTGGCCACCTCCAGCAAGCGCCTGCGCAACCGCCGCATTTTCGTCGATTACCTGCGTAACGGCCGCGGCGCCACCGCGGTTGCCTCCTATTCGCTACGGGGTAGGCCAGGTGCGCCCGTGGCCCTGCCGATTGCATGGAGCGAGCTGCCAAAATTGAAACGCGCCGACAGCTTCACCCTGCACGACGTGCCGGCGCGGCTGAAACGGCGTCGCAAGGACCCATGGGCGGGCATCGACAGCCTCCAACAGAATCTGGCCCGGTGGGCGCAGGACGACTGACCTGCACCGGGCATGGCAATGACTATCGGGAGAATGACCGTGCGCCACACCCTCTTCAGTGCCACTGCCGCACTCGCCCTGGCCGCCTGTGGAGGCGGCAATACCGACTCCAGCGTGCAGGCGCCTGGCGCGGACGCCAAACCCACCACCCAGGTGCTGGAGGCGGGCGCGGCGGTGCTGCAGGACCGGCCGCCGATCGAGGCGATCAACGCCTACCTGGATGGCTTCCATTTCTACAACGGTCACATGAAGGCGCAGATGGAGGCGCATCACTACTGCGCGATCCTCAATGAGGAGGTCATCCAATGCACGATCTACGATGGCAATGTGCGCGATGCCAAGTTGATGGGGGTGGAGTACATCATCAGCGCCGCGTTGTTCGCGGCGCTGCCCGAACAGGAAAAAGCGCTCTGGCACAGTCACGTGCATGAGGTGAAATCCGGCCAGCTGCTCGCACCTGGCATTCCCGAGCTGGCCGAACACGCGCTCATGCAGAAGCTGGTCGGCACCTACGGCAAGACGTGGCATACCTGGCATACCGACCTGGACAAGGACCTTCCGCGCGGAATGCCGCAGCTGATGATGGGCTTCACTGCCGACGGCCAGGCCGATCCGGCCATGGTGGCCGCGCGGGACAAGCGATTGGGCATTGACAGCCAACAGCGCAAGGCACGTCGGGCAGACATATCGGCGCCGCCCGTCGCGCCCGGTGCCGATGCCTGGCAGAACGGCCGCGTCGTCCAGATCAATGACAGTATCGGGCACGCACACCCGCGTTCGGAGGGCAGCGGAGAGGCGGCGGCGCCCGGCAGCAACGCAACCTCGCAGCGCGACGCCGACACCCTGCGCTGAGCGGGCAGGGGGCCGCGGGTGTCATCACGCATTGTCACGCGTTGCTCGCGCGCCATTCTCAGGGGCTTGATCGGTGCCAACGGATGCTTTACTCCAGCCAAAAATTCGGGGGCGTTCCTGATGAAGAGATTCTCACTGGGTGCTGCGTTGCTGTGTGCGCTGGTCGGCCCGGCCTGGGCACAACAAGGCGACGGAACCGACGCCCCGGCGCGGGTAAACACCTTCAAGCCTGCCAAGGTCGAGGCAACCGCCACGCGCCTGGCGGCGCTGGAGGTGCCGGCCGGCTTCAAGGTCACCGTTCTGGCCCGCGACCTGCAGAACCTGCGCATGCTGGTGGTGGCGCCGAACGGGAATATCTATGCCTCGCGGCGTGAGCAGGGCGATGTGCTGCTGCTCAAGGATGCCAATGAGGACGGCGTGCTGGACCAGCTACCCCAGACGGTGGCGCACCGGCCCGGCGTGCACGGCCTGGCCATCAACGCCGATCAGCTTTACATGGCCACCGCGACCGAGGTATTCCGCGCGCCGATCCGGCCGGATGGAACGTTGGGTGCGGTCGAGCGGATCATCAACGATCTGCCCGACGGCGGCCAGCATCCCAACCGTACCCTGGCCTTCGGTCCGGACGGCATGCTGTACATCAGCGTGGGTTCCTCGTGCAATGCGTGCAACGAGACCAACCCCGAACATGCCGCACTGTTGCGGGCCTCCCCGGACGGCAAGACCCGGACCATCTTCGCCAGTGGCCTGCGCAACATGCTGGGGTTTGCCTGGGATCCTGCCACGGGCGAGTTGTGGGGCATGGATCACGGCATCGACTTCCTCGGGGACGACGTGCAGCCGGAAGAACTCAATCACATCGTCAGGGGCCGGCAGTATGGGTGGCCGCACATCTGGGGCAGGGACGGCCAGAATCCGCAGAGCACGCCACCGGGCGGGATCAGCAAGGCGCAGTGGGCGGCCATGAGCGAGCCGATGGTGTCTGGCTACACGGCGCATGCTGCACCGATGCAGATGCTGTTCTACACCGGCAGCCAGTTCCCCGCCGACTACCGCGGCGACGCATTCGTGACGATGCGGGGCTCCTGGAACCGCAAGCCAGCCTCGGGTTATGAGGTGGTGCGGATCCGTTTCCGGAACGGCCAACCGATCGCGTTCGAACCGTTCCTGACCGGCTTCCTGGTCGACGGCGGGCAGGCGCACATTGCTCGACCGGTGGGCCTGGCGCTGAGCCGGGGCGGCGCACTGCTGGTCGGCGACGACGCCAACGGCGCGTTGTATCGGGTGGCCTACACCGGCCCCAGCGGCACCGCAGCAGCGCCGGTCGCCGTGCCGATGGGCCCGTTGCAGAGGCAGCTCTCCCAGGGCAACAACGTGCCGCTGGTGCTGGAGCGCACGCCCAACGTGCCGACGCTCCGCGTGCGATCGCCGGCCTTTGCCGATGGGCAGCCGCTGCCATCACGCTTCAGTGCTTACCACGAGGGTGTGTCACCGCCGCTTGAATGGGATCCCGTGCCCGGTGCAGTGTCCTACGTGGTGATTGCCGAGGACCCGGACGCGGCGGCGATCAAACCGTTCGTGCACTGGGTGGCCTGGAACATCCCTGGCACGGTGACCCGGCTGCCCGAAGGGCTGCAGACACTACCGCGTCTCACCGAACCGGCAGGACTGCTGCAGGGCGCCACCAGCCGGGGCGCGCCGGGCTACTACGGCCCCCGGCCGCCGGTGGGCGACCCACCGCACCACTATCATTTCCAGGTGCTCGCATTGGATACCACGCTCGCGGTGGATCCGGGTGCAAGCCGCGACGAGGTACTCAAGGCGGCGCAACGGCACATCCGGGCGAAGGGAAGCGTGGTGGGAACCTACCAGCAGACGGATGCACCGCTGAAGTAGCGGGCGTTTGGTGTGTCAGCATCCATGGAGCGAACCGCGCAGGACGGTGGCCAGCGCAGCGTTCAATGCCAGTGGCGCATCATGCGCTGGAAGAACAGCGAATTGGGCACCTTCAAGAGGCAGTTTTTCGAGGCGGGGTTGCTGTCCTGCAAGGTGGTGTAGATCAGGTTGATATCCACCACCCGGCCACAGATGCCGGGTTTGTCGGCACTGTCGATCACCTCGATCTGGTCATACAGGCGGAACGGCTTGGTCGCGAAGATCAGGAAGGAGCAGAAGATGTTGGAGAGTACGCTCCAGGCAGCGAAAAACGCGACCGCGCCCACGGCGGCAAATCCCGTCAATGCGCTCCACAGCACCCGCGCCGACACGCCCAGCCGCTCCAGCGCAAGCAGCAACGCGGCGGCGTAGATCAACGTCGCGGCGATCCGCCGCGCGCCCACCGCGAACGCGGGCGGAAACTCGTAGCGGCTGGCCATCGTGCGGGCCGTGGCTGCGATGGAACGGACCAGCAGCCAGGCGATCATGCCAATCAGCAGCAACTCGCCGATCGGGACGACCACGTCCAGCCATTCGTCCAGCCAGGTTGGCAACGCGGACCGTGCTGCGCGCCAACGGTCCATCACAGCGTCACGGCGCCGCCGGACACGGTGAGCAGCGCGCCGGAGGTGTAACTGGCGCCTCCGGCGGCCAGCATCACGTAAGCCGATGCCAGCTCGGCGGGCTGCCCCGGGCGCCCGAAGGGGGTCTGCGAGCCGAAGTTTTCCACTTCCTCGGCGGCCATGCCGGCGGGAATGAACGGCGTCCAGATCGGTCCTGGCAGGACCGCGTTGACCCGGATGTGCTTGTCTGCCAGCAATCCGGCCAGGCCGATGGTGAGGTTGGCCACGGCGCCCTTGGTGGCCGAGTAGGGCAGGATGTTCGGGGTGGGCTTCTTGGAGTTGACCGATGCGGTATTGATGACGTTGCCACCGTTCTGCAGGTGGGGGACGGCCAGCCGCACCAGGTTGAACACGGCATGGACGTTGGTGTCGAACGTGCGCTTCCATTCCTCCAGGGTTATTTCGTCGAAGCTCTCGAAATATCGCTGGTAGGCGGCGTTGTTGACCAGCACATCCAGCCCGCCGAGGTCTTCCGCCACGCGCGCGATCAGCTGCTCGGCCTGTGCCGGGTCGCTGATGTCACACGGTATAAGCAGCGCCTTGCGGCCGGCCTGTTCGACAAGGCTGCCGATGCGCTCGGCATCGTCCTGCTCGGTGGGCAGATAGGCGATGGCCACGTCGGCACCTTCACGCGCGAAGGCGATGGCCACTGCAGCGCCGATGCCGCTGTCGCCACCGGTGATCAGCGCCCGCTTGCCGTCGAGCAGGCCATGGCCCTGATAGCTCTCTTCGCCGTGGTCCGGCGTGGGCTCCATCGGCCCGGTCTTCCCGGGAAAGCCCTGTTGCTGCGGTTTGAATGGTGGGCGGGGGTAGTCAGGAATGGCCATCGCGATCTCCGATCCAGTGAAAGGGAGTACCGATGCTGCGCGCGTGCCTGTAAATGGTTCGCCGATGTGGCGTCAGCATGGCGTCATAGCGGGTGAGCAATCGTCGTCATCAGGGCGTTCTCCGCCTGCCGCGAATCCAGGCGGGTGTGCTGCACGATGATGGGCTGATTGGAATGAATGAGCGTGGCGAACGGTGTTTCGCGCGGTACCTGCATCGGATCGTCGAGGTCATTGAAGCGCACGTGCCGTGTGCGTCGCGCGGGTACCTGGACCAGGTAAGGCCCGACAGGCTCACGATCCTCGAAGAACAGCAGCAGTTCCACCACGGCAGGCAGATCGCCGGGGTTGAGGATGCAGCATGTTTCGTGGCTTTCCAGCGCCGGCGCCGGGCCGTTGCTCCAGCCCGGAATATAGCCTTCGGCGATGGCCCAGCGGCGATGCCCGTTGCATTCTGTTGTCATGTTCATGACGCCGTTTTAAATCGGGCTCTGTTGCAATCGCGTCAATTCAACAGGAGCGCGCCGTGATCGGTTTTCATGCTTCGCACGAACAATTCGCGCCGGCCACGTTGCTTGCGCTTGCACGGCGTGCCGTGGACAGCGGCTTCGACGCGGTGATGTGCTCGGACCACTTCCACCCGTGGGCCCGCCAGCAGGGGCAGTCGGGCCAGGCGTGGGCGTGGGCAGGGGCGCTCCTTGGCCAGGGGCCGGTGTCGCTGGGCATGGTGACCTGTCCTTTCGAGCGTTACCACCCGGCGGTGGTGGCCCAGGCGATCGCCACGCTGGAACAGTTCGCACCCACCTTGGTATGGCTTGCGGTGGGCAGCGGCGAAGCCCTCAATGAAGCCATCACGGGTGCGCCGTGGCCGGCCAAGGCGACACGCAACGCGCGCTTGAAAGCCTCTGCCGATGTGATCCGGTCCCTGTGGGCGGGCGAGAAGGTCAACCGCGACGGTGAGGTGCGGGTGCGCGAAGCGCAGCTGTACAGCCGCCCGGCGACGCCGATACCGCTGCTGGGTGCCGCGCTGACGCCGGAAACGGCGTACTGGCTGGGCGGCTGGGCTGACGGCATGATTACCACCAGCATGCCGATGGACGCGTTGCGCGCAGTGGTTCGCGCCTTCGAAGCCGGCGGCGGCACCGGCAAGCCCCTTTACCTGCAGGTGAAACTCTCCTACGCACGCAGCCATGAGGCCGCGCTGGCCGGGGCGCGTGAGCAATGGCGGCAGAACGTGCTCAGTGCCGCCCAGAGCGAAAACCTTACCCAACCAGAAGCGTACGAAGAACTGGGTAAACAGGTAACCGATGCCCAGCTTGCAGAGCGGGTGATCATCTCGCACGATCCCGGTGTGCATCGCGCGCACCTGCAGGCCTATCTGGACATGGGCTTCCAGCGGCTGTACCTGCACAATGTCAACCTGGAGCAGGAACGCTTCATCGACGACTTCGCCTCGCAGGTGCTCCCCGGGCTTCAGGAGTCGCCGTTGTCCAGCAGCAGCCAGGCATAGCCGTAGTTCCGCAGTATCACCTCGTTGCCCTCAAGGTCAGCATTGCGCACCACTATGGGTCGCAGAACCCCATCGCTTTTCAGCGTGATGCGGTGCTCTTCGCGCCCGAGGTTGACCAGAGTGACCAGGGCGTTGTCGCCGGTGCGGAATCGCAGGCCAAGCACCGCCGGCGGCATGCCGTCCATCGGCTCGGCCTGCTGCTCCAGCCACGGCAGTGAACGTCGTGCCTGCAACAGTTCACGCACCCGGCAGAGCAACGAATCGGGGTCGCTCCGCTGTGAGTGCACAGTGACCCGGTCGCCGGCCCCGCCCCGGGTGTAGCTGGCCAGCGGCGCCCGCCACGGCGGTGCGGGGCCGTCGCTGAAACCGGCCTGTGGACCGGGCGACCACTGCATCGGCACCCGCACCGCGTCGCGCTCGGGCAGGTCAAGGTCATCGCCCAGCCCGATCTCATCGCCGTAGCGCAACACCGGGACCTGGCCCAGCGACATCAGCACCGCATGGGCCATGGCCAGCGCGTCCACGTCATGGCCGAACATTGGCGCCAGGCGTCGGCGGATACCGCGGCCGTAGATGCGCATGCCGGGCTCAGGAGCGAAGCGGTCCATCACGCTGGCCCGTTCGGCCGGGCTGAGCTGTTCCAGGTCCAGCTCGTCGTTGTTGCGCAGCCACGCCAGTCGCGCCCGCGCCGGAGCGTCATCGTCGTACTCGGCAAGCGTTGTCGTGATCGCGCGGGCATCTTCCCGGGCGAACGCAAGGAAGAGGTGGTTGTTGAGGTGGAAGTCGAGCAGGTGCGACAGGCGTCGACCCTGGCACAGGTAGTCGCCGTACTGGTCGGCTGGCACGTCCGCCTCGCCGATCAGTATCGGTGCATCGTGGCGGGTGAGCGCCTGCGCCCGGATCTGTTCCAGCAACCAGCGTCCTTCGTCGCGCGGGTCGGCCAGCGCGGCCCGTTCCACCATGTAGGGCACTGCATCGATGCGGAAGCCGGCCACCCCGCGGTCCAGCCAGAAGGCAATGATGCGGCCCATCTCCTCCCGCACCGCGGCATTGGCCAGTTCAAGATCCGGCTCGTGGCGGTAGAAGCGGTGCTGGTAGAAGCGCGCGGCGTCGGCATCCCAGCTCCAGACCGATGCTTCCATGGGCGGGAACATCGGCGATGGACCGTCCGGTGGCGGCTGCTTCGCCCAGATGTAGCGCGCCGACATGTCCGCATCGCCGCTGCGTGCCTGGATGAACCAGGGGTGCTGGTCCGAGGTGTGCTGCATGACCAGTTCCACGATGACGCTCATGCCACGCGCCGCAGCTTCCCGCACAAGCGTGTCGAAGCTGCTGAAGTCGCCGATGCGCGGGTCCAGCGCGCAATGGTCGATCACATCGTAGCCCCCGTCGCGTCCGCCATTGCGGTACGTGGGCAGCAGCCACAGGTGGGTGATGCCCAGCCAGTGCAGGTAATCCAGTTTTTCGGTGACACCCCCCAAGGTGCCCCAGCCGTTGCCGTCGCCATCGCGGAACAGGGCGACATCGAGTTGGTAGAGTGCCGTTGAATGCGGGGCCATCGCGCTGTCCATTGTCAGGAGCGTTCAGGGTGCGCGTCGCAGCGTTGTGGTGGCGTGCGCCGGATGTGTGCGGCACTTCCACGATCTTCAACGTGCCCTATGGCGGCTCCGCCAGCAACGCCGGAATTCGAGCAGCGCCGGCAACACGGTCAACAGCAGGGCAGGGATCAGCGCGAACATCCATGTGCCGGTGGTGGCCGAATCCGGGCCGAGGCTGACTCCCTCGTCAGATGGCGCAGGGGTCGCTGACAGCAACGGCCAGCCGATTGCCCCCAATGCGACCCACGGTGCGATGTCCAGGATGCTGTGCACGTGTTGTTCGAGCGGAACGATGGTACGCACCGGGAAGGCCGCGCGTGTGTCCCAATAGCCGGCCAAGGCATGCAGGCACACGATGGCCAGCAGCACCAACCACAGTGCGGGGGTGGCCGCAAACAGCAGCCACAACAGGGTGCCCGTGCCCAACAGCCCGATCTGCACCAGATGCAGCGATGACTCGCGCAGGCCCGACGTGACGTCGATGGCGCTGCGCCGATGCAGGATGAAGTCGCCGGTCCCGGCGAGCAGCCAGAGCAGATACAGTCCATGCCAGAGGGTCATGTGCCGTGTCTCAATGCCGGGTGCAGATCGCGCTCACCATCTCCCACAGCGCCGAGGGAACGAAGGGCTTGCAGCAGACCGGATGGTCACGGAAGCGCGCATCGATGGAGGCGGCGTCGTAGCCGGTGGTGAACAGGAACGGGATGTTCGATGCGACCAGCTGGTCGGCCAACGGATACGAGGTCTCGCTGCGCAGGTTCACGTCGAGCACCACGGCGTCGATGTCGCCGTCGTGCTCGCTCACGTAGCGCTGCGCCTCGGCGAGCTTGCCGGTGATGCCCAGTACCTGCGCCCCCGCAGACTCGAGGAAATCGGACACGCTCATCGCCAGCAGGTAATTGTCCTCGACGACATACACCCTGCAACCGGCCAGAATGCCGTTGTTCATTTCATCCTCCCGCTTGGCGGCCCCCCGGTCCGCCGATAGCTGTCAATGTGTGTGGTCGTAAGGCACTTCGATGCTGCAGAAGACCCCATCGCTGGCATATTCCAGCCGTGTCTCGGCGTTGAGTGTGTGGGACATGGCGTGAACGATAAGTTGCGTGCCAAAGCCGATGCGTGAAGGCGCATCGTGAATAGGTACGCCGGTTTCCTTCCACGTCAGCGCAAGCCATTGCTGGCCCTCGTTCTCCTTCAGTTCCCACTGCACCAACAGCTGTCCGCCGTCCACTTTGAAGGCGCCGTACTTGGTGGCATTGGTGGACAGCTCGTGGAGCGCCAGGCTGAAGGTCTGCGCCATGTCGAAGCTCAGTGCAACGCTGCGCCCCCTCATGGTGACCCGCTCCATCGGCACACCCAGCGAGCCAAGCTCTGTGCGGACCATCTCACCCAGATCGACCTCGCCTGCCAGGGTGCCGCCCAGCAGGCTCTGCGCGCGCCCGAGCGCAGCAAGGCGCAGGCCGAAGTCGGCCACTCCCTCGCCATTGCCCAGCGTACGCAGTGCGATGGCCTGCACGATACCCAGCAGGTTGCGGGTGCGGTGCTGCAGCTCGGCGATGAGGATCTGCTGGCGCTCTTCCGAGCGCATCAGAGTGGTCACGTCCAGGAAGGTCACCACCACACCGTTGGAGCGCTCGGCGGCATCCACGTAAGGGCCCACCCGCACCAGATAGCTGCAGCCACGATCCGGGCAGGAGGCGCGGCGTTCGATCATCACCTCTTCCTTCAGCACCCGCTTCAGGTCGGCGTCGAAGCCAGGCAATGCCACGCGCACCGACAGGTCGGTGATGGGACGGCCAAGGTCGCTGTTGCGGATGTTGAATATGGATTCCACCGCAGGCGTAAACGAGCGGATCGCCAACCGTTCGTCCAGGAACACCGTGGCCACTTCGGTGGCGCGGAACAGGTTGACCAGATCGTTGTTGGCGCGGTCCAGGGCCTCCAGCTTGCCGTGCAGTTCCGCGTTGACCGTATGCAGTTCCTCGTTGACCGACTGCAGCTCCTCCTTGGAGGCTTCCAGTTCCTCGTTGGTGGACTGCATCTCTTCGTTGACCGACACCAGTTCCTCGTTGGAGGACTTCAATTCCTCCAAGGCCGTCTCGTACTCCTCGATCAGCGACTGCAGTCGGTCGCGCGTTTCATGGAGCTCGCGCTCGGTCTGCGAGTGATGGTCGGCCCGGTCGCCGGACTGTCCCACCACGCGGTCAGAGGCCTCTTCCCTGGACAGCGCCGGTCCCTGGTCCACGAACAGAACCAGGAACAATGCTTCGCTGCCGATGCGCTCGCTGAGCGGCTCGATGATCATGTTGACCAGCTGGACGCGGCCGTCCTCGACTTCCACCGGGAGCCCGCTGCGGTGGGCGCTGCGCCCACTCTCCACAGCCTCGCGGAAGATCGTACGCAGATCCAGCCGAAGTTCACGCCGCGCCAGGGTCAGCAGCTGTCGCGTGGGTGCGCCGGCGGGCACTTCCAGGTACTTGCCGGTCCGCCCGGAGAAATACACCACGTCACCGTCGCTGCTGACCACTACGTGCGGCGGCGCATAGCGATCCAACACCTGGGTTTCTGCGCTGTGGCGCATCGAGCCCGCTGGCGGCAGCCTGCGAGTGCTGCCTTCAATGGCCGCATGCTGTCGGGGCAGCACCAACGACATGGGCAACCTCACCGTCGGCGTGGACCCGTTGCGACGCCGGAAGATCCTGTTGCGCTTGTCCACTGCCACGAACATCTCGTCGAACTGGCTGAGGTTCTCGGCCGTGCCCAGGAACAGAACACCGTCCGGACGCAGCGCGTAGTGGAAAGTGGGAATGACCTGGGCCTGCACGTCCGGACCGAAATAGATCAGCAGGTTGCGGCAGGAAACCATGTCGATGCGCGAGAAGGGCGGGTCGCGGATGACACTGTGGGGGGAAAAGATGCACAGCTCGCGGACCTGCTTGGAGACCACCATGCTCTCGCCGTCGGCGATGAAAAAGCGGTCCTGACGTTCCTGGCTGACCGAACTGAGCAGTGGCCGCGGGTAGCGGGCCGTCCGCGCGACCGCCAAGGCGCGGTCGTCGATGTCGGTCGCGAACAACTGTACGCGCGGCGGCGACGGCAGCGTATCCATGTGCTCGAGCATCAGGATGGCCAACGAATAGACTTCCTCGCCGGTGGCACACCCGGGCACCCAGACCCGAACGGTGTCCTCGGGACCACGCGCGGCCAGCAACTGCGGGATCACTTGCTCTTCAAGACTCTTGAATGCGTCCTTGTCGCGGAAGAAGTTGGTCACGTTGATCAACAGATCCCGGAATAGCAGGCCGGGTTCCTGCGGGTCTTTGCGCAGCACCTCAACGTAGGCGCCCAGGTCGCGCAGCCCCAGCACCTGCATCCGCCGGTGTACGCGGCGCAGGAAGGTCCGGGTTTTGTATCCACTGAAATCGTGGCCCACCTGGCTGCGCAGCAGCATGTAGATCTCGGCGACCGAGTCGGCGTCCTGTGCCGAGGAGCGCTGCGTCTGGGCGCTCTCGATGGCCTGGTCGAGCATGCCGATGTTCGCCGCGAACTCGGCGATCTTCGGCCCCATCGCCTCGGCCGGCAACGCGAAATCCACAAAGCCGAGCTGGATGGCCGAATCGGGCATGTCCGGGTATTGCGGGCCGAAGCCATCGGCCACCTGCGCCAGGGTCATGCCGCCCTTTTCCTGAATCGCCTTCAGGCCCAGCGTGCCATCCGCATCGCCCCCGGACAGGATCACGCCCACCGCCAGCGCCTGCGCGTCATCGGCGAGTTCGCTCATGAAGATGTCCACCGGCTTCGGTTCGCGGTGCCCCTCCAGGTCGCGCAGCGTCAGCGTGCCATGTTCGATGCCAAGCACGCTGTTCTCTGGCATCACGTACACATTGCGGGGTTCGACCACCATGCCGGCCGCGGCCTGCACTACCGGCAGCGGCGTGAACCGGGCCAGGATTTCCGGCAGCAGGGTCCTACGTGAAGGATTCAGGTGGGTCACCACCACGAACGCCATATCGGTATCGGCGGGTACGCCGCGGAAGAACCCCTCCAGCGCCTCGACGCCGCCGGCGGATGCGCCGATGCCGACGATGTGGAATTTCACTGCTGCCGCCATGTGGCGATGCGCCCGGAATAGGAGAAGATTGCTCATGCTCGCCGCCGCTTTCGGGTGTGTCAACCAATTCGACAGCCCTGAACACGTGGGTACGACGGTTGCGATAAACGGTTTACGTGACGGGTGGGAACGCGGGGCCATGAATGACGTAGAGGGCGCGTGACGATATGTGAGCGTCCCCTTGATGAAATCGTGACGCGGCCACGACCCGGTGTACGACCACAGCCGCCGATAGTGAGGTCAACCAAAGGCTGAAGGACGCGCCCCATGAACTGCACTCCCCAATTCCGCACGGCTACCCCCCGTGTTACCCGCTTGGAACTGACCGAGCTCTACGTAGGCGGCGATACCGTCGCCGTTCAGCTGGATGGCTTTCCCTGTGACGCCTGGGCCCAGGCGCTCACGGACGCCCTTTCGCAGGATCCGGCACTTGCTGCGGTAACCGCCACCATCGACGGCTGCTGGGTGCATTTCACCGGCGTGCGCAGCTGCACCGGACCGCTTGCGCCACAGCTGCTTGGTGTGGTGCGGGCCGCCGGTGAGCTGGCCTACACGCCTCGCATTCTCCGGCCGGCGCACGGCGCGGTGGAACGCGCAGGCCACGCGCTGGCCCCCTGCTGAATCGCGCCGTCCCTGCCCATGCAACATGACGCAATGAAGGATTCGATGCACGCCGCTGCTCCCGGTCCGTTGAACGACGAAGTGCATCACGGGGCGAGCGATGCGCTGGCAGGGAAGCCACAATCCGCGCCCGCCGATTGGTTTCTGCAGTCACTGATCAGCCTGATCAACCACCGCCCCCACCTGCGCCTTGATGTCGTACTGCACGTGGGCGGAATGGCGGTGAGTGGAACCATGGTCGCCGGTACCGCTTACTTCGAACGCTTTGCGCGTGCCTTTCCGGACGCGCTGGACCTGGTCGACCAGGCGCAGCGGCAGACAGCGCACGACAGTATTGCCATGCACGCAGCACGGTATGGAATGCGCAACGCGGATGACAGTGTGGATCCACCTGATTACGTTCATCTGATCGATGCGCAGGTGATCCCGCGTGCATCGGAAGGCACGGTCGATGCGCCGGTCGGCGTGCCATTGTGGAGGGGCAGGGTGCACGCGGTGGATGGCTTCCAGCTACGTTGCCGTAGCGCAGTCCCGGATTCCGGCAGGGGGAACGATCCCTGAGCCAGGCCGCTTGCTGTAGCGCGTGACTGGCACGCAAAGAACGCGAGCGCACGAGTCACATGTTTGTCGCGTTTGTTTCACGAGCCTTCCATCAGGTCCAGCAGTAAATTCCACGCCAAGGGCACACGTCCGCATGCAACAGGACGGGCGCAGTGTCCACAACGATTTCCGGCACCACGCCGTGGCGTTCGTTTCCGGTCCCGTTCGCTCCCCCTACCCGAGAGTGCTGCCATGTCGCGCCTGCGTCAGCCGTGCCTGCCTGTTTCTCCGCCCGTGCCACCGCCGCCTCCCTTTGCCGAGGCCTGCTCCCACGCGCAGCTGGACCGCCGTCGCCCTGACGCGCCGTCAGTGGATGCGCAACTTCAGGCGGCGCGCCGCGCGCTGTTTGTCACCTCGGAGATGGCCGACTTCATCAAGGCCGGCGGGTTGGGTGATGTGGCCGCCTCCCTGCCACGGGCGTTGCGTGGTCGCTCCGATGTGCGCGTGCTGATTCCCGGTTACGCGGCGGTGCTTGCAGGTGTCCCGGTGCTGCGCAGGGTGGGGCACGTACCCGGGGTCGCCGGTATTCCCGCCTGCGACATCGGGGAGGCGGTGACCGGCGACGGCCTGCCCGTGTACGTGCTGCTCTGCCCGACGCTGTACCAGCGCGACGGCAGCCCGTATGTGGATGGCAGCGGCCACGACTGGGCCGACAATGCGATCCGGTTTGCCGCGCTGTCACGGGCGGCGGCGATGATGGCCTGCGGCGCGGCCGGCCTGGACTGGGTGCCGCAGCTGCTGCACCTCAATGACTGGCCCTGTGCCCTGGCGGCTGCCTACCTGCGCTGGCAGCACTCGCCCGTCCCGGCGCTGTTGACCATCCACAACCTCGCGTACCAGGGGTTGTTTCCGCTAGCGGCGGCGTCGCTGCTGGGGATCACGGCCGAACAGCGCGACAGCATCGTCTTCCATGGGCAGTTGTCATTCCTGCAGGCCGGCATCGTTCATGCCGACCAGGTCAATACGGTGAGCATCAGCTACGCGCGCCAGATCACCGGCCCGGAGCAGGGCTGCGGACTGGACGCGCTGCTGGCCCGGCATGCGGACGGCGGGCGGTTGAGCGGCATCGTCAACGGCATTGACAGCAGCTGGGACCCGCGCCACGACCAGCACCTGTGCGAACACTTCGACCTGCACCGATGGGCTGGGCGCGCGGCCAACAAGCGCCGGGTCCAGCAACGGTTCGGTCTGCCACATCGCGAGGGGCCCCTTTTCGCCGTTGTGTCGCGACTGGTGCATCAGAAGGGCGTGGATCTCAGCTGCGCGGTGGCGCCCCAGATCGCTGCAGCCGGTGGCCAGCTGGTGATCATCGGCGGAGGTGAGCCGATGATTGAGGCACAGGTGGCCGCCCTGTCGCGTCGGTACCCGACCTGTGTCGGCGTACAGCCGGGCTTCGACGAAGCGCTGGCGCGGCAGATGTTCGCCGGCGCGGACTTCCTGCTGATGCCCTCGCGTTTCGAACCCTGCGGTCTGAGCCAGATGTACGCGCAGCGTTTTGGCTGCCTGCCCATTGCGCACGCCACCGGCGGGCTCATCGATACCATCGAGGATGGCGTCACTGGCCTGTTGTTCGACCAGGCCGAGGCCGATGCGCTGCGTCGCTGCGTGCAGCGCGCTTTCCGCATCCATCGCATCCCCGAGCTGTTGGCGGCCATGCGTCGGGCGGCGATGCTCCGGCCCAGCAGCTGGGAGACGGCCGGCACGCACTACCTGCACCTGTATGACCGGGTGATGGAGCGCTGCGCATGAGCGAGGGCGCACCACATGTCTACGACGGCGGCCCGGCCCATCCACCGCTGGGTGCGGGCGCGGCCCTGGCCGTCAACGACGAGGCCTTGAACGCGCTTGTCCAAGGCGCACCCTGCGATGCGTTCGCCGTACTGGGGCCGCACCGCGTGGGTCCCGGCTGGCGGTTGCGGGTATTCATGCCCGGGGCGGCCAGGGTGCAGGTCCGGCCTCCCGGTGGCGGCTGGATTGCATTGGCGCCCGGCCCGTTACCGGGTCTGTTCGAAATGGACGCGCCCTGCGCACCCGGCAGCTTGCTGCGGGTGCACTGGTCGGACGGCCGATGCCAGCAGTTCGAGGACGCCTATGCGTTCGGGCCGCAGCTGGACGACGCTGCAACGCAGCGCTTGCGGGCCGGCGATCCGGACGCGGTACGGCAGTGGCTGGGCGCTCACTCGACCTGCTGCAACGGTGTATCAGGCATCCGTTTCGCGGTCTGGGCGCCCAATGCGCAGCGGGTGGCACTGGTCGGGGATTTCAATGGCTGGGATGCGCGCCGCCTGCCCATGCGGCTGCACCCTCACGCTGGCGTGTGGGAGCTTTTCGTGCCCGGCCTGACGGTTGGACAGCACTACAAGTACGTCCTCACAGCCGGCAACGGCAGCATGGCGCTCAAGGCCGACCCGGTCGGGCGTGCGTACGAACTGCCGCCAGCGACGGCCTCGGTGATCACGGGCGCGCAACCTTACGCATGGCATGACGCGGACTGGTTGGCGCAGCGGAAGCCGGCCGTGGACCAGGCCATTGCGATCTATGAAGTCCACGCAGGTTCCTGGCGCCGCGACGCGCAAGGACAGCCGCTGGACTGGTGCGCACTGGGTGACCAGCTCATCCCCTACGTCAAGGCGCTGGGCTTTACCCACATCGAATTGCTGCCCATCAGTGAGCATCCTTTCGGAGGCTCTTGGGGCTACCAGCCGCTGGGGCTGTTCGCCCCGACTGCGCGGCACGGTCAGGCGCATGACTTCGCGCGGTTCGTCGACCGCTGCCATCAGGCAGGGCTTGGCGTGATCATCGACTGGGTCGGCGCGCATTTCCCTGCCGATGCCCATGGCATGCAACGCTTCGATGGCACCGCGTTGTATGAGCATGACGATCCCCGGCTGGGCGTCCACCCGGACTGGAACACGCTGATCTACAACTATGGGCGCGCGGAAGTAGGTGCATTCCTGATCGCCAGTGCGCTGGAATGGATCGAGCGCTTCCATGTCGACGGGCTGCGCGTGGATGCCGTGGCATCGATGCTCTACCGTGACTACAGCCGCCCGGAGGGCCAGTGGTTGCCCAACGCCCTGGGCGGCCGCGAGAACCTGGAAGCGGTGGCGTTCCTGCGCCGGTTCAACGACGCCATCGCCGCACGCTTTCCCGACGTAGTGGTGATGGCCGAGGAATCCACAGCATGGCCGGGTGTGACCGCGCCGACAGCCGACGGTGGCCTGGGCTTTACCCACAAATGGAACATGGGCTGGATGCACGACATGCTCTGCTACCTGGAGCGCGACCCGATCCATCGCAGCCACCACCATGGCGAGATCACCTTCAGTGCGCTGTATGCCTTCTCTGAACGCTTCGTCCTTCCGCTATCGCACGACGAAGTGGTGCATGGCAAGGGTTCATTGGTGGGAAGGATGCCCGGTGACCGCGCTCAGCAGCTGGCCAACCTGCGTGCCTGTTACGGGTTCATGTGGGCTCACCCGGGCAGCAAACTGCTTTTCATGGGCGGTGAATTTGCCCAGCCGGCCGAATGGAACCATGACGGGCAGCTGGACTGGGCCGTAGCCGCCGAACCCGGGCATGCCGGCGTGGCGCGACTGGTGGCCGACCTGAACCGGTTGTTGGCGACTGAGCCGGCCTTGGCACAAGGCAATGACGATGAAGCCAGCTTTGAATGGAGCGTCGGCGATGATCGCTGCAACAGTGTGCTGGCGTTCCTCCGTCGGCCGTCGGGTTCAGGCGCCACGCCGCTGCTGGTGGTCTGCAACTTCACCCCGGTCGTGCGCCACGGCTACCTGGTCGGCGTGCCTGCCGCAGGCGGGTGGGACGAGGTGCTCAACACCGACAGCGCGTACTACGGCGGCAGCAACATCGGCAACGGAGGCCGCCTGCATGCGGTCGAGCAGCCGATGCATGGCCACCCCCAGGCGCTTTCGCTGACGTTGCCACCGCTGGCGACGGTGTACCTGAGGCCACGCCCATGAGCACCGCACAGCGATGGGGGGCCTGGCCACTGGATGACGACCAGTGGTCATTCGCCCTGTGGGCACCGGCAGCCCAGCACGTCGAGCTGATCCTGGAAGGCGAAGCGATGCCGATGCCGGCCATGGGCGACGGCTGGTTCGCCACACAGCTTGCGGCCCACGCGGGCGCCCACTATCGCTTCCGCATTGACGGCAGCATCAGCATTGCCGACCCGGCTTCGCGCTGGCAACCGGAGGGGGTGTGCGGCCCAAGTGCCCTGCTGGCAACCGACTACGCCTGGCAGCACCCGTGGCGCGGCCGTCCCTGGCGCGAGGCGGTGATCTACGAGCTGCATGTCGGTGCGGCCGCGGGTACCTACGCGTCGGTTGGTGAGCAGTTGCCCGCGTTGGCGGCGTTGGGCATCACGGCGTTGGAGTTGATGCCCGTGGCCAGCTTTCCGGGCAACCGCAACTGGGGCTACGACGGCGTGCTGCACTACGCACCTGCGGCCGCTTATGGTGACCCGGCCGACCTGAAGGCGCTGGTGGACCGCGCGCATGGTCTGGGCATGATGGTGCTGCTGGATGTGGTCTACAACCACTTTGGCCCGGAGGGCAATCCGCTTTCGGCGGTGGCGCCGACGTTCTACCGCACCGATGTGACAACCCCCTGGGGGGAGGCGATCGACTTCCGGCAGCCCGCGGTGCAGCGCTATTTCATCGATAACGCGTTGATGTGGCTGGACGAGTACCAGTTTGACGGCCTGCGGCTGGACGCGGTGCATGCCATACAGCCGCGCAGCTTCCTGCATGCGCTGCAGGCGCAGGTGCGTGCCGCGCTGCCGGGGCGTCACGTGCATCTGGTGCTGGAAAACGAAGACAACCAGGCCTCGCTGCTGGCAAACGGCTTCACCGCACAGTGGAACGACGATTTCCACAATGCCCTGCATGTCCTGCTCACCGGCGAGGACGAAGGCTACTACCGTGATTACGCCGATGGCCCCGCCGAACACCTCCGACGTGTGTTGGCCGAAGGCTTCGCCTGGCAGGGCGAGGTCAACCATGCCGGACGCCGCCGCGGTGAGTCGAGCGCCGGCCTGCCGCCGGAGCGGTTCGTGGTGTTCAGCCAGAACCACGATCAGGTAGGTAACCGGGCGCATGGCGAGCGGCTGGTAACGCTGGTGGGACAACGCCGTGCATCGCTTGCGGTCGCATTGACCGCGCTGACGCCCATGGTGCCGTTGTTCTTCATGGGCGAGCCTTGGGGGGCGTCGACGCCCTTCCTGTTCTTCACCGACTACCGTCCTCCGCTTGACGCGGTGGTCCGCGAAGGCCGCCGGGCCGAGTTCGCCCCGTTCAGCGCTTACCAGGACAGCGCCGAGCGTGCGGCAATTGCGGACCCCAACGCGGTTGCCACATTCGAGCATTCGCGCTGCGCCTGGCCGGCGGCCGATGACGCAGATGCGGCGGTGTGGCTGGACTGGTTCCGCGCGCTGTTGGCCATCCGCGCGCGGTGGCTTTCCACCGCCAGCCACGTGGCATCGCTTGATGCCCACCTGGTGGCGCCGCGCGCGCTATGCGCCGGCTGGCAGGTGGATGAGCAGCAGTGGTGGTTGGCAATCAACGTGGGCAGCGACGAGGTGCAACTGACGCCGACGCCGGGCGACGTGGTATTCCGCATTGGCGCGCCGCTGCCGGATGGACGGCTGGCCCCTGACTCGCTCGTCGCATGGGTGGGCCCCCTGCCATGAACAACGTGCCTTCGCTCACCGAACTGGCGGGCGCCGCTGGCCTCTGTTGCACCTGGACCGACGTGAATGGCCAGAGCCGACGCGTGGCCGACGCTACCCTGGCCGAGGTACTGCGGGCGCTTGGGCTCCCGGCCGCAACCGCGGCTCAGCGTCGTGAGGCAATGCACCAGGCCGTCGGAAGCGTGGCGCCGCCGCTGCGGACGTGCCAGGTACAGGAATGGCTGGAGATCGGGGCGGCCGAGGCGGCCTGCGAATGGCAGCACGAGGACGGCAGCGTGGTGGCCGGGCGGACGGACGCAGCAGGCAGCGTGCAGGCACCTGGCCGACCCGGCTACTGGCTGTTGCGGCAGGGCACTGCCGAACTGCGTGTAGCGGTCGCACCGCCGCGCTGTTTCGGCATGTGCGATGCGCTGGGACCGCAAGGACGGGGCTGGGGCCTTGTGCTGCAGGCCTACGCTGCGCGTGGCGAGCATGACGCCGGGATGGGCGATACGGCGGCCTGCGGCGAATGGGCGTGGCGCGCCGCGGGCGCCGGGGCCGACGCGCTGGCGCTGGGGCCGGTGCACGCCGCCGGTGTGATTGATGCCGGGTTCAGCCCCTATTCCCCGAGTGACCGGCGCTTTCTGGAACCGTTGTATGCCGCGCCGGTCGAGCTGCTGGGAGATGGCGCGCGCGCGGCACTGATGGGCAACCCGGATCTGCGCGGCGAACTGGAGCGCCTTGAGCAGGGCGACTATATCGACTGGCCCGCCACCGCGGCGGCCAAGTGGCGCTGGCTGGCCCGGGTCCACCGCGCCTGCGGGCAGGCCGCGCCCGACGTAATGACGGACCTGCAGCGCTATGAGCGCGATGGCGGACCGGCACTGGCCGCACACGTCGCCTTCATGCATACCCGGCATGGCCACAACCCGGCCGTGTACCTGTTCGCCCAATGGCTTGCCACGCGTGGCTGGCAGCGCGTGCACGATGGCGCACGGCGTGCCGGCATGAAGATCGGACTGATCGCCGACCTCGCCATTGGCTTCGATCCGCACGGTGCCGAAGCCCATGCCGCGGGCGACACGGCACTGCACGGGCTGTTGCTGGGCGCACCGCCGGACCCGTTCTGTGCGGCGGGCCAGGTATGGGGTATTACCAGCTATTCCCCGACAGGGTTGGCCAGCCGTGGCTTCCTGCCCTTCATCCAGTTGCTGCGTGCGGTCATGCATGATCGCGGCGGAGTCCGTATCGATCACATCCTCGGGCTGCAGCGGTTGTGGGTAGTGCCCGGCGGCGCGGACGCGGGGGAGGGCGCCTACCTGCGCTATCCGGTACGCGATCTGCTCAACCTGGTTGCGATCGAGTCCTGGCGGCAGCGCTGCATCGTCATCGGGGAGGACCTTGGCCTGGTGTCGCCGGACATCCGCACGCTGTTGGCCAGGCGCGGCGTGCTCGGAACCGACGTGCTTGCCTTCTGTCGTGACGCCGCCGGCGCGTTCCTGCCCCCGCAGGCGTGGCGCCGCGATGCGGTGGCCATGACCGGCACTCACGATCTGCCCACCCTGGTGGGTTGGCGGCGGGGCTGCGACCTGCGCTGGCGCGAGCGGCTCGGGCAGCTGGACCCGTCCACGCTGCGCCGCGAACAAACGCAGCGGCGGCATGACGTGGCACAGCTTGATCGTATGCTGCCGATTGGATCCCACAAGGATGCCGCTGCCGTCCGGCTGGCTGCGCTGCGCCATGTGGCGTCCAGCGCGGCGCCGCTTGCGTTGGTGCCGGTGGAGGACGCGCTGGGCCTCGATCAGCAGGTGAACCTGCCTGGCACTGTTGACCAACATCCCAACTGGCGCCGGCGCCTGCCACGGCGCCTGGGTGGAACAGCCCTGCAGGAGGCGATGGCGTGCATGGCCGAGGTGCGCAGGAAGCACAGCCCATGACACCGGTACGCGCGACCGCGCGGCTGCAGTTGCATGCCGGGTTTACGTTGGCCGACGCTGCTCACCAGTTGGACTATTACGCGCGCCTGGGCATCAGCCATCTGTACCTGTCGCCGGTGACGCGCGCCGTTCCCGGGTCCACCCACGGTTACGATGGCGTGGACCCGACCACGGTGAGCGATGCGCTGGGCGGGGAGGCGGCGTTGCGCGCGCTGTCCCGCCAGGCCCGTGCGCACGGCATGGGGCTGGTGCTGGATATCGTGCCGAATCATCTGGCCGCCCATCCGGACAACCGCTGGTGGTGGGATGTACTGGCGCACGGACGCGGCAGCCGCTACGCCAGCTGGTTCGACATCGACTGGCGCGCGCCCGGTGCCAACGGCCGCGTCATCCTGCCCGTGCTGGACCGCCCGCTGGCGGCCGCCCTGGATGACGCCGTGCTGCGGCTGGCCACGCGCGATGGCGGGGTGGTGCTGATGCATCACGACGTTACGCTGCCGCTGACCCTGCCCGTATCGGCGGTCGGCGCCGGCGGCGACGCTCTCGCAGCGCGTTGCGCGGCCCTCAATGCGCGCGTATCGAGCGCAGACCCGGATTGGCGCGCATTGCTTGAGGCGCAGGCTTACCGGCTTACTTGGTGGCGCCAGGGCGACGACCGGCTGAACTATCGGCGTTTCTTCACCATCGCCAGCCTGGTGGCACTGCAGGTGCAACACGAGGATGTGTACCAGACGGTGCACCGCCTGCCGTTGTCGCTGCTGGAAGCCGGGATCATCGACGGTCTGCGCGTGGACCATGTCGACGGATTGGTGGACCCGCGTGGCTACCTGGCGCGGCTTCGCCGGGACATGGCGCAGGCCTGTGCGCGGCGGGGGACTTCGCCACTGCTGTGGGTGGAGAAGATCCTGGCGCCGGACGAATCGCTGCCTGACGACTGGTCCTGCGACGGCACCACCGGCTACGACTTCATGGACCAGGTGTGTTCGTGGCTGCACGACGCACGCGGGCAGACACCGCTGGCCCGGCATTGGCACCGCGCCTCCGGACGACCGTCGTGCTTTGCCACGGTTGAGCAGGCGTGCAGGCGCGAGGTGTTGCAGACGGGCCTGCGCAGCGAGCGGGATGCCACGCTGGCCGTGGTGCGTCGCCTCGGCCGCGCTGGCCACCTGGACACTGCAGCGCTGGGCGCGCCGGTGATGGAGCGCGCCATGACCGAGCTGCTGGTGCATTTCCCGGTGTATCGCAGCTATGTGCATGGCCGGCGGCACGGCCCAGGTGATCGCGCGAGCTGGGCGCAGGCAGTGGAGGCGGTCGAACGAAGCACGCCCGAAGACACGGCGCGGGTGGCCCGGCACCTGGCAGACTGGTTCTGGGGTGACGCTGAGGCGCCCGCACCGAAGCGCGTGCGCGACCGGTTTCGTCGGCGAATCCAGGCGCTGAGCGCTCCGCTGAACGCCAAGGCGGTGGAGGACCGCGCGTTCTACCGCCATGGCGTACTACTGTCACGCAACGAAGTGGGCAGCGACCCGGACCGGTTCGCCCTCGACACGACGCAGATGCACGCCTGCGCCCTCGCCAGGCGCGAACGCCACCCCCACGCGCTGCTGGCCACCGCCACCCACGACCACAAGCGTGGCGAAGACGCGCGGGCCCGGTTGGCCGTGCTGTCGGAGCGACCGCTGTGGTGGGTGCGGCAGACCGGCGCGCTGCGGCGGCTGGCTACGCGCAGCGGCATGCCGTTGCCCCCGCCGGACGTGGAGCAGATGCTCTGGCAAACGCTCGTGGGCGCATGGCCGGTAGCGCCGGTCGACCTGTCGTGGTTCACCGCGCGCATCGTGCAATGGCAGACCAAGGCGCTGCGTGAGGCCGCGCTGTACTCCAGTTGGGCCGATCCTGTGGAAGCGGTGGAGCGGGATGTGAAAGCGTTCGTGGAGGGCGTGCTGCTTTTGCCGCGCGGCGAACCGATACGGCGGCGTCTGCACCACTGCGTCAGCGCGGTGGCGGCGGCCGGCGCGCGCAATGCCCTGGCCCAGACCGCGCTGCGGCTGACCCTGCCGGGAGTGCCGGACCTGTACCAGGGCACCGAAGGCTGGGACCTGTCGCTGGTGGATCCGGACAACCGCCAGGATGTGGACTACCCGCTGCGCCGCGGCTGGCTGGACGACACACGCACGTGGTCGCACCTGCTCCAGCACTGGCAGGACGGCGCGGTGAAGGCGCGCCTGGTGCAACGGTTGTTGGATTGCCGGGCACAGCAGCCCGCGCTGTTCGCCCAAGGCGACTACCAGCCCCTTCAGGTCCCCGCGCGCGTGCCGCTGCTGGCATTTTCCCGCCAGCACGGCCAGGCACGGCTCCTCGTGCTGGTGGCCAGGCACACCCATCGCAGCCCCGCAGTTTTCGGTGCCGGGCTCGCCGATTCGCACTGCCGCGGCGCGGCGCTGCAGGTTCCACCGGGCCGGTATCGCAACGTGCTGACCGGCGCCACGATCGACGCCGGGCGACGGCCCGTGCGCCTGCGCACCTTGCTGGGCGGCAGCCCGGTGGCCATTTACCTACGTTGACAGGAGACCCATGGACGACGTGCAGAAGCAGTACCGGACCCAGGAGCTGGCCAGGCAGATCTGGGAAGCCGAAGGGCGACCAGACGGGCAGGCCGACCGGCATTGGCGCATGGCAGAGCAACTGGTCGCCGCCGAAATCGAAGCGGCCCAGCACGACCAGGCGCCGCAGGCATGACCCGCGCCGCCGTGGGAGCCCGTTCGCGCGTGCGACAAGGTCAGCCGTTTCCGCTGGGTGCCACCTGGGACGGTATGGGCGTGAACTTCGCCCTGTACAGCCGGCACGCCACCAAGGTTGAGCTGTGTCTGTTCAACGCACGTGGCCGGGAGGTGGAGCGGATCGCACTGCCTGAATACACCGACGAGGTGTGGCACGGCTACCTGCCCGATGCCCGGCCCGGCATGCGCTACGGCTACCGGGTGCATGGGCCGTATGCGCCGGATGCCGGACACCGGTTCAATCCGCACAAGCTGGTACTCGACCCTTACGCGAAGCAACTCGTGGGCGACATCAAATGGGCGCCCCATCTGTTCGGTTACACGATCGGGCACAAGGACGCCGACCTGAGCATGGACCGCCGCGACAGCGCGCCGTACATGCCACGATGCGTGGTGGTCGATCCGGCCTATACCTGGGGTCGTGACCGGCGACCCTGTACGCCTTGGGACCGGTCGGTGATCTACGAAGGCCACGTGCGCGGCCTGTCGATGCAGCTGCCTTCGGTGCCGGACGCCCTGCGGGGACGGTTCTCAGCGGTGCGCGCCGACGAACTGGTCGACCACCTCCGGTACCTGGGCGTGACCGCGCTGGAGTTGTTGCCCGTGCACGCACACGCCGATGATCAGTATCTGGTCGAGCGTGGCCTGAGCAACTACTGGGGTTACAACACCCTGGGTTTTTTCGCCCCCCACCCGGGCTTCCTGTCCGGAACGGACATCGCTGAATTCAAGCAGATGGTCGCCGGGCTGCACCACGCCGGGCTCGAGGTGATCCTGGACGTGGTCTACAACCACACCGCCGAAGGCAACGAACTGGGCCCGACCCTGTCGTTCAAAGGCATCGACAATGCCAGCTACTACCGGCTTGCCGACGACCGCCGTTACTACATCAATGACACCGGCACCGGGAACACCTTCGACCTGACCAACGCCGGTGCATTGCGCATGGTCATGGACTCGTTGCGATACTGGGTGCGGGACATGCACGTGGATGGCTTCCGCTTCGACCTGGCCACCATCCTGGGGCGCGAGCGCGCCGGTTTCGACCCCTCCAGCAGCTTCCTCGACGCGGTACGCCAGGATCCCGTTCTGAGCCAGGTGAAGTTGATTGCCGAACCATGGGATATCGGGCCGGGCGGCTACCAGCTGGGCCGGTTCCCGCCGGGCTGGTCGGAATGGAACGACCGGTTTCGCGACACCATGCGCGCGTTCTGGCGAGGCGACGAAGGACAGTTGTCGGACTTCGCCACGCGGTTGATGGGCTCGGCCGATCTGTTCTCGCACCTGGGGCGCCGCCCGTCGGCGTCGGTGAATTTCGTTACTGCCCACGATGGATTTACCCTGCACGATCTGGTCAGTTACAACGACAAGCACAACAACGCCAATGGTGAAGATGGCCAGGATGGCAGCGACAACAACCTGTCGTGGAACCATGGCGTTGAGGGTCCCACCGACGACCCGGACGTGCGCGCGCTGCGCCAACGGCAGGTGCGCAACCTGTTGGCCAGCCTCATATTCTCCCAAGGGACGCCCATGCTGCTGGCCGGCGATGAATTCGGACATGGGCAAAACGGCAACAACAATGCCTATTGCCAGGACAACCCGTTGACATGGTTGGACTGGGAGCGCGCCCAGAACGCGGAAGGTCGCTCGCTCAGCGCGTTCGTCCGCCGACTGCTGGCGTTGCGACGCCGCTACCCCCAGCTGCGTCGCAGCCGCTTCCTGCAGGCGCGCGACGCGCACGCTGAAGAGGGCGTGCACTGGTACCGCGCCGACGGGCAGCCAATGACCGTGGACGACTGGAATGATCCCCAGGCGCGCAGTCTGATGCTTGAGCTGCCCGCAGCGTTGGACGCCGGGCAGACGTCCCGCCAGACAAGCCTGCTGTTGTTGATCAATGCGGGTGCCACGGAGCAACGCTTCATGCCGCCAGCGCTGGATGCCGGTCGTTGGAAAATCATGATCAGCAGTGCGGCTGCGGCTGCGGCGACGGAGATCGGCGACGACGGTTCGGTCGTGTTGGTCGACCGCGCGCTGATGCTGCTTGCACGACGTCATGCTGCGGAACGCTGAAGCGTCCGTGTCATGATGTCGTGGACTACTGCCGCGTCCGGTATCACGTTTCATCCTCATGCGCTCGACGGGGTTTTCAAGCATCGCGCTCTACGCTGGATACGTCGGCAGTCCCGCCGACTTCTACGCTAGGAGAACGAAATGGCAAACAGCAACAACCAGTCCAATCGTGGCTTCGCTGGCATGGACGAAGACAAGCAGCGTGAGATCGCCGCGCAGGGCGGTCGCGCCGCGCACGAGTCTGGCAACGCGCATGAATTCACTTCTGAGGAAGCACGCGAAGCAGGTCGCAAGGGCGGCGAGGCCGTGAGCCAGGACCGCGAACACATGTCCGAGATCGGCCAGAAGGGCGGTCAGCAGCGCCAGGACGATGGCGGCAACCAGGGCAACAACCAGGGTAACAACCAGGGTGGTCGTCAGCAGGGCGGTCGCCAGCAGAAGTAACCCCTGAGCATCACCCGTTGGCCCGGCACCGGGAGCGCAATGGCTCCGGTGCCGGGCCTTTTCTTTATGGCGAACGCTAATTCAGTTGTGGAGGCCCTAACACCTTCTGCACCGGATGGAGACGGTGTATCCACCGTCTTTTGGCAGTCGGTTGACAACGCGTCCTGCAAGCTGGACGTCCTTCTACGGAGAATAGTCACCATGACCGAGATCAAGGAAAACCTGTTGGACTGGCTGCGCGATGCTCATGCCATGGAGCAGCAGGCAGAGCAGATGCTGAAGGCACAGGC
>Ga0256410_1000319_pt1 | contig 52668 bp, 42 predicted proteins | sample PhyWR1_FD_185983 | JGI IMG/M metagenome (GOLD analysis project Ga0256410, IMG submission 185983) | Leaf surface microbial communities from wheat plants in UC Gill Tract Community Farm, Albany, California, United States - DLSL W.R1 | ecosystem: Host-associated > Plants > Phyllosphere >... | reverse complement strand
CGCACAGATCGGGGGTGATGTAGTGATTCACGGGAAAGCTCCTGTTCAGGGTGGGCACATCAGTGAAAACAGCGTTAGCACTATGGTTATAGACGCTTTGAGCAAGGCCGGCTTTAAAAGTCGTCCACGTCAGAAACAATAACCAGCATCACACAAAAGAACAAATCATGACCAAAACAAATCATTGAGTCACACACTACCCGTAGCAGCTGCCGAAGGAACGAGGCTGCTGCTACAAAAATTGCGTAGTGCCTTTCAGTAACCAGTCACGCACCAATGGCCATACTTCCTGCTGCGCAGGCTGGCTGACGAGCATTTCAACATGACTGAAGTCAGAGCTGAAACCCTGCTCACGCCCCAAAGAAACAAACTTGCGCTGTTCTGAGCCCAACTGATCGAACAGTTTGCGGCACGCCCACTCCGGTGTTTGCCGATCCCCTGCCGCAGCCACCACCAGAGCCGGAATCTGAACCTCGGCCAAACCGGCCCACCAGTCGCGCTCGGCATCCTTGAAACGCCCCATAAAACCATTCCAGCGCAGGGTTTCAAGGGCGATGCTGACGGGTTCATCTTCAGGGCCACGCTTGAGTCGCGTCCCCGACAGTTGTTTGAAGCGCTTCAACAACAGATAGGCGCCCCACTGCACTGGAGGAATTTTCAGCGACCAGTAACGACGATTGATCTGGCAACCAAAGAAGGCCGCCGACGCCACCTCCAGATCACTCAGATACTTGCCCCCCAGAGCTGCAGCCAGACTGATAGCACCCTGGGAATGACCGATCCAGTGCGGGGTTTGCCCGCTTTGCTCACGAATAAACGCAGCAATGGCTGGCAAGTCATAACGGGCATAATCCGCCACGCAGTTTTTAGCCCATGTAATATTTCGTGACGAAAGGCCGTGGCCACGCATTTCGGGCAGCCACACATCAAACCCGGCACGCGCCAAAAACGCCCCAAGCCCTACGCCCTTGGGCGAGTACCAGAAGCGCCGATTGGAAAAACTGCCATGCAACAGAATGACCGGCACACCGCGTACCTGGCTATCGTCGGCCATGCCCAGTCGGGTCACCACCAGCTCAACGGAAATATCCGGGCTGTTGGCGGGCTTCAAGCGATAAACATCTTCGCTTAGATCGCCCCGACGCTCAGCGCTGATCAGGGCAACGGGAAAAAGGAGACTGCTGCTTTGCATAATGCTCTTGCACAAAAAAGGGCGACCTCTTTCAAGAACTCGCCCTACCACTGCTTATAAAGAGCAGGGCAATCTTTTGACTGCCATGCTCTTCTCTCAACGACTCAAGCCTTGGCTTGACCTTCTGCCAGGAAGAACCAGGTTTCCAGAACGCTGTCCGGGTTCAGGGACACGCTTTCTATGCCCTGCTCCATCAGCCACAGCGCCAGGTCCGGGTGATCAGACGGGCCCTGACCGCAAATACCGATGTACTTGCCAGCCTTGTTGCACGCCTGAATGGCATTGGACAGCAGCTTTTTAACCGCCGGGTTGCGTTCGTCAAACAGGTGGGCGATTACACCGGAGTCGCGGTCCAGGCCCAGGGTCAGCTGGGTCAGGTCGTTGGAACCGATGGAGAAGCCATCGAAGTACTCAAGGAACTCTTCAGCCAGGATCGCGTTGGACGGCAGCTCGCACATCATGATGATGCGCAGGCCGTTCTCGCCGCGCTTGAGGCCGTTTTTGGCCAGCAGGTCGATAACCTGGCTTGCTTCGCCCAGGGTACGCACGAACGGCACCATGATTTCGACGTTGGTAAAGCCCATCTCGTTGCGTACACGCTTGAGCGCACGGCACTCGAGTTCGAAGCAGTCACGGAAGTTTTCGCTGATGTAACGCGAAGCACCACGGAAACCCAGCATCGGGTTTTCTTCTTCCGGCTCGTACAACTTGCCGCCGATCAGGTTGGCGTATTCGTTGGACTTGAAGTCTGACAGACGCACGATGACTTTCTTCGGGGTAAATGCGCCAGCCAGGGTGCTGATGCCTTCAACCAGTTTTTCAACGTAGAAACCTACCGGATCGCTATAACCAGCAATGCGCTTGTCGACGCTGTCCTTGATTTCCTGTGGCAGACCATCGTAGTTCAGCAGCGCTTTGGGGTGCACACCGATCATGCGGTTGATGATGAACTCAAGGCGGGCCAGGCCCACACCGGCGTTCGGCAACTGCGCGAAGTCAAAGGCACGGTCCGGGTTGCCGACGTTCATCATGATCTTGAACGGCAGGTCCGGCATGGCGTCCACGGAGTTCTTCTTGATATCGAAGCCCAGTTCGCCTTCGAAGATAAACCCGGTATCGCCTTCAGCGCACGAAACGGTAACGCCCTGGCCGTCTTTCAACAGCTGGGTGGCATTGCCGCAACCCACCACGGCCGGGATACCCAGCTCGCGAGCGATGATCGCCGCATGACAGGTACGCCCGCCGCGGTTGGTGACGATGGCGCTGGCGCGCTTCATCACCGGCTCCCAGTCGGGGTCGGTCATGTCGGAGACCAGAACGTCGCCCGGCTGGACTTTGTCCATTTCCGAGACGTCCTTGATGATGCGTACCTTGCCTGCGCCGATGCGCTGGCCAATGGCACGGCCTTCAGCCAGTACCGTACCGGTTTCCTTGAGCAGGTAGCGTTCCATGACATTGCCGGCGCTGCGGCTTTTCACGGTTTCAGGGCGCGCCTGAACGATGTACAGCTTGCCGTCATCACCGTCTTTGGCCCACTCGATGTCCATCGGGCACTTGTAGTGCTTTTCGATGATCATCGCCTGCTTGGCCAGCTCGCTGACTTCAGCATCGGTCAGGCAGAAGCGTGCACGGTCGGCTTTTTCAACGTCGATCACCTTGACCGACTTGCCTGCCTTGGCTTCATCGCCGTAGATCATCTTGATGGCTTTGCTGCCCAGGTTGCGACGCAGAATCGCAGGGCGGCCAGCTTCCAGGGTTTGTTTGTGAACGTAGAACTCGTCCGGATTTACCGCACCTTGTACGACGGTTTCGCCCAGGCCGTAGGCGCCGGTGATGAACACTACATCACGGAAACCCGACTCAGTGTCCAGGGTAAACATCACGCCCGCAGTGCCGGTTTCGGAGCGCACCATGCGCTGCACGCCTGCCGACAGGGCGACCAGTTTGTGGTCAAAGCCCTGGTGCACGCGGTAAGAAATTGCACGGTCGTTGAACAGGGAGGCAAATACCTCCTTGGCCGCACGAATGACGTTTTCAACGCCACGGATATTCAGGAAGGTTTCCTGCTGACCGGCAAAGGAGGCGTCCGGCAAGTCTTCGGCGGTGGCCGAAGAGCGCACGGCAACGGCCATGTCCGGGTTGCCCTGGGACAGAGCAGCAAAGGCGGTACGAATTTCGGCGTTGAGCTTCTCCGGGAACTCGGCTTCCATGATCCATTGACGGATCTGGGCACCGGTTTTGGCCAGGGCATTGACGTCATCTACATCGAGCGCATCCAGCGCAGCATGAATCTGGTCGTTCAAACCGCTCAGTTCGAGAAAATCACGATATGCCTGAGAAGTCGTGGCGAAGCCACCGGGAACTGAAACACCAGCGCCTGCAAGATTACTGATCATCTCGCCGAGGGATGCGTTCTTGCCCCCCACATGCTCCACGTCATGGGCGCCGAGCTTATCGAGGGAAACTACGTACTCTACCAAGGTGATCTCTCCACTAACGGTGTTGGGAAAAGCTCAGGGCGCTGAATGCTCATCATGAGTCATCGCAGCGATTGTGGCCTGGACCTGGAAAATAAGTGACACTGCCTGTCATGTAGCGCGACAAAAGCGCTCCTATCATATCCAAGAATCGTCACCAGCTTAAGGCCCAAGGCGCAAATGAAACGATCTGCTTTCTTTATATCTGATGGCACCGGCATTACCGCCGAAACCCTGGGCCAGAGTTTGCTGGCGCAATTCGAAAATGTGACCTTCAGCAAGTTCACGCGCCCCTATATAGACAGCGTGGAAAAAGCGCGGGCAATGGTACAACAAATCGATAACGCCGCCGAAAAAGACGGATTTAGCCCGATAATTTTCGACACTATCGTCAATCAGGATATTCGCGAGATCCTTGCGACGTCCAACGGTTTCATGATCGACATCTTCTCCAGCTTCCTGGCTCCGCTGGAGCAGGCGCTTGGCGAACACTCCTCGTACTCGGTGGGCAAATCCCACTCCATTGGGCACAACTCCAACTATATGGAGCGTATCGAGGCAGTGAACTTTGCCCTCGACAACGATGATGGCGCCCGTACACATAAGTACGACAAGGCCGACCTGATCCTGGTCGGCGTGTCGCGTTGCGGCAAAACCCCTACATGCCTGTATATGGCCATGCAATTCGGCATCCGTGCGGCCAACTACCCGCTGACCGATGACGACATGGAAAGCCTCAAGCTGCCGGCTGCCCTGCGTGAACACAAACACAAGCTGTTCGGCCTGACCATCGACCCGGATCGCCTGACGGCCATTCGCAACGAACGCAAGCCCAACAGTCGCTACTCCAGCTTTGCCCAGTGTGAATTTGAAGTGCGCGAAGTTGAACGCCTGTTCCAGCGCGAAAACATCCCGCACATCAACTCCACACATTTCTCGGTTGAAGAAATCTCGGCCAAGATCCTGGTTGAAAAAGGCGTGGAGCGGCGGTTCAAGTAACAACCCTGGGGGCCTGTGGGAGCGGGCTTGCTCGCGATCGCATCAACGCGGTCAGACGTCAAGACCGCAGTGCCTGCATCGCGAGCAAGCCCGCTCCCACACCGCCTCAAATCACCAACAGGTCTACAAACCGGTTAACCGGCATCGCTTCCAGCGCTGCCTGATCCTTGCACAGGGCAAAAATCTGCGCACACCGCTGGCCCACAAAACGGGTCGCCAGATTGGCCTTGAACTTGTCCTCCAGCAATGGAATCCCTTCATCACGACGCCGACGATGGCCAATCGGGTACTCAACCTCCACTTGCCCGGTGCTGGTGCCATCACTGAAAAACACCTCGATGGCATTGGCAATCGAGCGTTTGTCCGCCTCGAGGTATTCTCGGGTGTAGCGCGGGTTTTCGACCACTACCATTTTGTCCCGAAGCTGGTCGATGATCGGATGGGCCGCGTGAAAATCGTCTTCGTACTGCTCGGCGATCAGATTGCCAAAGGCCAGCGGCACGGCGGTCATATACTGAATGCAGTGATCACGGTCCGCCGCGTTGGCCAATTTGCCTTGCTTGGAAATGATCCGAATCGCTGATTCGTGGGTTGTAATCACGATTTTTTCGATGTCGTGCAGGCGATCCTTGACCTGCGGGTGCAGGGTCACCGCCGCTTCGCACGCCGTTTGCGCATGGAATTCGGCCGGGAAGCTGATCTTGAACAGCACGTTTTCCATCACATAGGTGCCGTATGGCTGACTCAGGCGGAACTGGCGCTGACCTTCGGGCTTGAGCGCCAGGTCCTTGTTGGTGTGGCTGAACAGCACATCATAAAAACCCCACTGCGGCGCAGTAAGCACCCCGGGAATGCCCATTTCGCCACGCAAGGCGATGTCGGCAAGGCGCACGCCACGGCTCGACGCATCTCCCGCTGCCCAGGACTTGCGTGACCCGGCGTTCGGCGCATGGCGATAGGTACGCAACGCCTGGCCATCCACAAAGGCGTGGGACAGCGCCGACAGCAACTGCTCACGGTTAGCCCCCATCAACTTGGCGCACACCGCCGTCGAGGCCACTTTAACCAGCAACACATGATCAAGGCCTACACGATTAAAGGAGTTTTCCAGGGCTAACACGCCCTGAATCTCGTGGGCCATTATCATTGCTTCGAGTACTGCGCGCACCGTCAGTGGCGCCTGGCCATTGGCTACCTGTTTTTGCGAGAGATGATCGGCCACCGCCAGAATCCCCCCCAGATTGTCCGAGGGATGACCCCACTCCGCGGCCAGCCAGGTGTCGTTGTAATCCAGCCAGCGCACGATGCAGCCGATGTCCCATGCTGCCTTGACCGGGTCCAGACGATACGAAGTACCCGGTACCCGGGCACCAAACGGCACCTGGGTGCCCTCGACGATTGGCCCCAGGTGCTTGGTGCATTCCGGAAATCGCAGCGCCAGCAGGCCACAGCCCAATGTATCCATCAGGCAGTTGCGCGCAGTATTCAGAGCTTCGGGGGAGGTGATGGTGTAGGTCAGGACATAATCGGCAATGTCCTGCAAAACCTGGTCGTAATCAGGGCGATTGTTGAGGTCGACGTTGGCGCTCATGGGGCAGTCTCCAAAGAGTGGGTAAGGGTCGTGTCCATCCTCAGGTTCATCGTGATTTTGCGGGTCTGAATGCCCGTTTGATGTATCAGAATTAAAAGCCCCTCACCCTAGCCCTCTCCCGGAGGGAGAGGGGACTAAAGGCAAAAGCAGTTTTGCGTCACACCGCAGAACAGCCCCCTCGCCCTCCGGGAGTGGGTTGGGGTGAGGGCAAAGGGTTCACCCGATCAAAAAGAATCACCCGGCACACGTACCCAGCCTTCCATCAACACCCGCGCACTGCGGCTCATGATGGCTTTGGTCACGGTCCACTCGCCGTTAACCTGGCGCGCCTCTGCCCCCACACGCAAGGTGCCCGAGGGATGGCCGAAACGCACGGCGCTACGCAATTCACCACCCGCAGCCAGATTGACCAGCGTGCCCGGAATCGCCGCAGCCGTACCTATGGCTACCGCGGCAGTGCCCATCATGGCGTGGTGCAACTTGCCCATCGACAAGGCCCGCACCAGCAAATCCACGCTCTGGGCACTGACCGGTTTGCCGCTGGACGATACATACGCCGCGGGCGATGCAACAAAGGCAACCTTTGGCGTGTGCTGACGCTTGGCCGCGTCTTCAAGCTTGTCAATCAGCCCCATGCGCAGCGCGCCGTGAGCGCGGATGGTTTCGAACATGGCCAGGGCTTTCGGGTCGCTATTAATGTCGTTTTGCAGCTCTGCACCGCTATAACCGATGTCCCGCGCGTTGACGAAAATCGTCGGGATCCCGGCATTGATCATCGTCACGTTCAAGGTGCCGACACCCGGTACTTCAAGGTCGTCCACCAGGTTACCGGTTGGAAACATCGAACCGCCTGCCCCCTCTTCATCCGCCGCCGGGTTGAGAAACTCCAACTGCACTTCAGCGGCCGGGAAGGTCACCCCGTCGAGTTCAAAATCGCCGGTTTCCTGTACCGCACCTTCGGTGATCGGTACATGGGCAATGATGGTCTTGCCAATATTGGCCTGCCAGATACGCACCACCGCCATACCGTTTTGCGGAATGCGCGCGGCATCCACCAAACCGCTGCTGATCGCGAACGAGCCCACGGCCGCCGACAGATTGCCGCAGTTGCCGCTCCAGTCGACAAATGGCTTGTCGATGGCGACCTGACCGAACAGGTAATCAACATCGTGATCCGCACTCAGGCTTTTGCTGACGATCACGGTTTTACTGGTGCTGGAAGTGGCCGCGCCCATGCCGTCGATCTGTTTTTCGTAAGGATCGGGGCTGCCGATCACCCGCAGCAACAGGGCATCACGGGCTGCGCCCGGCACCTGGGCTACGGCGGGCAAGTCCAGCAGGCTGAAAAACACCCCTTTGCTGGTGCCGCCACGCATGTAGGTTGCGGGAATTCTGATTTGCGCTGCGTAGGCCATAACACTGAGTCCTATAGTAGCCGGGGCACCTGGCCCCGGCGCTGGGGTTAGGCTGTCGCCGATTCCAGGAAGTCCTGGGCAAAACGCTGCAACACGCCACCGGCTTCGTAGATCGAGACTTCTTCCGCAGTATCCAGGCGGCAGGTCACCGGCACTTCCAGGCGTTCGCCATTTTTGCGGGTGATCACCAGGGTCAGCGTTGCACGCGGCGTGCGCTCGCCGACTACGTCGTAGGTTTCACTGCCGTCGATCTGTAGGGTCTTGCGGTTGGTACCCGGCAAGAATTCCAGCGGCAACACCCCCATGCCGACCAGGTTGGTGCGGTGAATACGCTCAAAGCCTTCGGCCGCGATGGCCTCGACACCTGCCAGGCGCACACCCTTGGCCGCCCAGTCACGGGACGAGCCCTGACCGTAATCGGCGCCCGCGATAATGATCAACGGCTGCTTGCGCTCCATGTAGGTTTCAATAGCTTCCCACATGCGCATCACCTTGCCCTCGGGCTCAAGGCGAGTCAGTGAGCCCTGCTTGACCTTGCCGTCCTCGATCACCATTTCGTTGAACAGCTTCGGGTTGGCGAATGTCGCGCGCTGGGCCGTCAGGTGGTCACCACGGTGAGTGGCGTAAGAGTTGAAGTCGACTTCCGGCAAGCCCATTTTCGCCAGATATTCGCCTGCGGCGCTGTCGAGCATAATGGCGTTGGACGGCGACAAGTGGTCCGTAGTGATGTTGTCCGGCAGCACCGCCAACGGACGCATGCCTTTGAGTGGACGAGCCCCGGCCAGCGCCCCTTCCCAATAGGGCGGACGGCGGATGTAGGTACTTTGCGGACGCCAGTCATACAGCGGCTCGACTTTCGGGCCGGTGTCTTCATGGATAGCGAACATCGGAATATAGACCTGGCGAAACTGCTCGGGCTTGACCGCAGCCTTGACCACGGCGTCGATTTCTTCATCGCTCGGCCAGATGTCCTTGAGGCGGATTTCCTTGCCGTTGGCATCCAGGCCCAATACATCTTTCTCGATATCGAAGCGAATGGTGCCGGCAATCGCGTAGGCCACCACCAGCGGTGGCGAGGCGAGAAATGCCTGTTTGGCGTAAGGGTGTATTCGCCCGTCAAAGTTACGGTTGCCCGACAGCACGGCCGTGGCGTACAGGTCGCGGTCGATGATTTCCTGCTGGATGGCCGGGTCCAGGGCACCGGACATGCCGTTGCAGGTGGTGCAGGCAAATGCCACCACGCCAAACCCCAGCTTCTCCAGTTCATGGGTCAAACCGGCTTCGTCCAGATACAGGGCCACGGTTTTGGAGCCCGGCGCCAGCGAGGTTTTGACCCAGGGTTTGCGGCTCAGGCCAAGCTTGTTGGCATTGCGCGCCATCAAGCCCGCGGCGATCACGTTGCGCGGGTTGCTGGTATTGGTGCAGCTGGTGATAGCCGCGATGATGACCGCGCCGTCGGGCATTTGCCCCGGCACTTCGTCCCATTGACCGGCGATGCCCTTGGCCGCCAGATCAGAGGTGGCCACGCGCGCGTGCGGGTTGCTCGGCCCGGCCATGTTGCGCACTACCGATGACAGGTCAAAGCTCAGGCTGCGCTCGTATTGCGCGCCCTTGAGGCTGTCGGCCCACAGGCCGCTGACCCTGGCGTAGTTCTCCACCAGTTGCACTTGCTGGTCTTCACGACCGGTCAGTTTGAGGTAATCGATGGTTTGCTGGTCGATATAGAACATCGCAGCCGTGGCGCCGTATTCCGGAGCCATATTGGAGATGGTGGCACGGTCACCCAGGGTCAGCGCCGCAGCACCTTCACCGAAGAACTCCAGCCAGGCACCGACCACTTTCTGCTTACGCAGGAACTCGGTGAGCGCCAGCACCATATCGGTGGCGGTAATGCCCGGTTGCAGCTTGCCGGTCAGCTCGACGCCGACGATTTCCGGCAGGCGCATCCACGAGGCACGGCCCAGCATCACGCTTTCGGCTTCAAGGCCGCCAACACCAATGGCGATCACGCCCAGCGAATCCACGTGAGGCGTGTGGCTGTCAGTGCCCACGCAGGTATCCGGGAAGGCCACACCGTCGCGCACCTGGATCACCGGAGACATTTTCTCCAGGTTGATCTGGTGCATGATGCCGTTGCCCGGCGGGATTACATCAACGTTTTTAAAGGCTTTTTTGGTCCACTCGATAAAGTGGAAGCGGTCTTCGTTACGACGGTCTTCGATGGCGCGGTTCTTTTCAAACGCCTCGGGGTCGTAACCGCCGCATTCCACCGCCAGCGAGTGGTCGACGATCAGTTGGGTCGGCACTACAGGATTGACCTGGGCCGGGTCACCGCCCTGCTGGGCGATGGCGTCACGCAGTCCGGCGAGGTCGACCAGCGCGGTCTGGCCGAGAATGTCGTGGCACACCACACGCGCCGGGAACCACGGAAAGTCGAGATCGCGCTTGCGATCTATCAACTGGCTCAGCGATGCCTTCAGAGTGGCCGGATCACAGCGGCGCACCAGGTTTTCGGCCAGTACGCGGGAGGTATAAGGCAGCGTGTCATACGCACCGGGCTTGATCGCATCGACTGCCGCACGGGTGTCGAAATAATCCAGCCGGGTGCCCGGTAATGTTTTGCGAAATTCAGTATTCATTGGCGCAGGACTCGATCACGGTAGGTACAAAGGGGCAAACAGGCCAGGAACTCATGTGGAAGCGGGCTTGCTCGCGATGCAGGCGCTGCGGTCGCTCAGGCAGACCGCGTTGATTCCATCGCGGGCAAGCCCGCTTCCACCTTTTAATCGGCTCTGTGCCTGCTCACTCAGCGGCGTTCGATTGGCACGAACTTGCGCTGTTCTACGCCGATGTACTCGGCGCTCGGACGGATGATGCGGTTGTTGGCACGCTGTTCGAACACATGCGCCGCCCAGCCGGTCAGGCGTGAGCAGACAAAGATCGGGGTGAACAGCTTGGTCGGGATACCCATGAAGTGATACGCCGAGGCATGGTAGAAATCGGCGTTGGGGAACAACTTCTTTTGTTCCCACATGGTCTTGTCAATCGCCTCGGAGACCGGAAACAACACGGTGTCGCCCACTTCGTCGGCGAGTTTTTTCGACCAGCCCTTGATCACTTCGTTACGCGGGTCGCTGTCTTTGTAGATCGCATGGCCAAAGCCCATGATCTTGTCCTTGCGCGCCAGCATGCCGAGGGTGCCCTGCACCGCTTCTTCTGCCGAGCCGAAGCGTTCGATCATTTCCATCGCCGCCTCGTTGGCGCCGCCGTGCAGCGGGCCGCGCAGCGAGCCGATCGCTGCAGTGATGCACGAATACAGATCGGACAAGGTCGAGGCACACACACGGGCAGTAAAGGTCGAAGCGTTGAACTCGTGCTCGGCATAGAGGATCAGCGACACGTTCATCACCTTGACGTGCAACTCGCTCGGTTTTTTGTCGTGGAGCAAGTGCAGGAAGTGGCCGCCGATCGACTCTTCGTCGGTTACGCAATTGATGCGCTTGCCGTCATGGCTGAAGCGATACCAGTAACACATGATCGCCGGGAAAGCGGCCAGCAGGCGGTCGGTCTTGTCCTGTTGCTCCGAGAAGTCTTTCTCCGGCTCAAGGTTGCCCAGGAACGAGCAACCGGTGCGCATCACGTCCATCGGGTGGGCGTCGGCGGGAATGCGCTCCAGCACTTCTTTCAATGCCTGGGGCAGATCGCGCAGCTTTTGCAGCTTGGCCGTGTAGGCAGCCAGCTGGGTTTTGCTCGGCAGTTCGCCGTACAACAGCAGGTAAGCTACTTCTTCGAAGCGGGCTTCGGCCGCCAGTTCACGTACGTCATAACCACGATAAGTGAGGCCCGCGCCTTCCTGGCCTACGGTGGACAGGGCCGTTTGCCCGGCCACCTGGCCGCGTAATCCGGCACCACTCAATACTTTTGCTTCGGCCATTGCGCTTCTCCAATCTTGAATTTGTTAGGGATTCGGCAACTACTGGGTTCAATACATACAGGTGTGGGAGCGAGCCTGCTCGCGATTCAGGCAACACGGTTTGCCTGAATCACTGCGGTGACCCTATCGCGGGCAAGCCCGCTCCCACAGATTCACAGTGTTCTGTTACTTCTTCGCGGCAAACAACGCATCCAGTTTCTGTTCGAACTCGTGGTAGTTGATGGCATCGTAAAGCTCCATGCGGGTTTGCATGGTGTCGATCACGTTTTGCTGGGTACCGTCGCGGCGGATGGCGCTGTACACATTTTCAGCCGCCTTGTTCATCGCCCGGAATGCCGACAGCGGGTACAGCACCAGCGAGACGTCAGCACCGGCCAGCTGCTCGGTGGTATACAGCGGCGTGGCACCAAACTCGGTGATGTTGGCCAGAATCGGCGCTTTCACCCGGTTGGCGAACAATTTGTACATTTCAAGCTCGGTAATGGCTTCCGGGAAGACCATGTCCGCGCCTGCTTCAACACAGGCGGCAGCACGCTCCAGGGCAGATTCCAGACCTTCTACCGCCAGCGCATCGGTACGCGCCATGATCACGAAACTGTCATCGGTGCGCGCATCGACGGCGGCCTTGATGCGGTCGACCATTTCCTGCAGCGAAACGATTTCCTTGTTCGGGCGATGGCCGCAACGCTTGGCGCCCACCTGGTCTTCAATGTGAATCGCCGCAGCGCCGAACTTGATCATCGATTTGACGGTGCGCGACACGTTGAAAAACGAAGAGCCGAAGCCTGTATCCACATCTACCAGTAGCGGCAGATCACATACATCGGTAATGCGTCGTACATCAGTCAGTACATCGTCCAGACCGGTAATACCCAGATCCGGCACGCCCAGCGACCCGGCTGCAACCCCGCCACCCGACAGGTAGATGGCCTTGAAACCGGCACGCTTGGCCAGCAGCGCATGGTTGGCATTGATCGCACCCACTACTTGCAACGGATGTTCGCTTGCGACTGCATCACGGAAACGCTGGCCTGGACTGTTCTTATTGCTCATGACTCACCTCGTGGAGTGGCTGTCTGCTGGGCGCTGTCTTGGTAGTGACGCGCAATATTGCGTTTCGATGCGCCGATATGTCGGCGCATCAACAACTCGGCCAGTTCGCCGTCGCGATCGGCAATGGCATCGAGAATGCGGTGATGCTCGGCAAACGCCTGGTGCGGGCGGTTGGGCGTGGCGGAAAACTGGATGCGGTACATGCGCACCAACTGGTACAGCTCGCCACAGAGCATTTGCGTCAGGGTGCGGTTACCACTGCCCTGAATAATCTTGTAATGAAAATCGAAGTCGCCTTCCTGCTGGTAGTAACCGACGCCCGCCTGAAACGCCTCATCGCGCTCATGGGTTTCGAGCACCTGGCGCAACTCGGCGATGTCTTCATCGCTCATGCGCTCGGCGGCCAGACGGCAGGCCATACCCTCAAGGGACTCACGGATTTCGTAGAGTTCGATCAGCTCGGCATGGCTCAGCGACACGACCCTGGCGCCCACATGGGGCACGCGCACCAATAAACGCTGACCTTCCAGACGGTGAATGGCTTCTCGCAGCGGCCCGCGGCTGATGCCGTAGGTGCGCGCCAGCTCAGGTTCGGAGATCTTGCTTCCCGGGGCGATTTCACCTTTGACAATAGCCGCCTGAATACGCCGAAAAACGTTCTCGGAAAGGGTTTCCGAGTCGTCCTGGTTGATCGGGACAGGTTCCAGTGCTTGCAGCATATTGTCGACACCTTGAAAATCAATAGCGCCAAAACTAGCTATTTACAGGCAGTTAGTCAAAGAATAAATGGATATTGTCGACAGTTGTCCGATACGACCTTGGTTGTATCGACAGGCTGCGTGGCGGGCCACCAGCGCCTCGGCGCTGGCGCCATAAAACCATCATGTTAGAATGCCGACCGCATCCGCCCTGCCCTCATCTACAGGGCAGCCGCACGAGGAAACTTGCACTCCTGCCAGTCGCCTTGATCTGAAGATTGCAAGAGACGTGCTTCGATTTATGAAATTTTTCCCCCTCTACATCCTCGCCTGCCTGCTGTGCGTACCTGGCTTGAGCCTTGCTGCCGAAAAAACCGTATACGGCCTCAATGAATACGCAGAACTGGCAGGTATTGACCTGCAGGTGGCAGCCAAACTCGACACCGGCGCCAAGACCGCCTCGCTCAGTGCCCGTGACATCAAGCGTTTCAAACGTGATGGCGAGAGCTGGGTACGTTTTTACCTGGCCATCGATGATGCCCACACCCATCCCATCGAACGCCCGCTGGCCCGTGTCAGCAAGATCAAACGTCGCTCGGGCGACTACGACCCGCAGGCCGACAAGAACTACACCTCACGCCCGGTCATTTCCCTGGAAATTTGCATGGGCAAGGCTTTACGCACCATCGAAGTGAACTTGACCGATAGAAGTGCGTTCCAATACCCGCTGTTGATTGGCTCCGAAGCGCTAAAACGCTTTGATGCGCTGGTTGACCCAAGTCTTAAATACGCTGCTGGCAAACCTGCCTGCGCCGCCAACGCTCAAACCGCAGAGTAATTGAAATGCGCGCTCTTACCCTTCACCTGAAAATCTTGATCACCATCCTTGTGGTGCTGGGCATTTCGATCACGGCCTATCAGATTTTCGTCCTCGGCATTCCCGTGACCGAAGACGCCACGGATGACTTGTGGAATATCGACGCCAAGGTCGAGTTTGTCGCCAGCTCCAAAGATCCGGTCAAGATCCAGATGTTCGTGCCGCCGCTGAACCGCGATTACGTCAGCCTCAACGAGAGCTTTATCTCCAACAACTATGGGGTGAGCGTCAACCGGGTTGATGGTAACCGCAAGGTCACGTGGTCGGCACGCCGGGTCAGCGGCAAGCAAACCCTGTACTACCGTCTGGTGCTGACCAAGCGCTACTCGGGCGACAAGACCAAGATCAAAGGTCCGGTATTTCGCGACAGCATCGCTGTTGAAGGTCCGGAAAAAATTGCCGCCGAAGCCTTGCTTGCGCCTATCCGCCAGCACTCGGCCGATGTCGAAACCTTTATCAGCGAAACCATCAAGCGCGTCAGCAATGCCAACGATGACAACGTGAAACTGCTGCTGGCGGGCGACCCTTCGACCGCGCACAAGGCACAAGTCATCGAGTTGCTGCTGTCGATTGCCCACGTACCAATGGAAAAAGTCCACACCATCCGCCTGGTGGCCGACCAGCCACAAACCCCGGAACTGTGGCTGCGCAGCTTTAACGGCAACGACTGGCTGTACTTCAACCCGGAAACCGGCGAACAGGGCCTGCCATCTGACCGCCTGCTGTGGTGGATCGGCGACGAGCCAATGGTCACTGTCGATGGCGGTAAAAAAGCCAATGTCACTTTCAGCCTGAACAACAGCGAAATGAACGCCATTCGCCTGGCCAAGCTGACCGATGAAAACACTGACGCCAACTTCCTTGAGTATTCGCTGTACGGCTTGCCGCTACAGACCCAGCAAACCTTCATGATCATGGTCATGATCCCGATCGGCGTGCTGGTGATCCTGATCCTGCGCAACCTGATCGGCCTGCAAACCCTGGGTACGTTTACCCCGGTTCTGATTGCCCTGGCCTTCCGCGAGACCCAGCTGGGCTTCGGCATCATCCTGTTTACGGTGATCACCGCACTGGGGCTGACGCTGCGTTCCTACCTTGAACACTTGAAGCTGCAGATGCTGCCACGCCTGTCCGTTGTGCTGACCTTTGTGGTCATCCTGATTGCAGCCATCAGTTTGTTCAGCCACAAGCTGGGCCTGGAACGCGGGCTTTCGGTCGCCCTGTTCCCGATGGTGATTCTGACGATGACCATCGAGCGCCTGTCGATCACCTGGGAAGAGCGCGGCGGCGGGCATGCCATGAAAGTCGCGATCGGCACCCTGTTCGCCGCTACCCTGGCGTATCTGGTGATGAGCGTGCCGGAGCTGGTGTACTTCGTGTTCACCTTCCCGGCGATCCTGCTGATCATGGTGGGCTTCATGCTGGCAATGGGTCGCTACCGCGGCTATCGCCTGACCGAGCTGGTGCGTTTCAAAGCGTTCCTGAAGGCTGACTCCTGATGTTCGGCTTCTGGAAGACCTGGAAGGCCCTGGAAGCCCGGGGCATCATGGGCATCAATCGGCGCAATGCGGACTACGTACTCAAGTACAACAAACGCAGTTTGTATCCGATCGTGGATGACAAGATCATCACCAAGGAACGCGCTATCAAGGCCGGTATTCACGTACCTGAAATGTACGGCGTGATTTCCACCGAAAAAGAAATCGAAAAGCTCGATGACATCATCGGTGATCGCAGCGACTTCGTGATCAAGCCTGCCCAGGGTGCAGGCGGTGACGGCATTCTGGTGATTGCGGACCGCTTCGAAGACCGTTTTCGCACCGTCTCGGGCAAGATCATCAGCCATGAAGAGATCGAGCATCAGATCTCCAGCATCCTCACCGGCCTGTATTCCCTGGGCGGTCACCGTGACCGGGCGCTGATCGAGTACCGGGTTACCCCGGACCAGATTTTCAAAAGCATCAGCTACGAAGGTGTGCCGGATATCCGCATCATCGTGCTGATGGGCTACCCGGTAATGGCCATGCTGCGCTTGCCGACCCGTCAATCGGGCGGCAAGGCCAACCTGCACCAGGGCGCCATCGGTGTTGGCGTCGACCTGGCCACCGGCTTGACCCTGCGTGGCACCTGGCTGAACAACATCATCAGCAAACATCCCGACACCACCAACGCGGTGGACGGCGTGCAACTGCCCAACTGGGACGGTTTCATGAAGCTGGCGGCCGGTTGCTACGAGTTGTGCGGCCTGGGCTATATCGGCGTGGACATGGTCCTCGACCAGGACAAAGGCCCGCTGATTCTGGAGCTCAACGCCCGTCCGGGCCTGAATATCCAGATTGCCAACGACTGCGGCCTGACTCTGCGCACCCACGCGGTCGAAGCCCACCTCGAAGAATTGGCCGCCAAAGGGATCAAGGAAACACCAGAAGAGCGCGTTCGCTTTGCCCAGGAATTGTTCGGGCATATTCACCAGCCCGAATAAGCGTTTTCACACCTGTGGGAGCGGGCTTGCTCGCGATGCTATCAACTCGGTTTGCCTGACAGACCGCATCGACGCCATCGCGAGCAAGCCCGCTCCCACAGTTCCCACAAGCCACATAGATTTGCAGTCCTGCACAGGACTACAATCAGCCCCCCGCTCCGATGGCTGATTTGCTGCGCATGCTGACCTGCTCCGTACACCCGCTGCCTTACCTCGCCAACCCTGCCGACTATTTTGCGGCCATTCGCCATGCACCCGGTGCCGTGCTGCTCGACAGTGGCCGCCCCACTGCAGACCGTGGCCGCTACGACCTGCTGAGTGCCTGGCCTGAGGCAGAGCTGACCTTGCAGCCAGACGAGCCGGGGCGCGACTTTCTGCAACGCCTGCGTGACAGCCTCCAGCAATTGGGCAATGCCAGCCTCCCGGCCGGATTCGAGCTGCCCTTTGCCGGAGGCCTGATCGGCTACCTGAGCTACGACTTTGGCCGACAACTCGAACAGCTGCCAGCCCACGCCCAGGATGATCTGCACCTGCCGGATGCGCGACTCGGCCTGTACGCCTGGGCTCTGATCACGGACCACCAGGCAGCCACCAGCCAGCTTATATTTCACCCAAGCCTCGAAACAGCAGAGCGCGAGCGCCTGACCCAGCTGTTTAGCCAGCCCGCACCACAGCACCCTGCGGCGTTCTCTCTCAAGCAGCCAATGCAGGCGGATATCAGCGCCAGCCAGTACGAACAGGCATTGAGCAAGATCCACGACTACATCCAGGCGGGCGACTGTTACCAGGTCAACTACACCCAGCGCTTTAGCGCGCAGTGCGAAGGTGACGCCTGGACCGCCTATTGCGCCCTGCGCCTGGCCTGCCCGACGCCTTTTTCCGGGTTTATGAGCCTGCCAGACGACAATGCTATTTTGAGCCTGTCCCCCGAGCGTTTTGTCCGGGTCAGCCACAATCAGGTAGAAACCCGGCCGATCAAAGGCACCCGGCCACGGGGCAGGAACAGCACTGAAGACGCGGCCAACGCCGCCGAACTGCTGGCCAGCCCCAAGGATCGCGCAGAAAACCTGATGATCGTCGATCTGCTGCGCAATGATCTGGGCCGCACCTGCCGCACCGGCTCGGTGCGCGTGCCGCAACTGTTCACCCTCGAAAGCTACCCCAACGTTCATCATCTGGTAAGCAGCGTTGTCGGCGAACTGGCTGACGGCAAAGACGCCCTGGACCTGATTGGCGACAGCTTTCCCGGCGGTTCGATTACCGGGGCGCCCAAAATCCGCGCCATGCAGATCATCGACGAACTTGAACCCACGCGCCGCAGCATTTACTGCGGCTCGCTGCTGTACCTGGATGTACGCGGCGAAATGGACAGCTCAATCGCCATCCGCAGCCTGCTGGTCAAGGACGGGAGCGTCAGTTGCTGGGGCGGCGGCGGCATCGTGGCCGACTCCGACTGGCAGGATGAATATCAGGAGTCCATCACCAAAGTGAAGGTACTGCTCGATACGCTGCAAACCCTGTAGACCGCGCTTTTTGCTAAGATCGCGACATTAGAGAGCGCCCAGCGCCATTCACTGTAGGAAGCCGCCTGATGAGCCATCCGTTTGACGTCGCTGAACTCGCCGCGACATACGCCAGCAAGTCCCCGCAAGATATTCTCAAACTCGCCTTTGAACATTTTGGCGACGAACTCTGGATCTCCTTCAGCGGCGCCGAAGACGTGGTGCTGGTGGACATGGCCTGGAAGCTCAACAAGAACGTCAAGGTGTTCAGCCTCGACACCGGCCGCCTGCATCCCGAGACCTACCGGTTTATCGAGCAGGTACGCGAGCACTACAAGATCCAGATCGAGCTGATCTCGCCGGATCAAAGCAAGCTCGAACCGTTCGTCAAGGAAAAAGGCCTGTTCAGTTTCTACAAGGACGGCCATGGCGAATGCTGTGGCGTGCGCAAAATCGAGCCGCTGCGACGCAAGCTGTCGACCGTCAAGGCCTGGGCCACCGGCCAGCGCCGCGACCAGAGCCCCGGCACCCGCAGCCAGGTTGCCGCCCTGGAAATTGACGGCGCGTTCTCCACACCCGAGCGCATGCTGTACAAGTTCAACCCGTTGGCACAAATGACCAGCGAGGAAGTCTGGGGCTATATCCGCATGCTGGAGCTGCCTTACAACAGCCTGCATGAACGCGGCTTTATCAGCATCGGCTGCGAGCCCTGCACCCGGCCGGTACTGCCCAACCAGCACGAGCGCGAAGGCCGCTGGTGGTGGGAAGAAGCCACGCAAAAAGAATGCGGGCTGCATGCCGGCAATTTGATTGCCAAGAACTGAAACGCCCGCCTCCAAACTCTGTGGGAGCGGGCTTGCTCGCGATGGATACAACGCGGTGTACCTGCCACACCGAGGCGATCCCATCGCGAGCAAGCCCGCTCCCACAGTTTCAAGTGACCGTTGCATTTCATCGCCCAACTTGCGTTTACCCCCGACTTTCGTTAAGAATTGGTAATTATTCTCAATAACGTTTAGGCACTGTCCTATGTCTTCGGGTGAACCGTCCTACCAGGCCGCCATTACCGAACTGTACTGCGCGCATCATGGCTGGCTATTTGGCTGGCTGCGCAGAAAACTCGGTTGCGCGCACAACGCCGCCGATCTGGCACACGACACCTTCGCCCGAATCCTCAATGCCCGCGAGTCAGTGGCTACCCTGCGTGAGCCCCGGGCCTTTTTGAGCACTACGGCACGCCGGCTGATCATCGATCAGGTGCGCCGCAAACAAATAGAAAACGCCTATCTGCAAGAGCTGGCCCTGACCGCCGAAGCACTGGAGGGCTTTCAGTCGCCCGAACAGATTCTCTCCACCCTCGAAGCCCTTGAGCAGATCGCGTTTATTCTCGAAGGCATGCAGGAAAAGGCGCGCCAGGCATTTGTCCTGTACTACCTGGACGGCCTGACCCAAAGCGACATTGCCCGCCAGCTGGGCTTGTCAGACCGCACCGTGCGCAAGTACCTGATCCAGGCCCTGCTGCATTGCAGCCATAGCCTGGACACCTGAACCGCCATGGCCGAACAACACGAAACGATAGACGAACAAGCCGCCGAATGGATCCTTCGCTTGCACGAAGAAGGTTTCAGCGAGGGCCTGCGCCTGGACTTCGAGTGCTGGAAACGGCAAAGCCCGCAACATGCTGCTGCGGCCTTGCGCATGCAGGATGTCATCAACCGCCTGCAGGCTTTGCGCGAACAATCGGTACCGGCCAAAGCTGCGCTCAACGCGGCATTCGCCGGGCGCAAAGCAGTAACCCGACGTAAACAGGCCCTGCGCGCACTGCTGATTGCAGGTTGCCTGGCACTGCCGGCCACCCTGCTTCTCAAAAGCCAGTACCTCGGACAATGGATGGCCGATATCAGCACCGGCCCCAACGACTGGAAAACGCAGCGCCTGGCCGACAATTCGACCATCACCCTCAGCGGCACCAGCGCACTTAACCTGCGTTTTGACGCCCAGGAGCGTCGTATCGAATTGCTCCAGGGCGAAGTGCTCATCGAAGTTGCCCACGACAGCACCAGACCTTTCGTTGTGCAAACAGCGCAAGGCAGCATGCGCGCCCTGGGTACCCGTTTCGTGGTCAAGCGTCAGGGCGACACCACCGTATTGACCATGCTGCAGTCTCGCGTCGCGGCACAAAGTGCAAATGAACAGCAAACCCTGGAAGTGGCTGCAGGCTCGCGGGCATTGATCCACCGCGACGCGGTCGAACTCGCGGGCAGCGTCTCTGCGGCCAGCATCAACCAGGCATGGGAGCGCCATCAACTGGTGGTTGAGAACCAGCCGCTGCCTGAAGTGCTTGACGAAATTTCCCGCCATCGACGCGGCCTCCTGCAGTTTGATCGCGCTGCCCTGGCCAACTTGCGCGTCTCGGCCGTACTGCCCCTGGACGATACCGACCGGGCGCTGCAACTGATCGCCGAGACCTTGCCCCTGCAGATCAAAACCTGGACCCCATGGTTAATTATGATCAGCCAACTGCACCCCGCTAAAAAATAATAATTCCCATTCGTTCCGCTTTTTTTGAGTCAACCGTCAAGGTAGGTAACAACGACTCATAAAGGACTACGTCTTCCATGCTAACTTCCTACAAACCGCTCGCGCTTGCGGTTCACTTGATTGTTGCCTCGGCAGCTGGCGTGGCCTGCGCCACCACCGCCCAGGCGCAAACGGCGGCCGTACAGACCTACGATATTCCCGCAGGGCCGCTGAGCAGCGCACTCAACCGCTTCGCGCAACAGGCTGGCGTAGCCATTATTTTTCAGTCGAGCAACCTGGAAGGCCTGTCGACTCCTGGCCTGCATGGGGCCTACAACGAACAAGGCGGATTCGAAGCCTTGTTGCGCGGCAGCGGTTATACAGTGGTCAAAAGCGCCAACGGCTATATGCTCAACGCGCTGCCCGCTGCCGGTGGCGCCCTGGAACTGGGCGCCACCCAGGTCAGCGCCAACCAGCTGGGGACGATCACCGAAGGTAGCGGGTCCTACACACCCGGCTCCATCGCCACTGCGACGCGCATGGTGCTGACACCCAGAGAAACTCCGCAGTCCATCTCCGTGGTGACCCGCCAGGCCATGGACGATTTCGGCATGAACTCCATCGACGACGTAATGCGCCACACCCCCGGCATCACCGTGGCCACCTACGACAGCGATCGCACCAGCTATTACTCCCGCGGCTTTGCGATCAAGAACTTCCAGTACGACGGCATCCCTATCCTGCAAGATCCGCAGTACTCGGCCGGGCACACCCTGACCGACACGGCGATTTACGACCGGGTCGAGATTCTCAAAGGTGCAACCGGATTGCTCACCGGCGCCGGCGGCCCGGGCGGCACCATCAATATGGTGCGCAAAAAGCCGACCCGTGAATTCAAGGCTCATATCGATGTGGGCGCAGGCTCCTGGGAGAATTACCGCTCCGAAATAGATGTCAGCGGGCCATTAACCGAAAGCGGCAACGTGCGTGGCCGTGCAGTGGCGGCCTATCAGGACAAGCATTCGTTCATGGATCATTACAGGCGCGACAGCGAGGTCTATTACGGCATTCTTGAGGTGGACCTGACGCCCGACACCCTGCTCACCCTGGGTGCCGACTACCAGGACAACAACCCTGAAGGTTCCAGCTGGTCAGGTAGCGCATCGCTGTTCAACTCCAAAGGTGACCGGATCAGCACCCCGCGCTCATTCAACAATGGCGCCAAATGGAGCAGTTGGGAGCAATACACCCGCACGGTGTTCTCAACCCTGGAACACAATTTTGACAACGGCTGGGTAGTCAAAGGCCAGTACAACCACCAGATTAACGGTTATAACGCCCCGCTGGGCGCGCTACTCGACCCGGACGCCACCACTGGGCTAGCAAAAATGCTCGCCCGCAAATACACAGGTGAATACGTCAGCGACAGCGGTGACCTGTTTGCCACCGGCCCGTTCAGCCTGCTGGGGCGCGAACACGAACTGGTCGTCGGTGGTTCGGTGTCCAAATCGCACTGGACTGGCAAGGACTATACCAATGCCAATATGGTCAATAATGCCTATGACTACTACAACTGGAAAGGCAACAGCCTTGAGCCGGACTGGGGCAATGTCACTTCATACAACGATGAAACGACACGCCAGACCGGTACATACGTGACCGGCCGCTTCAGCCTGACCGACGACCTTAAACTGATGCTGGGTACCCGGGTGGCCAATTACACCCTGACCGGCACCAGCCACGCCAAGGACACGGGCAAAGTGCTGCCGTACGCTGCCCTGATCTACGACATCAATGACAATATCTCGGCCTACACCAGCTACACCGAGATTTTCCTGCCGCAATCGTACTACCGCGACCGCGACAACAAGATGCTTGAGCCGGATGAAGGCACCAACTACGAGCTGGGGTTAAAGGGCGAGTTCTTTGAGGGCCGGCTGAATTCAAGCCTGGCGTACTTCGAAGTGCATCAGGACAACCGCCCTGAAGCGGATATGGCCTACAACGGCAACCCGACCAACCCGGATATTGACTACGCCTACAAGGGTATCAAGGCCACAACCAAGGGTTACGAGGCAGAGATTTCCGGTGAATTGATGCCGGGCTGGCAATTGCAGGCGGGCTACACCCACAAGGTCAGCCGTGACCAGGGCGGCACCAAGGTCTCGACCTGGGAACCCGAGGACCAGATCAATCTGTACACCAGCTACAAGCTGACCGGTGATCTGGACAAACTGACCCTGGGCGGTGGCGTGCGCTGGCAGAGCACCGGCTGGCAGATGCTGACCAACTGGAACAAAGGCGGCACCGTGGAAAAATTCTCCCAGGACCCGTACTGGCTGGTTGATCTGATGGCGCGTTATCAGATTTCGAAAAACCTGTCGGCCACGGTCAACCTGAACAACGCATTCGACAAGTCGTATTACACCAATATCGGTTTTTATAACTCGTCGTACTACGGTGACCCGCGCAATGTGATGGTGACCACGCGCTGGGATTTCTAAACCCCACACACCACAAAACACACGCCCACAAAAAAGCCTGCATAAAGCAGGCTTTTTTGTTGATCACAGGCGTTCAAGGGGCCTGTGTTCAGAATATGGCGCAGCGGACGGGACTCGAACCCGCGACCCCCGGCGTGACAGGCCGGTATTCTAACCGACTGAACTACCGCTGCGCGTAACATTGAAAGCAAGTGGTGGGTGATGACGGGATCGAACCGCCGACCCTCTGCTTGTAAGGCAGATGCTCTCCCAGCTGAGCTAATCACCCTTGTACTTCACTTTCGTTGCGGGGCGCATTCTCTCACACTATTTGTGTAAGTGGTTGTTTTATTTGAATTTTTTATCAATCAAAGAAAACATGCATACACAAAAAAGCCTGCACAAGGCAGGCTTTTTGTTGATCACAAGCGTTCAAGGGGCTTGTGTTCAGAATATGGCGCAGCGGACGGGACTCGAACCCGCGACCCCCGGCGTGACAGGCCGGTATTCTAACCGACTGAACTACCGCTGCGCGTAACATTGAAAGCAAGTGGTGGGTGATGACGGGATCGAACCGCCGACCCTCTGCTTGTAAGGCAGATGCTCTCCCAGCTGAGCTAATCACCCTTTTACTTCACTTTCACTGCGGGGCGCATTCTCTCACACTATTAGCGTAAGTGGTTGTTTTTATTTAAGTTTTTTCAAAACCTGGTAAAAACAGCCGTTTCAGGCGCCCTGCATCTTTGATTTCGCAGCGAACTGCCAAACCGAAGCTTTTCGGGCAAGTCTGCATTTAGCAGGCTTATCCCAACCACAAGCGTTCAAGGGGCTTATGGTATAAAAATGGCGCAGCGGACGGGACTCGAACCCGCGACCCCCGGCGTGACAGGCCGGTATTCTAACCGACTGAACTACCGCTGCGCGTAACACTGTAAGCGAATGGTGGGTGATGACGGGATCGAACCGCCGACCCTCTGCTTGTAAGGCAGATGCTCTCCCAGCTGAGCTAATCACCCTTTCACTCTCGGTGTGGCGCGCATTCTACGGAGCGGCCTATAGTCTGGCAAGTACTTTTTAAAATAATTTTCCCAAGCACTACAAAGGCTTAGCGCAGGGTTGGCCTATTAAGGTTATCAAGCGAATAATGCGTCTTTGTATATAGGAGTGATTCACCCCATGTGGTTCAAAAACCTGCTTATCTATCGCCTGACCCAAGATCTGCCATTTGATGCACAGGTGCTGGAAACTGCACTGGCCACCAAACTGGCCCGCCCGTGTTCAAGCCAGGAAGTAGCCACCTACGGTTTCGTTGCCCCGTTCGGCAAAGGCGAAGACGCCCCGCTGGTTCACGTCAGCCAGGACTTCCTGCTGATTGCCGCCCGCAAGGAAGAACGCATCCTGCCGAGCAGCGTTGTGCGTGATGCATTAAAGGAGAAGGTCGAAGAGATCGAGGCCGAGCAAATGCGCAAGGTCTACAAGAAAGAGCGCGATCAGCTCAAGGATGAAATCATCCAGGCTTTCCTGCCCCGGGCCTTTATCCGCCGCTCCGCCACCTTTGCCGCCATTGCGCCGAAACAGGGCCTGATTCTGGTCAACGCCTCCAGCCCGAAACGCGCCGAAGACTTGCTGTCCACCCTGCGCGAAGTGATCGGCTCACTGCCGGTTCGCCCACTGGCAGTCAAGGTTGCACCAAGCGCGGTGATGACCGAATGGGTCAAGACCCAGAAAGCCGCCGACAACTTCTTCGTCCTCGACGAATGCGAGCTGCGCGACACCCACGAAGACGGCGGCATCATCCGCTGCAAGCGCCAGGACCTGACCAGCGACGAAATCCAGCTGCACCTGAGCACTGGCAAAGTCGTGACCCAGCTGTCGCTGGCCTGGCAGGACAAACTGTCGTTCGTGCTGGACGACAAACTGGTGGTCAAGCGCCTGAAGTTCGAAGACCTGCTGCAAGACCAGGCGGAACAGGATGGCGGGGACGACGATCTGGGCCAGCAGGATGCCAGCTTCACCCTGATGATGCTGACCTTCGGCGAATTCTTGCCGCAGCTGTTTGAAGCACTGGGCGGCGAAGAGATTCCGCAAGGCATCTAAACCCCCGCTGCAATCGTTTTTTTGTGGGAGCGAGCCTGCTCGCGAAGGTAGCGCCATGGCGCTCACGAGATCTTCGCGAGCAGGCTCGCTCCCACAATTATATCCACCAGAACAACCACAATAAGGACCACCATGCGCGCACTCGCCGCCTTAAGCCGCTTTGTCGGTAATACCTTCGCTTACTGGGTGCTTATTTTCGCCGTGCTGGCGTTTCTGGAGCCCGGCTGGTTTGTCGGCCTCAAAGGCTACATCGTGCCGTTGCTGGGCGTGGTGATGTTCGGCATGGGCCTGACCCTCAAACTCGATGACTTCGCTGAAGTCGCCCGCCACCCCTGGCGTGTGGCATTGGGCGTGGTTGCTCATTTCGTGATCATGCCCGGCGTGGCGTGGTTGCTGTGCCAGGTGTTCCACCTGCCACCGGAAATCGCCGTGGGCGTGATCCTGGTCGGCTGCTGCCCAAGCGGCACCTCGTCCAATGTCATGACCTGGCTGGCCCGGGGCGATCTGGCGCTGTCGGTGGCCATTGCCGCCGTGACCACCCTCCTCGCCCCCTTGCTGACCCCGGCCCTGATCTGGCTGCTGGCGTCGGCCTGGCTGCCGGTTTCGTTTATGGAACTGTTCTGGTCGATCCTGCAGGTTGTGTTGCTACCCATTGTGCTTGGCGTACTGGCCCAGCGCCTGCTTGGCGCACGGGTGCGCTTTGCCGTCGATGTGCTGCCGCTGGTGTCGGTGGTCAGCATCGTGATTATCGTCGCCGCTGTGGTAGCGGCCAGCCAGGCGCAAATCGCCAAATCCGGCTTGCTGATCATGGCCGTGGTAATACTGCACAACAGCTTCGGCTATTTGCTCGGTTACTTTACCGGTCGTCTGTTCAAGTTGCCGCTGGCCCAGCGCAAATCCCTGGCCCTGGAGGTCGGCATGCAGAACTCGGGGCTGGGTGCGGCCCTGGCCAGCGCTCACTTTTCGCCGCTGGCGGCCGTGCCCAGTGCGCTGTTCAGCGTTTGGCACAATATTTCGGGGGCGCTGCTGTCGACCTATTTCCGGCGCATGAGCGAAAAAGAGGATCGTCTGGCAGCAGCCAAGGCTGTAGTCGAGTGAAAAATCGGGGTTGCCTGCGGGAATAATCATGTGCAATATACTGCGCACTGCGAGGACGACCTCGCGACTCATCGAGTGATTATTCCGGGGACGACCCCATCAGTTGATGGAGAAGACCATGTCCTGGATCATTCTGTTTTTCGCCGGCCTGTTTGAAGTTGGCTGGGCTGTAGGCCTTAAATACACCGACGGTTTCAGCCGCCCGTTACCGACGGCCCTGACCGTAGGCGCCATGATCATCAGCCTTGGCTTGCTGGGTCTGGCCATGAAAGAACTGCCGCTGGGCACTGCCTACGCAATCTGGACGGGCGTTGGCGCGGTGGGCACAGTGATTGCCGGGATCATCCTGTTTGGTGAATCCATGGCCCTGTTCCGGCTGGCCAGCGTTGCACTGATCATTGCCGGCCTGGTGGGTCTGAAGATCAGCGCTTAACACACTCGGCTGTGGGAGCGGGCTTGCTCGCGATGGGACCGACGCGGTTTTACCGAAGAACCGCAGCGTCTGCATCGCGAGCAAGCCCGCTCCCACAACAAGCCCGCTCCCACTTTTGCTTTGTCTATTTGACCGCCCCGCGCAACGCCATCACCCGCTCACGCAGCAGCTCTTGCGTAGCCTTATCAGCCGCTATCGGTGCTCCAGCAACCAGCGTTACCCGTGACCACAAGCGACGTAAAAAACCCTTGTTTGGATCACGACTGAAAAAACTGCCCCACAACCCCTGCAACGCCATCGGAATCACCGGCACTGGCGTGCGCTCCAGTATCCGGGTAACCCCCGCCTTGAACTCGTCAATCTGCCCGTCCGTGGTGAGCTTGCCCTCAGGGAAAATGCACACCAATTCGCCATCATTCAAATACCGGGCAATCCTGTCGAATGCCTGCTCATAGATCGCTTCGTCTTCAGCACGTCCTGCAATAGGAATCGTGCCCGCAGTGCGAAAGATAAAGTTGAGCACCGGCAAGTTGTAGATTTTGTAATACATCACAAACCGAACCGGACGACGCACCGCGCCGCCTATCAGCAAGGCATCCACAAATGACACATGGTTGCACACCAACAACGCCGCCCCCTCATCGGGGATCAGCTCCAGGTGCTTGTGCTGCACGCGGTACATGGAATGGCTGAGCAGCCAGATCATAAAGCGCATGCTGAATTCGGGCACGATTGTGAAGATGTAGGTGTTGACCGCGATATTCATCAACGACACCACGAGAAACAACTCGGGAATCGTCAGCTTGGCCACGCTGAGCAACAGGATGGTGACGAGCGCCGACACCACCATAAACAGCGCATTGAGGATATTGTTGGCCGCGATCACTCGCGCCCGCTCGCTCTCCGAGGTGCGCGACTGGATCAGCGCGTACAGCGGCACTATATAGAAGCCGCCAAACACGCCGAGCCCAAGAATATCCAGCAACACCCACCAGGCCTGGCTGAAGCCCAGCACGCCCAGCCAGTCGTTGGCCTGGAGGCTTTGCGGCATCTGCTCCGAATGCCACCACAGCAAGAGGCCAAATACGGTCAGGCCAAACGAGCCAAAGGGCACCAGACCAATCTCGACCTTGCGCCCCGACAGTTTCTCGCACAGCAGCGAACCCAGCGCGATGCCCACTGAGAACACGGTGAGAATCAGGGTGACTACGGTCTCGTCACCGTAGAGCCAATCCTTGGCATAGGCCGGGATTTGCGTCAGGTAAATCGCACCGATAAACCAGAACCACGAGTTTCCCACCACGGAACGGGATACGGCAGGCGTCTGATTCAGCCCCATGCGCAAGGTGGCCCAGGACTCGCTGAAAATATTCCAGTTCAGTCGCAGCTGCGGCGTATCAGCTGGCGCAAACGGAATGGCGCGACTGGCCAGGTACCCCAACACTGCGACCGCGATAATCACGACCGAGACGATGATCGTGTAATTGCCGGAGGACAGCATGATCCCGGCGCCAATGGTGCCCGCCAGAATGGCCAGAAAAGTGCCCATTTCCACCAGGCCATTACCCCCGACCAGTTCCTCTGGCCGCAGGGTTTGCGGCAGGATCGAGTACTTGACTGGGCCGAACAGGGCCGAATGGGTGCCCATCGCGAATAACGCCACCAGCATCAACGCCAGATGATCAAAGGCAAAGCCAATGGCTGCGACCACCATGATCGCGATTTCGCCCAGTTTGATCAGACGAATCAGACGATCCTTGGCGTACTTTTCCCCAAACTGGCCCGCCAACGCCGAGAACAGAAAAAAAGGCACGATAAACAGCAACGCACACAGATTGACCCAAATACCCCGGTCACCTTCGATATTGAGCTTATAAAGGATGGCCAGGATCAGCGATTGTTTGAACAGGTTGTCATTGAGCGCACCCAGGGCCTGGGTCACGAAAAAAGGCAGGAAACGGCGCTTGCCTAGCAAGCGGAATTGCGAGGGGTGACTCATCATCCATGTACTCACGTTGCGCTGATGGGCTTTCTCTTTGGAGGGCCGTTGTAACACTCAGGGCACAACCTTGCTCGGGTTCTGTGTGTGAGCGCACAGAACCCGAGCCAATGACTTACTTCTTCAACCCGGCAATACAAGGCGATACAAACAGCTCGCCGCGATAGGCCCCTTGCACAGTGCGGGTGCCCACCAACAGCCACATCAGCGCCAGCGCCAGTACCAGTACACAGCCGGCCACATCAAAGAAGCCGAGGTGCAGCATGCTGCCCAGGCGCAAGGTTGCCAGCGAGTACACCCCCAGCGGGAAGGTGAAGCCCCACCAGCCCAGGTTGAACGGGATGCCCGAGCGGAAGTAGCGAATAGTGATCAATGCCGCCATCACAATCCACCACAAGCCCACACCCCACAGAATCACCCCGCTGATCAGGCCCAGACCTTCGACAATCTCACCGATTCGTGCCAGGCCATTGGCCGCAAAAATTTCCGGGGCATCAGCACCCAGCAACAGCAGGCCCAGTGCACCTGTACCGATAGGACCCAACGCCAGCCAGCTGGAGGCTGCCATGCTCTCGTGGGGCAGTTTATGCAGCGCCATGCGCAGGATCAGAATGGTCAGGATGCTGAATGCCACCGGCACCGAAAACGCCCACAGCACATAGCTGGTAATCAGCACATGGAACTGCGTGACGGTATCGCTCAGATACGGTGCCAATAGACCGCCACTGGCTGCCGCAACCTCAGCGGCCACCACTGGCAGCAGCCAGACAGCCGTCATCTGGTCAATACTGTGGTCCTGACGGGTAAACATCAGGTAGGGGATCAGCACGCCGCAGCCCAGCGCCATGGCCACATCGATCCACCACAGCACTTCGGCCACCTGCACCATGCCTTCGCCCCAGCGTGGCACACCGAACACCAGAAAACCGTTAATGATGGTTGCCAGGCCCATAGGGATGGTGCCAAAGAACATCGACACTGTGGAGTGCCCGAAAATGCGCTGCGCCTCGTCGAAATACAACATCCAGCGCGCGCCATAAAGCACGCTGAATAGAATAAACAGGCCGATATTGAACAACCACAACCCTTCGGCAAAGGCATGTACACCGGGAATATGCACCGGTAATTGAGCCAGGGCCAAGGCCAAAACCCCCGTCCCCATGGTCGCGGCAAACCAATTCGGGGTGAACTGGCGGATCACTTCGCGGGGGTGCTGCAAGTGGCTAAATGGCCGAAAAGCGGCTTTGGCTTTGTTTGGGCAAGTCATGGTTTCCTCCTGAGCCTCGTTTGAGGTGCAATTAGAGTAGAACCAAATCGCATATCTATATAACGGGTAATTTCTCTAACTGTTATCTACTACACCTATATAAGATCATATCCACCGACTTCAAACCCTGCGACACCAGGCCGCGCTCAGACCATGGTCGACACTGACGTGTTTCGAACATCATGCGAGACTAGCTGTCCCAAGCGGGATTGCTTGCGGCCTTATACCTTCAGGAGCGTCCATGTCGTTGTCCAGCGGGCTGATTGCCGCCGTTGCCCTGGCCTATATGGCCATTATGTTTGCCATTGCCTTTTATGGTGACCGGCGCAGCAAGCCGCTGCCGCCGCGGGTTCGCGCGTGGGTGTATAGCCTGTCGCTGGCGGTGTACTGCACCAGCTGGACCTTCTTCGGCGCCGTTGGTCAGGCCGCCGAACAACTCTGGGCATTCCTGCCGATTTACCTGGGCCCGGTACTGCTGCTGGTATGCGCACCCTGGGTGCTGCAAAAGATGGTAATGATCAGCAAACAGGAGAACATCACCTCGATTGCCGACTTTATCGCCGCCCGCTACGGCAAGTCCCAGTCGCTGGCCATTGTGGTGGCGCTGATCTGCCTCGTTGGGGTGCTGCCTTATATTGCCTTGCAGCTCAAGGGCATCGTGCTGGGGGTCAATCTGCTGATCGGTGCCGGGGCCGACGCGACCGGCTCACGGGTCGAGGACACAGCGCTGATTGTGACCCTGGTACTGGCACTGTTTACCATCCTGTTCGGTACCCGCAACCTCGATGCCACTGAACACCACCGGGGCATGGTGCTGGCCATTGCCTTTGAGTCGCTGGTCAAGCTCTTCGCCTTCCTCGCAGTTGGCGCCTTCGTGACCTATGGCCTGTATGACGGTTTCGACGACCTGTTCAATCAGGCTATGCTCGCTCCGAGGCTTGAGGAGTACTGGAAAGAAACTGTCAATTGGCCATCGATGATCGTCCAGACCGGTGTGGCGATGATGGCAATCATATGCCTGCCCCGTCAGTTCCACGTCACCGTGGTCGAAAACATCGAGCCCCAGGACCTGCAACTGGCCAAATGGGTGTTTCCGGCCTATCTGATTCTGGCCGGGCTGTTTGTGGTGCCTATTGCCCTGGCCGGGCAAATGTTGCTGCCAAGCTCGGTACTGCCTGACTCCTTCGTGATCAGCCTGCCGCTGGCCCAGGCCCATCCGGCCCTGGCCTTGCTGGCTTTTATCGGCGGCGCGTCGGCAGCCACCGGCATGGTGATCGTGGCCAGCGTGGCACTGTCGACCATGGTCTCCAACGACATGCTGCTGCCGTGGCTGCTGCGCCACAAAAACGCCGAGCGCCCGTTCGAGGTGTTCCGCCACTGGATGCTTTCGGTGCGGCGCGTGTCGATTGTGGTGATTCTGCTGCTGGCTTATGTCAGCTACCGTCTGCTGGGCTCGACCGCCAGCCTGGCCACCATTGGCCAGATTGCCTTCGCTGCCGTCACTCAACTTGCACCAGCCATGCTCGGTGCCCTGTACTGGAAGCAGGCCAACCGCCGAGGGGTTTTTGCCGGATTGGCGACGGGCACCTTTATCTGGTTTTACACCCTGGTACTGCCGATCATCGCCCACAGCTTTGGCTGGCACTTGAGCCACTTCCCGGGGCTGGCATGGCTGCACAGCAACCCGCTGGGCCTGTCGATCACCCCGCTGACCCAGGGCGTGGTGCTGTCACTGGCAGGAAACTTCACCCTGTTTGCCTGGGTCTCGGTACTGTCGCGCACCCGCGTGTCTGAACACTGGCAGGCCGGGCGCTTTATCGGCCAGGAGTTGAGCAGCCACCCCAGCGGCCGTTCGATGCTGTCGGTACAGATCAATGACCTACTGGCCCTCGCCGCACGCTTCGTCGGCGAAGAACGCGCCCACCAGAGCTTTATTCGCTTCGCCTACCGTCAAGGCAAGGGCTTTAACCCCAACCAGAACGCCAATGGCGAATGGATCGCCCACACCGAACGGCTACTGGCCGGCGTGCTCGGGGCATCCTCTACCCGCGCCGTAGTTAAAGCAGCTATTGAAGGCCGGGAAATGCAGTTGGAAGACGTGGTACGCATCGCCGATGAGGCGTCGGAAGTACTGCAGTTCAATCGCGCCTTGCTCCAGGGCGCGATTGAGAACATCACCCAGGGCATCAGCGTGGTCGACCAGTCGCTCAAGCTGGTGGCCTGGAACCGCCGTTACCTTGAGCTGTTCGACTACCCCGACGGGCTGATCAGCGTCGGCCGGCCGATTGCCGACATCATCCGCCACAATGCCGAGCGCGGCCTGTGCGGCCCCGGTGAGGCCGAAGTGCATGTGGCCAGACGCCTGCACTGGATGCGTCAGGGCCGGGCGCATACCTCGGAGCGACTGTTCCCCAATGGCCGCGTGATCGAACTGATCGGCAATCCAATGCCGGGCGGCGGTTTCGTCATGAGTTTTACCGACATCACCGCCTTCCGTGAAGCCGAGCAGGCACTGACCGAAGCCAATGAAGGCCTGGAGCAGAGGGTTGCCGAGCGCACCCATGAACTGTCGCAACTGAACCAGGCACTGACCGAAGCCAAAGGCGTGGCAGAAACGGCCAGCCAGTCGAAAACCCGTTTCCTGGCAGCAGTAAGCCATGACCTGATGCAGCCAATGAACGCGGCACGCCTGTTCTCGTCCGCCCTCTCCCACCAGGAAGAAGGCTTGAGCGCCGAAGCCCAGAAGCTGGTACAGCATCTGGACAGCTCCCTGCGCTCGGCTGAAGACTTGATCAGCGACCTGCTGGATATTTCCCGCCTGGAAAACGGCAAGATCACTCCCGACATAAAGCCTTTTGCCATTAATGATCTGTTTGAAACCTTGGGCAATGAATTCACCGCCCAGGCCCAGGAACAGGGCCTGAGCTTCCGGGTTCGCGGCAGTCGCGTGCGGGTCAACAGTGATATCAAACTGCTGCGCCGGATTTTGCAAAACTTTCTCACCAATGCCTTTCGTTACGCCAAAGGACCGGTATTGCTGGGCGTGCGCCGACGCGGTGGCGAACTGTGCCTTGAGGTCTGGGACCGAGGGCCGGGCATTCCGGAAGACAAGCTGCAGGTGATTTTTGAAGAGTTCAAGCGCCTCGACAGCCACCAGACCCGCGCCGAAAAAGGCCTGGGCCTGGGCCTGGCGATTGCCGACGGCCTGTGCCATGTGTTGGGTCACAGCCTGCAAGTGCGTTCATGGCAAGGGTTTGGCAGCGTGTTCAGTGTGCGTGTGCCAATGGCCAAGAGCCAGGCCGCACCGCAGCCTGTGGTTGTTGAACAGAATGGCCAGCCCCTGACAGGTGCCCGGGTGCTGTGTATCGACAATGAAGACAGCATCCTGATCGGCATGCAAAGCCTGCTGACCCGTTGGGGCTGTCAGGTGTGGACAGCGCGCAACCGCGAAGAATGCGCGGCATTGCTCAATGAAGGCGTGCGACCGCAGCTGGTACTGGTTGACTACCATCTGGACGATGGCGAGGTGGGGACAGAATTGATGGGCTGGCTGCGGGCACAACTGGGTGAGCCGGTGCCGGGCGTGGTGATCAGCGCCGATGGCCGTCCGGAGATGATTGCCCAGGTGCATGCGGCAGGCCTTGAGTACCTGCCCAAGCCGGTCAAGCCTGCCGTGCTGCGGGCGCTGTTGAGCAGGCATGTGCCGCTGTAGCGGAGCGTCTTTGTGGGAGCGGGCTTGCTCGCGATGGCATCACCTCGATTTTACAGAAAACCGAGTTGCCTGCATCGCGGGCAAGCCCGCTCCCACAAAGCTATATCCCGGTATTACTCCGCCGGGTGAGCCACGCCATCTTCGTCGGTCATGGCCCGCTCCAGCAGGTCGGCCGGCAGGCTCTTGCTGGCCCGGGCCCCCAATAGCTTGAGCTGTTCGCTGCGGCTGACCAGATTGCCGCGGCCTTCTGTCAGCTTGTTACGTGCCGAGCTATAGGCCTTGTCCAACTGCTGAAGGCGGTTGCCTACCTCATCCAGATCCTGAATAAACAGTACGAACTTGTCGTAGAGCCAACCCGCGCGTTCGGCAATTTCACGGGCATTCTGACCCTGGCGTTCCTGCTTCCAGAGACTGTCGATTACCCGCAATGTGGCCAGCAGGGTAGTCGGGCTGACGATCACGATATGGCGGTCAAATGCCTCCTGAAACAGGTTAGGCTCGGCTTGCAACGCCGCCGAAAAAGCCGCTTCGATCGGCACGAACAGCAACACGAAATCCAGGCTGTGCAGCCCCTCAAGACGCTTGTAGTCCTTGCTGGCCAGCCCCTTCACATGATTGCGCAGTGACAGTACATGCTGCTTGAGCGCAGCCTGGCCGATCACGTCGTCGTCAGCACCCACATATTGCTGATAGGCCGTCAGGCTGACCTTGGAGTCGACCACCACCTGCTTGTCGCCGGGCAACATGATCAATACGTCGGGCTGGAAACGCTCGCCATCGGGGCCCTTGAGACTGACCTGGGTCTGGTACTCGCGGCCCTTCTCAAGCCCCGCGTGCTCCAGCACCCGCTCCAGGATCAACTCACCCCAGTTGCCCTGGGTCTTCTGGCCTTTGAGGGCACGGGTCAGGTTGGTGGCCTCATCGCTCAGGCGCAAGTTCAACTGCTGCAGGCGCTCCAGCTCTTTGCCAAGGGAAAAACGCTCCCGCGATTCCTGCTGATAGCTCTCTTCGACGCGCTTTTCAAAGGATTGAATGCGCTCTTTGAGCGGGTCGAGCAACTGCCCGAGGCGCTCATTACTGGTTTCGGCGAAACGCTGCTCGCGCTCATCGAAGATCTTGCCCGCCAGCTCGGCGAACTGTGCCCGCAGCTCGTCCCGGGAACCCTGCAGGTCGTTCAACCGTTGCTGATGGCTGTCTTGCTGCTCACGCAATTCGGCAGCCAGCGCAGACGCATGGGCATCCAGGCGCCGCAGTTCGACTTCTTTCTGGTTGCGCTCCAGGTTCCAGGCATGGGCGGCGTCGCGCCCATTGTCGCGCTCCACCTGCAACAGTTCGACTTCGCGCTTCAAGGCTGCCAGCTCGGCCTGCTTGGCGGCATTGGCCTGGCCCAGATCACTGACCTCGTCGCGACAAGCATCCAGTTGGGCACTCAGACCCTCCTGGGCCAGCTGCGCCGTACTCAGGCGCTCATTGAGCAGCGCAAGCTCGGCGGGCTGACCGCTGAGCTTGCGCTGCAACTGCCAGATCAACGCCAGCAACGGCACGCCCGCTGCTGCCAGGCCAAGCAACAGGCTGCTCAGATCCAGGGCCATAACCCCTCCGCACGAGGTAAAAGAACTAGGTTAACCAACAGACAACGCCGAAGACAGTTCAGTCTTCGGTCTTGTTCAATTCCTGCTGTGCCAGACGGTCACCGGCGCGAGCGGCCTGACGCAACAGCTCGTGGCCGATACGCTGATCGCGGGCGCTGCCGCATTCACGGCACATCAGCTGGCCCAAACGGCTTTGCGCCAGCACCACCCCTTGGCGGGCAGGTTGCTTGAGCAAATGCCCTGCCACGTGCTTGACGCTGGGGCTGGCACTCAGGCGCGGGTTATCCAGCAGCCAGATAGCCACCCGCAAAGAAAAGCGCTTGGGGGCTTCAGTGGATGTATTGGGGCGGGTAACAGAGGAAGTAGCTGTGCGGAACTTCATACGATACTGTAGGAAACAACAGAAGGCGCGCCACTCTACTCCTTTTTTCGTACGGGTAAAGCCCAAAAAAGCCGATACCCTTGATCTAGAGCAAGCGCTTTGGACAATCCACAGATCCTGTGGATAAGTCAGTGGACAACCCCGCTTTACCCCCCGCAAACGCCCACCCTGCGCGGCCTAAGGTCAAACTGTCGATTTTTTCACCAATTAAAAAAAACGATGCTTTTCATTGACTTAAATTTACAAGACAGGCTAGGAAGAGCAAGACACGGGTATCTGCACTGATTTTGCCAGCAGCACTGTTAATGTGCACAAGTTCACATTCAGAGCAATAAGCCGAGCCTTTAGCGGGCATGGTCGGCATGCCGGCGCACCGCTACGGCGCTTTGTTCAAGGGTCTTTATGCCGACAGAACGCACTCTCTGCACCACTGGCGAAACGGGAGAAATGTACTAGCCAACGCAACATGCCAAACAAGGGTTGCGGCATAGCCAAATAAAGTTTTTTTGCTAGCATACTTGCGTTTAAAAATTCAACCCGTTAGTATCCGCAGCGTTAGTACCAAGCTGAAAGTCAATTCGGGCCGAACAAATCCCTCCAGCACCTCGCAAATAGCGAAAGCACGCTGAATAAACGGGATCGACCCCCTCGATGGTTTCCAGGTAAATCTTGCGACGATATGGCCTTTGCACAAACGCACAGGGTATCGCGAAGCTCTCTTACTCTGACCGAACCAACCTGCAAATTGATCAGGATCTTCACCCGGAGCACGGAACCTTAGCTCCTGTTGTGACTGCCTGCCCTCCTAAGTACCTACCTGCCAGCCCAAGCGCCACATACTTAATGCGCTCCAACTGGCGGCTTTGTTCCAGTCAGGTTCTTCGTCCAGCCAAAGAATGGCTCGACGTCACTGGAACGTTTTAACGCAGCACGGATCAGATTCCGTGTCATTTGTAGGAACACCTAATAACTATGTCTACTCAAATCCATACTCAGGATGCCATTCGCACCCTAACCAACGCCTTTGCCCCAATGAACTGCCTGATTATGGCCGCTCGCAAAGGATGCTTCAGCTTCACCCTGGTCAACGAACACGGTATCGCCCGTCACAGCGAACGCCTGTACCCCGACCAGTACTCCAGCGCAGAACCTCTGCAAGCTGTGATCGAGCGTACTCGTCAGGCCCTGATTGCCTGACAGCTTGAGCTGTAACACACCAAGCCCTGCCTGATTAGCAGGGCTTTTTATTGCCTGCACTTTAAGAAATATCCGGCATTGTTTAATTACTTGCGGATATATAGCTTCCAAGTCGATGCTTTAAATGTTTTAAAAACAGACCGTTACAGCATCAATATGACACTACACTTCAACTCAAGCGGCACGACCCGCTTCCAGCGAACCCTTTCGATTCACTGCTGCCAAGCGCTTGGGCATCGCTGGTCATTTTCAGGCGTCGAGGACTATATGGGGATCGCTGCCAGAGAGTTGAGCCATTTCGTGATCCGGCCAACGCTTCTGTATCTGGGGCAAGACAACCCGGATGCAGAAGCTTTGTTGCTGGGTATTGCGGCCAGCCAGTCGCACCTGGGCTCAGCCCTGCACGATCGTCACGGTCACGGCCTTTATTGCATACGCGAGATACGCCATGCGTCGCTGTGGGATCAATACCTGGCCCACGACCCGGATTTGGCAAGTCTGGTTCGCGGGCTGGCCAGTCAGCATGCGTTCCTGTGCAGCCCTCATCTGGAACTTACCGTCAATTTGCGTTACGCCACGGCCATTGCCTGGCTGTTGGTCGAGCAGCAAAAGGTAGCCATCCCTGCAGCCGACGACCTGCTCGGCATGGCAAGAATCTGGCGCCAAGCCTTTGAACCACATGGACGTTTACGTGATTTCGCCCATGCCTGGCGCACCTGCGTTTCACCCCTCAACCAGGTTGCTTGAAATTTCAAACAACTGTAATGATCTTCAAACAGCCTGAAATCCGGTCGGATTGTCCTACAAAACATCGCTATCTTCTGCGATTTAGCCTATAGCGCTTCAACAAAAATGTTGGTAGTTTTCGTCCGGTGATCATAAGGAGTTCTAATAATGAAAAAAGTAATGCTCAAGACCACACTTGGCCTCGCCGTCACTTTGGCTTCCAGCCAGATTTTCGCTAGCGGCTTCGCACTCAACGAACAAAGCGTCAGCGGTATGGGGACCGGTTTTGCAGGTCGTTCATCTTCTGCCGACGATGCCAGCACCGTTTTCGGTAACCCTGCCGGTATGTCCCGTCTCAGCGGCCAGCAAGTGACTGGCGGTATCGCCGTCATCGATGCGTCGACTGATATCAAGGATGCAAGCGGCAAATACCCTGGCACCAACAAAGGTGACATGGTTCCGTTCACTGGCGTCCCGATGGGTTTCTACACCAACAAGCTCAATGACCAATGGGCTGTAGGTTTTGGTGTGTACGCACCTTTTGGCCTGGTAACCGATTATGAAGGCGGCTTCCAGGGCCGTGCATTCGGCAAGAAAAGCGAAGTCAAGGTTGTCACTCTGCAACCTACCGTCAGCTACGCATTCAACGACAAGGTTTCGGTGGGCTTCGGTCCAACCTTCAACCGCATCAGCGGTACGCTGGAGTCTGACCTGACCGTTCTGAACCCTGCTTATGGCGACACCAATGTAAAAGTCAAAGGTAACGATACGGCCCTGGGCTTCAACGCCGGTATTTTGGTACAAGCAACCGATACCACACGTCTTGGCCTTACCTACCACTCCAAGGTGAGCTACAAACTCGAAGGCCATACCAATGTGACCGCAGGGGCCAATACCCCTCCGCAATTGATGAGAAGCAACCGCTATGACGCCTCGCTGAAAATCGATACGCCAGAGTCCTGGGACCTGTCCGTTACACAAGACCTGTCCGATGCCTGGAAACTCTATGCAGGTACCACCTGGACCCGCTGGAGCCGTTTGAAAGACATCACCATCAATAACGACGGTGTCAGCCAGGCTGCCTCCGGCGGCGTCGGTGCACAACTGTTCGGTACCATCAAGGAAGAGCAAAACTGGCACGATACCTGGGCATACGCCATTGGTACTTCTTACCAGTTGAACAAGCAGTGGGTACTGCGTACCGGTCTCACCTGGGACCAGTCGCCTACCAACAACGAAAATCGCTCGCCACGTATTCCTACCGGTGACCGTACGATCTTCAGCCTGGGTGCCGGTTATGCCGTCAACGAGAACCTGACAATCGATGCTGCCTATTCCTACCTGAAGGAAGAGTCGGTCAAGGTTCACGATAAGAACGCGCTTAACGAATACAGCGCCAAATATGAAAACAGCGCTAACGGCTTTGCAGTAGGCGCAACCTACAAGTTCTGATTCACTGCGAGGCCAACCGCCTCGCCCGCTGAATCAAAAAAATCCCCGCTCTCGTTACCGAGGCGGGGATTTTTAATGGGTGCGTTTCAGGGCTTTGAAGCAATCGCCTTATCGATCGCCTCTATCAATTCAGGGCTATCGGGCTTGGTAAGGCTGGAGAAGCTGGCAATCACATTGCCCTGACGATCAACCACGTATTTATAGAAGTTCCATTTCGGCGCATTGCTCTGCTCGGCCAGCACCTTGAACAGGTGCGCAGCATCAGGCCCACGCACATGCTGCGGGTCGATCATGGTGAAAGTCACACCGTAATTGACGTAACACACCTTGGCCGTTTCTTCGCCATCTTTGGATTCCTGCTTGAAGTCATCCGACGGCACACCAATCAACTCCAGCCCCTGGCCCTTGTAGCGCTGGTTCAGCGTCTCAAGCCCCTTGAACTGCGGGGCAAAGCCGCAAAAGCTCGCCGTATTGACGATCAACAGCGGTTTACCGGCAAAGCGCTGGCACAGATCGATCGATTCCTTGGCCCGCAACTTGGGCAGGGAGCCCTCCAGCAAGGGCGGGCAATCCGCCGCCCACACCGAACCGGCGCAGGCCAACAGCAATACAGGCATCGCAATCCAGCGCTTAAGCATCATCGGTGTCCTTGAGAAAGAGGCAAGCTCAGAACTTACTCATCCGCCGCCACACTAGCAAGCACCCATACCCAACTGCATCAAGGCCAGCCCACCCTGATGCCAGCCCCACCAGGCCAGGCCCAGCAACAAGGCACCGGCACTGAGTGCTCCCAAACGCACCCAGGCTGAATTCACCCCAGACTCCCCTGCGCCTGCAAACGGGCCACCGGGCGCTCACGCACCGGCCAGTTCAAGGCTGCCGCCAACAGGCTTAATAGAATCGATACTTGCCAGATCAAATCGTAGCTACCGGTCTGATCATAGACCACGCCACCCAGCCAGCCACCCAGGAATGCCCCCAGTTGATGGAACAGGAACACAATCCCGCCCAGCATCGACAGGTTACGCACGCCAAACATGGTCGCCACCGTGCCATTGGTCAGCGGCACCGTCGACAACCACAAAAAGCCCATGGCCATGCCGAACAGGTACGCGCTGAACTGTGTGACGGGTGCCCACAGGAACACCACGATAACCACCGCCCGCGCCAGGTATAACCCGGTCAGCAAACGCGGCTTGGACATGCGCCCACCCAGCCAGCCAGCGGTATAAGTACCGAAAATATTGAACAGGCCAATCAGTGCCAGCACCGTGGTGCCAACTGTCGCAGGCAGATGCTGGTCCACCAGGTACGCCGGCAGGTGAATACCGATGAACACCACCTGAAAACCGCAGACAAAAAAGCCAAACGCCAACAACCAGAAGCCCGAGTGCGAGCACGCCTCATGCAGCGCTTCCTTGAGGGTCTGATCCGCGCCCAGGCTCGGCAACGGCCGATCCTTGAGCATACTGACCAACGGCACGATCAGCGCTACCAGCAACCCCAGCACCAGAAGCGCCGTCGACCAGCCGAGCCAGCCAATCAGGCCCAGAGTACCGGGCAACATCGCAAATTGACCGAAGGAGCCGGCAGCGCTGGCTATCCCCATGCCCATACTGCGTTTCTCCGCCGGCAGGGCACGGCCTACTACCCCCAGAATCACCGAAAAAGAAGTACCGGACAGGCCGATACCGATCAGCAGCCCTGCGCTCAATGACAGCGACAGGGGCGAGTCTGACAGCCCCATCAGCAACAGCCCTACGGCATACAGCACGCCACCAACGATCACTACCTTCGCTGCGCCAAAGCGATCGGCCAAAGCCCCGGTAAAGGGCTGGGCCAAACCCCAGATCAGGTTTTGCAGGGCGATGGCAAATGCAAACACCTCACGCCCCCAGCCAAACTGCGCACTCATGGGCGGCAGAAACAGCCCGAAACCATGCCTTACACCCAACGACAGCGCCAAAATAAGCGCACTGCCAAGAAGGACCCAACCGCTGTTACGCCACACCGCTGTCATTATTATTCTCCGGAAGCGGGTATATACCCATTTATAATCGAGCGACTGACCCTCAGTCAGCTCCCGCCAACTCATCCAATAGCTGTAACAACTGTGCACGCTTGGCTTCACCCAAACGGTCCATCAAACGCTGCTGTGCCGCTTCCCAGGCCGGCAAGGCGGCCTTGAGGCACTCTTCACCCGCCTGAGTCAGGCACACCAGCCGGTTACGCTGGTCCGCGCCCTCAGTCATCTTCACCAACCCGGCTCCTTCAAGCACCCGTACGTTACGCCCCAACGTACTGCGATCCAGCCCCATGGCTTCAGCCAGGCTGGAAATACTCGGTTGATCGAGCCGCTTGAGATTGCACAGCAAGGAATACTGGGCGACGTTGATCCCGAAGCCGTCGAGAGCGCCGTCGTAATGCCTGCTCACGCCACGTGCAGCACGTCGCAGATTGGTACATAAACACTGGGTTGGTAACATTTTGTATGTATATACCCGCAATATAAGACAATCAAGTTTTATGTAACCCCACCCGCCCGGTTTTTTGGGGGAGCGGGCTTGCTCGCGATGGTATCAACTGGATAAACCTGACACACCGAGTTGCCTGCATCGCGAGCAAGCCCGCTCCCACAAGAGCACGTGCACCGTCAGATCAGCGCCAATCCTACCAGCACCAGCACTTCGAGCAATTCCAGCAGCGCCCCGGCGGTATCACCGGTAGTGCCGCCCAAACGACGGATCATCACCCTGCGCAGCCAAACGAATCCCAGCGCTGCCAGGCCAAGCGCCCACCCCCCCGAATAACCGGCCAACAGCACACAAACCAGGGCACTAAGCCCCAGCACCCACCAGCCTGCCTTGCGTGGCAGATGGTCAGCCAGCGCCTGCCCCAAGCCACCCGCGCGCACATAGGGCGTCGTCAGGAATACTGCCAGCAAAGCACTGCGCCCGATCAAAGGGACAATCAGCAAGGCAGTACCCTTGCCCTCCTCAAGCAACGCCAGCAGCGCACAAAACTTGAGCAACAGCACCAGTACCAGTACAACCACCGCGATAGGCCCGCTACGCGGGTCTTTCATAATGGTCAGGGTGCGTTCGCGATCACCAAAACCGCCCAGCCAGGCATCCGCACTGTCAGCCAGACCGTCCAGATGCAACCCGCCACTGAGCAACACCCAAAGGGTCAGCAACAAGGCGGCGTGCAACATCAACGGCGCATCGGACAGCAGCCCGCTAACGCCGTACAGCAGCGGGCCGAACAACAATCCCACCAGCGGGTAAAACAACAAAGAGCGCCCCAGCTCTTGAGGCTGGGGCATCCCGGGCAAGCGAATCGGCAAGCTGCTTAAAAACTGCAGGGCAATCCAGAACGGCAACATCACTCGCCAACCTCGATCAACTGACCATCCACGCCGACCCGCAAACCAAACAGTGCGCCATGGCTGACCGGCACTTGCAACAGATGCTCACGGGGCAAGCCACGAGCCCGGGCCAGCAACAGTTTCATTACCCCACCATGGCATACCACCAGCAAACGCTCACCGGCGAACTGTTGCTGCAAACGGCTGACGGCAGCCAACACCCGCGCCGAAAACGCCAACACAGGCTCTCCGTCTGGCGGGGTGAAAGCATAGGGGTCAGCCCAGAACAGGCCCAGGGCCTGCTCATCGGTTTCCATCAGCGCCACTGCACTGAGCCCTTCCCATGCGCCGAAATGCAGTTCTTGCAGGTCTTTGTCGAAAGACACGGGGATATCGAGCTGCGCACTCAACTCCCGGGCAAACAATGCGCAACGCTGTAACGGCGAGCTGACGATACGGTCCCACGGGCCTTTGCCCTGGACCGCATCGCGCATTTGCTTCCAGCCCAGAGCCGTCAAGGCATCGTCCAGGCTACCGCGCAAGCCGCCACCCAGTTCGGTTTCACCATGACGCAGCAAATCCAGCTGCACGGTCATGCCGGGCGATCTGCCACTGCGGCTTCAGCAAACGTCGCCATCTGCCCGTGCAGGTCACAAGCCAGACGCATCAAGGGTACCGCCAGCGCAGCACCGCTGCCCTCGCCCAGGCGCAGGCCCAGATCAAGCAACGGCTCGGCCTGCAGACTCTCGAGCACATGACGATGGCCCTGCTCTGCACCGCGATGGCTGAACACCAGCCACTCACGACACTGCCGGTTCAAGCGCACGGCGACCATGGCCGCGACGGTGCAGATAAAGCCATCGACCACAGCCACCAGCCCCTCTTGAGCGCAGGCCACATAAGCACCAACCAGGGCCGCAATTTCGAAGCCGCCCAGGCGGAACAGGGTCTGCAGCGGATCATCGAGATGCCCTTCGTGAAGCGCCAGCGCCCGTTCAATCACCCGCGCCTTGTGGCTCACACCCGCCGCATCCAGGCCCGTGCCCGGCCCGGTCAACAGCGAAGCCGGACAACCGAGCAAGGCACTGGCCACCGCACTGGCTGACGCCGTATTGCCGATACCCATTTCACCGCCAATAAACAGTTCACTGCCTGCCGCATGGGCACGCAATACGCTGTCGCGCCCGGCCTGCAGGGCTCTCAAACCCTGGGTGTCAGACATCGCCGGGCCCTGGGCAAAATTGGCCGTGCCCGCACCCAACTGCAGGTGCCGCACACCCGCCAGCTCCAGCATCGGCGTCACGGTGCCCAGGTCCACCACATCCAGTTGCGCGCCCAACTGACGGGCCAACACGCTGATCGCCGCGCCGCCGCTGACAAAGTTATGCAGCATTTGTCCGGTTACCGCCTGCGGATAAGCCGATACACCTTCGGCAACCACGCCGTGATCGCCGGCGAAAATGCCGATCCATAGCTGATCGACACGGGGCTTGAGCCGCCCCTGCAACCCAGCCAGTTGCACTGCCAGCGCCTCAAGCTGACCCAGCGAGCCTGCTGGCTTGGTCAGCTGTTGCTGCCGCTCGCCAGCAGCAGCCTGCATGTCACGATCAACCGGCTTGCAGGGTTTTAACCACCACGGGGTGCTCATAGTGCAGTTCCTTTCAACGTCAGTGGCAGGCCTGCCACTGTCAACACGACTCGCTGACAGCGCTCGGCCAGGGCTTGATGCAACCAACCGGCTTCATCGACATAGCGGCGAGTCAATTCGCCCAGCGGTACGACACCCATTCCGGTTTCGTTGCTGACAAACACAATTTCACCCGGCAGATCGGCCAGGCATTCGAGCAGCGCATCGCGCTCGGCGCTCAGGCGTTGCGGGTCTTCAAGCATCAGCAGGTTGGTTAGCCATAGCGTCAGGCAATCAACCAGCAGGCAAGCATCGGCGCGGGCGTTGTCGCGCAGTACGCGGGCCAATTCGATCGGCTCTTCAATCAACGCCCAATGCTCGGGGCGGCGTTCGCGATGATGGCGCACGCGCTCATTCATCTCGCCGTCCAGCGGCTGGCTGGTGGCGATATAGGTAACAGCACAGCCAGACTCGGCCGCCAGCTTTTCAGCCAGACGGCTCTTGCCCGAACGGGCGCCACCCAAAATCAGTTGCAGCATGGTGATAAACCTCTAAAGGCCACTGACGCCATCGCGGACAAGCCCGGCTCCCACAGAATTAGTGCAACCCTGGTGGGAGCCGGGCTTGCCCGCGATGGGGCCGGATCAGACGACATGAATCTCAAATCCCGCACAACGCTCGCAGGCAGGCGGTATCCAGATGGTTTTCCACCAGATCCGCCAGCCGCTCGATATCCCGTTCGCGAAGGGCGTGGTAGTCCACTTCTTGCACATCCTGCAAACCGGCCCAACGCAGCAACGCGCTGCAAGCCGCAGGCGACTCGAACACACCATGCAGGTAGGTGCCGAGAATTTGCCCGTCCGCACTTTGCGCGCCATCACAGCGTCCGTCATCCAGGTGCACCACGGGCTGCTCCAGAGCCGCCCCCGTGGTCACGCCCGCGTGGATTTCGTAGCCGCTGACTGGCGCGTTTTCCAGGACCAGATGCCCGCGCACGTTGCGCAGCTGTTTTTCGGCTGCAAGCTCGGTGCTAAACGCCAGCAAGCCCAGCCCGGCACTGCTGCCCGCTGTGCCTTCGAGGCCCAACGGGTCGTGAACCTGCTCGCCAAGCATCTGCAAACCGCCGCAAATCCCCAGCAGCTTGCCGCCATAGCGCAAGTGACGGTTGATGGCTGTGTCCCAGCCATTGGCGCGTAAATAGGCCAGATCGCTGCGCACGCTTTTGGAGCCGGGCAGGATGATCAGGTCGGCGGGGGGGATCGCCTGACCCGGCCCGACAAACTGCAAGTCCACTTGCGGGTGCAGGCGCAGCGGGTCGAAGTCGGTGTGGTTGCTGATACGCGGCAACACCGGTACCACCACCTTGAGCACCTGGTCGGCCTTGGCGGTCTGGCGCTGGTCGATGCCGTCCTCGGCCTCAAGGTGCAAGTCCATCACATAGGGCAGCACACCGATCACCGGTTTGCCGGTGCGCTGCGTAAGCCAGTCGAGGCCGGGCTGGAGCAGCGCAATGTCGCCGCGAAAGCGGTTGATGATAAAGCCCTTGACCCGCGCCTGTTCGGTGTCCGAGAGCAATTCCAGAGTACCCACCAGATGGGCAAAAACCCCGCCCCGGTTGATATCGGCAATCAGCACCACCGGGCAGTCCACCGCTTCGGCAAAGCCCATATTGGCGATATCACCGGCTCGCAGATTGATCTCGGCCGGCGAGCCTGCGCCCTCGACCATCACCACCGGATACGCCGCACTCAGGCGTTGGTGCGAGGCCAGTACCGCCTGCATGGCGATGGCCTTGTAATCGTGATACGCCACCGCATTCATGCTGGTGACGGCACGACCATGAATGATCACCTGGGCACCGGTATCGCTATTGGGTTTGAGCAGCACCGGGTTCATGTCCGTGTGCGGCGCCAGCCCGGCTGCCTGCGCCTGAACGGCCTGGGCGCGACCGATTTCTCCGCCTTCGGCAGTCACTGCACTGTTGAGCGCCATATTTTGTGGTTTAAACGGCACCACCGCCACGCCCTGACGGGTCAGCCAGCGGCACAGGGCCGTTACCAGGGTGCTTTTACCGGCATCTGATGTGGTGCCCTGCACCATCAACGTACTCATGTGGTTTCCTTGGTGTACGCCGCCAGCGCCAGCTCCAGGCGCTGCCAGTCGGCCTCATCGGCGGGCAGGCCAAAACGCACGCTGCTGTTGTGGGTAAACAGGCGCAGCAAAATACCGCGGTGCGCCATAAATTCGTAAAGCCGGTCGGCATGGGGCGTGATCAGCCACTGGAACAGCGCACAGCCGCCTTGCGGCGGCAGATCATGCAAGCCCAGCAGACGCTCCAGGCGCCCGCTGGCCAGCTCACTGCGCTCGCGCTGGCGGACGTGGCCCTGGGTGTCGAGCAGACAGGCCTGGCCGACAATCCGCGTCGGCCCGCTGACCGCCCAGGGACCGACTTGCTCGGCCAACAGCTTGAGCAACTTGAGTTCCGCCAGCACAAAACCCAGCCGAACCCCCGCCAGGCCAAAAAACTTGCCGAAAGAACGCAACACCACCAACCCGGTACGCTGGGTATGCGCGGCCAGGCTCAGTTGCGGCGTGTTGTCCATGAAGGCTTCGTCCACCACCAGCCAGCCGCCGCGCTGTACCAGCCGCGCATGCCATTCCAGCAAGCGCTCCGGAGTCAGACTCAAGCCCGTGGGATTGTTGGGGTTGACCACCACCAGCACATCCAGTGTGTCGATATAGAAGTCGACTTCCTGCTCCATGATTTCCCGCACGATATGCCCGCTGCGCCGCCACGCATGGGCATGTTCGGCGTAACACGGCGACAGCACGCCAACCTTGCCACTGCGGCGTAACCGCGGCAGCAACTGAATGGCACACTGCGACCCCGGTACCGCCAGCACATTCAGCGCGCCGTAATAGGCGCAGGCTGCTTGCTCAAGGCCATCGCCCGTCTCGGGCAAGCGCGCCCAGGCGCGCTCGGGCACCTGGGGGACAGCAAAGGGCCAGGGCGCCAGGCCGGTGGACAGGTCCAGCCAGTCCGCTTCGGCAATGCCGTAGTGCAACGCCGCCTTGCGCAAACGCCCGCCGTGCTCAAGCATAGAATTCTCCCGCCACACACAGGATCAGCAGCCATAGCCATACGCCACGCTGCACCAGTTGCCAGCCACGGCCGATCGAGTCGGCGTCCGCCGGCGCACCTTCGCCCAATTGCGGGCGTTCATGCAGTTCGCCATGGTAAATCGCCGGGCCGCCCAGCTCGACGCCCAGCGCACCGGCACCGGCGGCCATGACCGGGCCGGCATTGGGGCTGTCCCACAATGGCGCCTGTTTGCGCCAGCACTTCAAAGCCAGTCGGGTTTTACCCAGAACGGCGTAGGTCAACGCCACCAACCTTGCAGGAATATAGTTAAGAAGATCGTCGATCCGCGCTGCAGCCCAGCCAAAACGCTCAAAGCGCTCGTTGCGATAGCCCCACATGGCGTCCAGGGTATTACTCAAACGATAGAGCACAACGCCCGGCGCACCGGCCACCACAAACCAGAAAATCGCGGCAAATACCGCATCGCTGCCGTTTTCCAGCACCGACTCGGTGGCGGCGCGGGCCACTTCTGTAGAATCCAGCTCACTGGTCTGACGGCTGACCAGATAGCCAACCCGCGTGCGCGCCTCATCCAGGTTATTGGCGCGCAATGCCTCGGCTACCGGTTGCACGTGCTCACCCAGGCTGCGCATGCCCAGTGCGCAATATAACGCCACAATGTCCACCAGCCAGCCGATATAGGGCAACCATGACAGCGCCGTGGCCAGGATCGTCAGCGGCAACACCGCCAGCACCCAGGCCGTGACGCCATGACTGCGCCAGCCACGGCCGCCGGAATTGAAACGCTGCTCAATACGCTCGGCCATACGGCCAAAGGCAACCAGCGGATGCCAGCGCTTGGGCTCGCCGAGCAACGCATCCAGCGCCACCCCGGCGACGCACAGCAACGCCACACTCATGGACTCACTCCCCAATAATTCTCATACACCAGTTCACTGAGCGGACGCGCTTGCGCCCACCCTTCCAGCACCAGCATCGGCGCCGGATAAAACGCCTCGACCGGGCCCAAGCACAGCACCGCGAGCGGCTTGGCCCCTGCAGGCAATCCCAGTAGATCAGCCAGTGCCTGCGGTTCGAACAATGATACCCAGCCCATGCCCAGCCCTTCGACCCGGGCGGCCAGCCACAGGTTTTGAATGGCACAGGACAAGGACGCCATATCCATTTCCGGCAGCGTACGTCGACCAAAAATGTGCTTTTCGCGGTCATCCATCAATGCGGCAACCAGCACCTCGGCGCAATCGTTGATGCCTTCGACCTTGAGCGTCATGAATTCATCGGAGCGCTGGCCCAGGGCATCCGCAGTGCGTACCCGCTCTTCTTCCACCAGACCCTGGATCTTGCCGCGCAGCTCGCGGTCAGTGATGCGGATAAACCGCCACGGCTGCATCAACCCCACACTCGGGGCCTGGTGCGCCGCTTCCAGCAAACGCGACAACAACTCGGGTGCCACACTGCCACCGCTGAAATGGCGCATATCACGGCGCTCGGCGATGGCGCGGTACACGGCTGCGCGTTCTTGCGGGCTAAATGCGTTATCGCTCATGGCACCTTCACGGCACATGGCGCGAACAATGCGGCAATGGCCTGAGGATTGGACGGGAAGTAAAAGTGCACATAAGAAGCGGTCATCCGCCCTTCGCGATAGACCGCTTCGGCGCCGCGCCCGCCATTGGGGCTCAGGCCGCGAGCAATGGGTTCAAGCCCGGTGCTGGTCAGCGAATGATGGTAGGTGTGCCCGCGCAACAGCCCTTCAGGCATGTCCACTGCTTGCAGCGCCAGGGCTGCCAGACGCTTTTGCATCGTCGCCTCCCCTGCCAGCAGCCCCACCAGTTCAGCGCGCTGACCGTCAACATCGGTCAGGGCATCGAGCAGGTAAAGCATGCCGCCGCACTCGGCCAGCAGTGGTTTGCCGGCACCGTGGTGCGCGCGAATAGCCGCAAGCATCGGCGCGTTGCGCGACAGCTCAAGGTGATGCAACTCAGGGTAACCGCCAGGCAAATACAGGCTGTCCGCTTCGGGCAAGTGGCTGTCACGGATCGGCGAGAAAAACACCAGCTCGGCGCCCATCTCACGTAGTAACGCGAGGCTGGCGCCATAAGTGAAGGCAAAGGCTTCGTCGCGGGCCACGGCAATTCGCACACCTGCCAGCAGCGGCTCGACGGCCACCGGCTCAGGCGCAGCGAACTCAACCGGCGGTGGCAGCGCTACCTCACAGGTGCTGGCCAAGGCATTGGCCGCCGCATCCAGGCGCGCATCCAGATCATTCAGCTCGCTGGCCTGCACCAGTCCCAGATGACGGCTTGGCAGTTCGATGCCGGTTTCGCGAGACAGCGCGCCGTACCAACGCAGGCCTTCGGTCAGGCTGCCTTCGAGCAACTGTGCATGGCGCACGGTGCCAACCCGATTGGCCAGTACCCCGGCAAACGGCAAGTCAGGCTGATAACGCGCCAGCCCCAGGGCCAACGCACCAAAGGTCTGCGCCATGGCGGTGCCATCAATCACACCCAGGACCGGCACGCCAAAATGCCGCGCCAGATCGGCGCTGGAAGGGGTGCCGTCAAACAGCCCCATCACACCTTCAATCAAAATCAGATCCGCCTCACCGGCGGCTTCCCACAGCAGACGACGACTTTCCTCGGCGCCCACCATCCACAAGTCCACCTGATACACCGGCGCCCCGCTGGCGCGCTCCAGGATCATGGGGTCGAGAAAGTCCGGACCGCACTTGAACACCCGCACCTTGCGTCCCTGATTGCGATGCAACCGGGCCAAAGCAGCAGTAACCGTGGTCTTGCCCTGACCGGAAGCCGGCGCGGCGATCAAAACCGCCGGACAATGACGTGACGCTCTCATACTTCAACACTCACAATTCGATGCCTTTCTGGGCTTTGATCCCGGCCTGGAAAGCGTGTTTGACCACCGCCATTTCAGTCACGGTATCAGCCAGATCAATCAGTTCAGGTTTGGCGCCACGGCCGGTGACCAGCACATGCTGCATGGGCGGGCGGGCTTGCAGGTCGGCAAGTACCTGCTCCAGGTCGAGGTAGCCGTGCTTGAGCGCGATATTCAGCTCATCGAGCACCACCAGACCAATGGACGGGTCGCGCAGCATCTCGCGGGACACTTCCCACGCTGCTTCGGCGGCAGCGATATCGCGCTGACGATCCTGGGTTTCCCAGGTAAAGCCTTCACCCATCACGTGGTAACGCACCTGCTCGGGAAAACGGCGGAAGAAGATCTCTTCGCCGGTGCTGTTGCGGCCCTTGATAAATTGCACCACGCCGCACTGCATACCGTGGCCCATGGCCCGGGCCAGCATGCCAAAAGCGGAGCTGCTCTTGCCTTTGCCATTGCCGGTCAATACCAGCAGCAGCCCGCACTCATTGGGCGAGCTGGCAATACGCTCATCCATAACGGCTTTTTTGCGCAGCATGCGCGCCTGATGGCGTTCGTCGCGTTCGGGGGATTCGTTCATGGCAGCTCTCCGTTGGGGCTCGATGATGCAAACGGGAGGCGGGGGGAATTCTTGAATAACACACTGCATCGCCCGCCGCGAGAGTGGTGGATGGATCAGGCCGGTCTCCGGGCTCACAAGCGGGCGGCTCTGTACGGAGCACCCTTGACCACGCGCCTTCCCGTGCAAAACACAGTGGCACTGAGCGTGACTTTGACTCGTTTACCGTTGCGGGGGCAGCGCCGGGATCGTGGCGGTTGTGTGGGTCCAACACGCCCTCACCGGCTTCCCTGTTTCACTCTGTCGACCAATGGCCACAGAGCACCTGAAACAAGCCGCGAAGGTTAGAGGGTTGGGGGTGGAGCGTCAATTAAAGCTGGCGCCAAAAGGCTTAATCCAGCGCCCGGGCTGAACCTTTAAACAGCTACGCTTCTCTACTGGCAGACAAGAACTTATGGAGAACCACATGCTCAAGCGCCAGCACGCTGTTGTTATCGTTCTTACCGCAGGATTGGCCGCTTGCGGCGAAAGCTCGACCCTGCAAGTCAGTGATGGTACCGGCCCCTCACCCAAGCTTCCTGAACCCAATAAAACCCTGATCCCGACGGTCAATATCGCCCCCGCCATCGGCTGGCCCGATAATGCCGCCCCAGTGGCTGCGCAAGGCTTGCACGTCGCCGCCTTCGCCCAGAACCTCGACCACCCGCGCTGGCTCTATGTGCTGCCCAACGGCGATGTGCTGGTGGCGGAAACCAATTCGCCGCCCAAACCGGATGACAGCAAGGGCATCAAGGGCTGGATCGCAGACAAGGTGATGGCCCGCGCCGGGGCCGGTGTGCCTAGCGCGAACCGGATTACCTTGCTGCGCGATGCCGACCACGACGGCGTGGCCGAAACCAGCACGGTGTTTATCGAGAATCTGAACTCGCCCTTTGGCATGACCCTGGTGGGTAACGATCTGTATGTTGCTGACGCCGACAAGCTGTTGCGCTTCCCCTATCAAGCGGGCGCAAACAGCATCAGCGCCAAACCGGTCAAGGTGGCGGACCTGCCAGGCGGACCGCTGAACCACCACTGGACCAAAAACGTGATCGCCAGCAAGGACGGCAGCAAGTTGTATGTGACTGTCGGCTCCAACAGCAATGTGGGCGAAAACGGGATGGACAAGGAGCAAGGTCGCGCCGCGATCTGGGAAATCGACCCGGCCACCGGCAGCCACCGTATTTTTGCGTCGGGACTGCGCAACCCTAATGGCATGGACTGGGAGCCCACCACCGGCAAGCTTTGGACGGCGGTTAATGAGCGTGACGAAATCGGCAGTGATCTGGTGCCCGACTACATCACATCAGTACAGGATGGCGGCTTCTATGGATGGCCCTACAGCTATTACGGCCAGCATGTGGATGTGCGGGTGAACCCGCAAAACCCCGAACTGGTGGCCAAAGCCATTGCCCCGGATTACGCCGTTGGGCCACACACAGCGTCGCTGGGTTTAAGCTTTGCCGAGGGCAGCACATTGCCAGGCTTTGCTGAAGGCGTCTTTATTGGCCAGCACGGCTCCTGGAATCGCAAGCCGCACAGTGGCTATAAAGTGATTTTCGTGCCCTTTGCGGGCGGTAAACCTGCAGGCATGCCGATCGACGTGCTGACCGGCTTTCTCAACGCCGACGAAAAAGCCATGGGCCGGCCGGTGGGCGTGGTGATCGACAAGCAAGGGGATTTGTTGGTGGCCGATGATGTTGGCAACAAGGTTTGGCGGGTGTCGGGAAAATAGGCCTTCTAATCAAGATCCGCCCTCTCCCTAGCCCTCTCCCGGAGGGAGAGGGAACTGAATGGGGGTTGCTTCAGATATTTGGCAGCCTGGGAACCTTGCGCTGAATCCAGATTCAACTCGGTCAAGCTCCCTCTCCCTTTGGGAGAGGGTTGGGGTGAGGGG
>Ga0256410_1000318_pt1 | contig 52764 bp, 70 predicted proteins | sample PhyWR1_FD_185983 | JGI IMG/M metagenome (GOLD analysis project Ga0256410, IMG submission 185983) | Leaf surface microbial communities from wheat plants in UC Gill Tract Community Farm, Albany, California, United States - DLSL W.R1 | ecosystem: Host-associated > Plants > Phyllosphere >... | reverse complement strand
GGCCTATTTCCCTACCGCAACCGAAACCGGCTGCACAGGACCGCTGCGCTCTCCTCCTGTGCAGCCGGCCCCGGCCGCGGCACGGGGGCCTTACGGCACACGGGACGAAGCGAAGCAACCATCCACCGAGGGAGCAACTGCCATGACGAACACCGCAACCACCTTCGATCACTCGCGACAGCAGGAGCAACAGCAACAGCCGAAGCCGGCTCCAGGAGCTCGCAAAGCAGCCATCAAGGCGCAAGCCAAGGCCGACAAGGCGAGGGCGTTGCGATCAGCGCGGGAAGGGAAATTGTCAGTGGGGGAGCTGATGTACTTGGCGGCGGATGATGGTTTGACCGCAGTGATTCTCTACACCAACAAGCAGGGTCAGCCGTGCGCTTGTGGCTTCAGGAGGAGTTCGCTGAAGGCCGCTTTTGCCTACCGTTATTGCAACGCGCAGGAGCGCGAGAAGAAGGTCAGCGATTGGCTGACGGCTGAGAACACCCGTATTGCTGAGAAGGCGGCGATCAAGGGCTCCCACTCATTGAAGGTCGGCGATGTTCTCTGCGCCAGTTGGGGCTACGAGCAAACCAACGTGGACTTCTACGAGGTCACCGCCGTGCGGGGCGCGGTAGTTGACCTGGTGGAAATCGGCCAGGACCGAACCTCATGCGAGCACGGCATGCAGGGCAAGTGCCGGCCACGCAAGGGTGAGCACATTGGCTATGCACAGATCGGCAAGCGGCCGAACGCGCGGAACGAGGTGCGCATCACTAGCTTCATCACCGCAAGTATGTGGGATGGCCTGGACAAGGCATGGAGTAGCTACGCATGAACACTCAACCGAATTGGAAGAAGCGGTACGAAGAGTTGGTGGATCTGCTGAGCATCGCATCGCCGCTACTGGCCGAGGTGGAGCGCGATGGGCTCACGAATGAACTGCAGAGCTGCCTGGGGGGGCTGCGCGCATTGATGGATGCAGAGCTGACGCCTGCGTGATTGGCCACGTCCCCTGTTACCAACTTCAAGGAATAGCTATGCCAGTTGTGAATCTGACGGTACTGCGGAACTTCATGCCTGCCGGCGAGCTGGCAGCAATCCGAAGCTGCCTGACTGGTGAAGAGGCGCCCTACTTCCAAGCAAAGCTGATCGAATTCAGCGAGCGAGTTCGGCGCATGCCGAAGGTATACGAGCAAGATGGCAAGGGCGGCTCCGCGATAGCTCACCTTCGCTACTTCCGCGGGGGAAACACCTGGTACATCACCGAGCGGGATATCACCCCGGAGCAGATTCAGGCATTCGGCATGGTGGTCCGGCATGGCCAAGAGCCTGAGCTTTCCTACATCAACGTAGCCGAGCTCATCGCTGCCGGCGCAGAACTCGATCTGCACTTCTCGCCCACTTGCCTCGCCCAGCTGGAAGCCGTGGCCGCCTGATCGCCAGCCGCTGCGCTTTCATCTACGAGAGCACAGCCACGGGCGATTCGTCCCGATACTGAGAAGACCTCATGACAGACCCACAAGCCATGGCAGACAGGCTCGCCGGCATGCTCCGCACGATACTGAGTGGTGGCAGTCAAGCGGACATGGCGGCAGCAGAGCAGCTGCTGGCGGAGTACGCAACGTACACACGCTCACCGGTCGTTTCCATACGTGCCCAGGACGAGCTGCGGAACGTCGCTTACGTGACGATTCGCGGAAGTCGCGTGTCATGCACCTTGGCCAATGGCATGCCTGCCGCGCTGAGCTACGCCGGCGTGCCGAATGGGATGGAGACCGAAATTCGGCTGCGCCTGGAGAATGCCGGCGCTGCTGAGGCGCTGACTGCCCTCAAGGCGGTGGGCCGAAAGGGCTTTGAATACTCGATTTTCGCGAAGTGATGCCCGCCCAGGACGCAACACGACAACATTGATCCAACACCGAGAACGACATGCACATGACCTACCGCGCACACGGCGAAGCAAACACCTACACCCTTTCCCAGGGCAACCGGTGGATTGCAGCGCTTCGCTTCAATGGGGAGCTGTTGCCGATCACCCAAGAGCACATCATCCAAGCGTTCGCCATGGCGCTGGATAATCCGCTGGCCGATCGGCAGGCCTGTGCCGCTATCCTGGCCGGCCTACGGCTCCTGCAGCGGCAGGATGTTCTCCCGGCCGACGTTGATGACGTGTTGACTGACGGTGGCCAGGTCGACCGCATTACCGAGTGCGACATTGACCGAATCTGCGAAAGGATCGGAATGCCGCAGATCGAGCTATCGGCATCGGCACTCGGTTCTTGATAGGCGTTGCATGTAGCGGCAAGGGATCATCCTCGCTGCTGCAGGTCTCTGTCGGGTGGAAGGCCTTCGCGCAGGCACGCGTAAATTGCACCCCTCCCCCGGGGTGTGAAGGAGGTAGGTCAGGTGCAGGCCACGCGTGTTCATGACCCTCGTGCTCGCCCCGCGGGCACCAGCGGGGGGCAGAGGCCGCGCGTAAATTGCACCCCCTCCCCTAGCTGGGAAGCAGGCCGGGCAGGTGTAGGCCACGCGTATTCATGACCCCAGTCGTGTCCTATGGCTTCCTGCGGCGCAGCCGTGTGCGCGTAAATTGCACCCCCTCCCCCGGCGGCCCGGCGCCCTAGCCCCGAAGTAGGCCACGCGCGTATTCATTGCATGCGTGGCGTAGCGCACGCGTAAATTGCACCCCACCCCTCAGCTGCAGCGGCGCTAGCCAGACCGTCAGGCCACGCGTATTCATGACCCCGTAGGCTCCGGCTTCCTGCCTGGTGCTCCTCTGGCTGCGCGTAAATTGCACCCCCACCCCTCAGCTGCAGGGGCGCTGGCCAGATCGTCGGCCAACGCGTATTCATGACACCGCAGGTTCCGGGCTCCCTTCGTGGTGCTCCTGCGGCTGCGCGTAAATTGCACCCCCACCCCTCAGTTGCAGGGGCGCTGGCCAGATCGTCGGCCACGCGTATTCATGACCCCGCAGGTTCCGGCTCCCTCCCTGGTGCTCCTGCGGCTGCGCGTAAATTGCACCCCCACCCCTCAGCTGCAGCGGCGCTGGCCAGCTGTCAGGCACGCGTATTTGTAACCCCCGCGCAGTTGCGCGTAGCGCCCTGGTTGGGAGCCGGCACGCGTAAATTGCACCCCGCGCTAGTGAATCAACCGTCCTGGCCACGTGTCGCAACGGCCAAGAGCCCGCGCGTAAATTGCACCCCTGCAGGGCTGTGGAGAAGCTTGTGCGATAGCTGTGTTTTGGCGCACTTATCCACGCGTAAATTGCACCCGCGTTTCACGCGTAAATTGCACCCCGCGTGCGCGTAAATTGCACCCCTTTTCACGCGTAAATTACACCCCCCTAAAACCGCTTGTGTAGTTCTTCTGATAGATACCCCGGTAGAAGCTCCCCGGTTTCTGTGGATATCCGCGCGACGGAAAGCTCGCCTACCCTCCTACTCGCGGCTACGCCGCTTCCCTGTAGTCGCCCCTCCGCTTCGCTCCGGCCTGATGCGGGCTTCCTGCCCGCACCCAAAGCAAGATCAAAAGCGAAAGGAGTCGGCATCCATGCCGACGATGTTCTGTGTCCTGCGGGAACACCGTCAGCCTGGATCTAGGCGCGTGCGCCTACGGCGCCCGTCGCGGCAAGCCGCGACCCTGCGGGCGCCAAGACCCGGACAAATCGCGGGCTACGCCCGCGATGCCGGGTTTCTGTGGAAATCCCTGCCGAGCATCCCGGCGCCTCACTAAAAAGCCAAGGACCAGGACGGGGTTGCCATCAGGTTGATTGCATGAAATATTGCTTGCAAGCTTACATCTAGTCGCCCATACTACGGGTGTCGCAACTTTGCGACGAGAATCCGCAAGGGGACCGAAATGGGTTTGTGGATCTTCGCGTACGACGACGCGGACCATGACGAAATCGAGAAAGCCTGCGGCGTAGCCGCAGAGTTTTTGAAGACCGGCGGTACCACGCCGGCTGAAGCATACGACGCAGCAGCGATAGCAGCAGACCTCAGCTTTGAGCACGACGGCCCTACCCCGAATGGTGACCTGGTAGTGCTGTGGTTCAAGGCCGAATTCGCTGCGTTCACTTACCTGCAGAGCGTCACAAACGAGTGGCCGAACGGAGCGAGCTTGATCTATGTCGAAGACAACATCTGAGGATGACGTGATGGTGCCGGTTTCCTCGCGCATCCGTAAGGGCCTGTGGCAGGACATGCGCCGAGAAGCGTTCGAGTCGGGCATCCCGTTGCAGGATCTATTCAATGAGGCGTGCCGCCGGCTGCTGGATGAGCGTGCCGCATCCAAGAAGGAGCGCAAGTGATGCTTAGTCTGGCCGTAGCAAATCAGAAAGGTGGCGTCAGCAAGACCACCATCGTTACCCACCTCGCGTGGCACTTGGCCGGTCAGGGCAAGAGCGTCCTCTTCATCGATAACGATCCTCAGAAGAACGCGTCGTCTGTCATGGAGGCGTATAGCACTCCTGCTGGGATCTCGACCTCTCAGCTCTACCGCTCGACCGAGCTACCTGACCTGATTCCGGAACCCGGCGTGATCCATCTCATCGCGGCCGATGACGAGCTCGCGGATATCGAGCCCCAGGGTACCGCCGTGTTGGATTCGTTCAATGGCAATGTTCGCGCCCTGGCTGAGAGCTTCGACTATCTGCTGATCGACGTCGCCCCGACCATTGGTAATCGAATGCTCGCAGCCCTCATCGCCACCGATGCCCTGCTGAGCCCCATCGATCCCGAGCGTTTCGCCATCGATGGTGTGGCAACGATGCTGGAAACGTTCCGCAATGCGGAGGAAATGAAACTGGATGCCAATGCCAATGGCGCCAACTTTCCGCCGACGCGGCTCCTGGGTGTGTTCCTCTCCAAGGTTACGCGCTCTTTCCCCCGCCACCGCGCGACCGTGCAGGAACTGGCGGATACCTATGGCGGGCTGATCTTGCCGAAGTGGCTGCCAACACGCTCTGCAATCGGCGATTCGCAGAACGCCAACGTCCCGGTTTGGGACTTGGGTACCCCGGCCAGCAAGGAGGCCGCGAAAGAGATGCGAGCTGCATGCGAGTACATCACTGAGCTCTTGGAGGGCAAGGCGTGAGCAACAACAACAACAAGCAGAAGAACGGGCCCAAGCCGGCGCCGACTGCACTTGCAGGGTCTCTTGCGAGGCTGGGCAAAGTTTCGGACATGATGAAGCGTAAAGATCCGGTCCCCTCCCCTACCCCATCGGGCGAGGCCGCTGCGCCTACTTCTTTCCGTCTCGATCAGGTCCACCCTGATCCCAAGCAACCTCGTGGGGAATTCAACGAGGAGAAGCTGCAGGAACTCGCGGAGTCGATTCGGCAGCACGGCGTCATTCAGCCCATCGTGGTGCGGGGGCACCCTACCCTCCCCGGCCAGTGGATGGTCGTTACCGGTGAACGGCGGTGGCGCGCATCGAAGCTGGCTGGCAAGGTCGAGATTCCTGCCGTTGTCACCGAGCTCACTGACCAGGAAATCGTTGCAGTACAGCTGATCGAGAACCTTCAGCGCGAAGACCTGAGCCCTATCGAGGTCGCGGAGGGTTATCGGAAGCTGCAGCAGGAATTCGACCTTACCCAGGAAGCGGTTGCTGAGACGGTCGGCAAGTCGAAGCAGACCGTCAGCGATTTCCTCAAAGTGCTGGATATGCCGGCCGAGTTTCAGCGGTTGCTCTCGGAAAAGCTGGTTCGTGGCGCTGCCGACCTGAATGCGCTGTGGCGGGCCAACGGGAAGCAGCCGGATCGGGTTGCAGCACTGATCGCGGGCGCAACCCAGGACTCCCCTATCACGCGGGTCATGATCCGTTCCGTCACCAACACCGATCCCGTCGATACTCCGTCGGATGGCACCGGCAGTCCGGCCGGCCGGACTCCGCCAAGTGACCAGTCGGCGACCAATCCCGGTCCCAACGGCGGGGCGGTTACGCCTCCGCCGACGGAGACCGGTTCCGGTTCCGGGTCCAATGGCGAGGGCAGCACGCCGGGAGCCGCGCCGAAAGGCAAGCCCGGCGCTGGTGAATCGGGCAAGGTTTCATCGGCCAATGAACTGGTCTACACGATCAGCACGGCTCAGAAGAACGGCGACTGGATCGCGACAGTTCGTCTCGGCGTAGACCGGTTGTTCGGCACCGAGCCGACAGCAACCGCCGCCGAGGCGGTCGCCAACGCTGCAACTTGGCTTCGAGACAACGCCGAAGCTCCCGCCTGACCCGGCGCACCTCGACCGCGAAAGACCCGCCGCAAGGCGGGTCTTTTTATGCCCGCACGCGCTGTCGTTTTGGGTATCGCCCAGGAGCCAGGCCGCTTCGCGCACCTGCGTTGCCGGTGCAGCTGGCCGGGCAGGGTGGCTGGCCAGCGCTGGATTTTCGGAGCCGGGCTGGTGCGGGTCTCGCCCAGGGCTGGTCGATCCACACGCCCGGGCTGGCCGGTGCAGCTGGCCGGGCAGGGTGGCTGGCCAGCGCTGGATTTTCGGAGCCGGGCTGGTGCGGGTCTCGCCCAGGGCTGGTCGATCCACACGCTCGGGCTGGCCGGTGCAGCTGGCCGGGGTGGGCGGCTCAGGCAGCTGGATCGTCCGATCCGGGAGCACCTTCGTCCTGCGTACCTCGAAACCCACCGCAGGTGGGTTTGCCCGCCCGACGCGACGCCGGAGGGGCCGCCGCACGCGGGGGCGGGCACCTGATGGCGGACCCGTGCTAGCACGGGTGATCCCGCCATCCGAAGCCTAAAAAGCATCAAAAGTCCGGCCGGCCGGACTTTCGACGGAGAAACAGAGCGATGGCAGGATATGTTTTTGTATATCACCGTGGCGCCACATGGGTTAGAATGCCTCCCATGGACACCACTTCCTCTACTGTTCTGACCGACGGCCCCTCCAACACCCCGGAGGCGCGGCAACGTCGCTCGCTGCGAATGGCTCCGCAGCTGTGGCAGGCCTTGGATGACTTGGCGCGGGCTGAGGGGATTTCGACCAATGCACTTCTTGAGGTGATCGTCAGCCGACTTGTGGAAGGAAGTAGCGAGGCGGAACCCGAGCGGCCCAAGGCGACCATCTCGGCGGATGACTCCGGTGGTTCGTACAAGGGGGTCTACATCAGGTTGAAGCCGATGGACCGGGCCGCGTTCAAGGAACAGGCGACAGCCGCTGGTTACACGATGACGGGGTGGCTAACCGCACTGGCCCGCGCTTCAGCGCGAAAGGGGCCGCTGTTTGTGCGGGCGGAAGTGGAAGGGTTGATCGCAGCGTTACGGCAGTTCGCCGCAGTGGGGAGGCTCTTGAACACCGTTGTTCATCAACTCCACCGGTCGGGGCGCTGGGCCGGCAACCTGGATCTTTACGCTAGGCTCCTGGAGAACGTGAAGCGGAGCAGGGCGCGCATTGAGGATGCGATCGCACGCGCTCATGAGCGCGCCGAGGGGATTTGATCGTGGCTAAGAAACGCAAAGATTTTGACCTGCACATCGGCCCTCAGCCGATTACCCGGCGTGGCGCTAATCCTGTTGGCCGAGCCAAGCCGAAGCGTTCCCGGTCCAGAGACGTGCAGATGACTCCTGCCCGGATGCAACGGATTCTCAACCGTGCGCCGGAGGCGGTGGTACGTATCACAGGGGCGACTTGGGGCGCCGCCCATCTGGCTTCGCACCTTCGGTACATCCATCGACACGGAAAGCTGGAGGGCGAAATGTCGGATGGGTCAATGGTGATCGGGCTGGATGAGGTGAAGGGTGTAGCCAAAGAGTGGTTTGCCCGGCGGGAGGTCGGACCGAACGGGAGGCAGCAGTTCTCCAAGGAGACCTTGAACATCGTTTTCTCGATGCCTTCAGGCACACCTCGGGGCCCAGTTACAGAAGCGACGCGTGCGGCGGGCGCTCGCATCTTCGGTGGCCAGTTTGACTATGTAATGGTCACCCACACCGATACAGATGACCCGCACGTCCATCTCACGGTGCTAGCCAGGGGGTTAAACGGGAAACGGCTCTTGCCAAACCCCGAGGACCTTCACCGCTGGCGCGAAGTGTTCGCCGAGGAGCTACGTGAGCGAGGGGTTGAAGCTGAGGCTACCCCGCGAGAGATTCGTGGAGTGGTGGAGGTGACTCCGCGCAATGCGCTCTACCAAATCGAGAAACGACTAACCAGGAAAGGTGAGCTCGCCGACGTACGCGTTGAGGAGCTTAATGAGGCCGTACTGACGGTCACCGGTCAGTTGGAGCGCGGCGAAAGGCCTTGGGAAAGTGCTACCAGGAAGAGGTTGGCAAGAGTGCAGTCCGGCTGGTTGCTCTATGCAGAGAAGATCGAGCAGCTGGACGATCCTGAGCTCACTGAGCAGGCGCGGCAGATTCGTGCCTTCGTCGCGCAAATGCCTGAGCCTCTCACCAGGCGCGAACGCGTTGAGCTCGAAGTGGCGCGGGGCGTTGAAATATCAAAGGTCGTTCCGGATAAATCCAATGCCCAGGGTGAGAACGAACAGGGCAGGGGATAAGCTATTGTTTCACCTTATGTTTTCGGATATATATGCAGCGCAGAAAGCTGCCCGGGAGAACACTGTGACCGAAGAACGCGAGTCGTCCATGACCGTTGCCCGTAAGGGCAAGCTTCAGCGTCTCACGACAGCCATTACTGAAATTCGCTGCGCCGAGCCCGAGGGTGACGATATCGCCTTCCTGCTACCGACGCTCTGTCATGTGGCAATGCCGCGCTCGCGTCAGACCAAGCGAGTGTTTGAGCGGCATAGCGGTAGTGCTTCGTTGCGATTGGAAGCAGGGGCGTTGTGGGACGGCGAGCGCTGGATTGACCAGCCGCTGCCCTACGGCACGAAACCGCGCCTGCTTCTGCTTCATATCGTCCGCTCGTATCTTCGGACTCAGGACCGCTCTGACCGCATGATCGACCTGGGCAAGAGCGCTAAGGACTTCCTAGAAAACACATTGGGCATCAACGCCAGCGGCGGTCGGAACGGTGGCCTCACCGGTTTCCGGGAGCAGATGAATGCCTTCGCCGCGTGCCACATGCTGCTGGGTTACGGTGCCCCGGACGGCTCCGCGAAGACCCAGCGCGCTGCGCCCATCGTGGAGGAGTTTGAAGCTTGGCCGAGCCCTGCTGGCGGCAGTGGTCAAAAGCATCTGTGGCCGAGAGGACTGCAAATTTCCGAAAAGTTCGCTGCGTCCATCGCGGAGAGCTCAGTCCCCCTGGATATGCGTGCAATCCGCGCTCTGCAGAACAGTGCACTATCACTCGATCAGTATTCGTGGCTCGCACATCGGCTGTGGCGCTTGAAGAGGCCGCAGAACCTCTATTGGGCGAATCTTCGTCAGCAGTTCGGTGAAGAAATCAGCGATCCCAAGAACTTCAGGCGAAATTTCCTCAGCTCGATGCAATCTGTATTGGAAGTCTATCCGCAGGCCAAGGTGTCCATATTCCAGGGCGGTATCCAGTTGAAGCCGTCGCAGCCGCCGGTGCCAAAGAAGGCTGTGGTAATACCTTTCGAGTTGAAGACCGCATAGGTCGGGAGTTGAGCATGAGTGAGTTTGGTTACGAGCAGACGGTGAAGTACGAAGTGGCGCGCGACTTGGTGAACAGTCGGCGTGCCCGCGTTGCGGCGGAGCTCGGCGTTGAACGGGCTCGGTCAACCCAGGACGCATCTACGATCGGTCGGCTGCAGGCCGACATGCGCGCGTTGGCTCGCACCATGCGCCATCTCGATGTACGCAATGAAAAGGCTTTGGATGAGGTTATTGCTGCCTACAAGCCACACGCTGGGTACGCGTCTGTTGCATGAGTGGTGCTGAGCTTTCGGATGCAGAGAAGACGCTTATTTTTCGGCAGGACATCCTGCCTGATTTGATTGCGGACGAAGAAGATCGCACCCTGCCTGATGTTCCACATTTCGTAGTGTTGGGTGGACAACCTGGATCAGGGAAAACGGGTGTTCTAGCAGCAACGTTTCGTGATCTTCAAACGCAAGGTGCTACCTGGGCAATCAACGCAGACGACTTTGCCGCGTATCACCCTCGCTACGGCGCTCTGCAGGATGAGCATGGCATCGAAGCGGCGGATATGGTTCGCGGGGTAACTGGCCAGTGGATCAAGTCCACGATTGAGGAGGCCCAGCGGAGGCGGGTCAACGTCGTGTTCGAGTCCACCATGAGGCAGTCGGGCGTAGTGCAAGATACGCTGCGTCAGTTTCGTGCGCAGGGGTACATCACCCATGCAAAAGCGCTGGCAGTACGACCGATGGAGAGCTGGCTAGGGAACCACTTCCGTCGCGAGCAACTTGCAGCTGCCGGCGCGTTGTCGCGCTTGGCTACGCGGGAGTCGCATGACGCCGCAGTGTTGGGCAGCATTGAAACGCTGCGAGATATCCAGAAGCTGAGATTGGTCGACCGAGTTACGATCGTTGATCGTAGCGATCGATCTCTCTACGAAAGCTCTTTGACCGAAACAGGATGGAGTAACCCTGTCTCGGCAGCGGAGCAAATGGAGGCCTTGCGTCTGCTGCCGATGGATCAGGCTGAAGCTTCTCGCCACATGGAGAGATGGGAAAAGGTAGAGCAACTGGCTCGGGCGCGCCATGAGCGGAGCTCTACCGGATCACGTCCATCAGGCTTCCCGGGAGAAGCTCGCGAGGATCTGGCGCAGATTGCAGCTGCCCGCGCGAGTGATGCGTTTGGGCTAGTCGTGGCGGGTAGCCTTCCCGAGCTAAGGGCCACTCGCGAACTGCCCGCTGTTGGCGAGGCGCTTTTGGCCTACAAAGCGGCGTGTGGGGTCTTTTCTCAACTGGCCCCCAAAGATCCTGACCTGCAGCGAGAGCTGATTCACCAGGCACGGGATGCACTACAAGCTAGGCTCGCTGCCGGACAAGTTAAGAACTTTATCGATACAGACCGCATCTCTGTCCGCGCGGAGGAGATGGAGGATGATCGGGACGAGCCGCATCGATAACTCACTGAGTGTGTATACTCAGCTATACATAAGATTCCGATTCTGAGTTGACCATCCTAGATGCCCAAGTTGCCCGAACATCGCCACGCTCTTCCGCGCCAGCTGGGTTCCCCGTTCGGAGTCGAGGGTCAAGGGCAGGCTCTGGCGGCGTTGGGTGATCTTGCTCGCGAGCATGGCTTGTCTGCTCTGGCCGCGGAAAGCGGCGTAACGCGGCTCACCCTATACAAAGCCTTGAGCGAAGAAGGAAACCCGAAGCTCGATACTTTCCTCGCAATGCTTGAGGGTTTGGGCCTCCGGTTGCAAGTTGTAACCGTTGGCAGTAGTGCGAAGAATTGTCGCCGCGACTAAACAGAAAACAGCATGCTCCTGTTAACAGTTTCGTGTGCCTAATGGGGCACCGAGCTCAAGGCTGTAATGGTTTCGCCGATCTTGCTCGACTGATCTATCAGCGCTCAGGTAGTAGGAGAACGAATGTGATTGTTCCAATCGTCGCCAACGTAAGCACTGCGCCCGCCGAAGTGTCGAGTGGGCCGCTGAAGCTGATGCCGTTCCTGGCGAACTCTGCAGGTGGTATTGATCCTGGCAAGCTGGTGCTCGCGCTCACATTCGCCAGCATCGCTGTCCTTTTCATACAGTTCGTGATCGCTAAGCTGGTGTGGCGGGCTTCAACCAGGCAGATCCTCAAGGTCGGTGCGATCAGCTTGGTAGGTCTGCTTTGCGCTGCTACGCCATTCACGCTCTTCTTACTACCGGTGGCACTCATCGGTTCCCATTTCTGGGTTGCCTATCGCGGCTGACCCGCCGGTAATAGGTGCTTAGGCCAGAGGTTTTGAGGATGACCAGCGACCCCACTACCGCTTTTATCTCTACCCCTTGCGGGATTGACATACCGGCTCCGACTGCTGCCTCACCATACGCTCGTGGTTTTGTCGAAGCTCTCGACTCTATCGGGTCTATCCATAGCTCGACAATTTCCGACTCCAATGCACTCGCTATCGCTGTCGGCTCGGATAGGCTTGACTACACTGAGTTTGCCGATTCCGATATCGAAGGCCTCCCGGATAGCAAATGGCTCTCATGGCATGACGCGCGCGCAGGCGCCGAACTCGCTAGGGTCTATGTTGAGGCCTTGTGTGATAGCGGTTTGAACCTCACAGAAATTTGGGGCTGCATTGTTGGGGATCTGCTTGCTAGAGGCATCGATCCGATATGGCGTAACTGGTGGGGCGCATCGCTGCAAAGCACGAACACAGCAGGCGATAGTGAACACCTTGGCGCTTGCTCTAACGCATGGCTAATGGGCAGGTTGAGTTATTCCAGGACGGTTCCGGTCCCATCGCTCATTTCTGGAACCGGTCTCGACGCATTTCCTGATCTTAAGGGGAACCCTCGATTACTGGAGGCTCTGGCAAGAGCGATCAGCAATGAGCGATGAGCATGCGGATATCGAGGGTGAGTGCCTGATCTTGCCGTCTTACAGCTCCGCACTGGCTGATACGCTTTTCCCGGGCGATGACTTTTGGTGCAGACAGCAGCGCGATGACTTCAGTGAAATGCTTGTGCTCCATCGAGGCAGCGGCGGTGTACTGAACGAGCAGGAGATTCGTGTATCACTCGCGCAGTTCATCCCAGCCCGAGTAATGAAAACGCAGCATCCCGCTTGGAAGGCACGGCTGCTGGAGGCTTGGGAGGACCTGGAGCGTCCCAGGCTATTGTCCGTGTTGGATGCTTACTTTTTAGGTCGACCCGACCATAGGTGAATCTCAGAGCCCGTCGCATGACGGGCTTTTCAGTTGCAGAGTTACGTGCTGCATCGTCCCCATGCCCCTGGCGAGCCGCCGCCGGCGGCGGCGATCGCGCACCAGGCCGTGCTGCTGGCCGCCAGCGCGGCGCGGCCGGGCCTGGGGCAGAGTGAGGCCCGAGCGGGGCATCGGCCCTGCAGCAGCTGCAGGGCGCGAGAGCCGCGTTAGAAATTGCCCGTGCCGCTGGTGGTCGCCGCCGGCGGCGGCGATCGCGCACCAGGGCATGCTGCTGGCCGCCAGCGCGGCGCGGCCGGGCCCGGGGCAGGGTGGCCAGGCCCGAGCGGGGCATCGGCCCTGCAGCAGCTGCAGGGCGCGAGAGAGCCGCGTTAGAAATTGCCCGTGCCGCTGGTGGTCGCCGCCGGCGGCGGCGATCGCGCACCAGGCCGTGCTGCTGGCCGCCAGCGCGGCGCGGCCGGGCCCGGGGCAGGGTGGCCAGGCCCGAGCGGGGCATCGGCCCTGCAGCAGCTGCTGGGCGCGAGAGCCGCGTTAGAAATTGCCCGTGCCGCTGGTGGTCCCCGCCGGCGGCGCCGATCGTGCATCAGGGCGTGCTGCTGGCCGCCAGCGCGGCGCGGCCGGGCCCGGGGCAGGGTGGCCAGGCCCGAGCGGGCATCGGCCCTGCAGCAGCTGCTGGGCGCGAGAGCCGCGTTAGAAATTGCCCGTGCCGCTGGTGGTCCCCGCCGGCGGCGGCGATCGCGCACCAGGGTGTGCTGCTGACCGCCGGTGTGAGTAGGGCGGCAATGGCGATCGACCCACGAGCAGCCAACAAAAAAGCCCGGTAAACCGGGCTTCAGTGCGCATCAACATCGAGGTCTAGCGTTCCAGGTCAAACGCGTACTGCTTGGCGGATTCTCGTTCTCCGCTCTGTACTTCAATCGCTGCGATCTTCCCTCCCGTTAGGAGTGCGCCGCGGATACGTTCGTTCGCCTCGGCGATCATTTCAGGCATCTTCATTTCATTGCCCACTCGCTCGGCGACGCTCTTAGCAACAAATGCACGTGTCAGTTCGGGATACGCAGAGACAGCGGCCCTGTCGTCAGCCTCGAAATGTCTCGCCAGAGTCCTGCCGTAACGCTCCGCAAGGTTCTTGCTGGTGGTCATATGTTCGGGGAACTTGTCATCGAAGTTCATCGCGGCCGGGCCGCTCTGGCGCAGTACGTAGTGCGCTTGCTGGCGCAGCCGTTCCCCGTTCTCCGGCAGGCTAGCGCCAGCTCGCTCGTGAGCCTCAACCACTTCTTCCCAAGCCGCCGCTATCCGGATCTTGTCAGCTCCGCGCATAACGCCTCGTGCCATTTCAAACGCTTCCGAGGCGGTTTGGCTCGGATCGCGTTCCAGCGGCCGAGCGGCCCTGTCGTACAACGTGATCTTGGCAGGGATACCGTTGGCCTCGATCCTTCGCAACGCTTTGCCCACATTGGCAGCCTCAGCGGTGAGGACGCTATCGCTGAGCTGGCTGAAGCCAGCACCACCGATCGCGCTGCGCTGGAAAGTCTGCGCAGCTGCAGCACGTGGATTGACCGCCAGGGCAGCAATCTCGACTTCGTAGCCGTTGCGGCGCGCAGCTGCGATCAGTGCCAGCGGCATTTCCTCAGTGGTCGGAGATGGCGTAACGACGACGTTGACATGCTCAGCCATAGCGCGCTCAACCAGCTCAATGGTGAGCGCCTGAGAATCAACCTGATCGGCCTCGAAGCCTTCACCAGCGGCAAGCCGGTCCATGTCGTATCCACTGACGAGCACCGCACCACCCTCTGGCCGACGCAGCGCCTCCACCTCGCGCTGGACAAGCGCGGTCGGTGTGCCGGCTTGACCGAGAACAATCGTCAGCGAGGGTTTGGTGGCGGCCTCTGTGAGCCCGCTCAGGGAGTAGTACGCGGTATCGATGAGCTCCGCGCGTGCTTCCTTCGTCAACTCTTGCATAGGTCAATCCCCTCCTCGGCCAAGACCTTTCGGGCCTGGTCGTCACTCATGCGCTGGCACTGGCCAACCGCTTCGCGAGCATCCTGCAGTGCCTGTTCGGCAAGCTCGATATCCCCAGCAGCTGCTGCACTGGCGCGCAGCTCCCGCACTTTCCGTCGCGCCATGCCTACCTGTTCCATACGATGGCCGCGCAGGACCTCTAGCGCCAGGCCGTAGGAAATCGGGGTGTCAATCGTGGTTGCGTTCATGTGAGCTCCTTGTCAGGTAGAGAGTGCATCGTCTCGCTGTTTCCATGAATCTCTCCCTTACCTTTCCTGGCCGTCGTTGCGAACACGTTCCTTCTCCTGATCCATAACCTGGACTTCAGGCAGTGGCTTGCCAGCCAACAAGCGCTCCGAAATCAACCCGCGCACCTGGTCTGTGAAATCCTTCGCCTCACCCTTCGGCATGCTGGTGACGTTCAAGCTCTTCTCGAAGACCGTCACAGCTGCGAAGGCCTGTGCCAGCTCCGGGAACTTCTCGACGGCTTTGCTCTGCTGCCTGGTCGACGTGGCTTCCTCGAATGCCTTGGACAGCCTCTCGTTGTGGGTGAGGGTCTTGGCCACTTCTTTGACCAAGGAAGCCTTCCAGCTGTTGCGATGGGTATCGATAGTCCCATGTCCGACAACTTCGTTCTTTTCGTTGCGCAGTGCACCCACAACCGACACAGCTGCTTTTCCGAGGTTTTCCAACTTCACCTGGCTACCCGTCTTGGCGCCGGCCTCCTCCAAAGCGCGTTTCAGATCCACGCCCCATACGGTTTTCTCGCCGGCTTGGGTGGCCAGCTTTACGAAATAGCTGAGGTTCTCGTCCTTGTCGAAGTTGTAGTTGGCCTCGCCGTGTTCGAGGATCTTGCCCGCCAGGCCGGCCTCGCCCTTCTTGGGCAGCTCTTCGCCACGCCCGCTCACCTTGGTTGAAGTAATGGGCTCTTGCTTCCCCGGCTCACCGGCGATTCGGTTGTCGACGCCGTTGAGAGTCCGATTATGAGCAGCGACCGACAGCTCCTCTTTGGACGGCGTGTATCCCTGGGTCTCGATGCCCTTACTCGCAAAAGCCATCCACATGGTGGCCTTAAACGCCTTTTCGCCAAACAGCTTTACTGGCGACCAGCCGCGGGACACAGCCGTATCGAGCAACGCATCAACGACGTCCTTGCTGACGTCCCCCTTGACTCTGAGCTCCCGGCCGCTGTCAACGAACGCAACATCTTCCGTGCGCTTGCTGATGACCTCGTTGCCGCGAAGGGTGAACTTGGCCAGGACCGATGGCGGATACGGAACGGGCTGCCGGGCAGGTTCCTGGAACTCGTTGGGCTCGCGTCGCTTCCGGCCGTCGGCAAGCTCGTCCTCAGCTTCGCCCCGAGCGCGCTCGGTGAGTTCGCCGATCTTGGGGGTGGTCTTGGCAGCAACCGCCGCACCGATGCCGTTCAGCAAACGCTCCAGCCCGCTGATCGGCCCCTTGCTGGGCGCAGGTGCATCAACCTTGCGCTCCCGCTTCACGGGCGCAGTAGCGATAGTGAGGTCAGCCTTGACCTCATCGAGCATGCTGCGGGCAGCAGGGTTGTTCTCGCCGGCTGCTTTCTCCAGCGCCTGATACAGCGATAGGCTGGCCTGCAGCTGCGGCTTGTCCCTGAAGGAATCTGCGAGCCCCTTCAAACCGGATTCGGACCTTTCGACAACGCTCTGAGCCGATCGAGCGGATTGAACAGCCTTGGCACTCTCCTTCGCAGAAATGTTCGCCTTCACCATGAAGCGGGAATCGGCGATCAGTTTTTGCGCCTTTTCCAGCTTTGCGGTCAGCTCTGCAACGCGTTGAACCGCGCGCCCAAGCTGCTTGACCTGTTGCTTGTTCAGTCCGTCGAGCGGGTTCACCAGCTCCGCTAGCGCGGTGTTCGGATTCTTAGCCATCAGCAAATCTCCCATGCGAAACAGCCCGCTGTTGCGGGCTCATTGAAACGCGAGTTGACGGAACGCCTTGGAGAGCGCTACTCGCGCTCGACCTCATGCAGCTGAACCTGAGTCTTCACTTCGTACTGAGGCATCGGCTTGCCCTCGTGGACGGCACGGGCAATCTTGTCGTTCACGCGATTCATCAGATCGGTCTGATCTTCGGCACTTGCCCCGCTGGTTTTCACCATCTTCTGAGCCGCGTTACGGGCATCGAAAGCAGCTGCCAATTCAGGGTACTGCTTGATGGCAGCGTTCTGTTCTTTGACGGTCTTGGCGGCTGCAAAAGCTTGGACCACAGGATTGGCGCGAGCTGCCTCGCGTGTCTGCCGGCGGTCGATCGCTTGCAGATCCTTGTCGTTGGGCTTGTGGCCAGTGACCTCTACGCCGCGTACCGTGCCCTCGACGTAGGCCATGCTCTTGAAGACGGGGTTGGTGCCGCGAACATCGAACGACTTCCAGCCGCGCTCAATCGCGGTGTCGACCATCGCACGGACGGTGAAGTCGCTGACACGGCCAAACGTCGCAAGGCGGTCTTTGCGGTCGATGAACTCGATCTTGTCCTGGAACTTTGCCGAACGGTAAACGTTGCCGTCCTGCAGGAAGCTGCTCGCGTACTTGGAAGAGATGCCTTGGGCACCTGCAGGCGACGTTGCGCCATCGGTGCGAACAAGCTCGTTCAGCTGCCGGGGTGCGGCAGGTTTGCTGGTAGCCATAAAAACGACCTCCGTGGACGTTAGACCTGGCGCGCACAAGTTGGCAATCTCATACGCGGTCGCCGGGACTATCCCGGCGATGCCATCGTATCAGCCCGTTTCGGGCTTGACAAACCGGCGAATCACGATCCTATGAGGTCGGTGTCCTCATCCTCGCCGTCATCATTTCCAAAGATCATGTTCACCAGCGAGGCGGCGTGCGCCCGCTTTTGCTCCGGCGTGGCATTCATGGCGGCCAAAGCCGGAAGCTCCTTGCCGTTAACACGGACTTCATTCAACGGCCTATTACCCAAGGTCGCCAGGTCGGCAGCAGTCGCAGGCCTGAAGGTGGCGCCGGACTGCGCAGCCCAGCTGCTCGCCTTGGGGGTGGGCGCGGCCGGTAGATCCAGAGGAGCTACAGTAATGCGCAGCTCACCCGCCTGACGTGCCTTGTTGTAGTCCTTTCGGTTCGGCTTGAAGATCCGCTTTTTGGCAAGAATGGGACTGACACTCTGCAAACGCGAGTACAGTTCCTTCCGTTCGAAGTACGTCAGACGCTTAATTCTCGCTGGGTAGTAGCCCGGGAAGAAGATGATGGCCTCAGTGGAGGGAAGCAATCGGACCTCATCCGGGATCAGCAGGGCGCGTGGCGCTTCATTCTTGGAGTAAGTCTTGCGTTCCAGTTTGCGACCGGACTCACTTTTACTGTAGCTAGTAGTGGTCGGCAGCTCATCACTGATGAGCTTGGCTTCTTCCTTGGAAGTCGGAGTGTAAACCACACGTGTCTTATGGTTGTCTCGGAAAGTGGAGGCGCGCGACTCGCCGTACACACCCACAATCTGGCTCTGTGTTTGATAGATCGTGACGAGCTTGACGCCATAAGAGCGGTAGTAGGAAATCGGATCAACCACCTCAGATACATCGCCCAGGGAGGTGAACTCATCGTTCAGAAGCATCAGCTGGTGCTTACATTCAGGGTCCTGCGCGAATTCCGTCTCTGTGTTTTCGGCCGCAATCTGCTGCCACATCAGGTTAAGCAGTGGGCGGAGTCGTCCCAAATCAGGGCCAGGGGTGACGACATACAGTGCCATCCTATCTTTGCGGAACCGCCGAATATCGAAGTCGTTTCCGCTCAGCGCAAGGCTTACGAGGGGGTCGTTGGTGACGATTTCCATGCCGGTGTTGAACTCACCGCGCACGGATTCTCGGTACTTATCCGGCTTGGAGAAAAACTTGACGAACCCCTCAACAACATTCTCCGGGTAAGGGTCGCCTGCGGCCTCTCTAGCCTTCACAGCCTTCTTGATTTCCTGTTCGTCCATCATGGCGCCGAACCTGGCAACGTTGGGAAGGGTAAGCTCTAGCCCGTTTTCCAAATGCCACAACGCGGCCGTCAGGAAAAGGTCGCGCGCGCCAGGCTTCCAGGGCTCGCCTTCGTCCTCGGCCGGGTTCCAGAACATTGCGGCGATTCGGCCGATGCCCTTGTTCCTCAGCAATACGTCACGGTCGACGTACTCGAACGGGTTCCAGCGGTGAGTGCGGCGTTCCTTGTCTGAGGGGTTGAAGACAAATACCTTGTGGCCACGAGACTGTCGATACTTCGAGGTTAGCTCAAAGTTCTCGCCCTTAATGTCGTTAACCACGACGGAGCCGTTCCAGAGCAGGAGCGTCGGAATGACCAGCGAAACACCTTTACCGGTGCCAGTAGCAGCCTTGAGCTCGACGTGGTGCTCAGGATGCGAAGTGACGACCCTTCCTTTGAACATGCCCAAGGGAACACCCTGCGGCTGTTCGATCATCTCCGCTTCCTGCAACTCGCTGAGGTTGGCCCACCGCCCGTCGCCGTGGAGCGTGGGCCGTGGCCGATACAGCAGCGCGGCGGTTAACAGAATGAGGCTCAGGAGCGCAGGTGCGCCCCCCGACACTGCGAATGAGAGGCGCAGTTCACGCGCATGCCAGAATTTTTCCAGGTACTGGAAATACGTCAAGGGAGTCGGCATGAATGCCAGCTCCCGCCAATTCCAGAGAACAAATGCGAAGCCCGCTATCCAACAGGTGGCCAGCGCGAGGAATGGGATCAGAAGTGCGATGCCAAACCGACGCTTCACTATCGCCTTATCAGCCATCAATTCCTCGCTTGCGGAGCGGGTTGTAGTAGACACCAACGCATTGGCGCCCCTTCTTGGTTTTCTCGACCTGCAGCGTGATATCGATCGCAGCGACCAGCATTGATTTCAGATCGTCGCGGCTAATGGTTGCGCCGGCGGCGCTTTCCTTGATGAGTAGCGTCAGCTGGTCAAACATGGTTAGTTCATCCGACGCGTGCATGGATGTGACGCTACCAGGATGGCCGGACATTACGTTTCTGACGTAGTACCAGGCTTCCTCACCACGAAGCTCTGCCAGCAGCACGCGCGAGGGGTACATGCGCAAGGTGGCCTCCAGCAAATCCTTTGCGGTTGCTTTGCTGATCCCTTGGCCGCCACGCGTGTAGTACATCTGAACCTTGTTGGCGTGATGCGGCAGGCGAAGTTCCTGCGCGTCCTCGATCGTAACCAGGCGCTCATGGTGTGGAATGAGGTTCGCTAGCGACTTCATGAAAGTCGTCTTGCCAGAGCCAGTAGGGCCACTGACGACGATGTTCTGCCTGACCTCTACCGCCAGTCGGAAGAAGTCCCCCAAACTGCCGTCCAGGAACACCTCAGACAACTCTCGTTCGTGGGGCAACAGTTGTGGTGATGCAAGTTGCTCTCGCCTGAGCCCACCACTGCGCCGCGCGTCTGCGAAGAAATCACCATCGCAGTAAACCTCAAACGGGATATCGATCCTGCTTGGCTTGCGAAACACCATGCTGACCGTCCCCTCTGGCACAACAGGGGGAATAACGATCTGGACACGCTCGCCAGTGTCGAGGCTTGTTGAAATGATCGGATATTCTTGGCTGATCGTCTGCTTGCTGGCCGTGGCGATTGTCTTGGCGATCGACATGAGCCTGTCGAAGTCAAGGCTCTTAATCTCACGCGTCTCCCAGCCTGCAGGAGTTTCGAGCAACACTTCGCTCGGTCGATTGATTACGACCTCGCCGACAGCGTTCTCGATGATCGGGGCCAGCTCGCGCATGCTGACCCGGACGCTGTTCCACTTCTCGGGACTAATACTCATTGAAGGTACTGATTAACGGCCTGGGGCGCCATCGGCAAGGCGCATTGAGTAGACGCTAGAGAAATCGAGGTCGCGGGCGACGAAGATGTTAACCACTGCACCCGCCTTGACCTTGATCGTTGGCGGTATGTCGACATTGGATTGAACCGCGATCGCCGCCGCTTCATTCATGGATTGCGAGGTGGAGCGGTAGTTGGTCGTGCTGTTCGCCGTCTGAGCAATGGCGTCATCAACGACGCTCAGCAGCAGGCCCGAGCCGAAGCGCTTCCAGAAGTGATTGTTTACACGCCCAGTAATGCCGGATTGGCCCATTCCATCCGTGGCTGGGCTATCCAGACCAATGCGTATGCCGTGCGGCGTCTCAATGCTCGTCCACAAGACAAACGCCCTGCTTATGCCTGGCTTTACCTGGCCGGTCTGATACTCGCCGATCACCTCGGAGCCAGCTTCGGCCATGATGAAGCGGCCATCTGCTGAGTAGAGCGGGTCGGACAACAGGCAGCTGGCGAATCCAGAGAGCTGCGAGTTGAAGGCAGTCCGCATGGTGCAGCGGCCCATCGTTGCCTGTCGAACCATGAACGACCTGTTGGTTTGCCGGGACGCCACTGAAGGCACACGTGCCTCACTCTTCAGCTGCTGGTTCAGGGAGACCTGTGTCGCCTGCGCCTCGGGCTTGTCTCCTCGCGTGCTTGCAGACAACGCGGCCGCCATCATTTCCTGGTACGGGTCGGCCTCTTCAGCAGGTGCTTCTTGCTTTTGGCCCATGCCGTTGGCCAGGGAGGGGGCAGTGCGGGAAAACGCCAGCACCGGTGCGTGCTGACGCCTTGCTTGATGGTCGGCCTCAGCCTTCTCCGCGTCCGACTGGCCCTCCGCACCTGCAGACCGGCCTCCGGCAGCGGGCGGCGCCGGTAGCGCGTCGCTGGCGCCGCCCACTTGGCCGACACCGTTGGGGCTATTGGCAGAGGCGGGATCTGCTGCCTCTGATGGGCTTCCGGCAGCTCGATCAGCCATTGCCTGCGCGACGAATGCTGGCGGAGCCTTCACATCCGTGTCGCGGTTCTCGCTCTTTACCTCGCCTGCCGTCTGAGGGCTGTCGCTCGCCTCTTCGGCCCGCTTTTCCTTCACCCAATTCCAGGTGTATACACCGAACACGCAGAGCATAACCAATACGACGACCGCGACGGCCATGATGCGGAGTTTCTTGCTCATTCCGCCGCCCGACTTCAGCGGTGGTACGTCGAGTTCTTCGATACTATCTGCCATCACTTGCTCCGGAATACTCTGAGGAAACCGCTCTTGGTAGAGCCTGAGTCATCGCTGGGAAGATCCTCCGGTGCAGCAACTTCGCCCCTGTTGATGATGCAGGACTCGGTTTTCCCGTACCGGACGGTGAAGCGCTTCGCTGTCTCGAAAAGGATCATGGTGCGACTATCAGCGATGCCGTCGCCCTCCTGACCACCCATCCTGAAATTCAGCATGCCCTCCTGGCCATCGGGCAGGATGGCTTGAACAGTCGGAAGTGACTGGCCAGCCCGGAACTTCATGTAGGTGAAACGACCATCATCCCAAACACTGATTGGATTGATCTGCCGATTTCTACGACAGGCCTCATAGCGGGTATTCTTCACCTGAACTGAATCCTTGAGCGCGGCTCTGATCGACTGTGTGTCGTCCTTCCCCTGTTGCTCAGTGACCTTTACGAGTGGATCTTCCGGATACATGAAAACGAGAAACAGCGTCATTTCGCTGTCCGGAAGCTTCTCCTTTGGCAACACATCAACCACGAACTGATACGGTCTCTTTGTGGTGACGATCGCAACGTTCGTGCGCCCATCAACTTCTTTCGGCTTGAGGAAAACGTGGTTGCCAGAAGGGGCAACCTCCCAGGCCAACGTGTCGCCCGCAGCAACATCGATGACCTCCTCATCTGCCGCGAGCTGGATATGGGTCGAGTAACCCAGGGCTTGCTTCAACGTGACAATTGCCAGTGGGTTGTACTCGACAATCTTCACACGCGGGTCGAAGCGAGACTTTGACTCCCGCTGATACTTGTCCAGGCTAGGGGCCGGCGCGGCGGCGGCAGCAGCGCTGCAGAAAAGCAGCGCGAGCGCAATGGCTTGGCGATGAAGCATCAGCGCTCGCCTCCTGCAGCATTCTGCATGGGCTGAACCGTCGTCCCGACCACCGACTCATCCACGCTGTAGGAGCTGACGGTGAATCCCAGGCCGTTGCGCACTCGTGCCGCTAGGGTCATGTTCTTGGTCAGATAGGAGAACTCGATGGTGGCGATGTAGCTGATGGGCTTAGGCGGGTTAGGTACACCCTTTACATTTCGCCTGTAGTGAACCTGCGCTGCACCGCGCCCCATGCGCACCACGCCTGTAATCTCGATATCCACAATACCCCTTGGATAGAGCGCCATCGGGCTCAGCTTGTTTGACTCCGGGTCAATCCATTGACGGTACTCGGCCATTACCGGCCCGCTAGACATGAGCTCGACTTGCTCGTAGTTAAAGAGAGCCTGGGCATCGCTGTATTCTTCGCGTGCCCGGACATACTGGCCGAGGTAGCTGGCATCCATCGCCTGACCGTGCGACCACTCTTCGGATTCAACCTTGACGAGCTCCTTCGCTGTACCGGTAGACTCGTCAATCATCATCACATACGGCTGCACCTCGCGAACGCTCATGGTCGCGATGATCGCCACCACGACTGCAACTGCCGTTACCGCGAAGGCGCCGAGCGTGATGATTGTCATGCGCTTGACTATGCGGTCAGACCGCTCCAATGCGCTCACATCGAAGCGCTTCGCGTCCTTCAGTAGTTCGGCGGTAAATCCATCCAGTGTCACCTGATCGGCAGGATGGCTGCTGTTGTTGTCGTGGTCCGTCATTTAATGATCCGCTGGATTGATAGTTACTTTCGGATGGTGTTCTTTGCGCGAGCACTGGCCAGGGCAGATGCGTGATTTCTCGCGGTATCGATCGGGCCGCGGTAGCGTGCAGCACCCGTCCGGGGATCGTTGAAGAATGTGCCGCCCATGAACTCGCCCGCTGCGCGGGCGGGGTTCATTGCGATGCGGCCGGCTGCCATTGCTGCCTTCGCCGGCGAGGTTGCGGTGTTCATGGCGCGACTCAGGGTGCCAGCGGCACCCATTGAAATTCCGCCAACCAGCGAGGCACTTATGTCATCCGCTTTGAAAAGCAGCGCTGACGCGATACCAAAAGCGAATAGGGCACGAATCGACACGCTCATTGCTGCAGCAAGGTCGACCACCGTGTTCTCGCCGATGCTTCCAATCGTGCTGCTGCCGAACTGCTGAACGAGCCCGATACCGAGGCCAACGATAACCATCAGAACCACGCCATAGAGGGCGTAGTTGAAGGCGGTCCGCAGGAAGGATTCCATCATCGGCCGAGTCGCTTCCCATATCCCGGCGATGATGAACATCGGACCCAGCGACAGGACAATTGCGAGCGAGGCGTAGCCCATGAAGGCTAGGCCGGCGGCCAGTGCCACAAAGATGACCGTTCCGATGATGACTACCAGGCCAGCGATAAAATACTGCTGGGACTCAATAGGCTTCCATGCGGAAGTTGCTTTCCAGAGCGCGGTGCCGGCGCAGATTCCTTTTGACGCGGCTTGGTCCAATGCCGTGCCCATGTTGATCTTGCCCTCGGCGTCATAGCGGATTGATTGATTGCCCATGCCAGAGCCCGACACAATCTGCGCCACCTCCGCAGGTGTCTCCCACAGCGTAGTTACAACATACTCGTTGTAGACCGATCCGGTTCCGCCCAGGACGATTAGGAACAGGGCACGCGCGAACCATTTAAAGAAGGAGAACAAATCTCCATTCTGCGATCCCGTTGCGAACGCGACCACCCACAGCACGCTGTATAGCGCGCAGCCGGCAGTGGCAATGCCCGCTGCCCATGATCCGACCTGCCCGGATACAGTGGACACCTGATTGCTCAGATTCATCATGGAGTCGCTCATTAGGAACTCAGCGACCTGGAGGTCAAAATTGCAGGCTTCAGCAGCCATCGGAGCATCCTTCGCCTATCGGCGTGGCCTGTTACTGTTTGAAGTTCTCGGCGCCAGCAGCGGCTTGGCGGCAAACCCACAGAAGCGGTTTCTGCAGATCCGGCGACTTACCTTCCTTAAGAAGCCGATGTTCCTCCCGGCCGCAGGCCGAGAGAATCTCAGCTGCCTCAGCCGCAGTGAAGCTGCGGTACGTCCAGCCGCTGCGCAACACGTCCACACCCTCCGGTACGACGATCTTTCTCCCCGAATCGAGCACGATGGAATTCGCCGTTGCCGGCGCAAGCGCGGGCGCCGATTCTGGAGCCGCGATACTGTCCTTGCCGCTGCCGCTGCCGCTGCCGCTGCCGCATGCGCTGATAGTGATGGCGAGAGAGGAGAGAATCAGGAGGGTGCGGATCTTCATAGCGCTAAGTCCTTTAGAATGAATTCATGGCGCGGGCGTGTTCGCCTTGGATGCGCTGTTCGTTCTTCAACGTGCGCTCGCGATCGGTGGCAGCCATTTCTGCTTGCATCCGCACCATTTCATTCAGGAGCATATTTGTCTCAATCTGAAGGCGCGCCATCAGATCCATGACGCCCTTGAGGTCGGTGGCACCGTCAAGTGCATCGCCGAGAGAATCGAGCTTTGCAAACCGCGCGTTGCTGGTGTTGTAGAGCTGTGTCGCGCGTCCCCAAGCCTCAAGGTCGTATCTCGCTGACTGCTCCAACTGCTGGGAAATCTTGCCCGGTGCGAACTTCAAGTTGTCGCTACCAATCGAGCCAAGATCACGGCGAATGGAATCGACCATTCCCTTGATCTGCTGGCCTTCTGAGCCGAGTGTGTCCAGCGATTCGCGCCAGTTTCGCGGAATGACGGCGCGGGTCTGATCTGTGACCAGTCGACGCATCCCGCGACTTCCGGTCATGCTTTCCAGCTGGGATTTTGTGTTCCGCACCTGGTCGTTGAGCTTCTTGATCTGATCGACGCTCTGCTTGACCTGCTGGATGTTCTGGACCAGGTTGGTCGGGTCCATCGTGACGAGCTGGGCGAAGGCCTGGCTGGGTGCGATGAATGCAAGTGCGGCGAGCAACACGGAATATGAAAAGCGCATGGTCAGTTCCTCAGCATGTCGTAGTAGATGGGGAGCCAGGAGCGAGGGTCGTCGCTGGACTCAGCAATTGCAGCCTTCATTACAGCGTTCAACTTATCCGTGCCACTTAGTACGGAAAGCTCCTTGTTCATCCCTGCAAGGTTGAGATTACAAACGGTGCTGATGCCTGGCTGTTTGAATAGGAACGCTCGCGGATTGGTGGTGGGCAAAACATCGCGAATAAGTTCAAACTCACTGACAGACAGCCCCAGCCCTTCATCCATGTAGTGCTGAGGTTTGGCTTGTGTATTGGGCAGCAACAACTTTGTTGTGGTCTGTTCGATCAGCGTCTCGCTAATCTTCGATTCCAGGACCTGATTAGCCTGCTGCGTGCCGAGAATGGCGATGTTGTCTCGCTTTCTATTGAGCAGCAATGTGTCTTCAATGAAATCGCGGAAGTAGTCATCCTTTACAAAGGCTCGCAGCTCGTCGATATTGATGATCGAAGGGCCGCTGCCCATGAACGAATTAACGCGATGGAACAGGTACGACATGATGGCGCCACGCGTGGCGTCGTCACTGAAGAAGTTGGTCGCGTCAAATCCGAAGTGGCGATTGCCAACGAAATTCACCTGGTCGGCATATGACGGGAAGCACCACGCGTTCGATCCGGTTTCAGTCCATTGCGACAGTCGTTCAAGAGCCTCGCTGCAGAGGCCATTTAGCCCGTTGAACAGGTGCGTGAGGTTGCGAGCATCGAAAACCTCCTTCGTCATCACGTACACTGTGCGCTTATGGATTTCGTTCGCTTCACCTGACGTGATACCGACATTGCCAGCTGCCAGTCGTTGAACGAGGCCAGAAGCGAAGGCAATGTTCTCTGCGTTCGGTTCGAGAGTGAACGGGTTGAACCCAGTCTCTGTACCTCGCTCCAACACCTTATACAGACCACCCATAGCCTTCACAAACACGTACTGGCCTTGCGAGCGGTCGAATGTGAAAACTGTCGGTTTCGTCTTGTCCGACTGAGCAACGAGGGTTGTCTGCAGCGTTGTCTTGCCGCCGCCGATAGGGCCGAGAATCAGCGTGTTGCCTGGCGCCTTGTCTTCCTCGGATTCCGAACCACCGCGCGTCTTCGTTTTACGCATGTCATGAAGACTTGCAAAGAACGGACTGCCGCCCTCGGTGAGGAACATCGTCGTGGCCGCTCCCCACTGGTTGCCATCGCGGCGCCCAGTAGGGAAGTTGTGCAGGGCCGCGAGCGCGGCGTAGTTGCGCGTGGTGATGGGAGCGCGCCGCGGCCTGAACTTGTAGTTGCCCGGAAGCTGCGCCATCAGCGCAGCCTTCAGCGCGAGGTCCTCACGCGCCATGATGAAGCCATTGTCGGTGCAATTCTCCTCCGCAGTCGCTACGCGCCTGGCCAAGGTCTTCTGATCCGGCGCAGTGATGCAGATGCTCAGATCGTGACGGCCGAGCGCAATTGCGCGCGTGGTCAGACCCTCCTTCAGCTCCTTCAGGGCGTGCATCTCATTGACGGCGTCGTCAGCGGTAGCGCTCATCCGGCGCTCTTGAAGGATGACCGCGTTCTTTGCCTCCTGCTGCCCCATAAACGTGAAGCTGTTCGTCATCACGTACTCGAACGGCAGCGAGAGTGTCTTGTTGAGGCGCCCTGGGTTGAGGTATCCACTGGGGTAGGTGTTAGCCGATATCAGCGCTCCATACTCGCGCTCGCCGGAGCACTGCCGCACGAACGTGTCAGCGCCCTTTGCGAAGTAGTAGCGGGATCGATTCAGAATGTCACCCGCGCGATGCGGGGTGACAGGCGTCTTGAACTTGCGGCCGTTGAGCAGGAGCGTCAGATACTCATAAATTTCCGAGAACTCAATATTTCGCTCACGGTACATTCCGAGACGCCGCGGCTTGTAGCTGGTCAGAGACTCCTCGATGCGGACGCAGACACCATCGAGCTTCGCTGCTTGTTCGTCGCGTGCCTGCCGGAAGCCGCCTTTTCCCTTGCCCATCCGGGACAGACTCCCGGCCCCCTGGATGAGTACGGCGAGGTATAGATCATTGGCGAACAACGGTTCTTTCAGGCATCTCGCCTTGTATGCTTCGTTGAACTGATGCGCGAACGTACCAGGGTCAAATACCCCTGGCGCGAAGTCCTTCAACGCATAGTGGTGCGTGGTACGCCACAGCGCGAGGTCGGGCGATGCAATCGCCATCAGCATTGAACAGAGACTGTCGTGCCAGCGGAGCAGTTCTTCGTCACTGGCGGTTTCAGCGAAAACCCCTTCGAACTTCAGTACGGCCAGCAGACTGCCGTTGTCCAGGGAGACAATATCTCGCTCGATATGGCTTTCATAAGGAATGGCCAGCGCAAGGCTTGGTTCACTGAGAATGTCGAGTTCGCCCATGGCGTTAGCGCTTCCTTAGCGGCGATGCGGAGAACGTTTCAATGCCGCGCGCAACGAACCGGCCTTGCGCCTTTCTCCAGAAGTTGAATGCGACCTTCAAATACTCGAAGGCATTCGGGTCCTCCGCGCAAACAATGCGGGCCGACATGAAACCGAGCACGCCGAATACCGCTCCGCCGATGCTCCAGATGAAGGACAGTCGGAAAAGGACCGGTAGGATGATGGCCAGGATCGCGACGATCAGGAGTACCCCAAAGACGAGTTGGGGCACTCCTGCGACCGTGGCCGGACGGGTCATACCGCCGAACACGTGATCGGTCATATCAGCTCATCACTTCGATGGCGATACCAGCAATGGCGCCAACCAGGATGGCGGCGATGATCCACTTGACCATGGACTTCCACTCGACAAGATCCAGGGCCCACATGACGACCGAGCCGACCGCGCCGAGCGCGATGATGCCGCCGGCGATCGGGATGGCGTAGCTGGAGCGCGCAGAATCCAGCTTGCCGCGAACGGCCGAGCCGCCGTCAGCGAACGCCACATCCGGGAAAACGAAAAACAGCACCGCTAGGGTGCTGACAACTGCGTACATCAGAATCGTTTTGGTGGTCGAGCTCATTTGATCCCCTATTAGATCGGCGGTCCAGTACGGACCAGCATTTTTGGGAGTGGTCCAAAGTTGGTTACGGAACGGATGAAGGTGTCGAGCGACTTGTAGTAGCGCACCTGCGACCGTTTAACTGCGTGCAGTACGAGAAATCCTTTTTCTTCAGTCGGCTTTATCCTCACTACTTTTTGTTTTTCACGGGTCAGGAACTTCGCGCGGGCGCTTGGAAGAACAGCGATCCAGTAGCCCGCAGGTGTAACAGTTACGGTGATCTGCTCAATTGCCTTGCGGCCGACAAGCTCGGCCAATTCCGCCTCATAGATCACTCCTCGCGGCCTATGCCGAGAACCAAACAGGAAAATCTCGTCGCTCTTGATTGCCTCGATGGCCATTTGCTGGGTCTCCGTAGCTGGGGGCGCAGCTAGGATACCGGCAAGCCCTGTCGTGGAAGGCTTCATCCTGGTCATTGAGCGGGTAGGTCTCGGCGGCCTCGGGCGTAGGTAAGCCCTTGATTGGCAAAGGCTCGGAAGCGTTATCGGCTTCGCCAGCCTGACCTTGAGCCGGCGCCTGGCTTCCATATGCAGCCCGCCGCTGGCGGGCGTACACGTCCCAGCTTGGCGCGGGTACCTCTGTGGGCTTCGTTTGAGCCTGGTCAACCTGCAGTCCGGAGCGGCGCATTTCGCCGGCCAACCACGTCTCCACTTCAATACGCGTGGCACCGGCGGCTGTCTTCCGATTTGCCTCCTTAAGTATTTCCTCAAGCGGCCGATACCGAACCTGCTCGGTGGCTGGGGTTGCCGGTACCGGGGCAGGCGCGGCCTGCAGGCCCAGGGCCACGCAGTGAAGCGCGGTCATCGCGAGAAGCTTGATGTAGCAGGCTCTTGGCGACATGACGAAAAGACGAAATGGGCGAATTGGCGCGCACTGTCGCACAATTGCGACACGAAGGCAAATCGCGTACGCTGGCGCCCCCAAGCCCAAATTCCTTTCCGCGCATGCGTTATTTCGGTGGCATCGCGTCGGCTTCTGCCGCGCTCATGCTTGCAGCTGCCCCTGGGGCACATGCAGGCCCTGCTGTGGTTATCAGCCGTGACATGCTCGCCCTGGTCACGGAGCAGACGAACTCGTGTCCACCGGACCGGGTGATTTTTGTGACCCGTGACAGCCGGGTGGTAGCCACATGTGATGGCCCACCGGAGCCAGAGCCGCGCATCCTTGCCGAGGTACTGGACGTGACCGGCGATGCGCCGTCAGTTCTGCCTTCGCCACAACAAGCAGGCGCGCCGGATCAAACGCCGGTGTTCGTTGCGGCGCCGATGCCCAAGTGGTCCGTGGAGCAGGGCGAAAGCATTCGAGACGCCATCGCCGCATGGCTTCCTTCAGATTGGACGCTGGCTTGGGACACGGATTCCACGCCCTTAGCGAATGCCCGCTTTGAATACCAAGGCGATTCCATGGCGGCTATTGCGGATCTATTCGACCGTCGCTCACTGTGGCCAGAAATGCCGCTGACCGCATGTTCGTTCCCGAAGGAACGGATATTGCAGGTTCGCGCAGGTGGGGAGTGCGGCGCCCCATGAGCATGCCCCCTTATGTGCATCATCCATTCTTCCTCGCCGGCGGTAATGGCGCCTTGTCGCAAGTGCAGCTGGACGATCTGGCCCGGGCCCTGGCCTTGTCAGAGGAAGTATCGCCGTGCCCGGCGGCAGCGCACACCGCGTTGCTGATCCTTCGCAGCACGCTCGCAAAGGCACTGGACCTCTCCGTCACCGATCTTTTTACCGCCACCGGCACGCACCGGGCGGATCTGTCTGTTCTACCGGAAATGACCCTACCCACCCAAGAAAAATCCGAGGCCACCGCGTGATGAGCACCCGAACCACCAAACGCGCGGTTGTCGCCGCGCTAGCTGTTTCATTCCTACAGGCAGCCGGGGCAAGTGCCGCCGATGCGCCCGTGGTCGCCAAGTCGAAGGGCTTCACAGTGGTAGAGAACGCCTCGTACACGCGCCCTGCGCCACCGCCCCCGCCGCGCCCGGCCGAACGCCGTTACGACGTTCCGGCGGAGACCCCTCTGCGCCAGGTGTTGCAGGGCTGGGCCGCCGCCGAGGGCTGGGCCGTCTACTGGCCGACCGCAGCTGATGGCAGTGAGTGGGTCACGGAGATTGCGGTCAGCTACACCGCAACCGACTTCCAGCAGGCTGTAACCAAGCTGATGGGTGCGCTGCCCGGCAAGGTCGGCCTTGCCGCAACTTTCAATCGCGCGAACTCACCCATGCTGGTGCATGTCAGCGAATCGTCCAGCATGCAGGAGATTCCGTAATGCGTGTCATCAACCATGTTGCACTTGCCGTGGCGGTTTCCTTTGCTCTGAGTGGCTGCTTCTCGCGTGAAGTGCGCCGATCCATCGATGATCGACGGGAGGAGGCGAAGACTGCCTTTGAACGCCCGACCATCACCAACGATCGCAACACGATTCAAGCCTCAGAGCGCCTCTATATCCCGCTACGCAAGGTGACGCTGGCCCAGGGGCGCAGCGCATGGCTGACCAGCCGCAGGGTCACTCTTTCACTGGACGCCCCGGTCCCCTTGCCGACTGTGCTCCGTTCGATCACCGAGCAGGGTGTAAACGTGGTCTCGGGCCTGCCGCTGGATGGCTATTCCTGGTCGGGCCAAGTCACCGCCGCAGACGCGGAAACTGCTTTGCGGGTTGTGCTGGGTGGCGTTGGCCTCGACTACGACGTTGACGACGCTCGCCGTCTCGTCACCATTCGTCCGGTTCAGTCCAGGACGTGGACATTGAATCTCGGCAACCGCTCTACGAAGTTCTCCAGCGGTGGTCAGAACTCTGTCGGATTGAACGACAACGATACCAGCGTCACCAATGCCGGCAGTGGGGCCGCCACGGGCAGCAACTTCAATAACCTTGGGCGATCCGGATCTTCTACCGAGGAAGGGGCGAAGATCACCAGCGAAGACAACTTCTGGAAGTCGCTCGAAAAGGAGCTCGAATCTCGTTTGCAGGTGCGCTTGCCGGGTGCGGCCGGTGGCGCGCCGGTCGGCGTGGCGACCGCACCCGCAGCCGGCGCGGCCGTTGCCGACGACGGCCTGAAGAAGGTGGGCAGCTACGCGCTGAATCCCGAGACAGGCGCTGTGACTGTTTCCGCGCCGAGCTGGTTGCTGCAGGACTTGGACGGCTACATGTCCCGCGTCCAGGCGATGTATAACGCCGAAATCACCTTCACCGGCGAACTGCTGATGGTGTCGCGTACACGGTCAGACAGCGAGGGCCTTGACGTTTCAGCGTTCGCTAGCTTCGCGAAGGGGCGATACGGCGCTGTCGTGCGTAACAACGCGCTCGGCGGGGTGACGCTTTCCTTCCCCGAGGGAGCCAACAATCTCGCGAATGTTGTAGCCGAGGGACAGACGGTACCGGGTGCCCTGATCGGTATCGCATCGAAGGCAGATTCGCTGCAGATTTTCAACGCTTGGCTGTCGGCAGTCGGTCGGGTAAGCGTGGTGCAACGCCCCATCATCACCACTACCTCCGGTGTGCCGGCGGAATTCAGCAAGCAATTCCCATCCTACTTCAACTTGGTATCGCAGGACGTGGCTGCCGGTGGAATCAGTGGCGCCGTTAGCGCTACGCGGAATACGTTGCAATCCAAGACGTTCGGCACTCAGCTGACGATCAACCCGCGTTATGACTACGGCACCGGGCTGATCCGCGCTCACATCAAGCTCAACCATGTCCTGCCGAATGGGCAGCAGTCGGTCAGCCAGACCATCAGTGTTGGCGATTCCTTCAAGACGATCACCACCACGATTCCCCTTGATACGAAGCATGCGTACAGCGGCGAAGCGCTGTTGCGTGACGGTGATCTTGTCGTCATCGGTGGCCAGAAGGAAGAGACACAATCCCTGGATGAGAATGGCTTGCCGGCGAAGCAGGGCACTATCAGTGGCATTGCAGGTAAGAAGTCGGTGCGCCGCGACGAGGCAACGTACTACTTTGCCTTGCGCGTGTCGGTAAAGGCCCGCTGAAATGAAGGGCCAGCGCGGCTTTACCCTCATCGAGATGATGATCGCTGTGGCCATCATGGCTCTGTCGCTCATCATCCTGGCACCGATATTCGGCAAGTTCCTTTCCGCCATGTCGCGAAACCATGCAGAACAGGCGAAGCTGGACAACATGCGCATCGCCGACGCGATGCTTGCTGTCTCGCAGAATGAGGGTCTCGGTGTCCTGCCAGCACCCTATACCGGAGGAGGCCTCAACTCGGCCATCGTCAACACGGCGGACAACTCTGCAGTGGGCATCGCTTTCCGGCAATCGCTCGCTGAATCTGGCATCACACCAACGGCTATCAACGACGACGGTACCGACGCCAGGAATGCTCGCGTTTACCAGCGCCTCAGTGGCCTTCAGCTTTCCACGCCCCTTTACTTTCGTTCCGGGCCGTTGGTGACGCTGACCTACGACTACGGCGTCGTGTACCTGACCCGATGCCCCGCAGCTGATTCGTCATGCAAGGCGTCGGGCAGGCCGGGCGCATCGCAGACGATGACAGCGGCAAATCGACAGACTTGGGAGGTGGCGGGTACTGACCTGGCGCCAGTGTTCGTGTCGAGTTTGCCGGTGCAGAAGTCTATGCTCGCGGCCACCACCCGTCGGGTGGACCGCGTGCGTGATGCGCTTCTGTCCTATTACCGCGGTAAGCAGCTCACGGCAAACGCAACGGATACCACCAATTGGTATCCAGGTACCGGCCTCGGCGGAGCGGCGCCGGCATCCAACCAGGGCTGCCGAGATGGCTGGTATCCCTTGGACAGTTCAGACGTCCTCCCCCTGGCCGGTCTCTCCCAAGGGGAGTTCGGTCGAACCAGCTGGGGGGGGCGTATCGAATACTGCCGCGACTTTGATCCTGCGGCGTCAAAGAGTGCAAATGCTCCGCCTCACGCGGCGGCCATCCGCTTCCGGAGCGACATTTCACAGGGCGCGGCGCCCGACGCCGCAGTTCTTGGAAACAACGTAATCCTCACTCTCTAAAGGAGCTGTACCGTGAATCTCAGCAAGAAGAACAAAAAGGTCCGTGGCTTCACCCTGGTCGAAATCCTCGTGGTGGTCGCGCTGATTGGCATTGTCGCCATGATCCTGCTGCCGAAGCTGATGGGCAACACCAACCCGGCCAAGGCGACGCTGCTCGGCCGCACGGCAACCTCGATGGTTCAAGCCATCAACCTGATAGCGATGGAATGCGGTGTCTCCACCACCGTCAACGGCAGCGTAATTCCCGCTGGTGGCAAGAACCTGGCAGATGTGCTCTTCGAGGGCGAATCGGCCGTTGCCCCGGCCAAGCAGGCCTGCTACCGCAAGGCCGGTGTACTCCCCATGCGAGATTCCGTGGCCCGTGCTGGCACCGGCTGGGAGGTAGGTGGGTTCCCGGTGACGGTAACGGGTGGCGGTAATAGCAAGATCAACATCTCCTTTGCCAACGTGCCCAATGAGGTAGTGCTGCCAGCAGCGCAGCCGTATACGGCGAACATGGTCCAGCTCACTGCCAGTGATACCACGAGCGATGTGGTCAATTACAGCGTGGAGAGCGGCGGCAACCGCACGCTGACCTACAAGCTGAACTGACCTATGTACGCTACGTTCATCGCTGCGGTCCTCTTTCTGCTGGCCACGGTGACTACGAGCGTGGCGGTCAGGTATGAGGCGCGCACTGAGGCCATGAAGGAAAGCCGCGCCCGGGTTGAGCAGAGCCGGATCGCGGAGGGTTTGTACGCCTATCGGGAGCAGTTCGGGCGTTTGCCCGACTCTCTCGATCAGTTGGCGTCCTCCCCTGGGTTTGAGCAGCTGCGCTCCTATCGCAACGAGTGGCAGCGCTATATGCACGCTTCGGATCTCAGCGACGGCACGTGGCGCTTCGAGCGAGCGGCAAGCTGGACCGTCGCGCGGCGGGATGGGGCGAATTCTGTCAGTTCCGAGAACAGCTGCGGGGCAGGGGATTTCACTACGGCGGCCAGCTGGTGTGGTCCCAGGGACGGTGTGTGGCACCGCCTTGAGACCCGGGAGCTGTTCTCGGAGGAAATCGCGCAGGAGAAGCTTCGCCAGCGCCGTACTCTGCAGCTGTTCTCTGACTACTGGACCACGCGCCAGGCGTTCCCTCGCGTGGCGGCCAGTGGGCAGCAGCTCGGCACCGGGCAGATGCTGCCGCTGCCGGTGATGGCCGGTTATGCCGGCACAGCCGACAGCTGCAGCGGCGTGCACGTCTGGATGGGAATCCCCCTCGACTGCGCCGCGCTGTTTGACGTTTGGGGTAGCCCGGTCGGCTACCAGTATCAAAGCGACACCTACGTGATTCTTGCCAGCGAAGCTCCATTCTCCGCAGCAGACGGCCGGCGCGTAATCGTCGCCAGCCCGCTCAACATCCAAGGCTGAACATGAAAGACATTGACCTGATCGCCAGTTGGGGCTGGCAAAACCCACCTTCAGACATTGCCGTACAGGCGACCTTGGCGGCAAACGTGGGCGGTGACCCGTTCTCGGCCTATGCCGCACTGGAGCTCATGGATTCCGCAACGCTCATGCACTTGCGGGAACGTTGCCCGGCCGACGCAGACGCGGTCGATTTCGCCAGCCAGGCGCTTCCGAAGCTCCGGGCCTACGAAGACCAGGTTCGCTCGCTGACTGTCGGTACGCCGTACTACGAGCGCCTCGCGCCGATGACCCGGCATCCGTGCATGGACAAGGCAGAGGTGGTGCGCGAATGCAAAGCCAAAGACTGCGCGGTGATGCAAATTGAGGGTAAGCGCGCTGTCGTTGTCTTCTCGTCCTACCAATCGATGATGCGATTCAAGTTGGCCGGCCGCACGGCTAAGTTGACTGACCCAATCGAAGTGGCGCTTGGCGATGAGAGTCGCCTCGTAGCGACCGGCGACCGAGATGATATCTCCGCTGTCTTGGGTGACGGTGTGCCTGCCAGCGCGGTAGGAGAAGAGCAGGTCGACCGGGTTTGGGACTCTCGTTCCAACGAAACCCGCGAGGACGAGGAGCAGCTGGAGCTTGCCCGCCTTCTGGACCACGCCATCACTGCCCAGGCGACCGATATATCCATCGCACCATGGCAGCAGGGGTACCGCATCCTCATTCGTCGCCTCGGACGGCTCGTCAAGCCGCGTACGGCGGCCGCTTGGGACAGTCCAGTAGCCCAGCAGATCATCCGCACGTTGGAGGCGAAGTCGGGCGCAAACCCCGGTGTCTCGGCATACCGTGAACCACGGGATGGCGCCTTCACATACCGCTCCGCCGCCGGCGAAGTGTTCCTGCGCCTGAGCTTTATGCCGCTCAACCATCGGCGGGACACGTCCAACAAGAAGAGCGTCAGTATCCGACTTCTGCCCACCGCAGAGGACGCTATTGACCTCGCCGAGTTGCGCCTGCCACAGGAGGTATCGTCTGCCGTGGAGGACGCCGTCCGCATGCCAAGCGGGCTCATGCTTGTGGTGGGGCCGATGAACTCCGGCAAGTCCACGACCCTGGCAGCTGCCCTTGGAAGGCACGCCCAGCTGTACGGCAGCACCAAGAAACGGGTGAGCGTGGAAGATCCCATTGAGCGCCTTATCCCCGACGTCGTGCAGGTAGAAGTGCCCCACGTGATGAGTAGCGAAATCGATGAAAACAAGCGATTCAATCGCATCCTCTCCGGCAGCAAGCGACACGATATCAATGTCTACTGCGTGGGCGAGGTTCGTGATGCGCAGACGGCATCGTTCTGCGTCAGCGTCGCGAGCTCAGGGCACCTTGCAATGTCGAGCCTGCACGCGAAGAACACAATCCTCGCCTTTGACATTCTTGCCAAACTCGTACCCGAGGACATGCGGTTCCAGCTGGCTGAATCATTGACTCTAATTGTCAGTCAGCGGCTTGTCCCAGCGCTCTGTCCGCACTGCAAGAAGAAGGCCAAGCCGACCGCCGCTGAGAAAAAGCACTGGGCGCACTACCAGGAAATGGAAGGTGAAAATACTTCACTTCCGGCGACGATCTATCGCGCAGGGGACGGGTGCGATCATTGCGAGAGCGGGTATCTCGGCTATCGATCCGTATGTGAGGTTCTGCCTTTCACCCGTGCTGTCCGCGACGCTGCATCCGGGATTCTCGACGGCGGCGCCGTGGCGAAGGCATCCCGCGACGCGATGGCCGAGAAGCGCACTCTCACACTCGCAAAGTCCGCCGCCTTCTACTTGAAGGCTGGCGATATTGATTTCGGCTCGGCTGTGTATCTCTGAGGATTACAATGCAACAGACAATGCCTTTGCTTGAACAGCAGGCATCGGTGGCCGCTCTACGGTCCTGCTTGGCGACGGGCATGCCTGCCGCCGAAGCCGTAGAGAAGCTCGCCGAGTTCCAACCAGCCTACGCCGATCAATGGCTCGAAATTGCCAAGGATGTGAGCAACGGTAGGCAGCTGTCAGCCGTGCTGCAGAGCGTATGGCCCGACGCCGCGGTCAGTGCCATCCGTGCTGGCGAGGAGAGCGGCAAGATCGTTCCTGTGTTAGAGAATCTTGCAAAGACGATCCAGATCCAGCGCGAGGTTAGGGCGGAACTGAGCAAGCTGCTCTACCCGGTTGCAGTTTTGCTGGGTGCGTTCTTTGTTTTCGCCACAATGCTCATTACCTTCGTGCCGAATATCACCCTGCAGCTGCAGCGGGCAGTCGGCAACTATGGTGAGCTCAAAGGCGTGGCCGGATTCGGTTTGGCCACCAGGCACTTCCTTGTTGAGCATTGGATCATCTCCGTAGTCGTACTGGTGGCTGGCATCTCTGCCCTGGTGCATTGGCTCAGGCAGCCAGCCACCATCCGTGAGATGACCAGGGTTCTGTCGGATCTTCCCCTGATTGGCCCCGGTATGTATCAGCTTTGGTTTGGGCTGTGGGCCAGCTATGTCGCTATGGCATTTGCCGCCGGCCTTCCGACAATCGACGCACTTAAGGCCACTATCAACGTGTTGCCGGAAGCCATGAGGGCCGGTGTCCGAAGTCTCATCACGGATCTGTCCGTTCGGCACATGCCAATGGATCGGGCTACCAATGTAAAAGAGATGCAAGAGGCTGATCCCCGCCGGAAATGGCCGTTCTTTCTCCGCCGTGCATTTGCGGTGGCCGCACACAACGGCGAGCTGGATCTAGAGCTCTATCGTGTCGCTCCGGAAATGATCTTCTTCGGTAAGGAAGAAGTAAAAAAGACCGTCAAGTACGGCTATGTGGTGGCCATGGCAGGGGCGGCGGCAATGATCGCCAGCGCGATGATCCTCTTCTACGTCCCGATGATGGACGTTTTCAGCCGAGTTATGTGAGGTATCACCATGAAGAATAAGCTCACAGGATTTATCGGCCGGTTGCGGCGTCCCAAGTCCAGAGGTTGGCTGGACGACGATCTGCCTGAGCTGACCGCAGGCCGCGCAGCGCCCGAACAGGTGGACGTAGCTGCAGCGCCTGCAGGACGCGAAGAGGGTGCCGCGCAGCCCGGTATCGACGCGTTGGTACCGCGCCGCCAGTCACGCTTGGCAGGCAAGTTCGCCGCCCGGCGTGAGGCACGCCAAGAGCGTAAGGGCGGGCCAGGGCCTGAGTATTTGACCATTGTGGCCCCGGAGGATCTCGGTGCTGTGACCGGGCGTAGGCTGCTGGTCTGCGGCCATGGGCTTTTTGCCTCCATGCACCCCAATGCGGCTCGGCCAAGCGATGGCTTTGTGGATCAGCCTCCTCGGCGTGCGTCCACCCAGCTGCATGCTTTGAAGTCCAAGGGCCGCGGTCCGCGTCTCTACATTGCTGTGGACGAGCGCCTTCTGCATCAGCCCAAGGCACGCTACGCCCTGGCACTCGATTACTACCTTCGCTGGGGTTTGGCCCACGCCAAGGGAGACGTGGTTCTGCTGGGTGGGGCAGAAGCTGGTGGAACTAGCTACATCGATGCGCTGGTGTTCTCGGGCGGACAGCTGACGGACCTGTTTGAGCACGAGCTGCCCGCCTCGGACGATCGTGAGTTCATTCCGTCTCTGAAGGTGCTGCTGAAGAAGCTCCACGACGCGTACCCAACAGCGAAGATCCTCGCGTCCGCCCCACTGCCGGACTGGAAACAGGACGGCATCGAGTACCTCGGACAGAAGCCGCTGAAGGGGCTGACCTTCAAGCCTCTCGGCTCGCGCGGCGAAGCTGCCACGGGCGTGCGAGCCGCGGTTGTCATAGGCGTTCTTGGACTATGTGCGTACGGCGCGCAGCTTGCGCTTGGATGGCGGGCATACACCGAGGCAGGCTTGGCCTATGAAAAGGCTGTGACCGACCCGGTTCTGGCAAAGGCTGGCGGCATCAGCAATGCCCGGTTGGAGCTGCTGCAGCAGCGCGAATTCTACATGCAGGAGCAGCGTCCGCAGGAGGCCCTCGCTAAGCGGTCGAGCCAGATTGTGGCCGGTATCGCCGGGCTGCCAGGCGTCCGTATTGCATCGATCACATTTGCCACGCGGAAGACCGCCCAAGCGGCCATGCCCGGTGAGGTATCTGCTCCAGGTGATCCATCAGCCGCTTTGGAACCAGACGTGGCCATGGAGCTTCTTGTCCAGCAATCGGCCGATTCGGCGCTGAGGGATGCCGAAGCACTTATGACCGCGATCAGTGCGAGGACTGGCATGAGGCTTCGACTGAAGAAGGCGCAAGGCTGGTCGACCGAGGAAAGCACGGGTGTGCGCAAACTGGCCATCGAGGGGTTTACCGAATGAACAAGGCGATCCTGATTGCACTGGTTGGCGCAGGCCTGCTCGGCTACGCCGGCAGCCTGGGCATGCAGGCCTTCAACGAGAAGGCCAGTCAGCAGCAAACCGAGACGGACGTGGTTCAACGTTGGAAGAACAGCTACCAGGCTCTGGCAAAGAGCCGCGCGATGTGGGATCGGCGGTATCCGGAGCTGGCCAAGTACAACGATCTGCTTGGCCTGTTCAGGGGTTTGCGCCTTGAGCGATACGGCCTGTCTGCGGACCCCGATCAACTCTCCACCTCCAAGATCGAGAGCGTTCGCCACAACGACATGCCCGTCGGGCTAGTTCGGGTCTGCATCGCATCGAGCGCGGCAGCGACGAGCTCCGGATTGCAGGTGCGCGCACCCACATACTCGGCGCTGCTGGCCGGCGTCGGTTCACTCGCGACGCGAAAGGACGTTGAGATGAGCGCGATCACTGTGTCCACCACTGCGGCTGGTGAGCCCGAGGCCAATCTTGCCGACTTCTGCATGCTCCTGCGCAACGAGGTGAAAGCATGAAGATCCTCCAGTCGTCCATTGTGCAAATGGCAATCGCCGGTGCGGGTCTGACACTGATTTGGTCAGGACTGGATGCGCTGAACGGGAACATCCGGTCGCTGCCGATTAAGCAGGTTCAGCGGTCCGATGACCAGGTGGTAGCGGAGGCTGTGCCGGATATCTTCCCGGTGTGGGTGACACCGCGCCGTGCGGCGCCTGTCGCGCAGGGGGAGGAGCTCCTGGACGCGGCCTTTGGTCCGCAGGCCAGCCCGAAGGAGGAAGACGTTCCCGAGGTGCCGGCGTATACGGAGGCCCTGTCATCCACGGTCCGTGTGCAGGGCACGTCCGGCAATGGCGCTTTTCTCAACGGCCGCTTCTATCGCACCGGAGCGGAAGTCGCGGCTCTCGCCGTTCTCAGCCCGGACGGCATACCGGTCGTGCCCCTGCTGACTTCGGTGGGTGACGACACAGTGGTGCTGTCGATCCAGGGACAGATGGTGACCGTGAAGAAGGGGGACGCCGGATGGCAGTGAGCCTGTCCGATCTGCGCTTTGACCACCCACGCGCTTTCTGGACGGGCTCGCTATTGCTCGCGGGAGGGCTCCTTGCCGGGGGCTTTCTTGCGTTACCTCAAAATCCCTTCTTTGAGGCCATCGGTATCTCCGGCGCGCAGCGGCAGGTTTCTGCAGTCAGAAACGCTGCCTACTGGTACGGCCGAGCCATGATTCACGCCTCTGCGGAGGATCTGCACTTCGAGACACGCTTTGGCAACGTGGTCCGTTACGACGGTGCTCTAGTTGCGCGTTTGCCTGATGGCGACTCGTTCAGAGAACGCCGCCTGCTCTTTGCTGACGTGGTTGTTGTCTCAGCTACGGAGGCCGATCGCGTGGTCCACGCAATGCGCTATCGCAATGCGAAGTTTGAAATCTACGGTGACGCCAAGTCAGTCGTGTGGATTGATGGCAAGCCGCTGAACATCACGCTGATCGAGTCCGGTGCAGCCAAGCCAGACCCTGATCCGCCCACCAACATTGTCGACCTGGCATTCGCTTCCTACTACTGGAATCAGGTCCGTGGAGAGTCCGATGAATAAGCTAGTTCCAACAACGCTGCTGCTGGCCATGGCCGCGGTGGCAGGTGCCCAGCAACGTCCTGCCAAGACGTTTGACGGGGCTGTAGTTGTCGATGGGCGGCCCCAGCAGCAAGGCAGCGAAAGAGCGGGCTCCGCGCCACCACTTGTTGTCGTAAGCGGATCGCGAGTCGACCCCACAACCTGGAATCCTGCTGATACCGGCCAGGTAGTCATCAAGGGCGTCAACAGCGGGGTGTCGCAGTCGGTGCTGGTAAACCCTGGTGCTGCGGCAAAGCTCTCCGGTTCCGGTGCTGGCCAGCCGGCAACGATCGTTCGGACTGGCGCCAACAAGCGCGTGGTTAAGTACACCAGCGCGTGCCCGGCCTTCCATTCGGGAACCATCACGTGGGATCAGGAGGAGATTCGGACGGTCAATGATCCGAACTGGAAGCCGATCGGGCCCAAGATGAACCTGGTGGACACCTGCACGCCGATCGAGGAATTCCGCTGGGTTGCTGAAGCCCAGGCTTGCCCGGCGTACTACAACGGCTCGATCACCTGGCAGGCAGAAGAGCGTCGCATCGGCGGCGGGCCTTGGGCCAGGACCGGCCGCACGCAGAATCGCGTGGAGAGCTGCACGCCAGTTGTGGAGACTCGATGGGTGCCGGCGTCCCAGGGCTGTCCGGCCTATTACACCGGCAGCATCACGTGGCAGGCAGAGGAGCAACGGGTTGGCGGAGGCGCGTGGACGCCCACCGGGCGCACACAGAACCGGGTCGATTCATGCACGGGTATTGTTGAAACCCGCTGGGTGGGAGCCTCTGCAGGCTGCCCTGCAGGCTACGCCGGCTCCAACACCTGGGAAGCTGAAGAGCGTAGGACTGCAGGCGGGCCGTGGTACGCGACGGGCGCTACCCGCAATGCTTCCAATACCTGCGCTCCGGTAGCGAAGCCCTGCAATGCAAGCACCCGGACGGACTTGCGCTCATTCCAGAGCTTGAACCCGTACCCGTGGACCGATCTACGTGTCTGTGATGCCAGCAACCAAGGGCAGAAAGCGGTTTCCTTCATCGTGTCCTGTGGTGGTGCCGGCTGCGGCGGCGGTCTGTTCAGGGCGATGGTTTGCCAAGGAGGTGGCTGGGCCGTAGTGGCTGGAGTTGGATCGACGCCCTACAACGGCGCACTACCAGGGGACTACGCGCCGGTTCAGACGCAGGGCTACAACGATTACAACGAAATTGGCTGGGGCGGGTACGTGAGTCGTTCCGTCACCAGCTACCAGTGTAACTAGCGGACTTCGCGCACCGCGTTCTGCCCGGCCTGATGCAGAACGCGGTCGCGCTCCACGACATAGCCATGCCCGCTGGCAATATCCTCCGCACTGAACCCGGCCGGCCCGCGCTTCTGGCGGCTGTTGAGCGGAGTGAGAGCGCCGAGGACCAGCCTGTCCTGGGCATTGACACGATACTCGCCGACAGGATGGGAATGGAGGGTATGGCCAGAATGCGTCAGCCCTGCAGGAACCTTGGTTGCATCATTCACACACAGGGTATGGGCCTGATTGGTGCCTACGATCACCGCGAAGCGGGCACCATCGCTGGCCAGCACACCACAAGCTTCAAAGCCAGTCTCGCGGCTGTATTCGCGCAACCGGGGTGCTACCCGGACCACGAACGCATCCAGATCCTCGCCGGGCGCGCTGTGCTCCTCGAACAGCTGCAGGTAGGGCAACCGACCCACCCCGGGCACGGTCATGAAAGTCTTCTCCGGCGCTGCAGATCCGCTGCTGGGCTTCGTCTCGATCACAGTGCCGGCAAAAACGGAGCAGGGCAGGGTGCTCAGTACCAGCAATGCCATGGCCAACATCTTGAAGGTGCTCATCGGTAACTTCTTTCTCTTGTCAGGTAGGAGTGGAATAACTGTAGCAACCGTACTGGTCAAAAACTTTGATGTATATCGCACTATACACAATAAAAGAATGATGGTAGGATTTTTTCAAGCAGATCAGGTGGCAGACTGCGGTTGGCTCTGGACATGCCTAATTCTTCAGAATTGGCGTTGCCTGCCGATAAGACTTCGGTCCTAGGCCGGTCTGCATCCTCCGGCTAAGGCAAATGCGGGTTCATAGGAGTTTCGTCAATGAGTAGTTTCGACAACCTACGCGGACCGCAGGCATCCGAGCGTCCCCCGGAGATAGTTCCTTACGTGCTCGCCATCGGCATTCTATTCCTGGCAGTCGCGGTGGGTCTTCATGCTTGTGATGCCGGCCGGTCACTCAACGATAAGGTTGCCGAACAGGTTGTTGTGGCGAAATCGTATGACAATTCCAACATCAGGGCGGTGGCTGAAGCCCAAACTGAGGCTCAACGAGTGGCTGGTCGTGCTTGGCTGGCCTGCTCGCACAGTATTCCAGCCGGCCCGCGTGGCGGCCCGACTGCACGCCTTCCGACAGCTACTGACCTCGACAGGTGCGAGATTATTTCAGTTGATTTGGCCGTATCTCGTGGGTACTCCCGCGCAGACGCAAGTAGTTTCTTGCAGAGAGTGCGTGCTGCTATCGACCGAGGTCGACTTCATGGACCATGAGTAGTATAAGTGATTGAAAATACTACTGTTTTTCGCATAACGTATCTTATGTTTCACAAAGCTGAATTGGGTGTCTAGGAAATTTTGTTGATTTTAACGTTTGATCCGAACCGCTATTCCACGGCTCTAGATCGGAGAATTCTGCATGTTTGATTCTTACCTTCCTGCCATTGTCACCACCATTGCTGCTCTTGTCGTGTGGAGCGCAACTAACTACCTCGTCTTTGACAGGCCGAAAGCAGAACGCACAGTGGCAGCGCTCAAAAGGCGACTGTCCGAACGACTTGAGCAAGCCCTGGATGACGTCAGACGGTACGAATCAAAGGCCGCTCAAGGAGTGGCCGGCTACACGCCGGGTGGCAACGTAGCGATAGTCAAAATCGAGTTTCACGATTGGTTCGAAGGGTTCACTACCGGCTTGCATGATTCTGTTCCATACGCGATCCGTGAGAAATTGAACCTGCATACGTATGACGACATGCTTCGCAAGATTGATCCGAACCACAACCAGGCTCTCTGGGATCAGGATCTGAAGGTTCGAGCCAACCGCTGGTGACTGTCGCAGCACATGAGCCTTCGCATCTGATGGAGTGAACATTGTCGAAGACCGCTGAAGATGATCCGATGCTCGATATTGGGCCGGAGGATATTTATCCAGGGCTTGATGACGGGTGGCCAGGTGACCATTGCGGCGCATGTGGCCGCAATGAGGCCCGCTGTAACTGTTACGGCCCGGAATGCTGCTGCTGGTGCGGACAGATGTTTGACGGGAATGTGCAAGCTGCCGTCGCCTCCGGATGGCGTGACTTGCCAATGGGCTTGATGTGTCTGGATCACGATCACGATGGTGATCTGCCACCGTCGTGGATGGAAATCGCGAGTGAAGGGCGAGGCGTCGATCCCGGCGCAGCGGTACCATCAAGCGCCAGCTATGCCGGCCCTCCAGGCACCACCTTCACCCCACCAACGTCAGCCGGGCATGCCGGTGTCGTGGAATCTGAGACGATGAAAGTACCGCATAGCTACACTAATTCTCGCACCCGGCTTGCACGTGTTGTCGGTGTCGTGAGCAGCGCTGCCGGCGTTCTATGGTGGTGTGCATGTGCTGCTGAGGTTGTAAGCAACAACCTCTGGCAACACGGATCTGTTACTGCGGTCGTCGTGGCGCTCTTGGACACTCCGGCCACATGGCTGTCGCTAGCCGGGCTGGTCGTTCTAGCGCTAGCTGACCGAGCGGAACTTAGGCCTGACAGTCCAGGATACCGGTATCGAAGAACAGTCCGGACCGTGCTCCGATCGCTCGCGAGGGCGGAGTTCCGCCAACGGCGCAGGGGACTTGATGGTCCCATTGAAGCGGAGGAGCTGAGGAGTCGGATGGACAAGATACTCGTGCGTTATTACACCAGGGCCTGAGCTGGCATGGCTAACTTGACACAAGGCAACATCGATACCTTGGCTCCGCCGGCCCGGAATTGCCGTGGCACCCTCTACAGGCGTTATTGGACGGCCTTGAGCTGTATGTACCGTATTCTTTGGATGGTGGCTGGCGTGATATTTATCTCTTACGAGCTCAAGGCGATCGGGCTGGCACTGGCCTGGATTGTGAGTTTCTGGATTGAACAAATATCAAGTGCTTTCCCATCGCTACTGACCGATTTCGCGGACGCTGCACTTATGGTGCTTATTGGGGCGTGGTTTAAACGGCAGTTTGAGGCTTCTGCAGACCGCTGCGAGGCTGTTGCTGAGGCGGGCTCAGTTTCGGATCTGTCGCCGAACTCGCTATTTCCATGCAACGCCGGCGCCTCCCAGGCAGGCGTCGCAGTCCGCTAGACCCGACGCGCGGCGTGCCAGCTTGCGCGATCACACAATCGACCACACGCCGAGGAGGCGACTGCAATGACGACCAGCACCACCGTTCCGTTTCACCTGACGACCGCCGGCCAGTTCATCCGGATGCTGCTGCAACTGTTTCACGCAGCTTTTATCGCTGCACTATGGGGTGCGGCGGCTGTTGGCGCCCTGGTGGGCTACATTCTGCTTGTTGCCCAGGAGCCCGTGTCTCTCCCTTTGATTCCGCTGGATAGCCCGTTCCAGCACTTCGCGGTCATCGTGTTCATTATCGGGGCGATTGTGGGGCTCATGGTCACCGCGTCGTTCGATGCCCTGTTCAGCAGGCGCGCTGTGGAAAGTGAGGGTGTTGCCCTCACCGTCCCACTTGCTCAGCGTCAGGACCGTAATTGAGCCGCGCTCCCGCCAGATCAGTTACCCAATAGTCGCGGCTGGCAAGGAACTTTCATCCTGCCGGCCGCGTCACTACCGTGATTAATGACATGAACGATCAACTCAACGAGCAAGACGAGCTCAACATGGGCGCCTACTTTGGCTTCCTGCTCGACGCCTACAAGCTCGGCGCAGCATCGAAGGAACACTGCATCACCGTTCTGGCCAAGTTGGCGGCCCTGCTGGACGATGGGAATTACGACGAGTTTCGGCGTCTTTGCGCGGAGGGCCGAAAGCTTGGCCTTGACGAGGGCGTAATGCACTTCCACCAGCATTGGGGTGCGATGGGCCAGCGCGCTGTCAAGATTTCGGAGGCGTCCCCCATGGGTGAACATGCTGAGCGAGTCCGCTCCCGCATTGATAGAGACGTTCCCAACCTGACGACCCGCAGGTCGCCGCATTACATCGAGGACGTAGATGACTGGACGGCTCGGATGAGTGGCTATATCGCGGCGGCCGATGATTTCGGCCTACTTTCGAACGCCGAATCACAGGCGTTGCGAAATCACTTGAGGTGGGTCAATAGCACCGCCATGGAATGGCGGTTGACTCACTCTGCAGGGCAAGCACTTTGAAGATCCTCCTTACCCTGCCCTTGCTCGCTGTTGGTCTAGGTATCGCATCGAGGGCCGATGCCAACAATGTCTCCGTCTCTTCCACCGTCCGAGCTGGACGCGTGCTGCTGGTACTGCACAACAACCACCCCGAAACGCCTGTGGCCCTGGAACGTGTCGAGGTACCCACCGGCATGGTCAGGAAGCGCGGTGGGCTCGTCGCTCTCGACCACCGGGTTATTCAACAGGGCCTCGCTATTGGCGAGGCCAGTACCGTGGACCTTGGCAGCGTCGAGCAGGTGTTCGATGGCGGCGGCACCGCCGAGGAGTCCACCGCAGTCCTTCGCAGCATCACGACGGTAGGTGCCGATCGATGCCTCACCAGGCATACCCCCGTGACAGTGCACATGCGATTGGCAGGCGGCTCGATCCGGCTGCTTCATGGCGTACCGGTTAGCTACTGTTACCCGCGCGCCGACGCTTCCAGGTAATCGCTTCCCGATTCTGACCGGTAATTCCGGTGCTTGCCTGGCACGGGCATGACACGCATACTCGCGGTGTCGCAAAGATGCGACACGGATCGGCAATTGTGCAATTTCATCCAGTTATCGCGGTGCAGTCGAGGAGGTATGGGTATGGAGAGTTTTGCTGATCGTGCCCTGCACGTCGCCGGCTGGTGTTCCGCCACGCTCGGAGCTCTGCTTCGCGTGTTCGCCAAGGTCGGTGCGGTCTTGACCCTGGCGTGGTGGATCTATGAGCTGGCAGTAACCGGTGGATTGAGTTTTACCACGATCATTCCTGTAGCCCTGCTGATGGCCTGCGGTGTCTCGTTCCTGGTCGGCAGCGCCATCAAGAACGTGGGTGTCTCGCTCATGGGTGATTGCCGCCCCGACAGGGAACGGTCATGAGCAAGATGAAGATTACTGTCGAGCAGCTGCAGCAGTTGCTAGCTTGGGCCGGTGCCGAGCCTCACACCGAGCTCTCGATCGAGCGAATTGATGGTGATGAAGGACCGGGCCTGTACGCCTTCAACAGCGATCACCCCGAAGAAGGTGCTATTCGCCTCGACGACGGTGTGCACACGGCACCCGAAGGCAATTCCGTCACCCTGCCCTGGTCACCGCCGATGCTTGACGGCCCGAGGCCGCCCATCGCCGGAGCGTGCGTTGCCCCCGGGAGGCTGCGTGCGACGGTCAAGCATTCCTTTGAGTCTGCACATGATCCCGAGGACGCCGCGCTACGGATCTGCGTGGCGATTGACGCGGAGCTCGGCCTGTCGGGAAATGGATGGTTTGACGACGACCCGGCAGTGCTGGCGGCTGGCGGCACCCCCCTTCGGGCTACGGCGGGCGCTATCGATGCAGACGAGATTTCCCAGCACCTGCAGGTAAAGGACGAGCCGGACAGTCCTCCCGCGCCGCCTTTGAGGTCGCTGAGCATCGGTGGCGTATGTGTCCAATGCGTGGGTGCCGATGCAGAGCGGGCCGAACGAGAGGCGGCTGCACGACAGCTCATGGAGATGATGTTCCCGGACGACGAATCTGACGAGCTCGACAGTATTCCCACACCCGCGTCTGGAACGCTTCACTGATGGCCCGTCTTCGCGCTTTCGGCCGTCCACCTGGCTGTGTAGAGCTCGCCGCGCGGGCAATCGCCTCGCACCCCGTGACAATGATCTGCGGCGCAGTTTCGGTTGCTGCCCTTGCCCTTGTGCAGGGTCCTGCCGAAGCATCCGCCGGGCTTGCTGCCGCGGTTGGCATGACGTTCGGTATAGGCCTTGCAGATGCCCGCACTGATATGGCTGAGCTGGACCGGGACGGCGTTGCGGCCCTTGAACGGCTGGCTGCTGAAGATCCCGATATCTGGCTGTGGGTCGTGCAGGGCCGGGAGCGTCATGGCCGAGCCTTGCATTGCGATCTTGTTTCCGCGCAGCGCTACAGCGCTGCGAAACAACGGCGCGCCCGCACTGCGCGCATCAACACACTTTTTTGAACCACCCTGAACTACACGAGGAAAACATGAAGAACATCGACCTGTCGCGCCTGAGCTCCAGGGATCTTGGACAGCTGATCCGTGATGCCAAGCGCCAGCAGGCTGTCGTGGCAAAGCGCAAGCCCCTGGCCACCGTCCGCGCGAAGTTGACCAAGCTGGCCAAGGCCGAGGGCTACTCGATCCACGAGCTTTTCGGCGGCGCTACCGCCCCGGCCGCCAAGCGTCCCGCAGCGCGCAAGGGCAAGGCCGTCAAACGCGCCGGGGCCAAGATTCCGCCGAAGTACCGCAACCCCATGAACGCTCAGGAGACCTGGACCGGACGTGGACGGCAGCCGCGCTGGGTTGAGAACGCGCTGAACGTTGGCGCCACCCTGGAATCCCTGCTGATCCAGCAGGAAGAGGCCAGCGCTGACACCGCGCCCCGGGGCTGGGCCACCGCCCAGGCCTGATCGCGCGGACAACCGCGCGCTACCACAAGGACAGACCATGGCCAGCAGCTACCTGATCGATAATCAGACCTTCACTACCAGCGACCACGGCGCGCAGGCGTTGCTGGCCAAGGCCTATGCCGCGAAGAAGCGGCCTGCGTGCCCATGCACCAGGCCGCCCATCCCGATGTATATCGCCAAGATCGAGGGGCATTTCTACGTCAAGCGGATGCCCAACACCGGCGCAAAGCATGCCCCCGTGTGCGACAGCTACGAGCCGCCTGCTGCGCTTTCAGGCCTGGGCGAGGTCTCTGGCGCGGCGATCCAGGAAGACACCGAATCGGGCATCACAAGTATCAAGCTCGATTTCGCGCTGACCAAGACAGGAGCTCGCCCGGCGCCGGCAGCCACCGGTGCCGAAAGCGCCTCTGTGCGCACCGATGGCAAGAAGCTGACCATTCGAGGCCTGCTGCACTACCTGTGGGATCAGGCGCAGTTCAATCGCTGGTCCCCGAACATGGACGGTCGACGTAATTGGGGGACCATCCACAAGTACCTCACCGTGGCGGCCAGCAACAAATCGGCCAAGGGCGAGAGCCTGGCAGAAAGCCTGTTCGTACCTGAGCCCTACTCTCCCGATCGACGCGCTGAAATCGATGGGCGGCGACGCAAGCTCCTGGCGCCGCTGGTTCCATCGGGCAAGTCACGCCGCCTGATGCTGGTGGTCGGTGAGGTGAAGGAAATCGGCGCGGCGCGCTACGGCGGCAAGATCACGATCAAGCATCTGCCCGGCATGGCGCTCCTCATCAATGAGGATCTGCACAAGCGCCTGGACAAGCGGTTTGCTTCGGAGCTGGCCCTGTGGGACACGCTTGCAGAATCAGGCGTCCGCCTGATGCTGATCGGGACCATGGGCCAGAACGACGGCGGAACATACTCGTTGCATGAAATCGCGCTGATGCTCGTGACCGCGCAGTGGCTGCCGTTCCAGACCAAGGACGAATACGACCTCATCGATGCCATGGTTCGTGGCAACCGGCGCTTCACTGTCGGGCTGCGCTACAACCTCCCCTCCGATCGACCGCTGGCCACCGCAGTATTGTCCGACACAACCCCTGCTGCAGTGGCGATGTACGCCCTGCCCATCCAGGCTGGCAGCGCCTATTTCGAGCAGCTGGCCGAGCTGGTGGACGAGGCGCAGATGCCGGCATGGTTCTGGCGACAGGGTGAGGCGATGCCGGCATTGCCCTCGCCGGAAAATTACGTCTCGATGCCGGTGCCGACCGAGGACGAGGTGGCTACCGAGCACGCCGACGCGGACGACTACGCGTCCTGAAATAGCCAAGTTCCGTTCACCCTCGCGGGTTCAAAATTCAACTGTCGCAGGTGCTGCGACTCCCTGTAGCAATCTTCGCCGGCGGCGGCCACATCCACTACTCCCTGAGCGGACGTGGCCACCGCCGGCATTTTTTTGCCTTTTTCCCGGGTTGAAGGACTGAACCGATGACTGCACGCACAGCTGAGGTTTACGCACGCGACCACATGGGCCGCGACACCATCCCAGTATTCCGCCTCGCCGGACTGACCACGATTGCCGGAGGTGCAACATGCGCCTGAGCAAACGCGATCGCGAGTTCGTTCGCACGCGCTACGACGGTCGCTGCGCTTATTGCGGCGAGGTGCTCGGTCCCCGTTGGCATGCCGACCACCTCGTCGCGGTCGTGCGCGATTTCCGATTCACTGAGAACGGTACGCGCGCCACGGGCAAGCTGCTGCGCCCGGAGAACGACAACCTGGCCAACATGATGCCCTCATGTGTGCCCTGCAACATCGACAAGCACTCGATGCCCTTGGAGGCCTGGCGCGCGAAGCTGGCGCGCGCTTGCGCCGTTCTCGCCAACAATATTCCCACGTATCGGCACGCTGTCCGGTTCGGCCTCGTGCGTGAGACGCACGCGCCCGTGGTGTTCTATTTCGAGCGCATGTCCCATTCCCGTGAGCGCATCGCCTGCGAGCACTGCGACGCGACGGCCGATGCCGGCGAGCTCGAAGCGGCGGCCGAATCCGGCTGGACGTGTGGCATGGGTGGCTGGCGCTGCCCACGTCACAGTGAAACCTCGCCCAGGACAGCTGGCCATGGCTGACATGGAAACCATCACCTACGGCGGTGGCTCGCTTCCTGGCCGCAAGGGTCGGGTATCGCTGCCCCGTGCTGAGCTGCGTTTTGCCCTTGCCGAGGATGGGCGCTGGATGTGGGCGGTTTCCTATCAGTCCGCCGGCGGCTTCGGTTTCGGGTCGACCCCCCTGCCGAAGTGGGGCCGCTTCGCCGCCGACCGCGCCGCGGCTTTGGCCGCGGCGGTGGCGGACCTGCGCGAGCAGCTGCAGCGCGCAGCGGAGCGCCCGCCGGCGGCGCTTACTGCCTGGCTGGACTCGCTTAGCCAGCGGCCCCAACCCTCCCAGCTCGAACTGTTTTCCCTGGAAATTCCCGGCGAGACCGCATGAACGATCATTTCCCCGCCCTGGACGCCCTGGATCAGGCGGCCAAGCAGACCGCCCCACTGACGGTCGAACAGCGCGTGCAGCTGGCTCAGATCCGTCAGCGCATGCAGGAGCTCACTGCAGCCGCTGGCCACAGCAGCGCCGCTCTGGCGCCGATCATTGCAGCGCAACCCGCAGATTCTGTCCTGCGGACTGAGAGCCGCAGCATCCGCCGCCTGCATCTTGCCGTCGCTGCGATGCTCCGGCCCGTCTAAGGCCAGCGCGGCGGCATTCCGGATCTGCGAGGCTTCTTTCGACCGGAATGCCGCAGTAGCTCCTGCAGGTCGCTCTCGCCCGCTTGGCGCTTTCGCCACCCTCTCGCGGGCGCATTTCAGCGCTACCTACCTCACCCCTGCCGGCGGCACCGCCGCTCCGCTCACTGCAAACAAGAAGGCGGCTCTGCTATGCAGAACCGCCTTCTTCAGTATTCCTCGCGCCAGGTTCTAGATCGCCTCGGCGACTTTGCCCACGCCGCCTGCGACACAGGGGCTCGGTGATTTCCGCGTGCGTGGCGTATTGATCCGATCAATGACGCGCTCTGACGCGCTTTGCACTTCCTCTACCGAATAGCCCAGCTTGCGGGCCTTGGCCACGAGCTGAACCATCAGTGCGTCAAGCTTGGCGATTCGCTCGGACTCGGCCGGCTCCTTCACTTCCAGGCTGACCATGTACTTGGGCAAATTGCCGCGTTCGTCGCTATCTACGATGACACCCTCTTCCAACAGGTGCCTATACGCTCTCTGGACCGAATCCTTCGATTGTCCCCAATCATCCGCCGCCTCACGTACCGAGGGGAGACGATCGCCGGCCTTGAGCCGACCCATGAATACCAGGTGCCTAATTTCGTCTGCGATCTTACGGGGCTTGTTCGGGGCACTTCCTGCAGGCACTGCAAGCCGAAGTTTCTTCATTCGATGATGGGTTGGGTTGGGGATGGGATGGCCCGCTAGGGCTGCCTCTGTTCAGGTTTGTAGTGTGTCGGTTTGGTTTCGCTGCCGCAATGGCTTGACGTTCTTAGCCTTGACACGTGTCGTTTTTGAGCGGGGGCGGAGTATGGGCCGTTTCTCCGTAATGCAACGTGATCGTCACTGTCCGCGCACCAAGAGCGGGGCCATGGGCGGCGGACCGCTGGCGCGGCCGCACGGCCGGCGGTGCTGCGCATCGAGCCCGCCTGCAGCGGTCTCGCCCCTTCGGGCCTGGTCCTCGCCTTTCCGTGCCGCCTGCGCGGCACTGCGCGCTCCGCGCGCCCAGGAGCACACCCCGGACCAGGTAGCGATCGCTACGCGCTCGCCGTGGCCGTCGCTGGCCAGCGCCAGCGACGTGGCGGGATAAATCCCGCCACCTGGTCCCCACCGCGCCGCCGCCCTGCAGGTCGCGGCGCTCCT
>Ga0256410_1000314_pt1 | contig 52909 bp, 48 predicted proteins | sample PhyWR1_FD_185983 | JGI IMG/M metagenome (GOLD analysis project Ga0256410, IMG submission 185983) | Leaf surface microbial communities from wheat plants in UC Gill Tract Community Farm, Albany, California, United States - DLSL W.R1 | ecosystem: Host-associated > Plants > Phyllosphere >... | reverse complement strand
CGTCCAGATCCTCGGTACTGAACTGACGCGACTGCGCCAACGCGCCTGCCAGTTCGTCATGGGCGTCCTTGGCACTTAGCAATTGCTGCTCCAGCACCTTGACGTCGTCGACCAGGGCGAAGCGATGCTTGAGCACCGACAACTCGCCGAGCCAGCGCTGGATACCGGAAATTTCCCGCTCCAGACGCATCAACTCCTGAGTGCTGCTGCGCTGATCGTTTTGCAGCCTGTCCTGCTCGTTGCGGTAGTGCTCGGACTGGATCAGCAGCTCTTCCTTGCGGGCCCCGGCGTAGTCCTGCCAGGTACCGAGCAAGGCGTCGAGCAGCGGTGACAGGCGGTGCAGCTTGCCGCGCAGCAGGTCACGCTGGCGTACTCCGGCAGCCAGCGATTCAACCAAGGGACCGGCGCCGACCAGTGCGTTGTAGTCCTGCTCCATGCGTCGTACATCACGGAAGGCTTCTTCGCACGCGGCAATGTAATCAACGCTGCCCGAACGCAGGCTGTGTTCAAAAGCATCGAGGAACAATTGTTTGAGTTTGGCGGCGGTGATTTCGCGCATATGCAGCAGGTTGATAAACAGCGCGCGGAAGGTCTTGAGGCTCTGCTCGCTGGTTGAGCGCAGCGGGATCAGGGTCAGGTCCAGCGGGATCGAGGTATGGCCGCCCACCAGCAAACGCCGTAGTTCGTCGGGCTTTAGCTCGTAGGCTTTGAGGCCATTGCGCTCTAAGTTGTTGAACAGCTCCTTCTGGCGCAGGCAGGTGTCGTCTTTCTGGTAGTGGGCCAGGTCCAGTTTGCCGGCGTAGGCAAAAAATTGGTGGCCAAAGCCACCCCCCGGGCCGCGCCCCACAACACCTATTACATGGGGGCCGTGGGGCAGGGACACTTCGACCAGGATATAGCTGGTGTCCGAGGCAAAGTAGAAGCGTCGCGATTGCTCAAGGCTGTATTTGCCAAAGCTCATGTCGGACATGCGCGCCAGAATCGGGAACTGCAGGGCGTTGATTGATGCCGATTTGCCGAGGTTGTTTGCCCCGTAGACCGACAGCGGATGTTCCAGCGGAAACAGCCCCAGGCTGTAACCGGCGGTGTTCAACAGGGCAAAGCGGCGAATGCCGTAGCGTTCCTGGCTCATGCGTCCATCTCCTGTTGTTCGTCGGCAATGGCGCGGGCCAATGCGGTGTCTTCGTCCTCACTGTCATCATCGGCCAGCACCGGCGTGGGCAATGGCAATATGCTGTGCAGGCTGGCAGCCAGATCGCGGTCTTGTTGCACCGACAGGCACACATCGAGAAAACGGTGCATGGGCGGCAGAAAGCGATAGATGCCGGGTTCTTCACTGGCAAAACCGAGCTGGGTCATGCGGCGCATGATCTTTTCTTCCAGTTCGTCCTGGCTGGTGACCTCGGCCTGAACAAACAGGTCGCGGTATTTTTCCAGCAGCGCGGGCAATTCGTCGCGACCCAGGCTGCCACCGTCGAGCACGGCAATCGGGTCGCGGCCCTGATCAGCCAGATGCTCAACGATGATAAACGTGAACAGCGCCAGACGCTGTGCGGTCTTGTTGACCTGGGCGGTGGCGGTGTCGGGCACAAAGTAATAGAAACCGCGGGTATCACACACCAGTTCAAAACCCAGGGCTTTAAACAGGGCGCGGTATTGATCCTGGAAGTTCGACAGTTGCGCGTACAGTTCCGGGTCGCGGCGGCTGACGTGATAACCCTTGAACAGCTCACGAAAAATCGGTGCCAGCTGGGACAGTTCAGAAAGATCAAGATGCATGCAGAGGGCTCGCAGTAGTCTGGGTCGTATCTTCGCTATGGGAAAGCAGAGCGAAGGAGCGCAGGCTGACCAAATGTTCGTGGGTGTGGTAATCGCGGCGCTCAAGGCGTTCGCGCACGAAGCGTTTTTCACGGGACAGGCGCGAGAACCAATACAGCAATTCGTCGGTGTCGCCGTCGGGCTCCTGAGCCAGCAGCCAGCTCATCAAGTCCGGCATCGGTAGCGCATCGCTGCAGCGATCGAGCATTTCCTTGACCGTGCGCGGGGCCTTGGGTGTTTCGCCGCGGTGGACCTTATGCGCCTTGGGAAATTTCGCCGGTTTGGCTTCGAAGCGGGCCAGAGCATAGACATAAGCTTCAACCTGACTGGCGCTGCCCAAAAAGGTGCTTTGCGGGCGGGTGAACATCGGCATGGCGGCTTGCGGCACTGCGTCCAGGCCTTTACGGCGGATGGCGGCCAGGGCCAGCGCGGCTCCCCGGGTCACGGCGTTGTGCCGGCGGGCTTCCTCACGCAACGGCAGCAGCAGCTCGCGGGCATGGCGCAGGGTCATCTGGGCGCTGGTTTGCATCTCGAGGATGCGCGCATGGGTGCGCAGCAGCATGTCGTCGTCCACCAGATGGCCGAGACGTTGTTGTTCGCTGAGCATGCGCAGCAGCACCACTTCGACCTTGCGTACGCCTTGCTCGAAAGCGCCATCGGCGTTTACCAGCTGAATCATGGGTTCAACGTATTCATCCCAGGTTGCCAGCACCTCGGCGTACCGCTGGCGCAACGGAATTTGCCGGTCGCTGGTCTTGGCCCGCTCGGCCACGGCCACCAGCGCCTGTTCATCGTTGGCGAGTTTTTTCAATACGTCCCGTACCCGCATGTCGAGCAAACGCAGCTGGCGCGCCAGATCGTGGCCGTCACGAATGTCGAAGGCATCCTGGATATAACCTGCCAGCCGCTCCAGATGGCGCAGGTAGGCTTCGATTTCCAGGCACAGGCCGAGCCGGTGCTCGTGGCGTAAATAAGCCAGAAAGTCGTGAATCTGGGCGTTTAGCTCGAAACGGTTCGGGCTTTTGGCGACCGGGACCAGAATGTCCAGACGAATCCACGCATCGAGCACGCTGGTGATGTCTTGCGGCGTGCTGTCCATCTGATGAGCGGCGAGTTGCAGGCGCAATTCGTTCAGGCTCAGGGTGCCTTGGTCGAAGTGTTCACACAAAGGCTCAAGGAGTGCCCAGTGCTCGGCGAGGGCACGTAAAACGCGCTTGGGTTCGATCATGGGAGGGCCGGTCAATTGGCAAGTAAAGGCCGCGATTGTACTGCAACGTGCTGTCGAGTCATCACTTGGCAGATCAACTGCGGGCGGGAAGGCCAGAAGGGCGGTAGAATCCCCGCTCTTTAGTAATCCACAGATGGCCGACCCTTGTTGAACGAGTCCCGCCGCCGCGCTTTCTTGACTGCCATGCAAGTGGTCAGCTGGTTGCCGCGCACTGAATTGCCGTTTGCCGCGCCTTCGCGGCCAGAACTGCTGGTGCTTCCTGAGCCGCCCGCAGAGCCTGAGATCACAAGGCCTGCGGTCAAGGCGGCGGTTGCGCCGGGCAAACCTGTCGAACGGCCGAAAATTGAAGTGCCCAGGCCTTCGGTCATTCGTCCGGTCAGTAAGCCGGTGGTCGAAGCCGAGTTGGTACCTGCCCCGGCCAAGGTCGTGCAACTGCCGCCGCCGCGTTTTGCCCTGCAGTTACTGCGGGCCGGACGCTGCCTGGTGCTGGTGGAGTTACCCACAGGTGGCGCCTTCCAGAGCCGCGACCCGGCCTATTTATTGTTGAAGGACATGTTGCGTGCTGCCGGCTTGCCCGACAGCCCGCAAATCATTGGCGAGCCGGTGCGCTGGCCATTGTTGCGCCGTGGCAATGTAGACCAAGGGCCCGAGGCGGCGCGTGAGTTTGTGCAGGGCTTTCTGATGGCCCGCCTGGAAGAGGCGCAATGCGCCTGCTTATGGCTGATCGGGCTGCCTGCGGTGCGTTTTGCCGGTGAGACGGATGCCGAGGCGTTCAACACTGAACTGCAAATTGAAGGGCTGGGCTGCGCATGGGCGCTGCCGGGCCTGGAACTCTTGATGGATGAGCCACAGCGCAAAGCGCAGGTGTGGCAAGCCATGCGCCGGCTAATGGTGCGCTGGAAACAGAATGATGAGTGATGCAGTAACTTTTCGCCCGATGACCGAGGCGGACCTTGATGCGGTATTGAAAATTGAATATGCCGCTTTCAGTCATCCCTGGACCCGAGGCATTTTTCTCGATGGCCTGGGCAAATACCATATCTGGCTGATGTTTGAAGGTGAGCAGCAGGTAGGGCATGGCGTGGTGCAGATCATCCTCGACGAAGCGCACCTGCTCAATATCACCGTCAAACCCGAGAGCCAGGGCCGTGGCCTGGGGCTCAAGCTGCTTGAGCATCTGATGTCGATTGCCTACCAGCATGAGGCGCGCGAATGCTTCCTCGAACTGCGCGACAGCAATACGGCGGCGTTCAAGTTGTATGAGCGTTACGGCTTCAATGAAATTGGCCGTCGTCGCGACTACTACCCGGCTGTGGGTGGGCGTGAAGATGCGGTGGTGATGGCCTGCACCTTGGTCGACTGACGGCGAAAAGTCGTTATGTGGGAGCGGGCTTGCTCGCGATGCTGGCGCTGCGGTTTATCAGGCAAACCGTGTTGATCCGATCGCGAGCAAGCCCGCTCCCACAGGGTTTACCTTTCAAGGCTTGCGTCCTACCGGGTCTATTTCCGCCAGTTCAGCTTCATCCAGCCCTTTGCCGGCGCCGATTTCGTCTTCATCAACCAGGCTCAGATCCCAGTCAGCGGCCCCATCCGGGCTTTGGGCAGCTTCCTTGGCATCGCGGGCGCCGTCTTCGCGGATCAGCATCTCCTGCTCCAGATCGTCGTCGTTGAGGCCCAGATCCAGCTCGTCATCCAGCGCCGCCCTGTGTTTGACGCCAACGTCGTCGACAAACAAATCACTGATGGGCTCATAGGTATCGTCATCATCAAAATCCAGTGGTTCCACCGAACCCATGGCGTCTTCGATATCGTCGATGGGCGCGGGTTGTGGTGCCCCGTAGGGGCGACGTGAATCAGTCATGGTAATTCCTCATACTCTGGGTGCTTTAATACGATGACTGTAGCCATTGCTGAAGATTCCACCCAACTGACCGCCGGAATGTCATGGGGCAAGTGACCCCGACCGCTGGTCGGCTGTCAAATCAGCGCATCAACTCTTGAGGCTTCACAGCATGAACGAACTACAAGATCTGATTGATAACAACGAGCGTTGGGCCGATGCGATCAAGCAGGAAGATCCCGACTTCTTCGCCAAGCTGGCGCGCCAGCAAACGCCGGAATACCTATGGATTGGTTGTTCGGACGCGCGCGTACCGGCCAACGAAATTGTCGGCATGTTGCCCGGCGATCTTTTTGTGCACCGCAACGTGGCCAATGTTGTGTTGCACACGGACTTGAACTGCCTGTCGGTGATCCAGTACGCGGTCGACGTTTTGAAGGTCAAACATATTCTGGTGACCGGCCACTACGGCTGTGGCGGCGTACGCGCCTCCATGAAGGACCAGCAAATGGGCCTGATCGATGGTTGGCTGCGGTCCATTCGCGACCTGTATTACGAGAATCGTGAAGTGCTGGCGTTGTTGCCTACCGAGGAAGAGCGCGTCGACCGTTTGTGCGAGTTGAACGTGATCCAGCAGGTGGCGAACGTAGGCCACACCAATATTGTGCAAAATGCCTGGCATCGCGGGCAGAAGCTGTCGGTGCATGGCTGCATCTACGGGATCAAGGACGGTCGTTGGAAGAGCCTGAATACCACCATCAGTGGCCTCGACCAGTTGCCGCCGCAGTATCGCTTGCGGCCGGTGGGCGCAGTATAAAGTTGCCTGCATAACCTGTGGGAGCGGGCTTGCTCGCGAGGGTGTCGACGCGGTTATCCTGCTTTACCGCGCCGCCCGAATCGCGAGCAAGCCCGCTCCCACACTGGGTTACGAGTTCGCTTACGGCATCACTGGCGGCGTATATGCCAGCGTTGTCCCCAACGCCCACAGCAAAAACAGCACCAGGGGCGTGTGCACCAGCAATTGCACAAACGAAAAGCCGATCAAGTCCCGCGCCTTCAACCCCAGCACGCCCAGCAGCGGCAGCATGTAAAACGGGTTGATCAGATTGGGCAGCGCTTCGGCGGCGTTGTAGATCTGCACGGCCCAACCCAGGTGATAGCCAAGATCATTGGCCACCTGCATCACATACGGCGCTTCGATAATCCACTTGCCGCCCCCCGACGGGATAAAAAAGCCCAGAATCGCTGAATACACGCCCATCAATACTGCATACGTGTCATGGGACGCGATCTGCACGAAAAACGTCGAGATATGGTGGGCCAGGGTATATCCGTCCGTACCCTTGACCACCGTCATCAGCGCTGCAATCGAACCATAGAGCGGAAACTGGATCATCACCCCGGTAGTCGTCGGCACGGCGCTGGTCACGGCATTCAGAAAGCTGCGCGGGCGCCAGTGCAGCAGAGCACCGAGCATCAGGAACAGAAAGTTGTAAGTGTTGAGCCCGGAGATGGCGGTGATCGCCGGCTTGGTCGAAAACTCATTGAACAACCAGCCAGCAGCCAGCAGTACCAGCAATAGGGTCAGCAGCGGGCTGTATTCCAGCCACTCTCCGGGCCGTGTACGCGGTGGCAGTTCCGGTGAACTGAAGCTCGGGTCGATACCGCAGGCGGCAGCGTCACGGGCCGACTCAGCGCCGGGGGCGGTGGCGTAGGCGACAATCAACGACACCACCACCAGCGCCGCCAGCAGCACGCCGGATTGCCAGAGAAAGATGGTTTCGGTGAAGGGAATAACCCCGGTGATCGCCAGAATCGACGGCGGCAAACTGGCAGGGTTGGCTTGCAACTGTGCAGCCGAAGACGACAGCCCCAATGCCCATACCGCGCCAAGCCCCAGGTAGGCCGCAGCGCCGGCGGCGCGATAGTCCATGCGCAGGTTGGTGCGCCGGGCCAGGGCCCGTACCAGCAATCCGCCAAAAACCAGCGACAGCCCCCAGTTGAGCAATGACGCGACCATTGAAATCAACGCTACCCAGCACACCGCCTGGCGGCCGTTTTTTGGCACCCGGGCCAGTTTATCGATCAATTTGACGGCGGGCGGCGAGCTGGCCACCACATAACCGCCAATCACCACGAAGGCCATTTGCATGGTGAAAGGAATCAGGCTCCAGAACCCGTCACCAAATGCCATGGCGGCATCGGTGGGTTTGGCGCCCATAAGCATCGTGGCCAGTGCGACGGTTATTACCGCAACAGCGGCGAACACCCATGAATCGGGGAACCAGCGCTCGGCGAAGTTCGAACAGCGCAGGGCGAAACGTGCAGAGCGGCTGTCTGTAATTTCAGCGGCCATGGGAAGTACCTCGGTTTTCTTATGATTATTGGATCGCTTGAGCACAGTAAATCAAACCGTTAGCAATTCCGATGGCCCGCTGCGGAGTAGTAATGAATTTGCAGTGTTATTCAGTGGCTTGAGTTTTGGATGAACGGTCGTTTTTGCCGCTCCAGAAAACCCGTTTAAAGCCGATTCTGTTGCACGCATTCTTTCATTGCTCCAGGTATCCCATGTTTAACACACGCTTGAAGCAAGAGCTGGCGGCTCTTCGCGAAGAAATATCCAGCCTTCAGCAAGTCCGGGAGAGCCTGGACAGCGAAATGCTGGTGCTGTCTCTGGGCGCGGATGGGCGCATAGAAACGGCCAACCCCAATTTCACCCAGCAGATGCACTACAGCGGTACCGCGTTGCTGGGCCTGCATATTGATGACCTGGTGCCGGCGTACCTGAAAAACGACGAGCACACCCTGCGTTTCAAGAGCGCCATAAAGCGCAATGAACATTACAGCGGCACCGTGCGCTTGCTGCGCGGCAATGGCCAGGAAGCTTGGCTGCGTTCGATCATGCAGCCGATTCTGGACTCCAGCGGCCAGGTACTGCGTATTTCGATTTTCTCCAGCGACCTGACGCGCACCATTGAAGCCTCCCGCGATCATGAAAACCTGATGAGTGCACTGATGCGCTCCACCTCTGTGATCGAGTTCAACCTCAAGGGCGAAGTGCTGAGCGCCAATGAGCGGTTTCTCGCAGGCATGGGGTACACCCTGGCGCAGATCCAGGGCAAGCATCACCGGATGTTCTGTACCCCGCAAGAACAGAACAGCATCGAGTACCAGGCTTTTTGGCAGCGTTTGAATGCCGGTGAATTTGTCGCGGCGCGGTTTCAACGCATCGATAGCCACGGCCGTGATGTCTGGCTGGAGGCCACCTACAATCCGGTGCGCGACGCCAACAACAACCTGTACAAAGTGGTCAAATTCGCCACGGTGATCACTGACCAGATTCATCGCGAACAAGCCGTTTCCGAAGCCGCAGGCATTGCCTACAGCACCTCGCTGCAAACCGACAGCAGTGCCCAGCGCGGCACCAAAGTGGTGACCGAGGCGGTGCAAGTCATGCGTGATCTGGCCCGGCACATGCAGCAGGCGGGTGAGGGCATTGAAGCTTTGAGCGATCAGTCGCAAGTGATTGGCAGCATCGTCAAAACCATCAGCTCGATTGCCGACCAAACCAACTTGCTGGCGCTAAACGCCGCCATTGAAGCCGCGCGCGCCGGCGAGCAGGGCCGCGGCTTCGCCGTCGTGGCTGACGAAGTGCGGCAACTGGCGTCGCGCACCAGCAAGGCCACTGAAGAAATCATCAGTGTGGTGCGGCAAAACCAGGACATGGCCCGGGATGCCGTTACCCTTATGACAGAGGGTACGCTCCAGGCAGAAGAAGGGCTGGCGCTGGCCGCGGAAGCAGGCACTGTGATCGTCGAGATTCAGGATGGCGCACAGAAAGTCGTCAACGCTGTAGGGCAGTTTGCCAACCAGTTGTCGTCCTGAGCCTTGATATGCAGGGGTTGAACTTAATAAAAATCCCTTCGGAATGACGGAAAAAGTACTGGTAGGAGTAAACTCGGAGCTTTCCAAAGGAGTTTCTATGAGTCTCTACCAGTCGAGCATTCTTGCCAAACCGATACCTTCGCAAGCGCGTTACATGTTTTTCGCCCTCAAGTCAGTAGAAGCTTTGCCGGCTGCACTGGACACCTTGTCGCAGTGGGTGGATGGCAAAAGCGTGGTGGCCGGTTTTGGTTCGCCGCTGGTATTGGCCCTTGGCGCGAAAGTCCCGGGCTTGCGGGTGTTTCCTGCTATCAATGCCATGGTTGAAAACCCGTCGACCCAGCACGCACTGTGGCTGTGGTTGCTGGGTGATGACCGCGGCGAGTTGCTGCACCGCAGCCAGGCTATCGAGACTGCCCTGGCGCCAGCCTTCAACCTGCTGCAAGTGACCGAAGGCTTCCGTTATGGCACCGACCGTGACCTGACCGGCTACGAAGACGGCACTGAAAACCCGGTGGATGAAGCGGCTGTGGACGCGGCCATCGTTGCCAACGCTGGCGCCGGGCTGGACGGGGGCAGCTTTGTGGCCATCCAGCAGTGGCAGCATGACCTGAACGGTTTTGCCGCACTGCCGTCCGAGGAGCAGGACAACATCATGGGGCGTCGCAAGAGCGACAACGAAGAGCTGGACGATGCGCCGGAATCGGCCCACGTCAAACGCACGGCCCAGGAAAGCTTTACCCCGGAAGCCTTTATTGTGCGTCGCTCCATGCCGTGGACAGAAAACGGCAAGTCCGGACTGATGTTTGTCGCCTTTGGCCGCACGCTGAACGCCTTTGAAGTGCAGTTGCGGCGCATGAGCGGTCTTGAAGACGGCATTATCGATGGCTTGTATCGCTACAGCCGTCCGCTTAATGGTGGCTACTACTGGTGCCCGCCGATGAAAGACGGACGGATGGATTTGAGTGCGGTGCAGCACTAACAAACCACACCCTCTGTAGCCGCTGACGAGCGGAGCGAGGCTGCGTCCGGCTGCATAGCAGTCGCAAAATCTGTGACTGCGGTGTATCAGTCAAACCCGGTTGTCTGGGTTTACGACTGCTACGCAGCCGGACGCAGCCTCGCACGGCTCGTCAGCTGCTACGCAGAGCGGAGTCAGCGACGACTGGTTTCAGGAATTGTCTGATTATTTTTTGCATGCCGCAGCCTCAGGCTTGCGGCATGAAATCGACCCCCCAAGCCGCCCGAAAACTCCTTCACTTATTTGCCTGCGGTTTGATCGTCGCGGTTATTGCAAGTTCGTTCGTTTATTTGCGCGCCGTTTTTAACGAAGAAGTCTCTCTTCGGCGCAGCTTTATGAATGAGGCGGTGTTCAATGCACAGGATTTTTTCGTTAGCCGCCAGACCTTACTCAAGAGCCTGGTGCTGGCGACTGTGCCTGATAAAAACGGTGACAAAACCTTTATCAGTGTTGACCCCGAAGAAGAGATAAACATCAGTCTGGGTAGTAATGCCGGGCACTGGAGCCTTTGGCTGACCCGGCGGATGATGGATTACCTGCACGACAGTAAAGTCAATTTGCTCTATGTGCCGCAAACGGATGAACCCCAGGTGGTGCGTCTGTTTGATTTGTCGTCACGCCAGGAGCCCTTGCCCAAAGTGGTCTTGCAACGGTTGGCCGATGAGGGGAGTCGGGGGTACTCCTATGGTGACGACCTGTGGCTGACTGACAACAAGGTACTGGACTCGCCTTTTTACCTGTTCACACGGCTCGATAGTCGCAACCCGGCATCGGGATGGCTGGGCATTGAGGTCGAGGTGCCAGATCTGGTCGAGGCATTGCGCAGTGAAAGCGCTGGCGATTTCATGCTGCTGGGCAGTCAGGGCCAGATCATTTTCACCAATGCGGCACAATCCACACTGGTGGATTCGTTGCACACGCTGGAACCCCAGAACTCTTTTGGATTTATTGGCTCCGGCTGGCTACCCGACAGCCTGGCTATCAGAAAAAAGCTGGGTTATTCAGGCTGGCAAATAGTCTATGCCGTGGACATTCACTCTTTGCTGCCTGTTCTGGGCTGGCCTTTACTGGCGTGTGTGCTGTTATGCATTGCTGTCTGCATTGGGCTGCGGTTGCTGATCATGCGCATTGATCGACGTTTGATTACCCCGGGCGAAAACCGTATTCAGGCGCTGGTTGAAAGCGAGGCTTTCAGTCGCGCTGTGTTGCAGGTCGCACCCATTGCACTGTGTGTAATCCGCCGCATAGACGGCACGGTGGTGCTTGAAAACTCATTGTCGCAACAGTGGCTTGGTGGCGGCAGCGAGCGTGGCAGGTTGTGCCATGGCTGGATTGCGCGCGCGTTCGACAAGCAGGACGCACGCAATAGCGATGAGATCGAAATGGAGGATGGCCGTCTTCTCTACCTGGCCTTTGCGCCAACCCGCTACAACGGTCAGGACGTGCTGATTTGCGCGTTCAGCGACATCAGCGCCCGAAAGCAGATTGAAGTGACACTGGAGCACGCTCGCCAACTGGCAGATCGGGCCAATGAAGCCAAAACCTTGTTTCTGGCGACCATGAGCCATGAAATCCGCACACCCTTGTACGGTGTTCTGGGCACGCTTGAGTTGCTGGCGCGTACGGACCTCAACGATCAGCAAAACAACTATTTGAAAGCCATCGAGCGCTCATCCGGCAATTTACTGCAGCTGATTTGCGATGTGCTGGATGTATCTCGAATCGAGGCAGGCCAATTGCAGCTTGAGCTCAACACTTTCAGCCCGATGCAGCTGATAGAGGAGGTGGTTCAAGGCTACAGCGGCGCTGCCCAGGCCAAGGGCCTGCAGTTGTTTGCCCTGATTGATTCGACGGTGCCTGAATGGCTCAGCGGTGATGTCACCCGTATCCGCCAGATTTTGAACAATTTGCTCAACAACGCGCTGAAATTCACTGACTACGGAAAAATCGTCCTGCGCTTGAAAATGGATAGCCGTGATGATGAGCGCGTCATGCTGCATTGGCAGGTTTCGGACACGGGTAAAGGCATCGCTCATGAAGAGCAGGCTCACCTGTTCGAACCTTTTTATCAGGTGGAGTCGGCACAAAATGTAGTTGCCGGAACAGGTCTGGGGTTGTCCATCTGCAAGCGCCTCATGCACTTGATGAACGGCACCATGCGGTTGGTCAGCGAGCCGGGCCTGGGCAGCAGTTTCACCCTGCATTTGCCATTGGTACAGGTCAATGACGCCTCTCGCTTGGGCCCTCCGGGTGAACTGTTGCCCAGTACGGTGTACGTGGTTTCGCCCTTGCGTGAACTGGCTGAATGTTATTGCGGCTGGTTACGTCGCTGGGGGGCGCGGGCTCATCTAGGCGCACCCAAACAGGGTGCTGCCGCTGATGATGCGGTCATGCTGGAACTACACCCAGGCTCAGCCCAACAATTGCTGGAGCCCACATGGACAGGGCCTCTGGTAGTCGCAGCCAGTGATCTTGCGGCGGTTCACACATCAGAGAACCCTTGTTGGCAGGCTGATCTGAACAGTCTGCAGGACGTTTACCGGGCTCTTTCCAAGGCGCAGGGCATGCACATCGGAACCCCGCTGGAGGCGGGTGCCGCCAAGGCTGAACTCAAACTCGGCCTGCGCATTCTGGTAGCAGAAGATAATGTGATCAATCAGCTAATTTTGCGTGATCAGCTCGAAGAGCTGGGTTGCACCGTGACATTGGCCAACGATGGCATTCAGGCGCTGGAACTCTGGCAGAAGGGCAAGTTTGACCTGGTGCTGACCGACGTCAACATGCCAAGAATGAACGGTTATGAGCTGGCTACACAACTGCGGGCGATGAATATGTCGCAGCCGATCATCGGCGCTACAGCCAATGCCATGCGTGATGAAGGTGAGCGCTGCCTGAGCGCCGGGATGAATTATTGCCTGATCAAGCCTTTTACGTTGCATACCCTATACAACTGTCTTCAACACTTCTAAAGGAGGGTCCAGTGAAGCCCTATCGTGTACTGGTCGTTGAGGATCATCCCTTTCAGCATGAGTACTTGCTGAATGTTTTCAATGAAGTGGGTGGCTTTACAGTTGACACCGTTTGGGACGGCGATGGTGCTTTGAAGTGCCTGGCGCGTAATGACTATGATCTGTTGCTTAGTGATTTGCTGATGCCCGGCATGGATGGCGTGCAATTGATCCAGAAAGTTGCCGCTCTGAAAAAACGACCGGCACTTGCACTGATGAGTGCCTCATCGCGTCGAATGTTGATCAGTGCCGGGCTGGCAGCGAAGAACCTGGGCATATGTGTGGTCGGTTTGATCTCCAAACCGGTCGAATTCAATGCCGTGATGCGTTTGAAGGAACGGATGGCAATTTTTCGGCTCAATGGTGAAGTGGATCCTGCGCTGGCCATAGAGGTCGACCCGCGAAAGATCGAAATGGCGATGGGCAATGGCCAGATCCAGGCCTGGTTCCAGCCTAAAAAATCCCTGCGCAACGGCAATATTCTCAGCGCCGAAGCACTGGTGCGCTGGGCTCACCCCGAAGTAGGCCTGTTATTGCCCAAAGACTTTCTGTCCATCCTCATTGCCCAGGGGTTGGAGGAGCGCCTGCTGTGGCTGATGCTGGAGCAAACCCTGGCGGCGCAAAGAAAATGGCGTGAGCAAGGCTGGGATATCCCGGTATCCATCAACTTGCCCACGCATCTACTGGATAACCATGATCTGGCCGACAGTTTGCGCGACTACGTCGTGGCGGATGGCGCGGAGCCGCGCAGTATTGTTTTTGAGTTGATGGAAAGCTCAACCACTGAAGAGCTCAGCAATTACTACGCTGGCGCCTGTCGCTTGCGCATGATGGGGTTTGGTTTGGCTCAGGATGACTTCGGCAAGGGGTTCAGCTCCTATTTCAACCTGGTTTCCACTCCCTTCAGTGAGCTCAAAATAGACCGCTCGCTGGTGCATGGCTGTGTCGAAAATGAAAACCTGGCTTCAGCCCTGCGCAGTCTCGTGGAGTTGAGCCAGAAGCTGGGCCTGACAGTGGTCGCAGAAGGCGTGGAGACACAGGCAGAGCTTGCCTTCCTGCGCAGCATCAAATGTGACCAGGCCCAGGGATTTCTGATTTGCGCCGCCGTATCGTGCACCGACTTTGAAACTCTTTTGTTCGAAGATAGCTCTAAGCCATCATGGGGATAGCTTGAGTCATCACTGATGGGCACCCCCCCTGTGCAGGAGCACATAAGTTCCTGCAGAGTCATGCGTGCCCTTTTTACTGGAGCCAGGCAATGCGCGAGTTAAAGGTAGTGATTGCCGATGATCATCCAGTAGTGTTGCTGGGGCTTCGGGAAGTGATTCAACGTGATGAACGTTTCATTCTGGCAGGTGAGGCGCTGAGCTCTTCGCAATTGGTCGAGCAACTGGCGTTGCATCAGCCTGCTCTGGTGATCACCGATTTCAATATGCCGGGTGATGAAACCTATGGCGACGGCTTGCAACTGATCGAGTATCTCAACGAGCAATTTCCGGCAGTGAAGATTCTGGTGCTGACGATGGTGAGCAACCAGCTGATTATCTCGCGGTTGCTGGAAATGGGGGTGGCAGGGGTGATTGCCAAAAGCCATATCCGCGAAGAAATCGGCAAGGCGCTCAATGCGTTGGCCAATGATCGTTCCTACAATGCGCCTGCCGTTCCCGCTACGTCGGTGTTGAGCAACCCCAAGGTCATCGATGAGCGTTTCTCCACGCTGTCGCCCCGCGAAGTTGAGGTTTTGCGCCTGGTTGTAGCGGGAAGCAGTGTGGGAGATATAGCCCGGCAGCTGCAACGTAGCGTCAAAACGGTCAGTACCCAGAAAGTGTCGGCAATGCGCAAGCTGGAGGTACTCAATGACCATGCCTTGATCACTTACTGCATCAAGGCCGATCCGTGGAACCTTTAGTCGCTGCCGACCCGGAGTCATGCACGCCATGCCGCAAATGAAAGTTTTACTGGCTGACGATCACCCGATCGTATTGATGGGGGTACGCGAAATTATTGAGCGTGACCCGCGATTCAAGGTCGTGGGCGAGGCCATGAGCTCCTCCGAGTTGATCGACAAGATTTCGCAACTGAACCCGGACGTGATCATCACTGACTACAACATGCCGGGAGACGAGCAGTACGGTGACGGTACCCGGCTGGTGGAGTATCTGCGACGACATTTTCCGGGGCCGCGTGTGCTGATCCTCACTGTGATCTCCAACCCGCAGGTGCTGAACTGGTTGTATGAGTTGGGTATCAGCGGGGTTATTTCCAAAAGCGCAGGGCTTGAGCAAATCCTGGTGGCGCTGGATGCGTTTTACCGTGAGGGGCATTATCAGCAAGGCACCCTTGATGGTGCACCGAGTGATGATGCCGATGGCATTTCGCAAATGTTCAGCCAATTGACGGTCAAGGAGTTTGAAGTCTTGCGTCTTTTTGCTACGGGAGTGAGTGTAGGGGAGGTTGCCCAGAGCCTGAATCGCAGTATTAAAACCATCAGTACCCTGAAGATTTCGGCGATGCGCAAACTCAATGTCGACAACGATCAGGCGCTGCTGATCTTGTGCGTCAAGGCCAATCTGTTTGCCTGACGCAGCGGTTTACAGATAGATCATTTCCATTAAAAGCGTTGAGCTGTAACTGCCGATTGCGGGCAGTTCCTCCCCGGTCTTGACCGGCCGCACAGAGAGCTGGAGCTTGAGCCGTGTTTCTTCAACCGGGAAGATCAATTGCTCGCCCAGCTTCAGGTCAATCACTTTCAACGTACTGGTCATGTCACTCAGGCGGGTTCTGAGCCCCAGCCTGTCGAGCGTGGTGCGTAGTGTATTGCTGTCAAAAGAACCGTTGCCCGCACTGAAGCGCAGGTGCACTTGACTGCCCTTGATGCATTGGAAGTCAAGGCTCACATCAGTCCAGCCGGTGATGTCCGAATTGAGCGAATTAAGATTCGTCTTGGGAATATCAACATTCTGCGAGGTCGGGAAATTGGCCGTGCAGGGCGGTTTTATCAGCGTGCCGAGCACTTCCAGCAGAGCGTCCTCCTGTGCACGGCTGGCCGGGCTGAACAGCAGCGCAGCGGTAGACAGCAGCGCCACCCACAGGCTCACTCTGGCGAGCATGGACACCTCACAGGTACTCGATACTGATAACAGCCGAAGTGCTAAATGCACCCTCGGTCAACGCGCCAAGGGCAATCAACTTTGCTTTCAAACTCAAGTCGACCGTGCCGCTCTGGTTGGTCAGGTTTCGTTTGACTCCGGTAATGTTGGCAGCCGTGCTGTCGCTGTTCCAGAGCAGTGAATAACCCAGATTGGCTTTGCCCGTTGCCGCTTGTGTGGTTGAGCCCTGAATCGTGCGCGCTGCCAGAATGCTGACGGCCAGCACCGAGTTGGCGGGGCAGGTCATGGTGAGTGGAATGTCGATCAGCGCGGCATCGGCCACCTGGTCATAACGCAGGCTGCCGAAGTTGGCAGTCAGCGTCTTGCTGCTCGTCAGGGTGCAGGGCGGGCGGGTCAGGGTTCCACTCAGGTTGATGGTCACGGTGTCAGTTGCGGCGTTGGCGCCCGTGCTGAGCAGGCCCGCAAAAAGTGCAGCGGTCAGCGAGATGGATAATTTCATGGTCGAGTTCCTTTGCCTGGTCAGAGATAGGTGATGTTAAGGGTGTACTGACTGGAGAAATTTCCAGTGGGTGAAACGCTGGTGTTCAGGCGCGGCCGAAAACCCAGGCGAATGTTGTTGGTACCGGTTGTGAGTGCGAGCGTACGCGGGCTGTTGAAGGTCACCGCGGTGTTGTTGTCGGCCCAGGTGGCGGCCATCGACAGCCCTGCCAGGGAGGTGGCAGAGACACCCGGGCTGCCGCTGATGGCTGCCTGGGTAGGTACTAGTGTGGCCGTCGCCTGAGTGCCGCGAGTACAGTTCATGGTGACATTGGCAATTTGTTGCGCGCTGGCAAAATCGTTGCTGCTGAGTGTGCCGAATGGCAGGTTGAGGGTTTTGGCCGAGCCCATCGAGCAGGCGGGCTGGATGACCCGGAAGCTGAGAATGACTGTCTGCAGGTAGTCGCCGTAAGCTTCATAACCCCGGATAGAGGTATCTGTGAGTGAAACGCTGACCATGTAGTTGCCGGGTGTGACGGGAGTCGTCCCAAAAAGCAGAACGTTGTAGGAAAAGGTATTGCCCACAAACAACTGAACACAGCTGGAGGGCATGCAGGTACTACTCGCAGTGCCGATGGGCAGCTCAGGAACCATCAGCCCGGAGTTGGTGTGAAACACCTGGATCTTGCTGCCTCTGCCCTGGTTATAGAACTGGCTGTGCTGCAATGAAGAGCCATAGGGATACCAGCGGGTGACCCGGCAGTTGGCTGTCATGGTGGCGGTGTAGCTAGTGGATGGGGCAAGGTCACCCAACTGAATAATGCCGGTGGTGCCGGTAGCCGTACACGCGAGGTTGTTTTCAATCAGTGCAAACGCAGGCTGACTGACAAGGCCCAGTAATAAGCAAAGCAGTAACAAGCCGCCTTTGACCAGGCCCAGACGAGATGATTTGACGTTCGATTCATGCATCTGGAGTACCTTGAGTATCTGCCAATTGGGTATCGCAACGGATTTGCAGTTGCCCGATGCCCGTCTCTGACAGGTTGTAAGTGTTGAGATCCAACTCCTTGGCGCACCACGGCTGGCCATTGACGTTGATCTGCAGTCGCGCCTTGTCCGGTACACCGGTGAGAAATACCCGACCCTTGTCAGCCACCATCGCGCTGCTCAACAAGGTGCCCTTGAGGTCATAGAGCTGCGCTTCGGCCGCAAAGGGGGCCGGCTTGCCATTGCTGGTGCTGACGCTGATCAGCAGGCGGCGACCGTTATGGGTCTCGAAATTGGCCAGTACAAAGGCACCACGGTTAGGGGTGACTTCCTGAACCAGGTTGGCGATATCGGTGTTGTCCGAGAGCGAGTCGGTGTTGAGCGATACCTTGTTTTTCCTGTACGGCTGGGCCGAAGGGATAATCGTGTAGCCGCTGCTGTTGGTCTTGATCCCGCTTTTGGTCAGTACCCCCACATCGGCGGCGCCGGGCGTGGCAACAATAATGTTGGTTTCGCCCAATGGCTGGGTGAACATCACGCTGTTGCGGATGGCCACTACGCCGCCTTCCACGCCGTAGTCCATCTGGCGTGTGTTTTGATCCTTGTTGTATGACCCGTGCCAGATGGCATTGGCCGCGTTGTAACGGGCGGCCACCGAGCCACCGAGCACCCGATCGTCATCACTGACTTGCTGGTTGATGCCCAGGTTGTAAGACAGGGCATCGTCCTTGAGCTGCGAGCCGCTGAACGTGGCGTTGCGGCTGGCATTACCAGCCGAGTCCTGGTTGGTGCTCAAACCTATTCGGCTGCTGCTGCCCGGGTTACCCAGCGGCAGGCTGACACTCAGCGAAACGCTGCGAATGTCATCCCCGGTGCCGCTGTTCTGGGCCAGGCCCAGATTGTAAGAGGCGCTGCCAACACTGAAGCTGTAGCCCAATTGAACGGACGTATTGCTCTTGGCCCTGTTCCAGTAATCGGTTTTGGTCAGGTTGGCGTACATGCCGCCATAGGTGCCAAATTGTTGCGACACATTGGCGGTAAAGCTGCTTTTCATGTGGCCGGTCAAATACGGCGAAAACGTCGCACTGCTGTACTGCATTTCATCCGTATAGGGGGCGAGCGAGTTGTTGGAGCGTGCGTTGATCGCCTCGTTAAAGCTGTAGTAACCGCTGGTGGAGTAGCGATAGCCGATCAGGCTGAAACTGGTGTCGGTCAGGTCGATGGACTTGGAGTAACGAAAGCGATAGGACTGCCCGCTCAAGGTTTTGCCATCGGTGCCCATGTCGTCGCTGATGGCATGGGTCACGTCCAGTGAAATGGCGCCAAATCCTGCGAAGTCGTGGGCAAAACCCAGCAGTGCCGATTTGTATTGTTCGCTGACGATACTGCCGCCAAACAGCGTGGTGCCTTCGGTCAGCCCGCGGCGATAGGTGCCTTGAACAAAACCTGGTTTAGGAGTGTTCTGCGCGCCGTCGGCAGGGCGATACTGGCCTGCGGTCACTGCGTAGCTTTGCTGCCCTTCACGCAGCATGTACGGTACGGACGAGAACGACTGGATATACACCTGGCGCTCGCCGTTGGGGCCCTCAATGGTGACTTCGATATCGCCGTTGCCGGAGGTCGAGTAAAGGTCCTTGAGGGCGAACGGGCCTGACGGAACCCACTGTTCGCTGATCACGTAACCACGCTGGCGCAACGTTACCAGCGAGCGGCCATTGGCAACTCCACGCACCACGGGTGCAAAGTTGCGCGCGTCATCGGGCAGCATGTCCAGATCAGAGGCAATGCCCACGCCACGGTAAGAAATAGTGTCAAACAAATCACTGTCGGTCGCGCTTTCACCCACCGTGGCGATAGCCATCAGGTTACCCAGGTCACGCTGTACGTAAGTGTCTACGGACTTCCAGTCACCATCGACGTGAGTGCTTTTTTGCCAGGTCGAGAAGTTGCGAAAGCGCCAGGCGCCGCTATTGAACCCGCTGTGCACACTACCGAACTGTGATTGGCGGCTACCGAACTGGTTCTCGTAGTTACTGCCGGAAAAACTGTAATTGGCAAAAGCCACCTGCTCGCCGTCGCTCCAGGTTTTTCGCCGGGTCTCGAAAGGAACGCTGCCGATATAGGCCTGGGGAACTTGCAGATTCAGATGCTGCTTGTTGAAGTCGTAGTCATAGGTGACCCCAGTAAGGTCACGGTTGAAATACACGCAGTTGTCAGTACTGATGTCGGCGTTTTTCAGACGTGCCGGATCAACACCCAAATCTGTCAGGCCTTGAAGACTGAAGCAGGGGAACAGGCCGTTTGGAGTCGAAACCTGGCTCGCTGTCTCGCGAATAAAATGCAGGTCGCGTTGCTCAACAAGCCGGTCATCCACTGACAGGTCAACCCGGTAAATACCAGGCAGTTGCCCCTGACTCATGGCTTTTACTTGCTCGGCCACTTCGCTCGAAGCATTACCGCCGCCAATTTCCAGAAAGGAAGAATCGAAGCTGTAGTCGGCATGGACCACGTTCGATGTCAGGCCTGCAGCGCCGAGGGTGACGATGCTCCAACACTTTATTCTGCGCGCGAAAGCGCACATGCGCAGTCGCAGCATGAGGGAGTCCTTCCAGTCGACGGATTATTCAGTCATCAATGCGGGGTAACGGGAGCTGCCTTGACCGTGCTGCCGTATTCGTTGATGTAGCTGAGTACCAGCGTGTCGCTGTTCTTGACGGCAGTGCCGGTGGTTACCGTGCTGCCCGGCTTGATCACTTCGGGTATGTCTTTGCTGGCGGTGTTGTTGATCAACAGTTCACTGACCACAACGTTGAAGCCCGACGGGTTATGCACCGTCAGTTTTCCACCTTGCGCACCCCACTGAAGTTTTTCTACCGCTTCGGGCAAAGTGCCTTTCAAGTTGGCTGGGCGATAAAACAGTTTGATCGTGGTCTTGAGTGCGATTTGCAGCACGTTTTGATTGCGCTGTTCTTCACTCTTGGCCGGGATGGCTTTTACATTGAGTAAAAACAGACTTTCTTTATCGCTGGGCAGGTTCTGTGCATTGGTGGCAATGACCCGCAAAATATTCTGGCCTTTGGCATCCAGGCGAAACAGGGGCGGCGTGACAATAAATTCGTCCGCGCTTGCATCGCGATTGTCGAACGGGCTGACCCATGACTGAACCAGATAGGGCACGCCGTCATCGCCCGAGTTTGAAAGTACCAGGTTGGCTTCCTTCTCCTTGCTTTGATACACAACGCGTGTGGAGCCCACGTTGACGCCTGCCTGAACCTGAGGCAGCCAGAAGCCTGCTGCCAGAGCCAAAAAGGCTGCAACTTTTAAACGCATGAAGGTGTCCTCTAGTTAACGTCAGAGCTCGCGATCAACCGCGAGCTCTCTCGTTAAAAACATGAATTACTTGTAGGTAACGTCGAAGCTAGCCAATGCATTGACTTTACCGGTACCAATACCGCGTGCACCCGGGGTTTCGCCCGAAGCTTCGGTGTCGGCAACCAGACGTACATAGGACGCGGTGAAGTCAAAAGTGTTGGACTGCGGACGCAGTACGTAATCGTTGCTGGCAGTGTTCAATGCCAGTTTGTTACCTGTACGGGCATCATTGATCTGGATACCGACGCCGCTCACCTGGTTTTCACCGGTCATGCCCAGCACGGTTGCATCGGTGCCGGACTGCTGGCCGCTGAACTTGATGGAAGCGTTTTTCAGGGTTGAACCACTGCAGTTTTCCAGCGAGATCGAAAACGGCGTGGCACCAGTAGTAGCGACAGCTCCTACTGTGTTCGGGAAGTCGGCAATGCGAACCTGACCCATATCAACGGATTTTTTCACGCTTTCGCTGTTGATGGTGCAGGCGTTGTCGTTGATGGTGCCGGTGAATTCAACCTGGCCATCAGCTGCTTGCGCGGTCGCGGCAGCCATGACGATCAGTAGCGAAGAACCACAAAGCGCAGTGTATTGACCGAATTTTTTAAACATGTGAGATGACCTCTACAGACGAGTGATGTGTGTTACCCATTTTTATTGCCCCCTCCTGTTCACGGCTTGCCGCAGCAGGTGTTACACAGGATGCAATTAGAAGGGACTGAACCCCATCAGACGATTCCTGTTCTGGCTGTCTCTGTATCCTTGACCCGCAAAGTTCCTGCTAGAGCGGCAATAACCATGAAGCAAGCAAAGTTACGTCTTGGTGCATTGGCACTGAGCTCACTGCGACTGAACAAACTGCTGCTCCTGCTGACCGGGCTTGCCCTGCTGTTGGTGAGCATGAGTTATTGGGCTGTTAACCGGGTGTTGAAGGAAGAGGGCGAGAAGACCGATTTTCATTTCGCACGGCTGATGGAAAGCATTCATGAACATGAAGCCTTTTTACGTATTGCCGCGCAGAGCTACAGTCAGTCCAACGAAAACCTGCTGATAGACAACCAGCCACGCTCGCACATGGCGCTGATCCGTCAGGGCGATGAGCGTCTGTTCCAGAACCGCGACACGGCCAAGTCGTTGCCCTTTACGGTGAGCCAGCGAGACAAGTACACCCATGAAGATATGCAGGGTGTTTACTCGTTTGGGGTGCAGTTGACTGACCTTTTCACGGCTTACTGGTCGGATTCCCACTATGTGGCGCCGCAGGTTTTTGTTTTTTCCCCCAGCGATCAATTCACCATTGCGGTGCCCGGCATTGATGGCTCCCGGCAATACCCCATCCTTCTCAAAAACACCTTTTTCGACGTGACCAAGCGTTTGTACGATGAGCTTGTCGCGCACAATCATGAGCTTGGTGGGGATGGGCTGATCTGGTTAAGAGCCCCGCAGGGACTGATTCAAAAGCGCAGGTACATTGTTGGCGCTATAGGCCTTAACCTGTCCCGTCAGTTTATGCCGTCGGGGGTTGAAGAGCATGACTCGGTGATCCTCAGTGCCTTGCTGGATGTCAGCGACATCAGTGACCTGGAGCGCTTGCTGATGCACCCCACCAACAGTCGCCTGACCTTGATCTCGCCTGCGGGCGATGTGCTGCTGGGGGAGGTTCAAGATGTCGAGGATTTACCGCTGGGCTTGAGCATTACCGGCGAAGGCTTGCGCTTCAAGTTGAGTTCGGGTGGAAACACGCCCTGGATCGGCTTGTATGCAATTAGCTATCAGAATTTTTTTGGCTATGCCAAATGGCCCTTGGCGGGAGCCGTTGGCCTTCTTCTTCTGTTTGTATTGATTGGCTGGCGCGTCAATCGCTGGTATCGCAAGCAAATCATCGAACCTGCCCAGCGGGCTAACCAGTCCCTGACGGAAAGCGAAGAGTTCAACCGGGTTATGCTCGATAACGCCCCCGTTGGCCTGTGCGTGGTCGAGCGTGGCACCGGTGTGGTCTTGCTGGAAAACCAGCGCGCGCACGAATGGCAGGGCACGCCTGAGCTGATAGCCCTGCTCAAGCGCGATTATGGTGAGCATGAGTTGGGCGAAATCCAGCTTGAAGTCTCGGGACGCTATCTGCAGGCCTGTTTTGCCTTCACCCGTTACAAGGGCAAGGACGTGGTGCTTTGTGGTTTCAACGACATTACCCGGCATGTGGATGACGCCAACCTGATGGAGCAGGCGCGGCGTTCAGCAGACGAAGCGAGCAAGGCAAAAACCCTGTTTCTGGCCACCATGAGCCATGAAATCCGTACGCCCCTGTACGGTGTACTGGGCAATCTTGAGCTATTGGGCCTTACACCTCTGAGCGAGCGCCAGCATGAGTACCTGCAAACCATTCAGCGCTCATCGACGGTGTTGTTCCAGTTGATCAGCGACGTGCTGGACGTGTCCAAGATCGAGTCCGGACAAATGGCTGTCGAGGCCAAGACGTTCTGCCCGCTGGATTTGTTCGAAGATTGCGTGCGCAGTTATTCAGCCGCGGCGAGCAATAAGGGCTTGAAGATTTTTGCCTGTGCCGACGCGCAGTTACCGCCAATGTTACGTGGCGATGCGGTGCGTATTCGGCAAATCATCAATAACCTGCTGAGCAACGCGATCAAGTTCACCGACACCGGCTGGGTGGTCTTCAGGCTCAAGGTGATCGGCATCGAGCAAGGGCAGGCAACGTTGCAGTGGCAGGTCTCCGATACCGGTGTGGGTATCAGCGAGGAGCAACTGACGCGCCTGTTCAAGCCGTTCTCCCAGGTGGGCGGCAGCGAGCGTGCAGGTGGTGCAGGCCTGGGCCTGTCCATTTGCGCCAGCCTCAGTGAAATGATGGGCGCGAATTTGCGGGTGGTCAGTGAACCGGGATTGGGCAGCAGCTTTTCGCTGCATATAAGTTTGCCGGTTATCACCGGTTCACTGGATAACTGTGCCGATATTGACCTTCAGGGGGTCAGTGTTTATGTGCGTGCTGCGCGCAATGATATCGGGCAGATCCTGGCGGACTGGTTAAACCGCTGGGGCGCTAGCGCCCAGGTGTTGCCGGCAGCGGCTCCCCCTGACAGCGCGGCCATCCTGCTGGATCTGGACCCTGATCTGCCGCTGATGCCGCCCTGGCCAGGCGAGCGGGTGCTGGCGACCGAGTCGGGGCGCAGCCAGCCGCAAAGAACGGTCCGTGGCTGGGAGGTCAATGCCTATGATATTCGCGCCATTGGCAGAGCGCTGATGCAGATCGCCCATGGGACTGTCCTCCAGACGTCCGCCAGTGTGGTGCCTTATGCCGCAAACCTGGATCTGAACGTTCTGGTCGCCGAGGACAACCCCGTCAATCAGGAGATCCTCAGGGAGCAACTGCAAGCCCTGGGTGTGCGGGTCACGCTGGCAGACGATGGTGAGCAGGCCCTGGCGCGCTGGAATGAAGCGTCGTTTGATGGGGTGATCACCGACGTCAATATGCCCAGACTTGATGGCTATCAGATGACCCGCCGCTTGCGTGAGCTTGACCCGCAGGTGCCGATTATTGGTGTGACTGCCAATGCCTTGCGTGAAGAGGGTGAGCGCTGCCTCGACGCGGGGATGAATGTATGGCTGGTCAAACCCCTGAGCCTGACCACATTGCGCCAGACCTTGTCTGCCTTGTGCGCAGCGCCTGCCAAGCTGCCTGTTGGCGTCCATGATGACCCCGTTGCACTCCCGCAGACGGATGATCTGCAAGACTGGATCAGCCTTTCGCCAGCCATGCATCGGCTGTTTATCGCCACCATGCAGGAGGATCTGGCGCAGGCGCAGCTGGCGTTGCAGCAGGCCAATACTTCGAAGCTGATCAGTTATGTACACCGGATGCACGGTTCATTTGCCACGGTGGGCGCTGTCAATTTGGCCGAGGCCTGCAATCAGTGCGAAATGGCCTTGTTGCGCGAGCCCTTGAACCCGGCCTCGGTTGCGGCCAATGAGGTGTTGCTCGAACGTTTGCGCAGGGTGGTCGCGAGGCTGGTTGACGGGGCGTTATATCCCAAGAGTTAGGGTCAACTCCTGCGGATCTGGCAATGATTGCTGTGCCTGTTTGTTGTACCTTGGACTCGTCCCTCCCAACAATAATATGGACGTTTCCATGGCCTCTAACCCTACATTTCACGCTTCTCCCATGCCCACCCTGCTCGATGCCCTGCGCGAGCTGCTCGGTGAGCGCCTGAGCACTGGCCGTGCCGAGTGCGAGCAACACGGCCGAGGTGAGTCATATCACCCGAGCCTGCCGCCGGACGCGGTGTGTTACGCCGAGTCCACGGCCGAGGTGGCGGCCATCGTCAAGCTCTGCGCGGCGCAGCGAGTGCCGATCATTGCCTTTGGTGGTGGCACTTCACTGGAAGGCCATGTAGGCGCCACCCGGGGCGGGGTCTGCATCGACCTGAGCCGCATGCAGCGCATCATTGCGGTGCGTCCGGATGATCTGGATGTCACTGTGGAGGCCGGGGTTACCCGTATGCAGCTGAATGCCGAACTGCGTACCACCGGGTTGTTCTTTCCGGTCGACCCGGGGGGTGAAAGTACCCTGGGGGGCATGGCGGCGACCCGCGCTTCAGGGACCAATGCGGTGCGTTATGGAACCATGCGTGAAAACGTATTGAACCTGACCGTGGTACTGGCTGACGGTCAGGTGATCAAGACCGGCGGGCGGGCGCGAAAATCATCCGCGGGCTATGACCTCACGCGCTTGTTTGTCGGCTCGGAAGGCACCCTGGGGATCATTACCGAAGTCACGCTGCGCCTTTACGGTATTCCGGAAACCACCTGCGCGGCGGTGTGTACCTTCCCGACTATTGCGGCGGCGGTCAGTTCGGTGGTGTCGATCATTCAGTACGGCATTCCAGTGTCACGGGTCGAATTGCTCGATGCGCGCACGGTGCAGGCGGTCAACCGTTTTTCGCAGATGGGCCTGGTTGAAACACCGACGCTGTTTTTCGAGTTCGCCGGTTCCCCGGCCAGTGTGGCGGAGCAGGTTGAACTGACCCGGGAGATTGTTGAAAGCAATGGTGCATTGGGTTTTCAGGCGGCTGGCGATGCTGATGCGCGCAATGCCTTGTGGCGTGCCCGGCACAGTGTCCACTATGCAATGCAGTCTATGCGGCCGAATGGGCGGATCTGGAGCACGGATGTATGCGTACCCATTTCAGCGCTGACCCAGTGCATTGCCGAAACGGCTGAAGATGTGGCCAGGGTTTCATTTTTCGTGGGCATGGTCGGGCATGTGGGTGACGGCAACTTCCATCTGGGGATGGTGGTCGACCCGGGCAATGCCGCAGAAATGATAGAAGCCGAAGCGCTTAATGAACGGGTGGTCGAGCGTGCCATTGGCCTGGAGGGCACTTGCACCGGAGAGCATGGTATTGGCTCGGGAAAGATAAAGTTCATGCACCTGGAGCATGGTTCCGCGCTGGGTGTCATGCACCTGGTCAAGCAGGCCCTCGACCCGTTTGGACTGATGAACCCGGGAAAAATCCTGCCCCTGGGTTGATGCAAGGCTTGAGATGAGGGGTTTTGGCACATAACCCGGGATCGTAAGCGCAGGTATTCATTGGTCTTTTTTTATTTCGGGCTTGACGCACCGACAGTAAAACACGTTTAATTGCCGTCTTGCCCAGATAGCTCAGTCGGTAGAGCAGGGGATTGAAAATCCCCGTGTCGGCGGTTCGATTCCGTCTCTGGGCACCACAACAGCAAAACCCCTGATGCCTTATGGCTTCGGGGGTTTTTTGTTTTCGGGTGGAGCAAATCTGTTCTGCCTATCCCTTTGTCGCCTCGTCACTCGTTACGCCTTTCAGGGTGTTTACTTCCAATAAGGCTTAGTCTTTTGAAGAGGTGGGCGCGATGAGCAATGAACAGGCAGTACCCGAGACGAAAGGCGTTACGGTCACGTTGCTGGCCACCATCGACCTTGGCCCCGAGATCGAGGGAATGGCAGGGCGCCAGCTTCGCATGCGAAGGGTGACGATTGAGCCGGGGGGCGTTTTCGGACCGGTTCATAACCATATAGACAGGCCCGGAACCGTCTACATTCTGCACGGAGTCATCACTGATCATCGCAATGGCGTTGCCACGGACTATGGCCCGGGACTGGGCTGGCCCGAGGACAGGCACACCACGCACTGGCTTGAGAACAGGGGAGTGATTGAGGCAGTGGAGATATCGGTGGATATTGTCAAGCAAGGATAAGCCGGTGACCGGGATTGGGAAGGGCGGGTATGTCGCGCAAAACTAATACCCCAGACACAAGAAAGCCCGCACTAGGCGGGCTTCTTGTACTGTCTGCAGACTCATGGAGACTTCTGTAAACAAGCGTTTGGTGGCTACACAGGGACTTGAACCCCGGACCCCAGCATTATGAATGCTATGCTCTAACCAACTGAGCTATGTAGCCGATGGCGCGCATTATTCCCTCGTACGGGGGGTGTGTCAAGCAAATATCTGAAAAAAATCTTCGTTCTATCAATTGCTTAAGGTTTTACGGCGTTTGGATGGCAATATCTTGCAAAAAAATGGCACATTGACCGGCCTCAAGCGCGCATTCACCAGTCGTACGGAAACCCCAATGGCTCTTAGCAACGCACAAACAACTACAACAGCGTCTTCTCCTGCCCCCCAATCCAGCCCCTTAGTCATGCGCATTATCGGCGCAGTGGCCCTGGCGCATCTGATCAACGACCTGATCCAGGCTGTACTGCCGTCGATCTATCCGATGCTCAAGGCCAAATATGACCTGACCTTTACTCAGATCGGACTGATAACCCTGACGTTTCAGATGACTGCTTCTCTATTGCAGCCGTGGGTGGGTTACTACACCGACCGTCATCCCAATCCGCTTTTGTTGCCAGCCGGGATGGTTTGCACCCTGATCGGGATTTTGATGTTGTCTCAGGTCGGCAGCTTTGAGCTGATTTTGCTGGCCGCCGCCCTGGTGGGTATTGGCTCTTCCACGTTTCACCCCGAAGCTTCCCGTGTAGCGAGGCTGGCTTCAGGCGGGCGCTACGGGCTTGCGCAATCGACCTTCCAGGTAGGTGGCAATGCCGGCTCGGCCTTTGGGCCGTTGCTGGCTGCGGCAATCATCATTCCCTTTGGTCAGGGTAACGTGGCCTGGTTCGGCCTGTTTGCCCTGTTCGCCGTTGGGCTGCTGTATGTCATCAGCCGCTGGTACCGCAACCATTTGAATCTGTTCAAGCTCAAGGCCGGGCAGAAGGCTACTCACGGCTTGTCGAAACGGCGGGTACTCGGTGCGTTGATGGTGCTCGGCTTGCTGGTGTTCTCCAAGTACTTCTACATGGCGAGTCTGACCAGCTACTACACCTTCTTCCTGATCGAAAAGTTCGACGTGTCAGTGTCCACCTCGCAGTTGTACCTGTTCCTGTTTCTGGGCGCAGTTGCGGCGGGCACGTTCTTTGGCGGCCCCATCGGTGACCGTATCGGCCGCAAGGCGGTAATCTGGTTTTCAATTCTCGGGGTTGCGCCGTTCACGTTGCTACTGCCCTATGCCGACCTGTTCTGGACCAGTGTGCTCAGTGTGATCATCGGCTTTATCCTGGCCTCGGCATTCTCGGCCATTGTGGTCTATGCCCAGGAGCTGGTACCGGGCAATGTAGGGATGATTGCCGGTATCTTCTTTGGCCTGATGTTTGGTTTTGGCGGGATTGGCGCTGCCTTGCTTGGGCATTTGGCGGACATTCATGGCATCGAGTATGTGTATACCCTGTGCTCTTATCTGCCGTTGTTCGGCGTGCTGGCGATTATGCTGCCGCGAACGCAAAAAACCTGAATCGGTAGTGGGGGCCACTCCCTGGCCTTGCTCCAGGCGTGCCCTCAATCATGGGCATTTCTGAGCGTCCATGGCGGGCACTAGCAGTGAGTCGCCATCTTGAGTTGTTCACGAGCTCGCGAGATGCGTGAGCGAACCGTCCCTATGGGAATTTCCAGAGCGCTGGCGGTGTCGCGATAACTGCTGCCGCTTTGCACTGATGCATACAATGTATCGCGCATTTCGATGGGTAGCCGGTTGAAGGCAATAAGCGTTAGCTCAAGCCTGCGGCGAGTCTCAAGCTGACCGTACAGGTCGCGGCTGTGGTCCTGTTCATGGCACCGCGTCTCGTCGAACTCGCAATGCACAGGCCTCGCGTGCAACCGACGAAAATGATTGCGAATCAGGTTCTGGGCAATCCCGCACATCCATGTGCTGAGTGTTGCCTGGCCGTTGAAGCGTGCCTGGCTGCGCCACGCCTCCAGGCAGGTCAACTGAAAAATATCCTCTGCATCTTCGGGGTTCAGTACGCGCTTGTGGATAAACGCTTTCAGCTTTTTTTGAAGGTTAGTCGTCAGATCCAGAATGTCGGGTGCAGGGGGGGGAGCATCATCAAGGTGATCCATTTTTTTTCCTCAGGGTGAGTGCTATCGAAAATGGTTTCGACAAGGACTCCTAAGCATCGCGTATGCCAATCCGTGAGGTGAATTCAACTATCTGATTTGTATGTGTTTTTTGTCGCTCAATAACCGCCGTTGTGCCGGATCTTGCGTAGCGGGCCCTGTGCTTGCGCCAGTTTATTCAAAAGCATGTCAATGGAACTCTCAGGGAACCCTTTGCCTGTGGTCAACCACACAGGTCATTGAGAATTCCGGACTTGGCACCGCTATGAAAGTTGACGGGCGAAATGATACCGCGCAGATCCTGCTCTCCTCTTGGGGCGTTGGGAGGCAGACGCCGCAGTCTTCTGCGCAAAGTGCCGCCGAAGAAGTCGGCATGTTGTTCAGCCAGAAAGCCGAGAGCACTAGCAAGGCATTGGCTCAACGCGAGCTGCGCACGGTAGATGCACGGGTGCAGAAGGTTCAGGGTATCCAGCAGTTGAACGAACTCTATGAACAACTGGGGCATCCCGGTCAGATCAGCCTGGGGCTGCTGGCCCGGCAAGTTCGTCTGGAGCTGGCGTCAAACACGGGGGTTGAGAATTTGCTGGCGTTGACCGGCGGTGACCCGACCCGCACCAGTGTTGTTTTGCAATACGTGACCGCCCAGGCCCGGATACAAGGGCATGAGCGTGAAACGGAGCTGGCGCAGAACGTTCAGGCACAGCTGCACTCCGGCTATTCCAGGCAAATTCAGGCGGGCCTGAATATTGCGCTGGCACTGACAACAGCCGAAGGCGATGCCGCTCTGCGCCAGGCTGTTCGCACGTTGTATTACTCCAGAGTGGTGCTCAAACAATCCCTGGTCAGCATTGTCCAGACCCTGCTGGAGTTATTCGATGAAGAGAGGGTCAATGACGGATTGCGCATGATGGCGCGTGCGCTGGCGGATGATATCGCTGCCTACCGACCCTCGGTGCCGACTCTCAAGCTGCGTACCTTGTTGGTCGGACTTCAAGGCTGCACCCAGTTGAGCAGCCTCTTGCACAGTTGCAGGTTGTCTATTGAGCGATTGTCATCCCGCGAACGGCAGGCCGAACTGTCGCCAGTCGCCCTGTTGCAACGTCTGCTGGAGTACGCGGGCACGGGCATCGACAGCGAGGAGGTGCAAAGCCTGAGTCTGGAGTTGGGTGGCGAGAACCTTTCCAGTCAACTGGTCTCGCTCAATCAGGTCTATCCGTTGATTCAGCGCCTCCCGCTGGCCGTTTGGAGTGATTCGCCAAGCCGTCAGGACGTATTGCAGGCTTTTTTTAACCTGATGATTGAGCACACGCAACGCGAAGGTATCGTCCAGCTGTCCCCCGGGCTGTTGAGACAGATTCGATGAAGTGTGTGCAATGGATCAACAAAGGCCTTGGCAAGGTGGCAAGCCCGGGCGAAGTACTCGGGGCCATGCTGGTGCTGGGCATTGTGTTTATCTTTATCGTGCCGTTGCCGACCTGGCTGGTCGATGTGCTGATCGCGGTCAATATCTGCATAGCCAGCCTGTTGATCGTGTTGGCGCTTTATCTGCCCAGCCCTTTGGCGTTTTCTTCGTTTCCCGCACTTTTGCTGTTGACCACGATGTTTCGTCTGGCGTTGTCGATTGCCACGACCCGCCTGATCCTGCTGGAGCAGGATGCCGGAAAGATTGTCGAGGCCTTTGGCAATTTTGTGGTGGGGGGGAATCTGGCGGTGGGGCTGGTGGTTTTTCTGATCATCACCATCGTCAATTTTCTGGTCATTACCAAGGGTTCGGAGCGTGTCGCCGAAGTGGCGGCGCGCTTTAGTCTGGATGCGCTGCCAGGCAAGCAGATGTCCATCGACAGTGACCTGCGTGGCGGTTTGATCGATGGAGCGCAGGCCCGCCACAAGCGTGACCGATTGTCCCGGGAAAGCCAGCTGTTCGGTGCGATGGACGGAGCCATGAAGTTCGTCAAAGGGGACGCCATCGCCGGCCTGGTGATTGTGCTGATCAACATCCTGGGCGGGTTTTCCACGGGGATGTTGCAACACGGGATGAGCGCTGGCGAGGCCATCACGCTGTATTCGGTATTGACCATCGGCGATGGCCTGATCGCGCAAATTCCGGCGCTCCTGATTGCCTTGACCGCGGGGATGATCATCACCCGTGTCGCCCCCGACGACCAATCGCCAAGCAGTCATATCGGTGCACAAATCGGCCAGCAGATCACCAGTGAGCCCAAGAGCTGGATGATCGCATCGGCGGCAATGCTGGCCTTCGCAGTACTGCCGGGAATGCCCGCCCCGGTGTTTGGCTTTATTGCCCTGTGTACCTTTGCGCTGGGGTTTTACTTGTGGTCGCGAAACAGGCCGGCCGGGGAGCCGGATCAGGCGCAAGCCGCGCAGGTTGCCCCTGAGCAAAATGGTGATGAAGACCTGAGAACCTTTGATCCTACACGCCCTTATCTGTTGCAGTTCGCCACAGCCCATCAAAACCTGGAGCGCACCACACGGCTGATTCACGGGATCCGCCAGGTGCGCAACAGTATCGTTACCCGCATCGGCTTGACACTTCCCTGCTTTGAAATCGAATACAGCGACCTGTTGGCTGAGGATGAGTTTCGCTTTTGTATTCACGAAGTACCCATGCTCAAGGCGACCTTTGATGAGCGACGGGCCGTGGCACGGGACAGTGTCACGGATGCTCCCCCGAGTGCCCTCAGAGGCAGCGAGCAGCGAGACGAACTGGACTGGCTATGGCTACAGCCCGACGATCCGCTGCTGGCCCGGGAAGGCGTCGAGTCATTCAGTACCCATGCCTTGATTATTGAGCGCATGCGTCAGGCCATGATGATCAGCGGGCCGCAGTTTTTGGGGCTGCAGGAGTGCAAGTTGATTCTCGGCTGGCTTGAGCAAAACCAGTCTGAGCTGGTCCAGGAGTTGCAGCGCATCATGCCGCTGTCCCGATTTTCTGGTGTGCTGCAGCGTCTGGCCAGTGAAGGCGTACCCTTGCGGGCTGTGCGTCTGATTGTCGAAGTCCTGACCGAACATGGCCAGCACGAACGGGAAGTGTCAGCCCTGGCCGACTATGCGCGGATTGCCCTGAAGTCGCAGATCTATCATCTGTACAGTCAGGCTGACGGGCTGCATGCCTGGCTGTTGTCCGCTCATAGCGAAAATCTCTTTCGCGAGGCATTGCGCCAAACCCAGTCGGGTGTGTTCTTTGCCCTGGACCATGAGCTCAGCACGCAATTTGTGGCGTTGCTCAAGGAGGCCTTTTCCCCCCGCAAGCCCGACACCAGCGTATTGCTGGTGGCGCAGGATCTGCGCAGCCCGTTGCGCACATTGTTGTTTGATGAGTTCAACCATGTGCCGGTCTTATCCTTCGCCGAGTTGATGGGGGCGGCCAAGGTCAAGGTACTCGGGCGTTTTGATCTGCAATTCGACGGTGTGCTGCGGGAGACCGTGTCTTGAGTTCGGGGCATGTTTATCCTGAGGGTGCCGTCGAGGTGTCCGATTCGGTGCAGCCTGGCCTGCTGTTCGAGTTGCGAGTGCTGAGCGGTTTGCATGTGGGGGCTGCACTGCCTTTGTTTGGTGAGTGCTGGAGCATCGGCGCCCACCAGAACGCCGACCTTGAGTTGTACGACCCAGGTGTTGAAGCCCTGCATGCCCGGTTGCACTGCATGGACGGGTGCTGGACGGTGCAGGCGCAGGAAGGTCTCTTGCAGGATGGAACCGGTACTGCCCGGGCTCAGATTGCCGATCTGGCGCCTGGGGCTCTGTTTTCCATTGGCGGTATTCAGTTGTGTGTCGCCAATACGCAAAGTGCCTGGGTGGATGAACCCGCAGAAGTCGCTGGCCTACAGAGCGAAGCGGTATTCGATCACCCCATTCCAGTGCCTGCTGGCCGCAAGAACAAGTGGCTGGCGCTGGCTATGAGCGTGTCCGTGCTGATACTGGCGGTACTGGCCTGGCAGCCTTTGAACACGGCGCAGGCACTTTCCCCGATGCCATCGGCAGTCAGTGACAAACGTCAGCTTGCAACAACGCTTCAGGTCCATCAGCAATTGCTCAAGATGTTGATCGAGCGAGAGCTGGGCAACCTTATCCGGCTCCAGGTGGGGGATGATCGAATCACTCTGGTCGGTGATGTCGGCAAAGACTCGCTGGCGCTGGTCTCGCGGATGCTCGATCGCTTCGAGGCGCAGTTTGCAACGCCGGTTGCGATCATCAATCAGGTTCAGGAGATCAGCACGGCGTTGCCCTTCAGGATCGTCCAGATTATCGGCGGTAAAAAGGCCCATGTTGTTTTGGCAGACGGGCGACGGCTGTTTTTTGGTGATGAGGCTGATGGTTTGCGCCTGACTGCGATCGACACTCGCCGAGTGCTGTTTGAAGGCAAGCAGCGCTATGAGGTGAGCTGGTGAACCGTACGACTGTTGAGCGCCTTGAGTGCTGGCGACAACGTCAGTTCACGCGCTTGGCGGGCTTTTCACCGGTGACCCTGTGCGGTCGGGTGTTACGGATCAATGGCATGCTCCTGCAATGCCGCTTGCCCCAGGCCCGAATTGGCGACCTGTGTCGGGTTCAGACGCAGGGTAGCGCCTGGGTATTGGCAGAGATCATCGGCTTTGATCAGCTCGACGCAACGCTCAGTGCTTTGGCGAGCCTGGAAGGTATCAGCGCAGGGGCGGCAGTTGAGCGGCTTGGGGCTGTGCATCAGGTTCGTGTCGGCAATGACTTGCTGGGGCAGGTGCTCGACGGATTTGGCCGGGCGCTTGCAGACAGTTGTGCAGGCGCCTTTGCCAGGCCGCCTTGCGATGATGCCAAGGCAGTGGTGTGCGACGCGCCCCTGGCCACTCAACGGCCACGTATCAGTCGCGCTTTACCGACAGGGGTTCGGGCCATCGACGGGTTACTGACTTTGGGTGAGGGTCAGCGAGTCGGGCTGTTTGCCGGTGCCGGTTGCGGCAAGACCACCCTGCTGGCTGAAATCGCCCGCAACGTCGAGTGTGATGTGATCGTGTTTGGCCTGATTGGTGAACGTGGCCGCGAGCTGCGAGAGTTCCTTGACCATGAGTTGGACGCTGGGCTACGGGCCAAAGCCGTGCTGGTGTGCGCCACCTCTGATCGTTCAAGTATGGAGCGTGCGCGGGCAGCCTTTACCGCAACCGCCCTGGCCGAAGGCTTTCGTGAAAAAGGGCAGCGGGTTTTATTGCTGATCGACTCCCTGACCCGCTTTGCCCGCGCGCAGCGGGAAATCGGCCTGGCCGCTGGTGAACCCTTGGGGCGAGGCGGGTTGCCGCCCTCGGTTTACAGCCTGTTGCCACGTCTGGTCGAGCGCGCAGGTCTGACCCGCGAGGGAGCTATCACCGCGATCTATACCGTACTTATCGAGCAGGACTCCATGGGCGATCCGGTTGCAGACGAAGTCCGCTCCTTGCTGGACGGTCACATTGTGTTGTCCCGCAAACTGGCAGAGCGCGGTCACTACCCGGCAATAGATGTGCTGGGCAGCCTGTCACGGATCCTGAGCAATGTGGCTGCGCCAGAGCATGTACAAAACATGGTCGCGCTAAGGCGATTGCTGAGTGCGCATCAGCAGATCGAACTGATGCTCAGGCTGGGTGAGTACCAGGCGGGCAACGATGCATTGACCGATATGGCCGTGGAAAGCCGACAGCGGGTTGAGGCCTTTTTACGTCAGGACTTGCGCAAGCCTGCGGGTTTTGCGGCAACACTTGAGCAACTGCACGAGTTGACGGCCCATGTGCCCTTCTGAAAACAGTCTGCAGGTAACCGATCCCCTGCGGCTTTTGCGCCAGCATCGGGTCGATCGGGCTGAGCGTTTGTTGCACCTAAAGCGTATGGAACAGCGAGCCTTGAGCCTGAGCATCGAGCAGGCCCGCTCGGCGGTTGAGCAGGCCAGGCAACACGAAAGCCGGCAGCAGGCCGAGCTGACTGAGCGGTATCAGGGCCAGGTGGTGTCGCCCGCAATCCTGTCAGGCTGGGACGAATCACAGCGCCAGTTGGCGGCTCAAACAGCGCAGCAGACAAGGGCTTTGCAAGTGCTGCTTGAGCAGCAGCACCTGGTTGCGATCCATATTGAGAGTGCCCGCCAGTACGCGGGTGAATGCCAGAGAAAAGTCGAAAAACTGCTGGAGTTGTCGGTGTTGCTGGCAGAGGAGGGGCAATGGCCGGGTCATCAGGAATAATCCCGCTGCTGTTGGCACGGGCTCGCTCTCAGGCTGTAGCCCCCGAGCTCGCAGCCGACTGCAAGCTGTTTGCAGACAGCCTTGCAGGTGCGGATAAGAGCTTGGCACAGGCGTTGTCCGAGGCACTGATGCCCCGTGCAACGGGGTGCCAGCCCTGTGTGCAGTTTGTGCTGCATCTGGCCCATCGCGGGCGGATCAACGTCAGCGCCTGTTATGAACATCAAGGCTGGCTCATCACTTTAAGAGCGCAGCAATCCGCCACCCGACAATGGCTCGCCCGTCAGCAGCAACCCTGTCAACGGCGTCTGGCCCGTGCATTGGGACAGATCGTCAGGATCCGGATATTGCAGGAAAGCCCGTGATGACGATAGCGCCGATCACCTTGCCACAGCTGGACGCAACCACGGTCGCGGCTTGCTGGCGGCTGGGCCGTGGCCTGCGCTATTCGTTCCAGGTCGCAGGCGAGCCCGGTGAGCTTTTGCTGGAACCGGGGCGTGCGCCAGAGGGCGGTGCATGTGTCTCGTTCGAGAGCCGCTGCGGGGTCTTTACGCTGAGTGATGCAGGCTCCTTGCTTAGCCTGTTTGGCGAGTGCCCGGTAGTGCTGGCCGAGACCGGCAACGATCCGCAGTCTTGGTTTTGGGGGCATTTTGAGCAGCGCATGAGTGCGCAACTGACGGCGCTTTTTGGCTTTCTGCGGCCCCTTGCTGACAGGCAGCCAGGTGCATTTGAGTGCTGCCTCAGCGTGGTGCTGGGGCAGTCACGAAGTATCGGCCGATTAATGATGACGGCACGCAGCCTGTTGGCGCTTTGCGACGCAGGGCAGTGGCAGGCAGTCAAGGCACCGTTGCCCACATGCTTTGCCGTGCCTGTGCCCGTGGTGCTCGGCTATCTACCGTTGACGGTTGAGCAGTTGCGCACAGTTCGGCCCGGCGACGTACTGGTGCCGGAACGCCCGCTGTTCAGCGGTGATGGCGTGGGGCAACTGAGCGTGGGGCGGTTGCGGCTGCAATTGCAAATTGATGATGACGGCGGGCGTCGGTGCCTGACAGTTTGTTCTATTGAGGAGTCGGTTGTGGATGATGAGAGGGTTGCGGCTGCGGACGTGGGTGTTGATGACGGCGAAGAGCTGTTTGAAACCTTGCTGGTGGATTTGAGCGTGCGCTGTGGCGCATTCAAATTGAGTCTGGGCGAGTTGCGTCAGTTGGCCCCCGGTATGGTGTTGAACCTGGAAGGTTATGGTACGGGCATGGCCGGGTTGTTTTACGGTGACCGGCCGATCGGCCACGGGCAGTTGGTGGAGGTCGACGGCCGCCTGGGCCTGCAACTGTCGCGCATCAGCTTTTCGCAATGACCGTTCAAGGGGTTGATCCCTTTCTGCTGGCGCTGTTTCTTGCTGCGTTGTCACTGATGCCCATGCTGATGGTGGTGTGCACCGCCTTCCTGAAAATCTGCATTGTGCTGATGATTACCCGCAACGCCATCGGCGTACAGCAAGTGCCGCCGAGCATGGCCCTTTACGGCATTGCCTTGGCTGCAACACTGTTTGTCATGGCGCCAGTGGGGTATGAAACCGCACAAATCCTCAAGCAATCACCACTGGATATGAGCAGCGTGCAAGCCTTGCAGGGCAGCGGGCTGGAGGCAGTAAAACCCTTGCAGGCCTTTATGGTGCGCAACACCGACCCGGATGTGCAGACCCATCTGCTGGACAACACCGCGCGCCTGTGGCCAGCAGACATGGCCCGACAGGTCAGTCGCGATGACCTGGTTTTGCTGGTTCCGGCCTTTGTCCTGTCGCAGTTGCAGGCCGGTTTCGAGATCGGCTTTCTGATCTATATCCCGTTTATCGTTATCGATCTGATCGTCTCGAACTTGCTGCTGGCCCTGGGCATGCAAATGGTTTCGCCCATGACCATTTCACTGCCGCTCAAGTTGCTGTTGTTTGTGCTGGTCTCGGGCTGGACACGCTTGCTGGACAGCCTTTTTCTGTCCTTTCTGTGAGGCGCCAATGGAGCCGATTGTGATGTTCAAGCAGGGCATGTTGCTGGTGGTGGTGCTGTCTGCACCACCGCTGATCGTGGCCGTTGTGGTGGGCGTGCTGACCTCGCTGGTGCAGGCACTGATGCAGGTACAGGACCAGACACTGCCGTTCGGCATCAAGCTGGTTGCGGTGGGCATCACGCTGGCGCTGACGGGGCGCTGGATCGGAGTTGAGTTGATTCAATTGATCAACCTCACCTTTGACATGGCCGCTCGATCGGCACCGTAAAAGGAGCACGCGATGGCCCCACAGATTCCGTTTCTCGAATACCTGCCCAGCCTCGCCATTGCGATGGCGCGCCTGTATCCCTGTTTTTTCCTGATCCCGGCATTCTGCTTTGAACATGTGCGCGGCATGCCCCGGCATGTCATCGTTTTTGCCCTGGCACTGATGCCTGCTCCGGGTATTTATCACGCCTTGTCTGGTATGGATTACAGCTTGCTGGCGCTCAGCGGGCTGATGCTTAAAGAGGCCGTCTTGGGCTTTTTGCTGGGCATGCTGCTGTACATGCCGTTCTGGCTGTTCGAGTCGGTAGGGGCTTTGCTCGACAACCAGCGTGGCGCCCTGATCGGCGGGCAACTCAACCCTTCACTGGGACCGGATGCCACGCCTGTCGGGCATTTGTTCAAGCAACTGAGCATTTTCTTGCTGATGGTCACACTGGGGTTGGGCAGCCTGACCCAGGTGATCTGGGACAGTTACCTGATATGGCCCGCTGCGCTCTGGTTTCCGGCCCCGGCTGCGGATGGCCCTGGCGTGTTCCTGGGGCTGCTGGGCGATACCTTTACGCACATGGTGTTGTACGCCGCACCTTTTATTGCATTGCTGTTGCTTGTCGAGTTCGCGGTTGCTTTGTTGAGCCTTTACAGCCCGCAGTTGCAGGTATTTGTGTTGTCGATGCCGGCCAAGAGCCTGGCCGGGCTGTGTTTTCTGTTGTTCTATCTGCCGCAATTGCAGGAGCTGATTGTGGGGCGCATGGGCATGCTTGGGGATCTTGAACATGCACTGGGCCTGCTGATCAAGGTGCCGTCGCCATGAGTGAAGATTCAGGCGAAAAGAAATACGCCGCGAGCCAAAAAAAACTGCGGGACCAACGCAAAAAAGGCCAGGTTGCACAGAGCCAGGACATCGGCAAACTGCTGGTGCTGGCTGTTATCTCTGAAATTGCTTTGCTCAAGGCCCAGAGCAGCCTGGATCAACTCGGGCAATTGCTGATGCTGCCCGTGTCACTGGTCGGGCAGCCGTTTAGCCGTTCGTTGCAAGCTGTCATTGCTGAGGCCGGTCATGTTTTTTTCGGATTTGCCTTGCTGATGACGGGGACTGCCATTGCGATGAAGCTGGTTAGCAGCTGGCTGCAATTCGGCTTGTTGTTTGCCCCCGAGGTACTGACCCCGGACTTCAATCGGCTTAACCCCCTCAATCAAGCCAAACAGATGCTTTCGACCCAGTCGCTGATGACCCTGTTCACCGGTTTGGTCAAGGCGCTGCTGATCTGTGTGGTGCTGTACCGTGTGATCGGACCGTCTCTGGGGGCATTGGTGGGGTTGGTAAACGCTGACTTGCCGGGCTATATCGCCGCGCTTGTCGTCTTGTTCCGGCACTTGCTGCATGTGTGCCTTGGCCTGCTGCTGGTGCTCGCAGCGGTTGACCTGGCGCAGCAACGGTATTTTTTTGCCCGACGCATGCGCATGACCCATGTCGAGGTGGTCAAGGAATACAAGGGTATGGAGGGCGATCCTTATTTCAAGATGCTGCGTCGGTCACTGGCCCAAGAGCTGGCCCATGAAGAGCCTGCCGCCAGAGCGCCGCCGCTGGAAGAGGCCGATATGCTGCTGATCAACCCCACGCATTTCGCCGTGGCCCTGTACTACCGGCCACCACAGACTCCTTTGCCGACACTGATTGCCAAGGGTACCGATGCCCAGGCACGACGAATGATCGACAGGGCACGGGCTGCGAATGTTCCGGTGATTCAGTGTGTGTGGCTGGCGCGTACGCTGTACGGCATTGAAACCGGGCATTGCATCAGCCGCGAGACCCTGCAGGCGGTTGCGCTGGTCTACCGCACTTTGCGGGAGCTGGATGATGACACTCGGGGTGAAATTATCCACTTGCCGGAACTCGAACAACGCTGATCGGGGCAGGAACCGCACGGAGCTTCAGGTCACTCACTCTTCATCAGCCCATCAGAGTCGAGTCTAAATGCCCGTAAAGTCGTTTGACCTCACCAAGCCGAGCCTGGCAGAAAAAAACGGCACAATTTGCCCGCACACCGGTCGCATCCACGAATCTGTGCAAATGACCGGTTTTCGCCACTATGAGCAACCCTCCCTGGTATTCAACGCCAGCCTGATCGGAGGGAAAGTCGTGACTCAAGGTTCGTATGTGGGCCAGGACATTGCCGAGCAGCTCAATCAGTTGCCCAGCCAGTTCACGCAAGACACCCAATACGCGGGTATCGATAGGGGCCTGCGAATGCTGGATCACAGGTTTAATGTGTTTCATATCCAGTCCACACCTGCTGCTGCTGCGGTATTCAAAAGCAGCTTGCCCCTGGGGGCTCACCTGGCGGCCCCGATCAAACCCGGGCGCGCCCATCTGGGGAAAATCAGTGATGTGTTCACAACGGTCGAAGGTGATCAATTCCGCTTGGTTGACCAGCGCCTGCACCGGTTTGAGCCGCAGACTTGTCGTTGGTTGCCCGACAAAGACGCGGCCCAATACAGCCGTATTGGCTTGAGCGCTCAAGGGCAACTGATGAAAGTGCCACTGGGTGTATCGGACATGAGCATTGATGGTAAAACGCGGGCGAGTCTGGAGGGTTCCAGGCTACAAATCAGCCGCGGCACAGCAGATGCTGTTCTTTCCCTCGTTCCCCTCAACGAGTCGAGCAAACCGGTGCAACTGGCGCATCTGGGGCTGGCGGGCGATGTGCTGTACGCATCGACACCTGAGGGTGAGCTTTTGTGCGCGGACTTGCGCAATGCCGAGGGCGGGCATTTGATCATGCGGCCTGAATCGCTCGATAAACTTGAGCAACTGCACCAGAGCACAGTCAGCATCAAGGGGTTTATGCATGACGATCATGGCCGGCTCGATGCTCTTATTCTCGATTCCCGCAGGCAGTTACACAGTACCCCTTTAAGCGATGGCCCTGATCAGGTGTCGGGCTGGAATCTCAGTGATGTGATCTTCAGAGTGAACGACACAGGTTTGCCCGAGCCCGGGCTGCGCACGCTCGCCGGTATGGTGGACCTTGGGTCGCGGGGCAAGGTTGCGCTTGAGGGCAACTCATTGCTTTGCTGGAATGGGAACTCCCAGCAATGGGATACAACCGATCACCAGAATGTGGCGCACCTGGAGCGTGGCCTGGATGGTCGCGCTTATGTATTGCAAGGCGCAGAGCTGAAAGCGCTGGCTATCCATAAAACCCGGGATGCGGCGAACAGCGGTGCCAGTTATGACTTGAAGCCTGTCAATGAGGCTCACTCCCATGTGACCCTTGATGTCGCGCTGATTGAGAATAACGAGCGAAAGATCACCTGTTTTGCTATCGATAACCCCAGACGCTTTGTAACTCTTGATGCTGAAAACAAGCTGGTTGCACACGTCAACGGAAAAGACATGGCCCTGACCTTTACCCAGCCCAAAGAGCTTGTGGCACTGGCACTTGATCGTCTGGGAGACCTTTATGCACAGACCGGAACTGGCGAGTTGCTCAAGCTCGAAAAGGCTGAATGGCAAGCCCCTGGCACATCAGAGCTCACCTGGACTCCCGTCCCGTTACCGGGCAATACGCCCATTAAATCGCTGCGTATGGGGGCCGGTCAGCAGTTGATCGTCAGTTGGGGTGAAAACAATGCGCTACAAAAAAAATGGGGTGAGCAATATCGGCAGTTGACTGTTTCAGCGGATGGCGACCCGCACTGGAAGCCAGTTACGGCACAGCTAACCCCCCCCGCAAGGTCAGTGGGCGCGTTGTTGAGCAGCGCTGAATTGAAGATTCAGAACAATGGCACCTCTTGGGCAGTGACCTCCGATTGTTTTGGCCACAAGACTGAAGGCCTGCCGGTTGAACGAGGCATTATTAAAAGTGCTTTTGCCCACTTTCATCCTGTTCAGGGGCTTAAGAATATTGGATTCGATATTCTGCATAGTGCTAGAGGGCGACGCGGACTGGCAGAGCTTTACCATGATGTGCGGGAATTGCAGGGGCTTTTGCATACGCTGGCGAACGTGACCCCTAATACGATGGATATTACAACTCGCCTTGACCGCCTGAGCGAGTGCAAGCCAACACAGGCCCTGGCCACAGAAGTCGGGCGTTTTCTGAATCAGGTAGAAAAACACAGCGTGCAATTGGCCAGGCGCTTGGGTGACATCAAGGGAGCCAGTGTGATCCCGGAATATCTGCCCACAGCTACTGGCAATCGTACTAAAGGCTCAACGAGTAACCTGTTCCAAATGCGCAAGGCTTTTGAAAAACTGGCCCCTTCAACGTCGAATATCACAGCGGCGTTGCTGCGCAGTTATGAGAAGCAGGGCGTTTGTTTGTCGTTGAACGCCGTTGGCCTTAAACGTGATTTGAGCAATCCGACAGGGCTGATTGAAAGTGATTTGATTCAGCACGCCCGGACACTTTTTCGACTCGTCAAACTTGTCGGCCGGTTGGAGGGTAAATCCCCTGATCTGGCCGATATAGCAGCCCGCCTGGAGAAAGTGAAAGAGGGCTATCAAAGCAGTCCCGTACACAAGAAAACAGTGCAAAACATCAATAGTTTGAAGCAAGCAGAAACCTTGTATAAGAACTTCAAGTTGTTGGCCAAGGACTTGGGTACTCCGGGATCAGCACTCAATTATCATGTAACCACTACCTTGGGGCTCAAGGCACAAGAGACGGCCAAGCAGGCTCTGTTGCAATGCATTCAAGAGTCGGACAGTGGCCAATCCGTTTCATCGAGCCGTAGCAAAACCTTATCGGCATCCATATTTTTACTGCCTGTGCCGCTGCTTGAGATCATTGGTGGTGTTTCAAGAGACAATACCAACGGTATAACGATGAGTCGAACCGATCAGGGGGTCAGCGTTGACATCACGATGGGCACTACCCATTCAGTCAGTGGCTCGGTAGGTGTAGGCCAGTCGTTGTTTCCCTCAGGGGATGTGCTCGAAGGCCGGTTCAGGGTGGGAGCCGAGACAACGCTGGCGCTGGCACATGAAAAGGAGCACAGCGTCAGCTTTGATATTAATGAAGCTGATTTTCCAGTCATGATGGAAATCCTGACCGGTGAGAAAGGGGATGTTTTCGATTTGCTGGATCTTGGCAGCCAGCACAAAAGTAATAAGAGCTCGAAATACGCTTTGGACTGGAGTATTTCAGCTCAAGCGCAGCCCCGTTTGCACATGTTGATGCCGGAAAATTCCGATGCGTCAGGTGGCCTGATGCGTACCATGGCGAATACGGGGGGCCAACTTCAACTGTTTCACGCTGACCACCGTACCGCTGCTGCCTTGGGGCAGGATGAGATAACCCGGACCAAAGGCGTGAATACCCAATGGTTACCCAAAGGCAGTGTTTCTTTAGGGGGCGCGCCGTCCAATTCAACCTTGTGGACTAGTCTTGGTGCCGATGGTCCTATGTGGGCGTCCTATGCCGTGAGTGACTCTTCATTCACCCTGGCTTTTGACCGCAGTGTTGCCCGCAGCATGCGTTTTACCTTCAAACAGCCTGCTGAGATCGATCAGGAGCAAGTCAATGGGTTACGCGATGCCTTGTCCAGGCATTCTGCGCAACTCAAGCAACAGCTGGACTCTTTTTCAGCAGAGGGCTCGCCTGTGGAGCAACTGCAACGTCTGCATCGTCTATTCGAGCAGTTGCCATCACCCGCCATCCGCTCTGAAGAGCACCATGCCCTCCATGAGCAACTGCAAACTTGCCTTCACCAGCAGGCGCTTGTCGCACAAGGCCGGCGAGAACTTAAATCAGTTGAAAGAACGGTTTCATACATCGGGGTCAAAGGTGGCCCTGATCATGAGTGGCTGGATGACGCTGCGCCTGCTAACAAGGCGGCAATTCTCCGGCTGTTTGACCAGCAGCCACAATTTGAGCGGATCCTCAATGATCTGGGGAGCAGCAAGGGTACCTCGGTAGTGATCGGGCTGGAGGTCAAGCCGCAGATGCTGCGCATGATTGAAAATCAGGTCGGGGATAGCCCTGAAGCCCTGAATGATGTGCAAAAGGCCTTGGAAAATACCGACAATCTGCGGATTAAAACCCTCACTGTGAGCTATACGGCGAGTAGAACCGACGGGATGAAAACCCCCATTCCTTTTGTGTCATATTCCAGCAAGGCAGCATTGAGCCATACCAGCAAACTCCTCAACATTGAGTTGAAATATGGCAAGGACCAGAATGCCCCCTTGCGCGTGGAGTTCAAGGATATGTCGCCCACGGTCCGTATTCGCGAGCCGAATCCCCAACAGCTTGATCAAAGGATCCGGCAAAGCCGCAACCCCTTGATGTAATGACAGTGCCGGTCTGCCTGATAATCACGCAGACCGGCACTGATCTATCGTTCAAGGGGTACAACTTGATGGTCAGAACCCTCGGCGTTCGGACCCGTGTCCAGGCGCATGTGTGGCGGCCACCAGATCACCAGCGTGCTGGTGCTGGAAGCCGGGCGGGCGCACAAGTCTCCACGGCAATGGGGGGTGCAGCCTGGGAGCAGTCCAACAAGGAACGCTGCCATGGCAACTGCGGTAAACCGAGTCATGGTGTGGCCTCCAGCAGTGATGGTCGAGACACTCTGGAGTGTTCGTCGGGGCTGGGCGCACGTGTCGCGATAAACACCTGCGTACGCTCACCGGGCGCCAGCCACGGAGTCGGCCAGACACTGACCGCCAGGGTGCTGGCAGTGTTGCAATCACGTTCATCGACGCGCACCCGGCTTTGGCCCTGGTTGTGCAATACCAGTACGGCTACGTTGTAATCATCACTTTCGTACCACTGGTGACGCTGGGTATCGACCTTCACAGACCTGAGTTTTTTGCACAGACTGCCCGGCCGGACCGGCATCGGCCTGGCAGTGAGCCGGTCAGGGACGTGGCCCGTGACCAGTTGGCGGAGCACCTGGATAATATCGGAGCGCTCAACTACCGGCTGCGTCGCATTACGCCGTGTCAATGGGGTCAGAGCTGCCTCAAGTTGCGCCTGATCCGATTGCGGCAGGTAGCGGGCAGGGTTGGTCTGATCGCCAATCAGGCGGGGTGTCAGGATAAACAACCGCTCACGGCGGTTTTTAGTGTTCTGTGTAGACGAAAACAGCAGCTTGCCCAGCCAGGGGATATTCCCAAGTACGGGGATTTTATTCAGATCGTCGGATTCTTCGGCCACATGAAAACCACCGATGACCAGCGATTGTTTTTCGTGGATCACCGCCTGGGTGCTGACATTACCTTTGCGTACATCCGGTGTGGAATGCTGCCCGGTGTTATCGGCAAAAGTGCCGTCCTCGATGTCGATGATCAGGTGAATCTGATTGGCGCCATTGGCTTCGATCACCCGGGGTATGACCTGAAAGCTGGTGCCCGTGGTCACCGGCATGATATTGGCCACTCCCTCACCGACGGCCTGGATATATTGTGTGCGATTGAAGTCGATAACCGCGGGCTGGTTTTCCAGGGTCATGATCGAGGGGTTGGACACCACCGTTGCCAGACCGCGCGCTTCGAGTGCCTTTATATCGGCTGCAAAACGGTCAATCTGGATCATGGACACGGTTGTCGAACGGGTGCCCGACAACCCTGTCACTGCCCCGAAACGGCCGCTCTGAAAGCCCCAGTTCACCCCCAGCTGGTTGAGTTGGGTGCGGTTGATATCGAGAATTATCGCGTCTATTTCCACCAGTTTGCGCGGCACATCCAGCTCGGTGATCAGTGTCTGGTACAGCGGCCGACGTTCGCTGACGTCGTAGATCAGCACGCTGTTATTGCGCACATCGGCTTCTACGCGGATGTCGTTCTGGCTTGATGGTTTGAGCCCGGAGGTGAGCGGCAGCGATGGGGGCTTGCTTGAATAAGGCATGCTGGAGGCAATACCGGACATCGGTGAGGCGTCTGGGGGGAGAACATCGAAGGGGGTCGATGATTTGGCATCAAGCAGGCCGCGCAACAGGCTGGCGATACCGGGAATGCTCAGCTTTTCCCCGCGATAGTTGATCTGCCGATCTGCGGCGTTGGCGAATTGCAGTGTGAAATTCAACACATCCTGTTTATTGGCGGGCTCTGCCCGTTTGCGGCTGAACTGCCTGATCTGCTCGATATAGCGTTTGGGCCCGGACACCAGCACGACCCCGATATCAGGCAACTCGCCCCAGCCGAAACGTTCATCCAGCAGGCCAATCTGGCTCAAGGCCTGTTTCAGATCGGCAATGGTGTCGTCCGCGACTTCAAGGCGGGTGGAGGTTTGTTGGTCCAGTGAGCTGATATAGAGCGTGTTGTTATGCACAAACCACTGGAAGCGGTGTTCCAGTGCAAGCCGCTCCATTAAACCGGTGAGCGTATCGGCCCGCAGCTTGCCCCTCAAGACGCCCTGTAGTGCCCCGTCAATTTGCAGTTGCAGACCCACGGTATGGGCGAATTCCTGCAAAAAGGCACGTAACGGCAGGTTATTGGCTTCACGGGCATAGGGCGTGTTTTTCCAGTCTGCGGGGACGGCGGCCATCGTCTCGGGGGGCCGCAGAAGAACACATGACAACAGTGCCAGATAGCTGGCGCGCTTGACCCAGACTCTCATTGCACGGCATCAATAATGCTTTTGGTCAGGCTGTGCTTGAATCGGGTTTGCTCGTTGATTGAGAAGCTGGTGATGGCCACTTTGCGTGAGGCGTCAAGGAAACGCGCCATGTCTTCGGGGTTGCCTTGATTGTTCAGGGCAATGGCCTCCAGATTTTTTTGCGCGTTTAGAAAGCGGGTGTCGATGCGGCGCTGGATACTTTCGAACGAAGCCATACATCCTCCATCAGTCAATGTTCACGACTCAGTGGTGGTGCCTGGCGGATCGGTTCCATCGGTTGCGTGGAGACAAACAGTGTCTTCAGCGTTGTGGTCCAGTCGATGTGCAGGTCATGTTGTGCCGTAACCAGCACCAGAGCCTGAGTATCGAGGCGGTCATCGGTTTGCAACTGCCATGAGCTGTCCGGGTGGGTACTTAGCCACTGCTGCACAGGTGCAAGCATCTGTGGATGGCAACGCAAGGTTGCATCCAATGGTGGGCATTGGACTTGCAGCAGTTGCCCCAGCAAGGCGTTGATACGGATCTGTGGCGGCACCTCACCGAGCAGTTGCGCCAGGGCCAGATTGACCACTTGCGCGGCGTTGATTTCAATCGCCTGGCACAAGGCGCTGTGTTCCCGCTGCCAGCGCGCCAGATGGGCATTGGCCTGTTGCCAGAATTCGTCGTGGGCCTTTTGCCGCAGAGCCTCGGCAGCTTGTCGAGCGTTGCTCAGCAGTTCATCAGCCTGGACGCGTGCCTGGATCAGTATCTCACGGGCCTGGCCACAGTCGATCAGGGTCTGGCTGCTGATCAGAGCCTGAGGCAGTCCGGGGGAGCCGGGCCGCAGTTCAATCGTGCGGCGTGACAGCATGGTTGCTTTCCTTGTCGGCGGGTAGTTTGTGCCAGAGCACTGTTTGCCAGAGCGTCAGGAGTTTGGCTGCAGAGATGGGCGGCACAGGCTTTAGTTCCAGAGCTTCTATCCGTGCCGGGGCAAAGCGTAGTCGCAAACGCTGCCATACCGATGGCTCGACCCATGCCCTGAGCAATTGCAGAACATCGTCGGCCGGTTCGAGCCAGCCCTGAGGGCGCAATACTTTGCCAAGGCGCTGGCACCACAGGTGCTCGGCGGCGTCCAGTGTCGTAGGGAGTGTGGGCCGGCAGATGTGTTCGACTCGTTGCAGCAACGCGTCATAGTGCGAGAGGGGCGCCAGGGCCAGTTGCCTCAGGCTGGCGGCAGGCAGACAGGGCAGGCAGGGGACGATGCCGAAACCTGTGCTGGCGCTTGCATGCAGGCTGCGGACCTCGGCGTGCGAGGCATCGAGGGGGGGCCAGTGCGGGTGAGCGTAGCGCCAGGGGAAAGCCCACCACTGTAACCATCTGTCGGTGTCATTCATGCCGAGCCCTTGTTGCGCCGCGTTAGCCATATGACCGGTGTAATGATCGCCAGCAGGCAGCCGAACACTGTTGCAGCGAAGGTTGTCTGCCAGAACCCCAAGCGTTCCTCTGGCACCAGAAATGGCCCGAAAAACAACAGTTGCTGCTTGTCTTGAAACGCTGTGGCGGGCACAAACACCGTGGTTATCTTGTGCGGATTGTCGATTGCCGTGCTCATGCCCGGAATGCTGCTGGCGACCAGTCGCCTTACCCGCGACTGGATGCTGTCGGGGTCCAGCCTGGCGTCGTGTTTGATAAACACCGAGGCAGAAGCAGGCTGGACCGCTTCGCCCGGAGCCACGCGCTCGGGAAGTACGACATGCACGCGCGCCACGATAACGCCGTCAATATTGGACAGCGTGGCTTCAAGTTCTTGTGACAGGGCGTAGATATAGCGGGCACGTTCTTCCAGTGGCGTGGAGATGACGCCTTCCTTGCGAAAAATATCGCCCAGTGTGGTACGCGTTGTTCGGGGCAGGCCAGCCGCTGACAGCGAGTTGATGGCCCGACTGATGTCTTCTGCTCTGACGCGTATGGAAACGCCATTTTTGTTCGGGACTTTTTGGGCAGGGACCTGTTTGTCAGCCAGTTCCGCGATCACTTCATTGGCTTCCTGTTCGGAAAGCTGCCCATGAAGTTCAACTTTTTCACCACAACCAGTGATACACAACAGGAGCATCAGGAACAGGCTCTTGAACGGGCGTGGTGCCATGGGGGTACCTAGGAAAGATTGGTGAGCTTTTCAATGGCTTGCGACGTCTTGCTGATCATCTTGGCGCTCAGTACGGTCTCAAGATGAAACGCCGACATGGCCCGGGTTGACTTGAGCATGTCCATGGGATCGGTGCTTGCGCTGACCTTTTGCAGCGCGCGGGCGGCGGTGTTCGAGAGTTCCTGCAAGAGCACCGAGCGCTGACTGAGAGGGTTGGCCATCAAGTTATCGGATTTAACCGTGTCAGGTTTTATAGCTGCCGCAGGATGCAATGAGGCGTTGAACCATTTGATATCGGCGGCTTCTGGCGGGAGGAATGGCTGGATAGAGGTGGGGGAAGGTTTAACAGTGGAGGCGGGCTGATCATGTACTTTCATTTAAGACCTCTGACTTCGGGGTTGGCCTGAACAGTTGAATGCCTGCACAAACGGGTCGGTAAATCGCCTCACCCTGAGATAAGGCGATTGAATAAATTCAGATATTGATTTTTTTTCCGTTTTCGGTCATTGCATTTATTTGTTTGATACTTGAGTCCATAACCCCATTGAGTTGCATGGACTCGCTATCCTTGCCTCTTTTGTACATTTGGAACTGTGCATCCTCCATGCTTTTTTGACGATCATATTCTTTGACCGCCTCCAATGGGGAGCCAGAGGCGCTACCGCCTAAGAATTGTCCGAGAATTGGCGCGAGCATGTTCATTGATTATCTCCTTCTGTATCTGTTTGCCAGGGTTAAAAAAAGATTTTGTTCTTTGTTTTTTGCGGATTTTGCCATATGTCGTTGGCGCTGGATTTTGCCTGGTTGACGGCGTTGTTTAATACGCTGCTCACCGTGTTGCCTAAGGTGTTGATAATTTTGTTGGCGATGGGTAGCACCAGAGAACTGGCGATAGGGACCGCCAGAGAACTAAGGGCAGGTAGTGCAAGTAAGGGGAGCATATGGAAACCTCGATGGTTTTTGCAGTGAACCAGATAGTTGGTCCAATACTTGAGTGCCCTTTTCAGTACAAACAGTTCCATTGATGTGCAATCAGGAAATATGCAATTGTTTCATCCTGTGATACAGCGTGCGCTTGGCAATTCCAAGCTCAAGCACAACGGCATCGATACAATACAAGTGGCGCCGCAAGGCATCCGTGATCAGCATTTTTTCAATTTGCTGCAAGCGCATTTTCAGCTTAAGGCTTGTGTTGTCATGCTCGCGGGCAGCCATGCACAGTGGCGGGAGCCCAAGCACCAGACGCTTGGCAACTGAACGCAACTCTCTGACATTGCCCGGCCAATCATGGCAAAGCATTTGTTGAAGGAGCGCTGCATCCAGTACAGGTATAGATAAGTTGAAGTTTTGTGCCTCTCTCTGAACCAGATCCATAAACAAAGGAATAATATGTTCGCGCCGTTCGCGTAAAGGCGGTAAGTGCAGGGTCACCACATTGAGGCGATAATACAAGTCACGCCTGAACTGCCCTTGTTCGACTCGCTCAGCCAGCGAGGTTTGAGCCGAAGCAATCACGCGCATATTTACCGGTGTGAATGCTGTCGAGCCCAATCGCTCAACACCACGGGCTTCCAGTACGCGTAACAACTTGGCCTGCAACGTCAGCGGCATGCTGTCTATTTCATCCAGGTACAGAGTGCCTTTGTCAGAAGCCTCTATAAATCCTGCTCGTGATTGCAAGGCGCCGGTGAATGCGCCCTGGGTGACACCAAACAACTGGCTTTCTGCCAGACTCTCGGGAATGGCCGCGCAATTGAGCGCGATATAGCGACCTCGGCGTCCGGATAGGGTATGCAACTGCTCGGCCAGCGTATCTTTACCTGTGCCTGTTTCACCATGAAGCAATATGTCGATATTTTGTGCTGCGGCATTTCTGACAGTAGCGTGGAATTGGGTCTCATCGAAAAGATCTATGCTTGACGGTTCTTTGTTCGGGCGAAAAGATCCCATTGAATGTGCTCCCGCGCTATATTTCTTGTGAGGGGAAGTTGGCTATGAAACACGAATAAGCAGAATTTTTTATATTATAGTTTGAAGATGTTGACGGTTTAAACCAAGGCTTAAACTGGCCGTATGTCCTGAGTTAAGAGACACAGATACGGTAGGGATAAGTATTTATTAGCGTAAGGATATTGTGCCTTGCCTCCATGGAACTCTCTTCACGGGGGCAAGGATGAACGGATGTTTATACGCAGGTTTGTTCAGGATTTTTTCTGCCATCGCCCTGGGTGGTGAAGCCGAAGGTCAACAGGGCATTTTCAACAGTGCTCAAGTGCTGCATGCACAGTTGCCACGGGCCTGATACCACATCGGCCAGTTCATCGCTGGCCACGGGGATGAGTACCGGGTGTTCATCGTCGCTGGCGATCGAGGCGCAGCCTGAGGCGACGTTTGCCAGGCGTTCGTGCAAGGAGGAGGGGGCCGGGCCCTGTTCCTTGCGCAAGGCATCGGCAAAGGCTTCGGCAAATAACAGGGAACTGGCGTATAAACGCACGGCGTGGCGTTCGTATCGGCTGGCAATGTCCTTGACCTCCCGTGATACAAAGCGCCCGCGCAAGGTCCAGCGCGCCGTATTGCGGGCCATGCTGATGCCGTTTTCCAGAGCGATCAGGCTGTCGTGGGCCCTGGAAAATATCTGCACGGCATTTTGCGCCTTGGCCGCGTCTTGCCCTTCAAGGGCCTGCAGGCTTTTACCGAACCCCGACGCGAGTCTTTCGAGCAAATCCTTGGCCGAGCTGTCGATAATGCCGATCGGGTTGGGGGTGAGCAGTATCTGGCTGAAAATCAAGCCGACGCATGAGCCCACGACCACATCGAGCATGCGTACCACGCCCGCGCTTTCCGGGCCTACCGCCAGCATCAATACTGCTGATACACCGGCCTGAATGGGGACTACGGGCCCCAGGCCATAGAGGGCCGCAATGGCGATGGCAGAGAACGTGGCAAAGCCAATACGCACCAGCGGGTAAGCGTCCGGCAACCACAAGGCGGCTTCGCCCACGATGATCCCCGTGGCGACGCCTACCATAAGGCCAACTGCCTGCTTGCCATGACTGGGCAGGCCTGGAGCCAGACACACCACGGCACTGATCGCGGCAAAGACCGGATGAATATGACCAAAGAAATGCCGGGCGATAATCCAGGCTAATGCGGCGGCGATGGCGGATGCCAGTGCATCGCGCCAGCCCAGGGACCAACGAGATTTAACTTTTTCGACAACAGAGTCAACGTAGCGACTGAGGAACTTGGCGCGGGGAATCATGGATGCTCCCGATCGTGAGGTGAGATGGCGTTAACCATAGACCGTTGTTGCGTTTCGGAGTGCGCCACAAACCCCGGGCAAAAAAAAACCGCGCCTGGGCGCGGTTTTTTACGTGTGTTGTATTACACGTTGAAACGGAAGTGCAGGACGTCACCGTCTTTAACGATGTATTCCTTGCCTTCCAGACGCCATTTACCGGCTTCTTTCGCGCCCGCTTCCCCGTTGAACTTGATGAAGTCGTCGTAGGCGATCACTTCAGCACGGATAAAGCCTTTTTCGAAGTCGGTGTGGATCACGCCGGCTGCCTGTGGGGCGGTAGCGCCTACTTTTACGGTCCAGGCGCGAACTTCCTGCACGCCGGCGGTGAAGTAGGTTTGCAGGTCCAGCATTTCGTAACCGGCACGAATCACGCGGTTAAGACCCGGCTCTTCAAGGCCCAGGGCCTCCAGGAACATGTCTTTCTCTTCGCCGTCATCCAGCTCGGCGATTTCTGCTTCGATCTTGTTGCAGACCGGAACAACGATGGCGCCTTCTTCTTCAGCGATAGCCAGCACCACGTCCAGCAGCGGGTTGTTCTCGAAACCGTCTTCCGCCACGTTGGCGATATACATCACCGGCTTGGTGGTCAACAGGTGGAAGCCCTTGATGATGGCTTTCTCATCTGCGTCCATGTTCTTGATCAGGCTGCGTGCCGGCTTGCCCAGGGTGAAGTGGGCAATCAACTGCTCCAGCAGGGCTTTTTGGGCCACGGCTTCCTTGTCACCACCTTTGGCGTTGCGCGCGACTTTCTGCAGTTGCTTTTCGCAGCTGTCGAGGTCGGCGAAGATCAGCTCAAGGTCGATGATTTCGATATCACGTTTCGGGTCAACGCTGTTGGAAACGTGAATCACGTTCTCGTCTTCAAAGCAGCGGACCACGTGAGCGATGGCATCGGTTTCACGGATGTTGGCCAAAAATTTGTTGCCCAGGCCTTCGCCTTTCGATGCGCCAGCCACCAGGCCTGCGATGTCGACGAATTCCATGGTGGTCGGCAAGATGCGCTGCGGCTTGACGATGGCAGCCAGCGCGTCCAGACGTGGGTCGGGCATCGGCACGATACCGGTGTTCGGCTCGATCGTGCAGAAGGGGAAGTTCTCGGCCGCAATACCGGATTTGGTAAGGGCGTTGAACAGGGTGGACTTGCCGACGTTAGGCAAGCCGACGATGCCGCAGTTGAATCCCATGGTGTTTCCCCTCGGAAAAAGAGTCAGGCCTTCTGGCTGTGCAGGTTTTTCATCGCACGGTTCCATTCCCCGGCGAGGATATCCGGCAGCACGCCGAGGG
>Ga0256410_1000311_pt1 | contig 53464 bp, 56 predicted proteins | sample PhyWR1_FD_185983 | JGI IMG/M metagenome (GOLD analysis project Ga0256410, IMG submission 185983) | Leaf surface microbial communities from wheat plants in UC Gill Tract Community Farm, Albany, California, United States - DLSL W.R1 | ecosystem: Host-associated > Plants > Phyllosphere >... | reverse complement strand
CGAGTGTTCGAATCACTCCGTCCCGACCATATTATTCAATGACTTAGCCCAATCTGTGAAGGTTGGGCTTTTTCATGTGCGTGACTTTTGCGTGACTTCTCCACATTTCACGCCTGCCTTCTCTTCAGAATCGTCAGCACCGTCCCACGCGAGTCAGTGGCTGACACCTTATTTGCAGCTTCTATCAGCTGCCCCAGCTCGGCGCCGGAGTAGTGACTGGTGATGCTGCCGTTCTTGTGTCCGAGCAAAGCCTTGCGGTCTTCCTCGGTTACACCTGCTGCTCGTAGCCGTCGACCAAACGTGTGCTTCAAATCGTGAATCCGGATAGACAAGTAGCCAGGGTGAGCGGGGCGAAGGTTTTTCTCCTGCCAGAGTTTCGCCGCTCTCACTCGCGCCTTCTTCCAGGCTGAGTCATTCATCCGGTGCATCGCAGTACCGTTGTAAGGAAACACCCATTCCTTGCTGATACCACGCTGCTTCTCAATGATCGATATGGCCACGGTGTTGAGCACCACCAGGCGCTCATCACCATTCTTCACTCCCGACCGCTCATGCCGGCCGCCAAAATCGGCCGGTATCAGAAACACACTGGTGCCCAGTTCCGCTACCGCAATCTCCCAATCCCATTTCAATTTGCACACCTCCTGCTCGCGACAGCCCGTGTTCACCTTGAACAAAGCCATCGTCTGCAAGTGGGCGGGCAACTCGCCAAAAAGAATCGACTGCTCTTCCCAGGACATGGGGTAGGGCTTGCGGCTCGATATCTTCTCTTCCAGTTTTGTCAGCATGGGCACGCTGTCCAGCCAAATCAGCTTTTGTGCACCGGGTATCGGTCTTATCGACTTGATCCCAGATCCGCATATTCATGGACACGACAGAATCCTTACCGCGATGCACGCAGCGTCAAGATGGATGGGGAAATATGGGTTGATAAATATTCTTATTCGCATTTAAGATATGTTATTACGTTTCAACTCGCCGCAAGGAGCCTCACCGATGAAAGTGCTGTCCTCACTCAAAGAAGCGAAAAATCGTCACCGTGACTGCCAGATCGTTAAGCGCCGTGGCCGTATTTATGTGATCTGCAAAACCAATCCGAAATTCAAGGCTCGCCAGGGCGGAGCGAAGAACAAGAACAAAGGCAAGGGCTGACCTTACGCAACGTCGGCTTTGCGTTGATCCGCCCGGTCGGCAGCAAGGTCTGTCGCCAGTTCCTCGGCGCGGGCCTGACCGTACTCATTGGCTCGAGGACGACTCAGTGACTCGGCAAGATCGTGCAAGGCAGTCGGGTGATGCTTGGCCTTTGGCGTGCCCAGAGCCGAGCAGGCCAAGTCGTAAGCCTTGCCATGAACGCGGCTCCCGCCGGCAATGATTTCGCAAATCATCTGCTCGATCGGGTATTCGCGATTGTCGGTCAGCAGCGGGGGCGATGTGTTCTTGTGCCCCCAGGTGTTCGGCCAGCGCTTCGTACAGCGACTGTGGTGTAACCAAGGCAACCGGTTTGCCGAAGGATCGCGGCGCCGTGACGGTGTCGCCGCAGATCAGGCTGTTGATGGCATCGTAAAGCCAGTCCGGGCCTTCGACGGTATCCAGAAAGTCAGTCATGGCAGCGACTCCTGTTCGAGTTTACGGGCGAAAGCCTTTCACCTTGCCGGTACCGGTATCGACGATGTGGAAGAACTCGCCACTCACTGGCACTACCCGGTAGCGCGGGGCGCTCTTCGGTGGGGTGGAGCCGGCAAGCCCGAGGCGAAGCGCGACGGACATATTGCGGCGCTGGTTTATTGCGAGCGCTACATCACAGCAAGCGCGTTGACTTGGGCCATGGTCGCCTCCAGAGCTGGGGAATATTCATCTTCACTTCTTTCGCTGACATTCATGGGGGTGAAATGAGTTTTTGAAGTTGGCTAGGATTGAGTATTTATGCGCTGAAATTTAATGAACCCTTTGAAGGGGAGCGCTTCTAAAGTCATTCAGTCCATCGGAGGCGTGCTGTGACTAAGATCATCACTGAGGAAATCCGGCTTCATCAGGAGTCGCCCTCAGACGTTTTTCTATTTGGCACTCCTAAAGATCGTCTAGATTTCTATCGGAGAGAAATTCACTATGAAACAAGTTTGCTCTCGAATAGAACGAACGCATATTTAACGGCCCAATCGTTCTTGGTTATTGCGTTTGCCTCTTCAATGGCGAACCTCAATCCCAGATGGGGCGAGCTTTTTACCTTGGTTGTACCAACCTTGATGGCCATCCTAGGAATATTTAGCTCATTGCATGCCTGGCCTGGGTTTAGGGCCTCGTATGTCATCATTGATCATTGGCATTTCAAACAAAGTCACTTATTGCGCAGTGACCCGGTTATGGGGGAGGCCTATGATGACTCACCCTTATTTAACGAAAAAGAATCGAGTCAGCAGGGGTATCGCAAATCGCTAATGTTCTCTATGAGGACACCATGGCTATTTGTAATTTTTTGGGCGCTGCTTGCAGGTTTTTGTATTTATGTTCAGCTCACTAATTCTAGTCCGTGAGCCTGGTAAACCTTTTCTATGATGGCTGACATTTCACCGTAGACTTTCCACAGCTTTCATTCCCTCCAACCTGCTCAGCGAGCGGCCTGCAGTGATGCTTTCCGTTCAGGCTGCGCTATGCCTGAATGCGCAGGTAAATCTCCTCCCGGTGACCCACCGCGTGTGGCCAATCAGAAGATTAACTTTATGACGCGGGAGCTATACGACAAGGCAGCAGCGCTTAAAAGCGCAGCGTTTGCAGCTGTTGTGGGTTCCGTGGCGAGCAGAGCGATTATTGATCAAGGGACGAATGCCAGCGGCAGCTTTATAAAGTTTGCAGATGGCATGTTGATCACATGGGGTATACGCATCATCAGTTATGGCGCAGGGGGTGATCTTCGCGCAGGACGCGGTTGGCGCCTTTGATTGCTGTCGAAGTTCAGTGGATCGAGCAGGAGCGTAAGTTTGTGGATGAGCAGTTGGAGGCCATCGAGGATGGCGAGCAGGTGCGGGTACGGAGCGCTTGTGGCGCGACTACCGTACTCAGATTCGAGCCTGGAAGCTGGATGCAGAGGGCTATCCCGATTCAAACATGCGGCCATTACGCCCAAGCTAGCCTGGGAGAAGTCCCGGTCGTCCAGTCAATGGCCCACATTCCCACATTTGTGCGAAGATCAGGGCGTAGATCACGTATGGAGTTGCCACATGAGCCGCCTGACCATCGACATATCCGAGCAGCAGCATCAGAGCCTGAAAGCGTTGGCCGCCTTGCAGGGCAAGACGATCAAGCAATACGCCATCGAGCGCCTGTTTCCGGGCAATGTCGACAATGATCCGGCATGGCAAGAGCTCAGAGGCGTACTGACCGCCCGCATCAATGATGGCCTGGCGGGCAAGGTTTCAGACAGGAGCATTGGTGACATCCTCGACGAAGAACTGTCCGGGGAAAGCCGGGCTTGAGCGGTGCCTACGTTCTCACGCTTGAGGCTGAAGCCGACTTGCGCGGGATCATCCGCTACACGCGCCAACAGTGGAGTGACCAGCAGGTGCGTGTGTACATCGGCAGACTGGAACGCGGGATCGCGCGCCTTGCCGCCCGTCAAGGCGCGTACAGGGACATGAGCGACCTCTACCCGACGTTGTTGATGGCTCACTGCGAACACCATTACGCATTTGCCCTGCCGCGTGAAGGTGCACCTGCTTTGATTGTGGCGATATTGCATGAACGCATGGACCTGATGACGCGACTGGCAGAACGGCTGAACAAGTGATGTCTTGCTGAAGTGAAACTGCAGTACCGAACCCCGCCAAGTGCGGGTTTTATTTGTCTTGAGATAGGCATGCCTTCCAGCGAAACAAGGCTTCAGCCTATGTCGTTGGCAGTGATGGCATAAAGCCTGCTACAGTCGGCGCCGAAATTATCCAGGTAAGGAAGTACCAAGTGAAGGGCATCCAGTTTTTGGCTGTAGTCGGCGCGGCATTGTTGATGAATGGCTGCGTGGTGCAGAGCACCTATAGCAAGACTATTTCAGTGACGAAAGATGCCAACGGCAAGATCATTCAAACGGTTGAAAGCGAAACTGTGGTTCAGCCAGCCAATGGCTATCCAATGCGCCTGGAGAAAATCAAAGGCATCCAGCCACAGTAAATACCTGCACCGATTCAAAGAAACCCGCCGAGTGCGGGTTTTTTATTATCTGGAGAAATTTATGCCCTTCACCACGCAGCAACTGCTGCTGATCCTCCCGAACGCCGGCCCAGTTGCCGGCGTTTTTGTACCTGTCTTAAACACCGCTATGAACCGGTACCAGATCGTCGGGCCTAAACGCATCGCGGCCTTTATCGCGCAGATTGGTCATGAGTCTGGCCAACTCAAGTACGTCAAAGAAATCTGGGGGCCAACGGCTGCCCAAGCCCGATACGAAGGCCGCAAAGACCTTGGCAACACAGTAGTAGGCGACGGCTCCAGGTACCGAGGGCGTGGCCTGATCCAGATCACCGGTCGTGCCAACTACATGGCGTGCGGCGAAGGGCTGGGCCTTGACCTGATCAAGCAGCCCGAGCTGCTGGAAAAGCCACAGCACGCCTGCATGTCAGCAGCATGGTTCTGGGCGACCAGGGGCCTCAATACCCTGGCCGACGCGGGCCAGTTCGACAGGATCACCCGACGCATCAACGGTGGCCAGAACGGCGCGGCCGATCGGCAGACGCTGTACGCCCGGGCGCTCAAGGTGTTGGCGTGAAGATCGATGCGGTGAAGTGGGGCGGGGTGCTGCTGATCATCCAGGCCCTGATGGCGGGCAGCGCGTGGGCCGCATGGACGTGGCAGGCCAATGCCTACGGCCAGCTACTGGCGGACAAGGAAGCGACACACCAAACCACGCTCACCAATCTGGCCAATGCCAACTCCGCGCAAATCCTGGCGGAGCAGGGCAAGCGCTTCGCCCTGGAGCAATGGCTGGCAGCCAGCGACCAATCCCATTATCGAGCCTTGACTGATGAGAAGTCGAAACAAGCACGCTTGCGTGATCGCCTTGCTACTGCTGACCTGCGGTTGTCAGTCCAACTCGACCCCGCCGCCGCAACTGGTTGTGACACAGTGCAAACCACCACCCGCACCGGCGGCGTGGTTCATGCAGCCCGTAGAGCCCAACTTGACCCAGCGCATGCTCAACGAATTATCGAAATCACCGGCGATGGCGATCAAGGACTGATCGCGTTACAGTCCTGCCAGGACTACGTAAAAGAAGTTTCAGACACTGAGTGAGCGAAACTGAAAATTGCCCAATTAGCGATTTATTTTGGTCCGGAAGATTTCCTAGTAGTGGCTTTAATAATCGCGGTTCACAAAATTTCTGCTTGGAGTTTCTGTTTTAATATGTTTACTGGCTCACTCACAGGTGTTGGGCTTGTCTCTCCAAGAATGGAGAGTCAAGGCTATAGTAAGAAGTTTTACCGTTCGTGAGATATTGACTTGCATCGCAAAGTCGAGAGCGCAACTGAGGGTGCAGCACTTACCCAGATCTTTCAGTGTGCGATGCATCGCTGACATTAAAAATCATGCACCTATAACCAGATATGGATATGGATATGGATATGGATATGGATATAGTGTTAGTGTAAATTTTCAGTAGTTAATCTCTTTTTACTTATGGCCTCACTAGTCAAAGAAAAACCTTGCGGAGGAGGAAGGAAATGATGGGGCTTTGGTTGGCGCTCATAGGGCTGGAGGCGTTTGAATGTAAGTTCGTTATATTAGAAAACGCTGCTGCCGTTTTGACGTGTGGATTGTGTGTTCTGCAGTGCATGGCACTGCAGAATTAATTCGTACTGTTTGCTATTGATTGAAGGAAGTTTGGCCGACTAAGGAGTCGGCGCCTAGTCATTGTAAGTCAAGAATTTACATGGTGCTCGATAGCTGTAATTAAGTTGTCAAACTCATCGCTGATTACTGATATATACTTCTCAATAGCATTTGTCCTTATTACGCTTTCTTCGGTCTCTGCTTCTTTTGCTAGGCATGCTGCGTATTTGTGATGGTCCGTGATGCTGTTCTTGTCGAGTACCCAGTTTACGTCAAGACCATATTTTGTTTTTAGAAAATCTTGGATAAGAGGGTGTTGAAAAACTTCTACTTCTGGAGGGCGGCTTCCAGGAAATGAGTACAGCTTTTCTTGAGGTGCGCTTCCAACGTCTGCATCTCTTACTGCAATTGCTTTTTTTCCTGTCTTCTCAAGTACTCGAACTGCTTCACGCACGGCATCTTTGTCGCCTATATCATGTATTGCGACGGCTTTCAATAGCTCTTTCTTTTTTAGTCTAATTACTTCGGTGAGTAAAACCTTTGCAAAAATATCTTCGACACAAATATCCAGTTGGCGGACATGTCCGGATGAAAGGATTGATCTAACTTGGTTAGATGAAATTCTATCAACTATTTCAACTCCGTTCTCATCTCTTAAAATCAACTTTCTTGCTTCGGAAGGTAAGGCTCCGATAATTACACTCGAGTGTGTTGATAGTATAATTTGGTGGTGGCGTCTATTGCATACGTCAATCAGGTATTTTGCAAACTCGTATTGAGCACTTTCATGTAGGGAGGTTTCGGGTTCTTCAAGTATGAATAGACTATGCTCTGGCGATGTTTCTAGTATGTCAACAGTGTAAAGTACGCGGCCTTCTCCGAAGCCCATATTGTTTTCAGAGTAAGAGTAGCCAAGTCTTGAGGCGATTCCAACCTCTAGTTCTTTTCCTTTGTGGGAAATTCCTTGGAAATTAACATCGTCGTATTTGTGGCCGATGATTTTAGCCATTTTTTTTATGATGCCTGACTCGATTTCTCTTTTGTCTGTGAATAGAAGTCAAGCTCCGCCATAAATACTTAGGTCGCGTCTTTCAACCTTTGGTATGTATACAGTGAACCCCACGTAGTAGCAGTGTCGTTCTGGTTGTCTCTTATATCCAGACCAGGCGGAGTTGGCTCGAGCAACAGAAACTTCCTGTGGCTTTTTATGATCATCCGTTTCATAAAAGTATGTTACTTTTGCACTGTCGGATATTGGCTTTGGATCCGCCGGAGAGACAGGAAAGAAGTCTTTAATATATTGTCTTTTATAGTCGGTGGCAGTCGAAGGTTTTTTGTATGCACAAATAGCAAGCTGGCCTAGTGTGCTTTTGCCGGCTCCATTTAATCCCGATATCACAGTAATAGGGTAGTCGAGGTTTAGTTCGAGTGAGTAGATTCCTCTGAACCCATCTACGACGACCTTTCTTAAACTAGATCCGAAGTTTGAGTATCGATTTTTTTCAATGTACTTTGATTGAAGTTTTTTTGCAAAATCAGCCATCTAAAATCCTTTTAGGGCAGAGCCCGTATGCTTAGTCGACAAATGCTGTGCGGAAGCTACTATTTTGACATCATATTGTCTACCTAGCCACTTTTCGTAAAGATTTGATGAGGTCGGGTACCCATTCAGGCGAGAAACTCGCCGGAGCACGGTTATGGCAGTGATATCTTCGCTTAGTCGAGATCGGGCAGTAGACGTAGGTAGAGGGCCCCGTGATATGCTTCTCTGGCATGGCACATTGCCGCTATGGCCGGTAGCGAATTTCCGTAAGGCGTTATGAGTGAACAATGAGGATTGAGCCTGCAGGGCCATCTTCTAGTTTTTGACGTGTTGCTGGAGGTTAATTTGGAAAAAAATGGGCCGCTGAAGTCCGTAGATTGGAAGTTTTGGGACAAATTGTCTTTATTTTTCCTAATCGCTTAGTGTCAAATTTTAAATGGAGTGGTGTATGGCCGAGCAAGAAGCGTCGCTGAAACAAAGGGGGAAATGTCCATTCTGCGAAGAAACCGTGGCTGCGAATGTCGTAGAGGACAACTCAGTTAGGCGAGACAAGTGTCAGTGCCCAAATTGTGGCGAATTTATATTTTTGTGCAGGTCTCCTGGGTGTCACGACTATGCTAAAGGGACTCAGGTATACGATCATGAACTTTGCCCTTCGTGCAGTGATACTGTTAGTGAGGGCTTTAAAGTGATTGGTAAATCAGCTCTTACACTAGCGACCACCGTGATCGGCGGACTGATACTGGCTTCAGCCAAGAAAAAGTAAGAGTGAATCGCCCCAGGTTTCCAAATACATTTCACAGAGCGCTTTTGGCCGAACGCTGCCTGCCATGCTTCCGCAATATATCGGCCTTTTAAGCCATTTCTATGTCAGATTACCAGATCAAATAGGTTTCATTCGTTCGACAGGCCGTAGGGGGTGTTGCGGGAAAACGTAAAACTTAGCTGCAAAATCACGAACATAGGCTCCGACTTTCAGGTTGCGGCGTTGCTTATCATTGGGTGTGGTAAAGGGTATTGTCTGCGTTTTCCGTAATCTTGCATCGGTTGATGCATGAGCAAAAACTATATATTAACTCAAGATGTGGCATGCATCTGCGCGCATAGAGCTCGAGGCGCAAGATGCGGTGAGAACTGTGTTTTTTGTATTTTAGCGGAGCGCGAAAATGGATAGTTGTGGAACATTTCTCCGAGGTGCGGAACCAAAAAATGGCCTGCACGAATAATCTCATGCAGCCCTTGGTTTGTTCGTGCCCTAAGTCGGAATCGAACCGGAACGTCCTTACGAGCAGGGAGTTTATGCTCCATGGTTGTATTACTCATTCATTGGTTTATTAGTCTGACGAGCAACCGAGATATGGGAGAAAATCCGAGTGACTTTTCGAGTGACTTGATTATTCGGTGTCTAGCAACGTTGGGCGTCGTTGCAGCGAGCGCCTGGTGCTGGAGTCCCGTATTTGCTGGCGCTGAGTAAGTCCAGCTTGAATGGGGTGCTAGGGGTCGAGTGTTCGAATCACTCCGTCCCGACCATATTCTGTAAGGGGATCAAGTACTTAGGTGCTTGATCCCCTTTCTCGTTTCTGGCCTGCGCAAAGCTGGCGCAAAACTAACCGGTTTTCCTCCTCAATATTGTCAGCGCCGGCCCTGTGAGCCGATCTATGACCCTTTTTCGATGCGTCAATCAGTTGCTGGCTAAAGCAATGCGCATCCTGCCAAAACTCCTCCCTTCATCGTTTTGAGCATTCCAAAACCGTGAGAGCAGCGGGCGGTGGACGGACTGATGGCTACGAGATATCGTTTGGCCATCCGTTGAACTGGCACTTAATTCATTAAGTGACCGCTCTATCTCGCCCAATACCGCTGTCAGCAAACGTTCAGTTGCCCATGAACAACGCTGCAGGTTTGATCTACAGGATTCGCGCATGAGTAACCCCATCACCTCGAGCGACCAGCTTGCTGCGCTGCGTCTTGAGATTGACCGTTTTTCTGAAGTCAGGGATTGGGGCCAATTTCATACCCCAAAAAATCTAAGCATGGCCTTGAGTGTGGAAGCGTCAGAGCTGATGGAACTCTTTCAGTGGCAAGTCGGCAATGAGGACTTTGCCCTGTTGGCAGATAGCAAGAAAGAAGCTGTCGCTCACGAAGTTGCCGACGTATTTATCTATTTGATGCGTTTTTGCTCCGTCACGGGTATTGACCCGCTCAAAGCGGCCGAGGAGAAGCTCAAGCTTAACGATGCCAAATACCCCGCGGGCGTAGTCAAGGGCAAGTCTGACAAGTACTCGGAGTACTGACGGATGCGCCAGATATTTATCTTCACCGCCGGCGACAAAAAAGCCCGTGTCCACCTGGATGACTCGATTCTAAAACCGGTTTCATTCGAGTGGATGCAGGAGGCTTTAGGGCAGGAGCAAACGCAATATTACCAATCACTGATACCTGATCAGCAGGGTTTCCATGCCTGGGGTGCAGTGCCCGGTCCTGTTAACCAGCGCACATGGACGGCCATGCAGGTGGGAGATTTGGTCCTCACGGTATACGCCAACCAGTACCACTTCTTGAGCACAGTCATTGGCAAGCTCCACAACCAGGCCCTGGCCAGTCGAATTTGGGGCAAGGACGAAGAGGGCAATACGTGGGAGTACATGTACCTGCTCAGCCAGCCGCAAAGCATTGCCACCGACGTACTGAGTCCTCCTGCAGTTGATTATCTGAACAAAGGCTATCGGGGTTTCACCCGTATCTCGGATGACAAGGTTCGAACCATCGTCAAGGATTTTGGCAGCCTGGATAGCTTCGTGGAGCAGGTTTTCCAGGCCCATATTCCAGAGGGGCATATTGAACGTGAGATTGAGCAGGCTGAAAAAGATGCCGATGCGTCAGTCGCTTTTGCACCCAAAGATATGGTCGATGGACGCAAAAAAGTCCTTCAGGAAGTTGTGCGTCGTCAAGGCCAGCCCAAGTTCCGCAAAGCGTTGCTTGCCGCTTATGGCAAAAAATGTGCGGTGACTGGCTGTGACGTAGAGAGCGTGCTGGAGGCTGCTCATATCGCTCCCTATCTAGGGAAGGAGTCCAATGCAGTGCAGAACGGGCTTTTGCTGCGTGCTGATATTCACACGCTGTTTGATTTGGGCGAATTGAAGATTACGGAACAAGGGCAAGTTCAGCTTCACGAGACGCTTTACGGCACCGTTTACGAGCAATACCAGGGCCAACAGATCAAGTTGCCAGCCAATCAAGCTTTCGCGCCAAGCGTGGATGCACTGGCACTTAAATACGAACGGGTACTATAAGCATATGGCGGCTCTTGAACAGTTCACCTTTAAGGATTTTTACGCGGCTGCGAAACGAGACAACTTTGCCAGTGCACTGGAGGCGCGTTTCCCCAGCGTATTTGGCAAAGGCGGAGTCTCTGCCTCGGAAAAGGGCTCGTGGGCAAAGTCTCTGCCCAAGCTGGCGGCTTTGCTTGAAATGTTGCCTATTGATGGGCACATTCTGATCGAATATCCCATGCCGCTGGGGACGCGGCGGGCAGATTGTCTGCTGATCGGAAGTGACGTTTCAGGTAGAACCCATATTGTTGTGGTTGAGCTCAAGCAGTGGTCCCAAGGCAAGGTTCGTATTAACGACCGCTTTGATATGGGCTGGTTAACTGTGGAGGCAAAGGAGCCGTACAGCACTGACCACCCTTGCGAGCAAGCGCACGTTTATCGCACGGCACTCGAGCATCTACTGGATTTTGGGGAGCAAAAGCCCGAGATCCATGCTCTGGCGTATCTGCACGAATACGAAGAAACCAGCAGTGAATTGCTCCGCCGGCCTCAGTTTGCGGAGCACCTGCAACACACGCACTTGTTGACCCGAAGTCACGGGCGTGAAGCAGCAGAGCAGATACTCGGCAAGCTCCAGTCGGCAAGTCCGCTGCTGGAGTGTCTGGTGTCGCCAACGCTTAAGTATTCAGGGGCCTTTATTGCCAACTTCAGCAATAAGCTCAATTGCAGTGCCTTGTTTGAGCCTTCAGCTGAGCAAGTTAAGACGTTCAGGGCGATTGCGGCCACCCTGGATCAGGTCGACCGTCCGACCTGTGTGATCGTCAGGGGCATAGTCGGGACAGGCAAAACCGTGCTGGCCATGATGTTGATCAGGCACCTGATGGAGCGTGGCAAACAGCCGATGTATACCGTCCTGTCGGCTGCCATCAAAGCCTGTATACAGGAGCTGGATTTCTTCTCCAGTGGCTGTGCCAACACCCAATATCTGATAGTCGATGAAGCTCACCGCCTTGGAACAACAGGGTTGTCTCAACTGGTCAACGATAAACGACTTACTGTTTTCTTCATTGATGACAATCAATGGCTTCAACCGCAGGAGAATTGTCGTAGCCACGATATCAAGCAGGTTGCAGAAGATGCCGGTCAGTTTGTGCTTGAGCTTTCTCTGGCCAAGCAACTGCGATGCCAGGATGCAAACGCATATATTGCTTGGGTCGATGCTTTCATAAACCAAAGCGAAATTACCAAGCTCAAGGCTCCGGAAAGCTATGAAGTCAAAGTAGTCGACTCACCGCAAGTCATGACTGAGCTTTTGAAAGCACGAGCCTTGGGTAATGCGACATGCCGAATTGTCGCGGGCTACTGTTGGTACTGGGCAACCAGATACTCACCGGGCAGAGGGCATGACATCGAGATTGGAGACTGGAAAGCACGCTGGAATGCCAGCCACTCGTATGCGTCATGGAACCGTCAGCCGGGCCTGCACGAAGAGGTGGGTGCTATCTACACCGTACAGGGATTCGAGTATGACTATGTGGGGGTTATCATCGGAGAGGATCTCGTTTATACCCAGGGAAGCCTGAAAGTTCGCCCCCCAGTCCAACAGTATCCGACCCTTAAGGCATCCCTACGCTCTGCTGGGAGGGACGATTTTGCGAGAGCCATTCGCAATATTTATTACGTGCTTCTGACGCGGGCCAAGAAGGGTGTTTTTATCTACGTGGTCGACCCCGGCTTGAGGGCGGTGATAAAAGAGGCTCTGCCTGAAGTAAAATGCTCAGCGGAGGGATGCTTGAGCCAGAGTGGGGCAAGTGGCGGTGGCGAAGTGACCAAACTGCCATAGAAATCTCTATAAACCTGTTATTGCGCAACTGGTGTACAACCTGGCGATGGCGCACTACCTAGGCCTGAACCGCTACAAGGAACACGACTGAGCGCGCATCCGCCAAGCTTTGGCCCAGGCCGATTGTTCGAGGAAAAGACCGCCCGGGCCGAGCGTCTTGCACTTCAAGCGGCCGCGCCTGCGTCTCCACCTGTTCAAATCTTTCCACCCGACGGCAGCAGCACCGCAGCCGGTTACACGACCCCCTCAACGTCGCAGCTCCATCAGTGGCGATCTTAAACGGCGCTGAAGTTAGAGGAGCCCAACGGCGGGGGCGATGATTTTTGCACCCGTGATGAGTTCTTCAGCGAGCAAGCCTTTGAAACTTTCCTTGCCGCCTTCTCTGGCTATCTCGGCCAGTTGCTCACGCAGAGAGTGGGCATGCGTCAGGCTGCGCGGGGTTGCATTAAGAACCTCAAGGCCTTTCGCGGTGAGCACCGCATCCGAGACATGGGTGTGGGAGAACAGCCCGCCGATGATGTATCCCGCGTTGATCAGCCATCCCGTTGTCGCGAAAAAAAACTCGGCGTCCTTGCTGGGTAGATCCATTTGACGCTCTTCACTCCACTCCACTGCTGATCCAACAAATTGCTCTGCGGCCAGGTTGAGGGGCAATGGGAAGTTCAGATACAACTCGCCCAGCACCTTACCGGTCAGCTCGTTGAATTTATCGATATTGGAAACAGACATGTCACAGAACTCCGAAAAAAAAGCACTGAACGTGCAGAAAATCAAAGCTGCTGAGCCATAGCGGCTCCAGCGGAAATCGGCTAAAGCGTTATCTGATGTCCTGGTGAGCTACTACTTGCAGCGGGGCATTGTAGAGCGAAGCCAACCGCTACTCTGCCCCATATCCCCCTTGGCGTCACCTCAACTCAAGAGTGCTCCCGTGTCCTTTACCCAAAAACACCTCGACGCCGTTGAGTCGGCCATAGCACGCTGCGAGAAAACCGTGCTCTACGCCGACCGCACGGTGGATGAGCTGCTCACTTACAACCAAGCTACCCGGGCGGCCTCGCAAATCGAGGAACGCATGGGCACCTTGAAAGAGCAGGCGGGCAAGGCTGCGGCAGCGATCAACAAAATCGCTGGCAATGCCAACCCGGCCCTGGCCAACATTATCCCCACCGGCGCCTTTGGCAAAGACCTGACCCCGGCCGTGGAAGCGGTGAAACCCTTTCCGCACCTGCTGATCATCCAGCCACTCAAACCACAATCCCAACCCTACTACTTCAACCGGGACACCGCCGCCTTTGAAGAACTGAGCCGCACCACCGACTTTCGCTGGGCATCGCAAGAACGCCTGACTCGCCGACCGGCCCAGCAGGCCAGCGGCATGGGCGAAGAGCGGATCAAACTCAAAGGCTCGATTTACCCGGGCTTTAAAGGCGGGCTGGAGCCACTGGACACCCTGCACAACATCGGCGCCCAACTGCAGCCGCTGGGCCTGAGCACCGGCTACGGTCACCTTAATGGCACGGTCGAGGCCATGCTTGATGCCAACCAAGGGCTGGCGGATGAGGTGCAGCCGTTTCGGGCAGGGGTGATGATTGTCCTGTCGGATCTGGTGGTGCCGAGTGAGGAAAGGGGTGATGTTGTGGGGGTAGTAGGCGCTTCGGTCAGTTGGTCGCGTCAATTTGCTCTTTGAAAGCCAACATCGCGGTGCTGACACGGGCCGATTCTCTGGCATCCAGAAGAGCGTCCCCGCAGGCCGGGCAGAAGTCGCCCGTCACCGCTGGTATCCAGGTGGATTCTTTCCTATCGGAGTAGGCCAGGTCACGGGTTTCATGAACAAGCGCAGCGACACCGCAAACAGGGCAAACAGGGCAAATCATTAACGCTGATGCTCTTGCACATACTGCTGCAACGCTTGATCCAGCCGCGTTTGCCAGCCACTGCCGCCTGCCTTGAAGTAGTCAACTACCTCGGGCGAAAGGCGCAAGGTAACCCGCTCCTTGACCGGAGCTTTTTGCGGACCGCGCTCGCCACGACGGCGCACCGTCGCCTGTTCAAAAAAGGCGTCAACAGCCGCCGGATCATTGGGGTCATACAGCGCCTGTGAGACCTGTGCTATCGGCGCATCGGCAGCCGCTTCTCGCTTGACGCGTTCCCAGTCAGTCTTGCTGGAGGCTTGCATAATGTTTTCTCTCCTGTTTCGAAGCGCGGCGCAATGAAATCGCCCGGATGTCCTGGTCGCGTTCAACGTAGACGAGCACAAGTACGATACCCACAATTTCGACCATCGCCACGTCCATCAATCCGCGTTCACCCTGGCGGGGTGAGCAGAGCGTGATCTTGTTCGGCGCGTCGTCACCAAGCCTGTATCCGCCAGATCCAGACCATGCTTGGCAAGGTTGGCTTGGCGTTTGGTTTCGTCGTAAACGATCATTATTTTATCGTGCTCACAAAAAAATAAGCAGGCAAACCGTGTCAGGTAAGAAGTAGACCGGTGGCGGGCAACAAAACTAGCTTTTTTTAGAGCCTTTTAAACCTTCCTCTAATCCGCGCTTTATGTGGGACTTTTCCCGGCATGAGTCTGCATGACCCCAACTTGCTGCATCGTCGCAGAAGGTGCCGACATCACCGCATTGATCAATGACCGTCTCTTACTACTGCGCACTACAGACAAGCCCGGGATGGAGTCCGACGACTTTGAGCTGCGTATCGATGGCCACGACAGCGCCGTATCCTTGCCCAGTCGCGGTGCCAGTATCGAGGTCTTTCTCGGCTACAGCGGCACAGCTTTAACCCGCCTTGGACGCTACACCGTGGACGAAGTCGAATTGTCCGGCCCCCCCCGTATACGCTGGTGATCCGGGGCAAGGCCAGCGATATGCGCGGCAGCGGCAAAACTACCCGCAGCGGCAGTTGGGAAAACGTCAGCCTGGCCAGCATTGTCAATGACGTGGCCGCACGAAACGGCTGGCAGCCCGTGTGTCCGATGGCCATCGTCGTGCCCCGGGCTGACCAACTCAACGAATCAGTCTTTAATTTCATCACCCGGCTGGCCAGGCAATACGACTGCACCGCCAAAGTTGCAGACGGCAAGCTGCTGGTCCTACAACGCCAGGCCGGGCAGAGCGCAAGCGGCAAGGTCCTGGGCGCGATCACCCTGACCCGTAGCGACGTCAGCCGCTGGCAATTCCGCCTCGCGGATCGCAGCACCCACAAAGCGGTCAGCACCCAGCATCAGGACAAAAAAACCGGCAAGTTGGCCATCATCACCCTGGACAACGACCAAGTCCCGGACGGCCTGCCGCCATTACACACCGACCGCCACATCTACCCGAACAAATCCGCCGCCGAGCAAGCGGCCAAAGCCCGGCTGTCCGCCTTCAACCGCTCCACCGCTGCGGTACGTCTGGATATGCCCGGCCGCACCGACCTGTTTGCCGAACGCAGCATCAACGCCCAGGGCTTTAAAACCGGTCTTGATGGCGAGTACCTGGTGGACTTGGTCGAGCAGGTCTTCACCCGAAGCGGCTGGACCACCACCGTCGAATGCAGTGCCGGGAAACAGGGCAAAGCCAAGGCCAAAGGCAAGAAAACCAAGGCAAAGGCACCGCTGCAAGTTATTGAGCTGTAACCCCCAAACAAACCTTTATCCAACCCGCCTTGTGCGGGTTTATTCGTTAGGGCAAACCCATGTCAATTACACGGCAACAACTGCTGCAAATCCTCCCCAACGCCGGCCCAGTTGCCGGCGTTTTTGTGCCGGTGCTGAACACCGCTATGGTGCGTTACCAGATCATTGGTCCGAAGCGCGTAGCCGCGTTTATCGCCCAGATTGGCTATGAGTCCGGCCAGCCTAAATACGTCAAAGAAATCTGGGGCCCAACTTCCGCTCAAGCCAGATACGAAGGTCGCAAAGATCTGGGCAACACCGTGGCCGGCGACGGCCCCAAGTACCGGGGGCGTGGCCTGATCCAGATCACCGGCCGGGCCAACTACATCATGTGCGGCGAAGCGTTGGCACTCGACCTGATTAACCACCCCGAGCTGCTGGAGAAACCACAGCATGCCTGCATGTCAGCAGCATGGTTCTGGGTGACCAGGGGGCTTAATACCTTGGCCGACGCGGGCCAGTTCGACAGGATCACCCGGCGTATCAACGGTGGCCAGAATGGCGCTGCCGATCGGCAGGCGCTATATGCCCGGGCGCTCAAGGTGTTGGTGTGAAGATCGACGCGGGGAAGTGGGGCGGGGTGCTGCTGATCATCCCGGCCCTGATGGCGGGTAGCGCGTGGGCTGCATGGGAGTGGCAGGCCAACGCCTATGGTCAGCAGTTGGCCACCAAGGAGGCGGCCTACCAAACCGAGCGCACCAATCTGGCCAACGCCAACTCCGCGCAAATTCTGGCAGAGCCGGGCAAGCGCCTCGCCCTGGAGCAATGGCTGGCAGCCAGCGACCAATCCCATTACCGAGCCCTTACCGATGAGAAAACCAAACAGGCACGTCTACGTGATCGCCTTGCTACTGCTGACCTGTGGCTGTCAGTCCAACTCGACGCCGGAACTGGTTGTGACGCAGTGCAATCCACCACCAGCACCGGCGGCGTGGTTTATGACGCCCCTAGAGCCCGACTTGACCCAGCGCATGCTCAACGAATTATCGGAATCACCGGCGACGGCGACCAAGGACTGATCGCGCTGCAGGCCTGTCAGGCCTACGCCAAAGAAGTCTCAGGCACAAAGTAAAAGGAGCGGCCGAAGCTGGATGCGTCAACATCCAGCCCGGCCACCGAACCCGCAGTCTCTACCTGCAAGCCCAGCCAAGGCTCCCGCTCTGTGCACAAAGCCGAGCGAGCCTAGCACCTGTTTATCCATACAGTAAAGGTCTTGCAAATTATGTCTTCCCCTCTCATCCCTTGGATGGGCGGCAAACGCCGCCTGGCCGACCGCTTTATTCCCCTGTTCCCACCTCACGAATGCTACGTTGAAGTCTTCGCCGGCGGCGGGGCGCTCTATTTCCTGCGCCCACAGCCCGCGCCATGCGAAGTGCTTAACGACATCAACGGCGATCTAGTGACCCTTTACCGAGTTGTCCAGAACCACCTGGAAGAGTTCGTGAGGCAATTTAAGTGGGCCTTGAGCTCACGGCAGATTTTCGAGTGGCAAAAAATGACCCGCCCCGAAACCCTGACCGACATCCAGCGCGCCGCACGCTTCTTCTACCTGCAACACCATGCCTTTGGTGGCAAGGTTTCGGGGCAGAGCTTCGGCACCGCAACGACTGCCCCAGCAATTAACCTGCTGCGCATTGAAGAAAACTTGTCTGCAGCCTGGCAGCGCCTGGCCGGCACCTACGTCGAAAACCTGCCCTGGCTTGAGTGCGCAGAGCGCTACGACCGGCCGCACACCTTCCACTACATGGACCCGCCTTATTGGCAGACCGCTGGTTACGGCGTGGACTTCCCGTTTGAAAACTACGAGCGCATGGCCGACTTTATGCGGCGCTGCAAAGGCAAGGTGATGGTCAGCATCAACGACCATCCTGATATTCGGCAGGTATTTGAGGGGTTTCATTTTGAGACGACCGAGATCAGGTACACGACCACGAATCAGCGGCAGGGGAAGGCTGAGGTGACGGGGGAGTTGATAGTGATGAATTGGGAACCAGAGGCGTTGGGAGGTTTGTTTTAGGTTAGTAGATTCGAAACCGTTAGCAGTCCATGACCATGGGCTGCTAACGGCCAAAAGCTGCCTGTTGCATTACAAAAAAACAGGCTACTCTTCAGCCCACAAAGAGCCTATACCGTGCCCAGTGATGCCTCGTTTTGGTCTTTAGCGCGTACTATGTTTTGCCATGTGCATCAATAAACTAAGTCTTATCAAAAATCTCCACGTCGATGGCTCTTGCTTGCAGCGGCGTCACCTTCAACGTCACCTTCAGCCTAGACCTATCCTTGTAGACCAGTCCCCCCGTCAAACCGGCTCCTGCCATCGGCCTGACCACTACATACAGCCTTCAACACAGCCTAGCCACCTTAGGCAGCTTCCCCTCAAACAGGCTCTTACGCAGGGCCCCCGGTCGTATCTTCAGCAATGTCTCCAGCCAAATCTTCACCGGAGTCGTCAGTCGACGCTTGAGTAGGATCCTGAGCCTGTGACGCTACAAACTCTTCATCTAGGGACTCTGCAGGAGCGCCTGCGATACGATCTGCGATGAATCCACGCGTACGCCAAGTAGCACGCACGAAGGACTCGAACGTAACATCGCCACTCAGCTCCAGTTCGTCGGCATGATCGGTCACGATGATCTGCGGCATCATTCCAGTTGCGTCTTTTGTTTGCTGGCAGAACTCGACAAGCTTATTAAACATGTTGCTGACGGACTGCAGGTCTGCATCTACTCTTGCCGTCGTATTCGTGAGCACGGCCAGTGCTTTTGCGTCAAAGGCCTGGCCATGATCGATCTTTGCAGGGAAATACACTTGTGTTGGCTGATCGAGGAAAAGGATAGGGGGTATTTTGCATCCTTCCTCATGTTTCAACGCAAATACTGAATGGAGAGCTAAAAATAAAGTTAGGTGCGAATATAACCAGTTCGCTCCACTGCCCATTGAACGCAGATACACGTTCCCCATTTCAGTGCTGTCATGCCAGAGATCAAAGTTGTGCAAGTCAAACTTGAGATTGATCGGTTTGTAAGCTTCCTCAAAGTCGAACCCGGCGCCTATGCGAGCCATTTCACTGTTGATCAGATCGCTTAGATCACTCATCTTATTGGGAACATTATAAGCGTCTAAGCGTGGCTTGATTTCCAGGAGCTTATTTTTGATTGTCAGCAGAGTGCCGTCGACTTCATATTTTGGCCTGCTGGCATAATCCTCAATAACTATTTCAATGCGATGTTTAACGCGTAATGCAATCTCGCCAACTGTCTTTTTCTTCTTAAGATCGTCTACCTGCTTATCCAGTTGAGTAATCTTGGTCTGAATGCCTAATAACTTCTCCTTTTCTTCTTTATGTTTGGATAGAATCCGTCCTTCCTCTTCGCGAAAGCTCTCACGTGCATAGGAGGAGGTTCTAAGTTCTTTGTTCATCCAGCCAATGGCATCAGTAAGTTTATTCGCTTCGTGTTCAACATGCTGGCTGGGTGAGTCACAAAACGGACAATGTGACTCTTTGATCTCTGCATATTCCGGTAGAGGGATTTCGCTTATATTTTTTGCAAAGTCCTCGGTGAAACTAATTGAAGATCTGACAGCGCTCAATTGATCGTTAAGCTCACGAACCACCAGGGTTTGATTTGACCTCTGTTGCTCTAGCTCCTTTTTCTGTACGGCATAATCGTCTGCTTGGCTATCAATTCGAACATTAGCATTACTGATTTTTTCAAGCGAGGACTTGAGGCTGGCCGCGATTTGCGCTCCTGTCAAAGCTGTTAAAGGAGTGCCTGCGGCTGACTTATACTCTGCAAGTAATTCATCTACTTTCTTGATGAATTTGTCTTTTACATCTTTGTTCTTAGGTATCTGTGCCTCAAGCTTCCTCTGGTCTGCCTTAAGAGCATTGTATTCCTGGGACAACCAGAAATAATCTTGATCCACAAAGTTCATGAATATATTGAGGTGATCAATAACCTGCTCACGTTTTTCCTTCTCGTCAAAACGATAGAAAAGAGCATGTTTGTTAGCCACAAGATTCTGGTGCTGCAACATGAAAGAGACAAAGCTACGAACAGAGGGCGTCGCGCTTTTGCTCTTACCAAACGCCCTGCCACTTTGATCTTCATCAATATCCGTCATTGTTATCGCAAAATGCCGGCCTAGTTCTTTCTTGAAGTCACGTAAAGGCAGAAATAAATTAGGACTGAAGAAGTTTTTAGGCTCTTTCATCCTAGTGAGGATTTCATCTAATGTGCCAGGAACTTCACTGATGAAGACCCGATCACTAATTCTGTCACGAGCCAGAACGACAGTTTGGCTCTCAAACTGCAGGATAGTGAAGTAATATTTTGAGCGCTGCGTTATAACCCCTTTGGGGATAGTGTCATCACTATTGCCGAAGCAGAAATCAAAAATCTCAATGATGGCGCTTTTACCCATCGAAGATTTTCCCGTAATGACGTTCAAACCTGGCTTGAATATTACCTTGTGTATTTCGTTGTCGTGATCAATCACGCCAACTGACTTGACGAAACACTTCATAACTGAGCAATCCCTAGCGACTTATATATATGCTGTGGCTCTCTATCTTCAAGTATTCTTGCAAGCTTTCGAGCCGATGCAATCTTTCTCTCCACACCCTGCAGGTGTGGGAATTTCTTGGCGGTCGGCTTTACAGCCAAATTTTCGTCAAACTCTAAATATCCAGCACTCTCAAGACTCATGATAGTGACATTAGTGATCTCTCTCAAAGTCTGGATTCTCCTATGCACTCCTGATATCCGGGTCTTATCCGAGATCATGGTTCGCCAGTTGCTGCGCGTGCTCAAGCGGTATAAATAAGCGGATGTGGGTTCATGAAGCACAAGGGGAAGGACAAGGTAGCTGAATAAAATATTGTTTGGGTTTGGTTTTAGTTCGCTATAAAAGGCATGAATAATTGGAGCCATCATAAATGGGCTTCGATGCAGGGTGTGGATATGATCAGATGTTGGAACCTTCATTCCCATAACGTCCATTTACCAGAGTCTCCAATGAAGCTTTTCAGAATCCGCCTCATCCTCGTCATCAGCAAGCATATGCCAGATGCCATTACGGAAATCTAAGCTTGTATCATTGAAGGTGGGTATTTTGTCTGGGGTTTCACCGCAGCGAAGATCGAAGAAACTCTTTGACTCATCACACCAGTACTCTTTAGGCTCACGGCGACATTTCCTCATTGCCGCAGCCCTGAGGCTCACATGACGGTTTAGCTGTTCTTTTTTATAGCGATCAATATCATCCTTCTCTAGGTTGAATCTTTGGAACTCACTGCTGATGGTATGGACAGCAATCATGTGCTCCAAAATCGCCGAAGGAACTCTTGTAGGGTATTTAATCTCATGAAGCTTCTTTACAAACAGACGCTCTGAATAAGACGGCTCGCCCACCTTGTCTTTGAATAGACTCTTATCCACAATTGGAAATCTTCGGGAGTGCCTGCCATACAAGGCATTTAGTGAGGCGATTTGTAAGTCAAAGTCTTCATAGGTAACCTTCCAACTATTCTTGGACTTTTCAGGATCAATCAAGAACCCCATCATGGCCCGGAAATAATCGTCATGTTTATCAGGGTGTACCCCCTTGCAGTGCACACTTTTTACGCGGTCAGCCCGCGTGACTAAATCAGGCTCATCGGTAAGGATGTGGACTTTCTCAACAACATCCAGCAATGTCTGCCTTCTTTCTTCAGCCATCACAAACCGCTGAGCCTGGACAGCCCGCGACGGTTTATCCCCTGAGGCTGAGCTCCTGGCCTCGCTTTGATCAAGGACACCCTGTAGAAGATCTAGCTTCTCCTGAACCGTCAACTGATTCCAGTGACGAAGCTTTGAAACGGCACCGTATGTCTGTGTAGTCAACAAGATCAACTCAGAATACTTTGCCTGTTTAAAATTGGGCGACATCCAGTTTTTCAGTGTATTCCAAAAGTTGATGTGCCCATCTGTCAGGTCTTCGACAAAATCCTTTACTTCAACCTGAACCTCGCCGCTGATAGTGACGTCGCCATAATATTCAAGCCAAAGGGTCTGCCCTTTAGACAGAGCATGGCAATACTCCAGCGTCACTATCAATTGATAGGAAATGGCTTCGAGTAGTCTCGTTGCGTTATTAGCGAGCTTATTCAACACGTCCTCCGCTCATCACGTTATTGTCGTGAAAAGGTGAATTTCACCAGGAGCGTGAGATACAGCCACCCTGGTAAGTCTCATCCAGCAATAAGAAAATCCGCTATAAACGCTGAGGTCAAATACGCCAATCATAGGGACTGTTTATATATACAGTGTTTCAGTGAGCGCTCATTGGATTCTATCGTGATGGCCTTTTATTGGCAAAGAAGCTGGAGAGCCCTAGCCAGCTGGGGGAGCTGGTGCAGCTGCTGATCAAGTCGACCCTAGCGGCTCTTCTGCAGGGAGTAAGTACGTACCATTGTATGAATTGCGATGAAGTGACGCTCTTTGACTTTCTAGACAGAGATAGTGAGGAGAAGTGAGTTAGGTGAAGTGCCCAAGGTGATCGGGTGCCTACCCAGGTCGGTGTGGCGGTCGGAATATTCAAGCCCCAAAAAAAGATATGGCCTTTGGTTCAGAAGGCCAGTTCAATTTGGGACTTGCGCGATCTAAGGAATTGTGGCGATATGCCATCTTTTGCTGGTTAAAGCCCTCTGCCGATGCGAGCACAGGGAAGGCAGATCCCCCGCATTTCCACAGGTATTCATCATGGATCGAAAAATAATTGTTGCGCGTTGCCACGAAATTCAGCTGGCAATGGGGACCAAGGATCACTCTCGGCTTGAGCGCATACCTGAAATGGGCATGGCTGTTCAGCTTGCTCTGCATATCCGTGGCTTGCCCCTGCTGGAATACTCACTTGTTAGGCTAGTAGCATCCAGTTTAATAGGAATTCCGACATTAGCTGTGGAGAGAGTCACGAGGCTTTTGGCTGAAATTGGCTTCGTCCGTCTGATGCAGGATGGAAAAAGCATCAAGTCAGTCTTGCCTACCGTTCCTTTTTTTGAAGAACTCTACGATGGACTCGGAGAGTATTTTGTGAACGAGTCAAAGGCTGATGAATTTGAGACGATGACCTTGCAAATCGTGGATCGGTTGGCAGGAGCACCCCAAAATGCCGATTCGCTAGCATCCGCGCTGGGAGCCGCTCGCAAGGATTTTGACAACAGCATCGAACTGGGCACGAAGAGCAGTTATCTCTTAAAGCAGCGCCACCGTTCTCGCGACATCCTGATGAACCCTACCTACTTCACAGAGAATGCGGATATTTTTGCTGATCAGGTGGCCAAGTCGGGGGCAAAAACCGTTCAAAACACGCTGACGCTACTCAAACGCGCTCAAGGCTGGCCGCTTAAGCTTATTGAGGCGACCGGTGAGATTGGCGGCACAAAGGTCTCCGTCGATGAGATCGCGCTACTCAAACGTTTGGCGCAGGATGGTATGGTTAAGCCGCCTTCGATCGTCACCTCTCACGCCGGTACTTCAATGTTCATGTTCACGCCTACGCCTGGGCTAGCGAACATCAGTCCTCTCAAGCGAGAGCAATATGAACGCGCACTGGCAATTGTATCTGCTGTGAGGCAGGGGGAACTGCTTCCTAATAAATACGCCATTCGAAATCCTGGCGCGTTGCTGTACAGACTGATGACCGACTTGGAGCTCAGACCGACAAGCGACTACGCCGAGCAATATCAGAATCTGGTGTTTTTACGGATTGCGAAACTTGAAAAACTGAGCAACGGCTGGCACCAGCTAAAAGTTATCGATACCCCCGAAAACCGGGAGTCACTACGAATCGCTCACAAGCTTGTTCAAGGTGACAAAATCTCTGATCTTGCCATCGATAAAGAGGCTGTAACGGCGATGACGGGCAGTCAGTCATATGTCGAATCGCTTGTAAGCGCCAAGGTTCTACGCGAACGTGAGACAATTACACTCTCTACTGAGACTCAAAATGAACTAGCCCAATTGCTCCTGGAGGGAATTTAGATGCTGAAGGACAGAGCTCAGAAGGCTACAGCACTTAAATTTTGCGTGTCTAAACGCTGGCTACCTCAGTTGGAGGTGGAGATTGAGCCAAACAATCGAATTGAGCGATCGCGGTACTTGCTTACGGATCTTGATGTGCTGGCCATTTCTGCGTCCCCGGTCGGAATGCATAGTAAGCTCGTCTTTGACTGCAAGAGTGGCATGAGAGAATCTGCAATTGGCAGAGCATTTTGGCTGCGGGGTGTTATGTCCAAGGTTGGCGCAGACCATGGTTTTGTCGTGCTAAATGCCAACCTCAAATTGTCCCGCGATCATCGGGCCAGCGCATCTGACCTTGGCGTGTCTCTGCTTCATGACACTGAATTTGAGGACTTGGCCCAAGGTCTACAAGGTGCGATCCATCTACCAGAAAACTACTCACAAGTAGCCGAAATCGAAGCCTGGGAGATGTTTTTGGGTTTTCGCTCGAAGTCACCAGCATTTGCTGAGTACATGAGCTACGCCGCGAGTTCCTTCTGGACTATTAAAGACTATGGTGAGCAGTGTCGTAAAACTGTCGCACGCTTACGTATATTGAGGCCTGAGCTGGACCCTTCAAAAAGCGATCACGTTGCAATATTTGGCGACGCTCTATGTCTATTTTTGACCTCGCTTTCCAGTCTCGCCAACAAGCTATTTCTGTTGCTAATGCGCCCATCGACAGCCGAAGACTTTTCATCTGCGCTCCTCTCGTCCGTATATGGTGGGTATGAAAATCTGCAAACTGCAAAAAAAATAAGGCAGCTTGCTACGGGACAAAGCGACGACTCAGTAAGTATTTTTCCCGATATTGAGCGATTTGAGCAACTCGTTCGCGAGATTGTGCAGGCCCCTCAGCAAGCGCTCCCAGCCGCTTTACTATCCAGGGAGATCGCCTTTGCCCACATGAGGAATATGCCAGAAACAGGACTGCAGATGGACATTGCTCGGGAGTCACCCTACGCGCCGAAGTTCGTCCTTTTGGCAGCAGAGTACTTACAGCGAGCGGTAAAACTCCCGCCTGAATTCTCAGTACTCTACTCGGACATCGCTTTCTCACTGATGTCGAGAGCGGTGCACGAGTGATCTGAGAGTTCTAAAGTGAAAATGCATTTACCGTCCCTGACATGACGGGTACCGGTGAGATGCGCCTCGAAGGCTTTTTAGGATCGTCTCGACGTCACCGCCAAATCCATATCTAAGGTGGCAATAGTCCCGACTAAGTGGGTCAATTTTGCATCAGCGACAACAGATCGTAACCGTCCGGGCAACACATCTTCCTGACACCTTCGCTTGAGGCGATGGTGTCCACCTAAGTGGACACCATTTTTAGCCTTTTAAGCGGACGCCTATGCAACAAGAACGCCGTTCCTGTTCCAAGTTCTTCAAGGCCCAGATCATAGCCGAATGCGCTCAGTCTGACACCTCGATCGCCAATGTCGCGTGGACCCACAATCTCAACGCCAACTTCGTCCATAAATGGGTACGCGTGCATACGCAGAAAAACCTGATACTTCAAACTGCCTTCATCCCGGTCAAGACATCGCCGCCGATGCCGGTGCCGATGCATCAGTCCCTTCTGCCAGGATCCGAATCGAAGTGCGGCATTCAAAAGGCGTAATCGTGGTGAGTTGGCCGGCAGAAAATGCAGCGGCGTTCAATGGTCTGACTTTTGCCAATTAGCCAGTTCTGAATGACGGAAGCGGGTCGGAAACCGACTGACCCGACCGGCGACTTTTGGCCGATAGCAGCCTGTAACGAAGGGCAGCTATCGACCTAAAGACGTCAGGAGTGTGTGGATTTTTTGAAAAATGGTTTCTGAGGCTATATTAGTCGTCCAAACCAACTCAGATTTTTGTATATGTTGGCAAGATGTTTTCGTAAACATTCATGTATTTTATTTCTATGTCTAACGTTCTTAGATTTTCTCTTATTAAATTTGCGATATTCAGTTGGTTAGTGTTTTGGGGGTCGTACTCTAATTCGAGGAGAATGATGTCTCCACTCGGCTTGATGCTTCTGCCATCTACGTTGTGCGCGAAAAATGTCCACCCGTTATATGCTGGCATTAATTCTATTAATGCTTTTGCGGTGTTTTTTTTGTATTTTAGTACGTTCAGTGTTTTTATGATTAAAGGTCCAGTTCCATTGTTTGTGAGTGATATCTTTATGTGTCCGTTCATATCTCTTAATTGAATTTCTGGAAATGGCCTGAAGGAAAGCTTGTTGTGTTGTCGTTGCATCCATGCAGTCCAACTTGAGACAATTACGGCAAGTAGCGCAATTATGGTTGCTCCGATGCTCAGATATGTTGCTAGGTCTAAAGGTTGTATAGCTGTAGGTACTGACATTGAAGACTCCATTCATAAGTTTTTTGTGTGTTTACCCGGAACTGTAGTCTTGATTTTTAACTCGTCAGTAGACATGGCTTGAATTCAGCTCATCAGCATATCGAATATGTCATATTTTACGGTGCTTTTGGAGGAACCCATTTGCTCTACAGGTAGTTTGAGGGGGGTTCTCGAAAATTTTTGATAGCGAGATGAGAGTTGCCATAGAAATCGACCAACATGGTGAAACCAGTACTACTAGTAGGTGACGAATTCACCGTGCGCATGCAGTTCACGGAAATGCTGGAGGGCCGAAAAGGGGGACGGATTTGTTTTTACCGTGTCCGGTTTTGGCCGAATGTAGACGATCACGCGGCACTGCCAGTTCTGAGTATCTGGAAAGAAAGACTAGGCTGGCGACTTACCAAAATCTGCGCAAAACCTACCCTGAAGGCCACGGTTTACCGTTTGCTTATGCACGAAAAGCCGTTAATTTTGCCATCTGAGATAAGGCTATTTATTCTTTAATTACAATGACTTATGGCGATATAGAATTGAATATGGGGTGCTAGGGGTCGAGTGTTCGAATCACTCCGTCCCGACCATATTTTTCAATGACTTGGCCCAGCCTAATCCGTTGGGCTTTTTCATGCCTAAAAAAGGCCCCTACTTGCACCCCTACCAGCCGGAAACTTGTGCCTGTTATTGCTCGTGGCAATCAGGGCTTGAAGTTTGAGTTTGTGCCCAGGCGAGCATTGCTGCCCAGCACATACCAGCAGTCCTCGTCGTTTAACTGCCATCTTTGAGCCTGTGCCGGGTGATCGCGAGAAGGTGGTCAGTTGGAAGGTATGCCCAGCGGTGTAACAGCAGGACGGGAGACAGGCACATCAGGGACGTGGTCGGTATCGAAATGGCTAGGACCTAGGAGATAAGGCTGCGTGCTGCTCGGCTGACAGGTAATCTGCAAAGCCTGCGTTAGCCTGTGCAAAGCGTCTTAGGGTTTGCCAGATGATCTTTGCCCGTTCGATTCTCAACGTCTTGTTGCGCAATACGCTACGGCCACCCAGTCGGTCACTGGGCCAAACACCACCGCAATACCACCCAGCACAATCAACAGGCGAGCAGCAGATCCTGACGCTTTATCGTTGCTCATCGCCTGATCGCCGAGCGGACCAACGTAATGGCTTGTGGTGTGTCCGTCGTCGTGCCGCAGCCATGGCTTAAACCCATGCAGTCCAGTCCCGGCGCTGATACTTCGAGTTAACTGTTGCCGAGTGCGCGCTTGTGCATTTCGGGCTCTCGATATTCGCGTTTGGGTGACAGCATGCGAGATGGCGCATGAGCACTAGATGGGTAAATTGGCAAGGGTTTATGAGGTTTGTTCATCAGTCCGGTGGGCGTGCGACTTACTCGTCGTCAGTGCCTGCTGCGGCAGCCTGGTGGCTTGGTTGCGCAGGCAGCAGGTGGGGTGGTGAGACAGGGGGGGCAATGGCTCTAAAACTCGCTCTCCAGATGATCGATGTCCTTGAAACGCTCAACCAGGAAATCGATCAGGCTGCGCACTCGTGTGGACAGGTGTAACTGCTGCGGGTATACCGCGTAAACATCGGCACGGGTCGGTGTCTGGTCTTCGAGTACTAGTCGTAATCGGCCGCTACGGACATATCTGGCGATGTCCCATTCAGCTCGCAGCAGAATCCCATGCCCCTCCAGCGCCCAGTTCAGGGCTACCTCACCGTCGTTGCAGCCCAAGGCGCCGCGTACCTTGATGTTTTGCGTACGGCCACCGTCGGTAAAGCTCCACACCCCGTAAGGCGTTTCGTTCTGCCGCAGGAAGATGCAGTTGTGCTGCTGCAAATCGCTCAGACGTTGCGGAGCACCGTATTTTTCCAGGTACAACGGTGAGGCGCATAGCAATCGGCGGTTGGAAGCGATCTTTCGCGCATGAAAAGCTGCATCCGCCAGTGTGCCGAAACGAATGCCAAGGTCAAACCCATGGGTCGTCAGGTCGAGCGGGTGATCGCTGATCTCCAGTTGTACTTCCACCTGCGGGTGTTTCTTGAAAAATGCGCCAAGGGCAGGACCGATGTAACGGCGTCCGAAGCCCAGCGATGCGTTGACGCGGATCAAGCCTTTTGGCTCAGCCTGGCTGCTGTTGATCAGCTGCTCGACCTCATCGATCTGCGTCAGAATCCGGGCCGCGTGGGAAAAAAGCAGTTCACCTTCTGAGGTCAGGCTCATTGAACGTGTGGTGCGATTCACCAGGCGTGCCCCCAATCGAGCCTCAAGGGCAGTAAGGCGCTTGCTCACTGCTGGCGGTGTGATGCCGAGCTCTCTGGACGTGGCAGCCAGGCTGCCTTTGTTGGCCAGAAGATAAAAAAATGACAGATCCAGGGTTGGGCTCATTGGTAACTCAAAGTTATTTATGTAGTGATTCTGAGTAACTCACACTTATTAATTCACTACATATACTCCGTTCACACCCTGATTGAACAGACCGTTCGACAGGCAAAACAAGAACGTTTTGAGCGCGGAGTTGATCATGAGCACATACAAAATTGCAGCAGTTCCAGGTGATGGTATTGGTATCGAAGTCATTGCCGCTGGTGTCGAGGTGCTGCAGGCCCTGTCGAAAAAATCCAGTTTCGAACTGGATTTCAAACACTTCGACTGGAACTCGGATAACTACCTGAAGCATGGTTACTACATTCCTGAAGGCGGGCTGGAAGAGCTAAAAACCTTCGATGCGATTTTCTTTGGCGCCGTGGGTGCGCTTGACGTCGCGGATCATATTTCCCTGTGGGGCCTGCGTTTGCCGATCTGCCAGGGCTTCGATCAGTACGCCAACGTGCGTCCGGCTCGTGTGTTGCCTGGGGTAAAGAGCCCACTGGTCAATGGTGACCAGATTGACTGGGTAGTGGTGCGGGAAAACTCCGAAGGTGAGTACTCCGGCAATGGAGGTCGCGTTCACCGTGGCCTGCCGGAAGAGGTCGCCACGGAAGTGTCGGTCTTTACCCGTGTTGGAGTCGAGCGCATCCACCGTTTTGCTTTCGAACTGGCGCAAAGCCGCCCACGCAAGCACCTGACCATGGTCACCAAGTCCAATGCCCAGCGACACGGCATGGTGCTGTGGGATGAGATTTTCTATGAAGTCGCGAAGGATTTTCCAGACGTTAAAATTGATAAAGAACTGGTCGATGCCGTCACTACGCGCATGGTGCTCAAACCCTCCACACTGGACGTGATTGTCGCTACTAACCTGCACGCCGACATTCTGTCCGATCTGGCGGCGGCGCTATCCGGCAGTCTTGGCATTGCGCCGACTGCCAACCTGAACCCGTCGCGCAAATTCCCTTCGATGTTCGAACCGATCCACGGCTCTGCATTCGATATCACCGGTAAAGGTGTGGCGAACCCGATTGCGACTTTCTGGACGGCAGTGATGATGCTGGAACACCTGGGTGAGACCGCCGCGGCAAAACAACTGATGTCCGCCATCGAGGCTGTGACTGAAAGCGGTTTGCATACTCCTGATTTGGGCGGTACGGCCACTACACGGCAGATCACGGATGCAGTCATTGCGTTGATCAACCGTTGAAGCGTCCCAGCGATTCAAAGTAGTACTGCGGCACTACGTCAAGGGGCAGATTATTGGGTCTGACTCCTTGGCATTTCCTGACAACAATAAAAATCAGGGCCCTGTCATGAAAAGAATATTCGGCAAACTTTATATACAAGTACTTATTGCGGTCGTTCTTGGCGCTATCGTCGGTGTGCTGGTTCCTGAAACCGGGGCTGCACTCAAACCCTTGGGCGATGCGTTTATCAAACTGATCAAAATGCTCCTCGCGCCGGTGATCTTCCTGACTGTCGTCACGGGTATCGCACGCATGGAAAACATGAAGGAGCTTGGGCGGGTAGGCTTTCGTGCCTTGATTTATTTCGAGGTTGTGTCGACCCTGGCGCTCGTGGTCGGCCTGGTGGTGGTCGATGTATTCAAGCCCGGTGCAGGCATGAATATTGATGTCGCAAGCCTCGATACGTCGAGTCTCGCCACCTATACCTCGGCGGTGAAGCATGATTCATTCATGGACTTCGCCATGAATATCATCCCCGATACCATTGTGGATGCCTTTGCCAAGGGGAATGTGCTGCAGATATTGCTGTTTTCCGTCCTTCTGGGCGTCGCCCTTGCCCAGGTCGGACCGCGCGGGAAAATCTTTGTCGATGCACTGGATAGCTTGATGCAGGGCATGTTCCGCATCGTCAATATGGTTATGCGCCTGGCGCCTGTCGGTGCGTTTGGGGCCATTGCATTCACAATCGGCAAATACGGTTTCGGCTCGCTGTTCTCCCTCGGCAAGTTGATGGCCTGCGTGTACTTGACCTGCGCGGTGTTCGTGATCTTTGTTCTGGGGCCCATATGCCGGTACAGCGGTTTCAGCCTGTGGAAATTCCTTAAATTTATCAAGGAGGAGTTGTTCACCGTACTGGGCACCAGTTCTTCGGAGTCGGTGTTGCCGCAAATGATTTCAAAAATGGAAAAGGCCGGAGTTTCCAAGCCTGTCGCCGGGATGATCATTCCGTCCGGCTTGACCTTCAATCCGGACGGTCAGGCGATTTATTACACCATCGCTGCGATTTTTATCGCCCAGGCAACCAACACGCCGCTTACCCTCACTGACCAACTGATCGTTCTGGCAGTTTTGATGTTCACCTCCAAGGGGTCGGCAGGTGTTACCGGCTCAGGGTTTATTATCCTGGCCGCCACCTTGTCTTCTTTGGGGACCATCCCGGTTGCGGGAATGGTGCTGCTGCTGGGAGTTGACCGCTTTATGTCAGAAGCACGTGCGATCACCAACACGATTGGCAATGGTGTCGGAACCATGGCAATTGCCAAGTGGGTCGGGGCGCTGGATACCGTTAAAATGCACAAGGCGTTGAATGGTGAAAGAGGGGAGCCTGAACCAGAGTTCGTACACGAAGAGGCTGCTCATCCCTCTGGTCCAGTGATGGGTAATGCCTTGCAGCCCAGCCTTGCAAGTGCCTCCCAGGTATAAATGTGTGTTGCTGAAGTGCTCGGGTAAGGGTATTCGTGCGGCCCAGGCGCACGAATACCTATGCAGCGAGCGCCTGTTGCTGGAGTCCCGTATTAACTGGCGCTGAGTGAGTCCAGCTTGAATGGGGTGCTAGGGTTCGAGTGTTCGAATCACTCCGTCCCGACCCTATTGATTTCACTGATATTCAGGGCCGGAACCATATCCGACCAGATCACATCGGCGTGGTCTGTCTGGTGGTTCTTGGTCATGTATCGCCACTCGTGGCAACACGGCTAACCACAAATATTGAGTGACCGAATCAATCGATGACCAACCAGGGGGCTGGTACTTGAAGTAGACGGCCACTGCACTGTGTTCTGCAGGAGCCCCTTAGAGCTGCTTCAGGGTTTCCTGGGTGATGGCTTCGAGTCCGGATTCGGTGATGGTTTTCCAGTCAGTATCTGTGGCCACTTTCACGTTCTCACTGACCAGCGTTTTTACGGTCTGTACAGGTGTACCAGGGGCTTTTATCTGCAACAGCGACTTGTTGCGTAGCACCTTATCGAGTACCCCCTCAGCCGAATACCATGACCAGAATTCGATGATGTTCACTTTTACTTCACTGACATCACGGGCACCGGGGCTACTTACCACCTCGTATCCGGCCTGCCGGTAGGCAGTGGCTACGGCATTACCCACCAGTTCTGAAACTGTGCGCCCTTCAGGCAGCAGCACGTCGCCGATCGCCATATTGAAGTTATTGCGCTTACGCGCGATGGCCCGCTCGGTAATCGACTTATCGTCGATCTCGTCGTACTTCAGTGAAGGTATGTCGGAGCTGGAAGGTTTGATTTGAAAAACTCGATCATCAACGGCGCTGATATAAACCTTTTTGCCATTGCTGGGGGCCGGTGTCTGAGTATCACCCGGCCTTAAAACATCCACTTCTGCCCTGTTGGTGGCGCAACCGGCTAACAGTACCAATGCCGCAACGGCCAAAATTTTTCGAACCATCATCCTTACTCCCTTTTATATTTGGCCTTCATAGGCTTGTCCAAAAGCTGGCGAAAAAGAGTGTAGAAGACAATGTGCAGCTCAACCGCCTGGCTGACTTGCGCGGTTGAGAGAGCAAGCAGCACGAAAGCAATCGGCTCTGGCCCTAGCCTTTTGCTCGTAATCCCTGAACCCGCATTTCGCGGTTTTTTTGTCTTGAGGAAATGATGATCAGCAAGACCGTCGCGGTCATCTGCTGCAGTCCATTGAAGATTTTTTGACCACGCCTCGGAGCTGACCCGACTTAAAGTCGTGAACGTGCTGCGCGGGCGTATCAACTCCGGGCACCTATCAGATGCCCTTATCTTTTCTCGAGTTGGGCCGCAATGTCTGTGGCCAGTTCGATAAAGGCACGTGCGGCTGAAGTCTGGTAGGCCCCTTTGCGCTGCATCAATACGGCGGTACGGTGCAGTCGCTGAGGGCTTAGCTCAATGGCAAACAGCCCCTGATGTGCAAGTGCGACGGTGGCCGGTAACAGGGTCGACAGTGTGGTCCTGCGCACCACTTCGATGACTGCACCGATAACATTGGCCTCCATTTTCACCCGCGGGGTAATGTTGTGCTGGCGACAGTAGCGGTCGATCTGCTCGCGAGTGGCAAACTCTTCGCTGAGCAGGATCAGTGATTCAGCACTCAGAGCGTCCAGGTCAATAGCACTCTGTCCAGCCAACGGGTGTCTTTCCCCAACCACCAGCGCGAGGGCTTCTATCAGAAGCGGCTGGGTCTCTATGTCCTGAGAGTGCCCGTCCTCGAAAGCGATACCCACGTCCAGCTCATCGGCCAGCAGAAGCTCCTCCATCTGTTCTTGAGCGATCTCACGCAGGTTCAAGGTGATATTCGGATATCGGCTGTGGAAAGCTTCGACCAGTGGTCCGACCAGATATGTGGTGAACGTCGGTGTCAATGCAACCCTGAGTGCCCCGCGACTCAAATCGCCCACGTCATGGATTGCACGTTTGCCTTCCTCCAGTTCCTGCGAAGCCCGGCGTGCATAGCGTAAATACACTTCGCCGGCGTCAGTCAGCCGCGTCGTACGTCCCGATCGGTCAAATAACTGGGCAGAAAGACTTTCCTCAAGTTGCCTGACTTGCTGTGACAGCGCGGGCTGCGAAACATGCAGCGCAGCAGCTGCTTTCGTGAAGCTGTGGTGTTGCGCCACAGCGAGAAAGTATTTGATGTGACGTGCCAGCATGCTTAGAGCCATAAGATTATCTGATGTACGCCATCATAAATGAGACTTTTACCTTATGTCACGAGCTCCGTAATCTCTGCTCCAACGCATCGCGACCAAGAGGAGTCACCATGAAAGACATCATCGATGGTTTTCTAAAGTTTCAACTTAACGCATTTCCGGAACGCGCCGGCCTGTTCAAGAATCTGGCTAATCAGCAAAGCCCACGGGCGCTGTTTATCTCCTGCTCTGACAGCCGATTGGTTCCGGAACTGGTTACGCAGCGAGAGCCCGGCGACCTGTTTGTCATTCGCAACGCCGGCAACATCGTGCCGCCCTACGGCCCTGAGCCTGGCGGTGTGTCGGCCTCGGTCGAGTATGCCGTTGCTGCCTTGCAAGTCTCCGACATCGTTATCTGCGGGCACTCTGATTGCGGCGCAATGACTGCCATTGCCACCTGCAAGTGCCTGGATCACATGCCCGCAGTGGCAGGCTGGTTACGCTACGCCGACTCCGCTCGAGTGGTGAATGAAGCGCGTAAACATAAGGACCCACACAGCAGTGTTGAGGCGATGGTTCGAGAAAACGTGATCGCCCAGTTGGCAAATATCCGGACGCATCCATCGGTACGCCTGGCCCTCGAAGAGGGACGCGTAGCACTGCATGGCTGGGTCTATGACATCGAGAGCGGCCGTATGGATGCTTTCGACAGTAACACCGGCAAGTTTGCGCCCCTTGTGGACAACCCCGGCGCACGTGCCGCTCCCTATCAACAGAAGCAATCTGCTTGAACTCGTTTATTACCCCAGGAGATAACACCATGATCCAGTCCCAAATCAATCCAAGTTCGCGTCTGGCCCTGACCGAAGTCATTTTGCTGGCTAAAGCCCGGAAAGACCTGTCATTTGCCCAGATCACCGATGGCACAGGGCTCAGCGAGGCGTTCGTCACTGCCGCACTGCTCGGTCAACATCCCTTGCCCAAAGCAGCGGCCACAGTAGTGGGTGAAAAGCTCGGCCTCGATGTTGATGGCGTGGCGCTGCTGCAAACCATCCCGATGCGCGGCAGCATCGACAACGGTATACCGACCGACCCCACTATCTACCGCTTTTACGAGATGCTGCAGGTCTACGGCACCACGCTTAAGGCGTTGGTCCATGAGAAGTTCGGTGACGGCATTATCAGTGCTATCAACTTCAAACTGGATATTAAAAAAGTCGAAGATCCAGAGGGTGGATCGCGCGCAGTCATTACCCTAGATGGTAAATACCTGCCCACCAAGCCTTTCTGATAGTTGAGTGTCTCGGCGTCGTAATACGACGCCGAGTCATGAAGCGCTACATTGACCCTGTAAGTATTGAAGGGTATTTGCGTCACGCGATACCCCCAGGTGTTTGAACATGAATATTTTATTGTTGGCAGGGCTCAGTAGCTTGTGCACTGTGGCTTTGGCTGGGCAGCCTCTAGCAGATAACGACATTCAGGTAGAGCAGTACAGTTATTCACAAGACCTTGATATCGCAAAAGTCATTTCGATGGGTGAAGTGCCAAATGTCTGTGAAGTGGTGCCTGCGCGTATGATGTATGAAGACTCCAAGGGGCATAGGCATATTCTCGAATACCGCGTAATGGGGAATGGTTGTTCTAACGGTTAGTGTGTGCTTCCCATCCATATCGCAAATATTTAATACGTCTTTTAATTTTTTCCTGCTGATTCTGGACACTGTTGCGTTCCTTTGCAGCTCTGTCGCGCGTGCTCATGGGCAATGTGCTGGCAGTCATGAAGCAGGCGCAGCATGACCTCCAGAGGTCGATGCTCGAGAAACGGAAGTTGTCTGAATTAAGGAGTGAGGTTTATGGATCTGATATTTCGCAATGTACGCATTGCCGATGGAAAGCCTTTAACCGACGTCGCCGTACACAATGGGGAAGTTGCCATTATTTCCCCGGGAATTACAGTGCGGGCACGGCAGGAAGTCCAGGGAAATGGAAATGTATTGATGCCGGCTTTTGTCGAGGGGCATCTGCATCTGGAAAAAGCCAATGTCATGCACCGTAAGGTCAATCGCACCGGAACCCTCAAGGAGGCGATTGCCGTTACAGCTGAGCTTAAACCGATGTTGACCTGGGAGGATATTCTCGAGCGTTCAACGCAGGTATTACGCTCACTTGTGCAGGCCGGTACTACCCATGTACGCGCACATGCCGAATTTGACCCCTCACAAGGTTTCACAGGGTTTGATGTTGTCCTGGAGCTACGCAAGAAGTTTCGCGACATGATCGACATTCAGGTAGTTGCCTTCCCACAGGAAGGCATTTTCAAACTACCGGGAATGAAGCACATGATGGTTGCGGCGATGGAAAAAGGTGCCGATGTCGTCGGCGGTATTCCCTATAACGATCGTTCACCCTTCGAACATATTGATTATGTTTTCAGCCTGGCTAAACAGTTTGGAAAAGATATAGATTTCCATCAGGATTTTGCCGACACGGCAGAGAACATGACCATTGAATACCTCGCGCGCAAGACCATCAAGGAAGGGTATGAAGGCCGCGTCTGCGTAGGTCATCTTACGAGCCTTGGAGCCGTAGCAGCGGAACAGCGAGTGGGTATTATCAGCCTGATCCGTGATGCAGGAATCAGCGTAATGTGCCTGCCAGCCACCGACTTGCATCTCGGTGCTCGAGGCGACAGCCATAACGTCCGCCGCTCACTCACGCCCGTTCGTGCGTTGCGAGACGGTGGTGTAAATGTCTGTTTGGCCACGAACAATATACGCAACGCTTTTACCCCGTATGGGACAGGCGATCTGCTCAATATTGCGCAATTGGCAATGCCTGCATGCCACCTGGGTGGGGCCGATGATCAGGCCACAGTATTGGGAATGCTCACAACTAATCCCGCAAAAGCCCTGGGGCTGAATAACTATGGGCTGGAAACCGGCAAAAATGCAGACCTGGTGCTGGTGGATACCCAGTCGGTCGCCGGGGTTATCCTCGACTTGCCGGCTCGTCTTATGGTGTTGAAGCGCGGGAAAATAGTGGCGACATCAAATTACAACCGTTCGATAGCCTTCTGATCGTCCCCGCCTGCCGGATCAGTAACGGATACCCATGTGACACTCAGTCAATCTGTCGTCTTTTGATGATCGACGACAATCCCGTGTGGACGGGTGTAACGGCTGCGGATTTATCGCCTAGAGATTCAGGCCTCGTGCCACTATTTCAAGCGGGAAGGTCGGCAATATGTCGTCGCTTGCTCTGTTTCAGCTGGGCGAGAAGTCGTGGATGCATGCATTGCCCGCCAATGGCAAAGGCATGGCTTTTATGCGGTCATGCCTGAATCCCGATCTTGCCCGCTGAAGCTTGCATCGCGCGCTTCTCTGTTAAGGGGGCAAAATAGGGCGGCGTACCGGTTGCCTGGAAATAAAGAAAGTAGTGCCCGGTGTCGGCCAATACAATTCGGTGCAGCTCTGATAGGCGCATGCCGTTTCTAATCCAAATGCTCTCTTTCAGGATTTCGTAAGTCCGGACCCCGTGTTGTTGCATTGTGCTTTCGAAGGTTAGGTAGAGTTCTTCTCTGATACGCCGGTCGTTTTGAACACCCGCTCGCAACATAAAAAAGCTAAGCACACCCACAACTACAACCACAACCAACAAAAAAGTCCAGCTGGCGATTGCTCCCATGCTTTGCGCTCCCTGCGAGCTCACGTGGTATGAGCATCAGTGTAGACAGGGTTTGGCACTTGGCTTAGCTGCGTGTCAGGCTGCGTTATGCAGCCTCAGGTTCGGAGCAGGCAAGATTTACGCCTGCTCTGCCTCGTATCGCATCACAACGTGTCGTTGCACACCAAGGCCGCAGATCGACAGCACCACTTCATCCCCCGGTTCCAGCCATTCCGGATGTGGCTTCATTCCCATCGACACGCCAGGCGGGGTGCCGGTGATGATCACATCCCCAACATCGAGGGTCATGTAGTGACTGCAGTAGGAAATAATCTCTGCAACGCTGAAGATCATGGTCTGGGTGTTTCCTTCCTGTCGCCGTTGGCCGTTGACTTCCAGCCACATTGGCAGGCTCTGCGGATCCGGGACCTCATCACGGGTCACGAGCCAGGGACCCAGCGGCCCAAAGGAGTCGGAGCTCTTGCCTTTGTCCCATTGCGAGCTCTGAAACTGGAATCCACGATCGGAAACATCATTGGCCACGCAGTAGCCCGCCACATGTTCAAGTGCCTGGGCAACCGGAACGTAACGGGCGCGCTTTCCGATGACGACCCCCAGCTCAACCTCCCAGTCCAATTGCCTTGAGTGGGGAGGTTGTACGATGGGGTCATCGGCCCCGCTGATGCAACTGACCGGTTTGAAGAACACCAACGGTTCGGACGGGATCGCAAGACCGGCCTCTTCGGCGTGGTCCAGGTAGTTCAAACCAATTGCGATGAACTTGCCGATATCGCTTATCGGTGGCAGGTAGCGAACCGGGGTCGAAATAAGCGGAAGCCGGTGTTCGTCAAGCTCACAAAGCCGGGCAAGTTCCGTATCGGACAAGCACGCGCGCGAGACGTCATCCACATGGGCTGATATGTCCCGCAGCTGTCCCGATGAATCGACCATGCCCGGATACACGCCATCATGCTTAACATAGCGAAAGAGCTTCATTGTTGTCTCCAGTTGCAGTATCAGAATATGCACAGGAACCGAGCGCGCCAGGCACCAGGCTGGTTGCGGGATACAAACCCGCAGCCACTGTCAGTCATGCTTCATTGCACGCAAAGTGCGGGGGAGGGGCATCTCGGTTTGCATGCCACAAGGACCCAGTCGGTTCGCGGGATCAATCACGCTTTTCGGTGAACAATCGCACTACGCTTGTCATGTTCCGGTCGCCCATTCCGCGCGCTGCTGCGCGCTGGAAAACGTTATGTGCTGCGGCAATTGTGGGGGCGTTCTCTGCTGATCCTGCTTCCTCGAGCGTGTAGCCGAAGTCCTTTTCAATCAACGCCACGGGGAACTGCGGGGCGAAGTTCTCCGTCATCATGCTCCCTGAAAGATAGGCAGCAACCGGTGGCCAGACGGAGGTGCCTGCCATGGCTGCCAGCACTCGCGATGCATCGGCTCCGTTTCGCTCCAATAACCCGATGACCTCTGCCAGGCCCGTCACCTGTATTCCCAGCATGGCGTTGGTGGCAAGTTTCGCCAAAGCGCCATGACCCAGGCCGCCGACGTGATGGACTGAAGAGCCCATGACGCGTAGCAGAGGCAGGCAGCGCTCCAGGACTTCTTCCTCTCCGCCTGCCAGATAGGCCAGCTGCCTCGCATCGGCCTGAGCACGGGATCCCGATACCGGCGCTTCCAGCAGCGCCACCCGGGCATGCTGCATGTGGGTGCCGAGCTCCTGGATCCAGCCCGAAGTGAGTGTCGAACTCTCGATGGCGATTGCTCCCGCTGCCATACCAGAGAGGGCGCCGATCTCGCGATCCAGCCAGACATGGCGAGACGCATCATTGTCACGCAACATTGCAATGACGAACTCCGCACCTGCGCTGGCTTCTCTTGGCGTGCGCGCGTGGAAGGCCCCTTGCTTGACAAGCGCTTCTGCTGCATCGGGGGTTCGATTCCAGACAGTGACTGTGTGACCTGCAGCAAGCAATTGTGAGGCCATGCGCGACCCCATGGCGCCGAGGCCCAGGACTGTGATTCTGCTCATATGCTTTGTTCCATTTCAACGTGTAAGGGGGGAGGGGCTGACAGAACTCGGTGGTTGTCAGAGGTTGCGCGACTATGAAGATTGGCGACTCACCAGGATCACCGCCAAGCCTGCAATGGCGAAGCAGGCGGACAGGTACTCCGGCAAGATTGATCAGCAGTCCGCCCAGCAGCGAGCCCAGGCCGATGGCTGCATTGAATACAGATACATTGATGGAGGTGGCTGCGTCGGCTCCGCCTGGAATCCTGGAGGCCTCCTTGAACACCAGGGTCTGCAGCAGCACCGGAAGTGCGCCATATGCAGCGCCCCACGCAGCAAGCACAGCGAAAATGGCGGCATGACTGACCGCTGCCGCGTTCATGCATGACAGGCTTACGGCAAGGAGTGCTGTCACCAGACCCAGGCTGGTTCTTGGTGCCCTGGACGCGAACGGGCCCACGGCGAAGTTGGTGATTACACCTGCCGCGCCATAGACCAACAGAAGCATGCTGACCTGTGCAGGGCTCTGGCCGGCAATCTGCTCAAGGTACGGAGACACGTAGGTGTAAGCCAGAAAGTTGCCGGTGACGACAAGGGCGGTGATCCCGAAAACCACAAGCAAAGGGCCACTTTTGAGCACGGCTGACATCGCCCCTCGCTTGGCAGCCTTCGAGATGCGGACCGCCGGAACTGACCATGCGATCAGCGTGAAGACGACCAGGCTGAGTATCGAGAGCGCAGCAAACACGGAGCGCCATCCATACATTTCACCGAGCATTGTGCCAGCCGGAATCCCCAGCACCGTCGCCAGCGAGACACCGCCAAAGACAATCGATGTAGCTCGTACTGCGTTTCGTGCAGAGACCATGTGCACTGCGGTGACCACCGCTGTCGACCAGAACACGCCGATTGCACCTGCGACCAGAATGCGTCCAAGGAAAACGACGAAGTAGTTTGGCGCCAGGAAGGTGATCAGATTGCCGATACAGCAGACCGCCAGCAGACCGGCCATCAGTGTCTTGCGGTTGAGCGATCCAAGCAGGCCAGTCAGCGGCGCTGCGGTCAGAGCGACCATAAATGCAAAAATTGTAACCAGATAACCTGCGGCGCCGAGCGAGACATTCAGGCCAGCGGCCATCGCTGGCAGCACCCCTACGGGCATGAGCTCGGTGCTGACAAAGGAGAAGCAACCGAGGCTCAGGGCAAGAACAGCCGCTACCGCCTGTGCCCTGGATACAGTTACCCCATGAGGGTGTGGCGTTACGGGCGCGTGGGCACTTGCCGACGTAGTATCGGCCTGATGCCTTATGACTTTCGATTGCATGGGCGTATCTCTGTGAAATTCAAAATAAAGGTCGCAAAGGTAAGGTTTTTCAAGGCCAAGCCGTGCGTGCACCCGGTGTACTGTGGTGACCGGCATGCCGACTGATGGGCCATGCGAACTTATCGTGGGGGAAACTCAATGCCTGAGAGTTGCGCACAAGCGGCCAGGTATCGCTCTTGAAGCGCGGGGTCAAACGCAGCGCTGTGAACCTCTGCCGACCGCTGGTGATAGAAGTAGTCGCCGGTTACGCGCGCTGCAGTGCCTGCAGCGAGCCACGCCTGGGTGCGGGGCGCGAGGTCAAGGTCATCCGTAGCCTCAGGGCCGCCCATCTTCGTGGCAACCCAACCTGGTTCGACGCAGTTGGACAGCACATCTGGCCAGTGACGCGCGGCGGCAAAAGCAAGCAGGACCGCGTGAAGCTTGGAGTCCGAGTAGGCCTGCATCCCGGACCAGCGTCGCGATTCCCAGGTCAGGTCGCTGAGAGAGGGATTACCCTTCAAGTGAAGCCTGGAGCTCATGTAAACCAGGCGCTTGGGTCGCTTGACCATGGCGGTCAGAATGTAGGGCGCCAGAGAGTTCACGGCAAAGACATGGGGCAGGCCATCCACTGTGGCGATGCGCTCGCGCTCCTGGAAGCCGACAGCGGCATTGTGAATGATGGCATCGAAGGGGCCCAGTTCATTGATGCTGGCAGCAAGCGCCTTGGTTTCTGCGATGCTGGAAAGGTCCCCGACGAGTGCCGTCTGCGCGCCGGGAACTTGAGCGATGGCATGGGCCGCCCGGGCGTGATTTCGGGCATGCAGCACGACCTGATGACCGTTGGCCACGAGCAGGCGTGCCGCCATTTGACCCAGGCCGTCGGAGGATCCGGTAACGAGGATGCGCGTCATTGTCATTGCTCCGGTGAATGCCACGTCGGGGGTGGCCTCAATGGGGTGTAGGGTCGGCATGGGGTAGCCGACTCAGCGTTGGAGCAATGTTGGGATTTCGGGCCTTAGAATGCGATAGCATGGAACGCATAATATTCATGCGCGGGAGTCATCAATGAGGGCATTAAGTTCCCGGTTGCTGGAAGGCGTCGACGTTATGGCGGCTGTCGTTGATGCGCGCAGCTTTGGCGGGGCTGCTGAGGTACTGGATATGTCTCAATCTGGCGTGAGCAGGGCAATAGCCCGCCTGGAGACAAGATTGGGCATCCGGGTGTTCGAACGCACGACGCGATCAGTGAGGCTGACCGACGAAGGGCGCAGTTTCTACGAAGAGGTGATGCCTCTGATCGATGCGCTTGCCGAGGCGACAGGCAGCGCCGCCAGTGATGCGCAAAAGGTTCGTGGCCGGCTGCGCGTCAACGTGGACCCGCTATTTGCGAGACTGATCCTCGGTCCCCGATTGGGCGCGTTCATGGATAGCCACCCTGAGCTCGAAATGGAGCTGCGCAGCAAGGAAGACCTGGGTGATTTGATCGCGGATGGTTTCGACATTGCGATCCGCTTCGGCCATCCTCAGCCGTCGTCGTTAGTGGCGAGAAAACTCCTCGATACGCGAGTTTTGGCCATGGCATCGCCAGCTTATCTTGAGCGTTTCGGCCATCCCAAGGACCCTATGGAGCTCGAGACTTCGGACCATCGCTGCATCCTGTTCAGGGAGCCAGTCACCGGCCGCCCGTTTGCCTGGGAGTTTCATCAGCGCCGCAAGAAGGTCACAGTCAAGCCGCAGGGCATGTTGACCGTCAACGATCCGGGTACGGTCTATAGCACATGCTTGGCCGGGCTCGGTATTGCGCAGTTGTTCGAGTTGGGAATTGAAGAATATACCTCTTCAAGGCAACTTGTTCAGCTGTTTCCCGATTGGTCGGAGCAGCGTTTTCCGCTCTATGCATACTACCCGTCGCGACATCATGTTCCCGCAAAGACTCGCGCGCTTCTTGATTTCGTCGCAGGCCTGGTTCGCTGATTGAAACGGGTTGGGCCTGCATCAGGAGTAAGCAAGCCGCTGCGTGCTACTTCAGTCTTGCAGACAAAACCCGTTTTTTAAATCACTTACACAAGTAACTACGTCTCCGAAGATCGTATTCAGATGCAAAACTACTGGCTCGATCTTGAGTGAAGAAAATTGGAGCGATGTTTATTAATTATAGTTTGGATATTTAGGTGTAACTGTCAGGTGGTGTTCAGGTTGTCATGTTTGAGTTACAGTGTTTTCTTCCTTCGAAAAACGTATGTCCCGGTAAGTGCTGGCAATATATATTGAATTCGCCCGACTTGGGTGGGAAGGGGCAGGGGAAGTGCTGCAAGTTACTTTTCAATTGCACCCGGTTGAGTACTGGCGTGCAATTAAATGACGATATCCATGCGCGGGCCGAGGCCGTCGACGAGTAAAGAGATGTCGGCACGTATCTCGCAGCACGCTTTATGAGCGTCGACTACGGCTTTCACTTCACGACAGACAAGGCCTCTTGCTTCCTCTCTTTTTTCACAGACCGTTTCAGCTGTCAGTGTCAGCCGGCCGGAGAACGTGGTTTCAACAGTGGAGAGTTTGTTCCAGTCAGAATTTTCTATATTGGCAATCCCTTTTCTGACTTTGTCAGCTGCTTTGGCTGCAGTGTCAGTATCTCCTGTCGGAGAAATTGAATAAGTGAATAGGAAGTAATATTTTGTCACTTTGCTTGTCCTTGTGAGAAGTTCGATTTATTAGTCGTGCGCCGTGCTCGACTTATAAAGACAGTAGCACTTCAGGTGGGGAGGGGAGTACTGTTCTTTAGCTTGGCTGGGTGGAATAGTGTGTGTGATTGTTTATGCTGTTTTATCGCCAACCATGTTCCGTCAATAGAATCGGTTTACGAGGTCGGTATTTAGCCAGGAACAGCCAGGCTGCGCATCATTGGCGCTTCCGATCCGCAGTGGGTGAAGTTCATCTTGCAGGAGTTACTGCGATAAGTGCCTCACCTGCGGGCGCTCATGTTCGATCTGATTTGGGAGCAAGTGTGCTGGTGATGACATCGAAAAAAAATTCGATGTTCCCCCGATTTTTCTGGGTATTTTGCGGCTTTGGGTCGGTTTTAAAGCTTGATGAAACGTTTCATCAAGTCTATAAAAAGGCATAATTCCAAGAAAGGCTGCTGCCATGACCCCGCTCAAACTCTTTGTTGCCCTCACTACACTGTCCGCTGCCTCCCACGCCATGGCCTGGGACTATGTTCTGCTCGACACCGACCATGGCGCCCAGAACTGGCAGATCACCAGCCAGCAACTCGGCGTAAAAACCGATAAACCCTTCAGCATCACCTTGCGCACCTTGCACGGTGGCCGGCAGGAGGGCGTCAGCATTGTGGACATCGATAACGGTACGATGAAACTTTCGGTAGTGCCTACTCGCGGAATGAACGTCTTGCAGGCCTCGGTAGGTAATGTGCGCATGGGCTGGGATTCGCCGGTCAAGGAAGTGGTCAACCCGTCCTTTATCGAACTTAATGGTCGTGGTGGGCTGGGCTGGCTGGAAGGTTTCAATGAGCTGGTCACCCGCTGTGGATACGAATGGGTCGGCCACCCAGGAGTCGACAACGGCGAACTGCTGACCCTGCATGGTCGGGCCGCTAACATTCCTGCAAGTAAAGTCACCCTGCATATCGATGAAAAACCGCCGTATGCCATCACCCTGCGCGGCGAACTGAAAGAGCAGGCGTTCAAAAAGGTCGATTTTTCCGTCGCTACCGAATTGGTCACCGAGCCCGGCAGCGTAGTGTTCTCCCTCAACGACACCCTAACCAACAACGGCGACTATCCAAAGGAATACCAGGCGCTCTATCACAGTAACTTCAGCACCCCGTTCCTGGAGCAGGGCGCTCGTTTCGCCGCACCGGTGAAACAGGTGTCGCCGTTCAACGACAAGGCCAAGGACGATCTGCCCGACTGGCAAACCTACCGTGCACCGACCAAGGACTACGACGAAACGGTTTACAACGTGGTGCCGTATGGCGATGCCAAGGGCGATACGTTGACCGTGTTGCATAACAAGGCCGGCAGCCTGGGCGTTTCAGTCGGCTTCAATACTCAGACACTGCCGGTGTTTTCCCTGTGGAAAAACACCGATACCCAAGGCCAGGGCTATGTTACAGGGCTGGAACCGGGGACAAGTTTTTCCTACAACCGCCGTTATCAGCGGCCACTGAATTTGGTACCAACAATTGGGCCGAAGGAACACAAGCAGTTCCACATTAGCTATAGCTTATTGGCGGATAAGGTGGCTGTTGATAAGGCTTTGAAGCGAGTGAGCGACATTCAGGGTGGGCGGGAAACTGAGGTACGGCAAACGCCATTGGTTGATCTGACCAAGGGATAGCACCGGCTAGAGCACCGTCGGCCGATGTGACGCAGCCTCGGCCAAATTTTCGCACCTTATTCCTCGGTTTGTTCAAGGTCCACCGGTGTGTACGGGATTTACATCTTCTTCGCCGCCGGTTTGCTGCTGTTGGGCGGGGGGCTGATGCTGATGGGGCAACGCGCAGGCAGAGGCCAGCGCGTTGAGGCTGTCCCCTTTTCAGGACGCCAGGCACTCGGCGCAGGTAAGGGGTAGCGAGGCATCAAGCCTGTGGCGTACAGGCATTTACGGGTTCAGGTAAGCACTCAAACGCTCTACCGCAAACCCCTCGAAACCTTTCAGCGCATCGCTGGCCATCAATTGCTCCTTGCCGTTGAACTCAACCACGGGCACGTAAAAGCAGGCATGCTGGCTGATCTGGTCGACAGGGATTTTTTGCTGGCCCACAAAGGGAAAGCCGCAGCCCATGCCCAACAGCTGCAAGCGAACCACCTTGAGTTTCTGGCCTACCACCGAGGCGTCACACATCTCCCAATCAATGTTGCGTTTTTCCAGTACATCGGCCACCTGCTTGTTACCCATTCGGATAAAACTCTCGGCCTCCATCGCGAAGTTGATCGGGTTGTCCGGGTCAGCGCAAACGCTGGCCACACGCGTCACCTCGAACTCGCCGCTGCCTTCAAGTTGCGCCGGAAACTTGCTTTTCTGGCCTTCAAACCCGGGGTACGTCGTTGGGAACGGCTTGCTGGGCATGAGCTCTTTGACCGTCATACCCTTGGGCATTTCAGGGGTGGCAGCCATGACCACAGAGGGCAAAACGGCAGAGAGGAGGGCGAGGAGGGCGTTGCGTTTCAGGGCTTTGTTCAACATCTATTCCACCTTGGAAAGTCAGAAGTTACATCCTGTTGCGTAATCTGAGTCGTCCCGGCCTTGAAGGCAACCCCCGCCCAAGCGTCTCTCAGGTTGTTTGCCTGACCTCAGCCCTCTCTGGCTCAGGCACTCTGCGCAGCCGCGACGCGTAAGGCAGCAGGAACGCTACCGTGAGTGCCGCGAGGGAGAGGTTGCCGAGCCAGGCCACGGCACCCATGGGCCCATCCCAGGCTTGAATACAACAGGCCAAGCTGGCCAACAGGGCAATCCAGCCGGTGCAGCGTATTGTTCGCAGGACGACAGGGGCGGGCGTGGGTTGCCTGAGCTGTTTGTAATACCGCTCCAGCCCCAGGCACAAACCCAACATGCCGCTACAGGCCAGCAACATACCCGCGATCAAGGCAAGGTTCATTTCAATGCTGCTCCAGGGTGTTAGAGGATTTACGCGGTACTGCTTGTCTGGCCGGTTGTCCTGTCTGCCAGGCTGCCCAGGCCAGCAGCGCACCTATCACTACGAGGGTGAGTTCCAGGTAGAGCCCGTCCCCTCGATTGACAACAATCAGATTCAGCAGGGGCAAGTTCAAACACATCAAGGCCGCGAGGCCCAACTGTTCGCGCCAGGCAGCGAGTCTGGGCCTGACGATGGCATGGCCCAGGCTGGCGAGCCACACCAGAAAGAAAACCCGCACTTCCCATTGGTCACGCCCGGCCCATTGCAACGGCAGCAACCGGTTGGCCCACAGCAGTGCGATAGACGCCAGCACCAGCCCGGCCACGACCGCTACGTTGAGGCGTTCGGCAGCGTGATACAGCATCGCACCGATCACCCCTTCGCTATCGTGACGACGGCGCCGTTTGACGGTAAACAGCACCACACCGGTGGCCAGCATGGCGCAACTGGCCAGGCCGCAGACAAAGTACAACCAGCGCATGGGATAACCGCCGAACTGGGCGAAGTGCAAGCCGGACATAACTTTCTGGGTCAGCAGGCTCGGTCGGCTCTGCTGCGGTTGCCGCAAGACTTTGCCCGTAACGCCGTCGAACACCATGCTGGCGCCCTTGGTCAGCTCGATACGATTACCCAGCAAGGGGCGCGCTTCAATGCGAGCATCACTGCGACCGGGATGTTTAATCGACAGTCCGGAAACCGGCCCCATGCTTCGCTCGGCTTCGGCCAGTAAAGGTCCTATGGCGGTCAGCGGTGCAGGCTGAGAGACGGGGTGAAGAGGCTCGCCACGCCCTGGCCTCTGTCCCTCACGGCGTGCACCCGCAGTGGCGACGTCTTGCTTGCCGGGTGTGTGATTGTGTTCTGCACGCTGTTCAGCAGGCGCCCCGCGTAGCGCTCCACTGGCCGCGACACGATCGCCATCGAACAGTGCGTCCATCGCCGCGGGCATGTAGGTCAGGTAAAAAATCACCAGGCCGGTGTAGGTAATCATCAGATGGAAAGGCAGTACCAGCACACCGGTGGCGTTATGCGCGTCCAGCCAGGAACGTTGGCCCTTGGCCGGGCGGAAGGTGAAAAAATCCTTGAAGAATTTTTTGTGAATGACGATGCCGCTGACAAGTGCGACGAGCATGCCCATGGCGGCCAGGCCAACCACCCAGATGCCGATATTGCGCGGCAGGTCGAGGGTGAAATGGAAGCGAAAAAAGAACCCGCCACCCGCTGTCTTGCGGACGTCAAGCGGGGCGCCGCTTTCCGGATCCAGGTTCACGCCACCGCCACGCCGTTGTTCACCGCTGGAGACGGTCAGCCCTGGTGATCGCTCGGTGGGCAGGCCGATGTTCCAGGTGCTGGCGTTCGGTTGTTGCGCGTGCAGATAGTCGAGTGCGCGTTGTGCGGCTTCGCTTGGCGTGAGCGTGTGGGCCGGGATTTCCGGCCGCATCCAGCTATCAATTTCCTTATCAAACACTGCGAGGGTGCCGGTGAGGAAGATTGCAAACAGGATCCAGCCGAAAATCAGCCCGCCCCACGTGTGCAGCCAGGCAAGGGACTGGGTGATGGTTTTGCTTTTCATCCCGGTATCTCCATCCACTGCGGCCAGAAACCGATCGCCGCCAAGGGCACAGCCAGGCTTAGCCCGGCCCATGCGCGGCGGGCACTGCGGCAGGCAAATGCCCAAAGAATCGCCAGGCTGTAGACCGCAAATGACACCAGGCTGGCCGTCACCAGCGCATCGACTTTATTCATCGGCAGCAAGCGCGCAAGTGCCGCAGTGAAGGCGTAAGTGAACAGGTAGCCGCCGCACAGCGCCGCAAGGATACGCGACACTGTCGGGCCGTAATGGGGGGGTGTTTTCATCTGGCATGCTCATCAGTTCCCGGCACGATACCGGAGTATTTTTATCAAGCTGTACGCCAACGCCCAGCCTGGTCAGCGGCTGAGCGTTGGGTGGGTGATCGAGTGCGCCTGTGAGCGCCGGGATCAGAACGAGGTGCTGATCGACGCGTAGAACGCGCGCCCCGGCTCGTTGTAAGTGCTGGCCCCGGCTGTGGTGCCCGAGCCCTCGCGGTACACGCGCTTGTCGAACAGGTTGTTGATGCCGGCACCGAGCGACAGGTTCTTGTTTACCTGGTAGGTCCCGCCAACACCCCAGATATGGTAAGGGTCAAGGGTTTGCAGCTCGTTTGTGGCGATGACGGCAACATCACGTGTCGGGTTGAATACCCGCGGCTCTTGCTTGCCGTAATAGGTCCCGGTCAGGCTCAGGGTAAGTGCCTGCGTAGCCTGCCAGTCGAGCATGGTGTTTACCGTGTACTTGGGCACCACCGACAACGGGTTGCCGTCGCCGTCCTTGTTGGACTGCATATAGGTGAAGTTGGTGTTCCAGCTCAGCGTATTGCCATTCTCACCGAGCAATGGAATGCCGACGTTTCCTTCCCATCCCTTGACCACGGCATCCTTGGCGTTATCCCATTGCAGGATGGCCTCGTTGGCCAGGGTCTTGTCGACCAAATCGTTCGAAGCCACGATTTTGTTGTCGTAATCATTACGGAAGTAGGTGATCCCGGCGGTCCATCCATCCCGGGCAAAGCTGATGCCCAGCTCTTTGTTAATGCTGATCTCGGGCTCGAGGTTTTTATTGCCCAACACATAGCAACCCGTGCTGAGCAGTGTGGGTGCACACCCGTTGCCGTTACTGCGATACAGGTAGTTGGGGTTCAACTGGTACAAATTCGGCGCCTTGAAGGCGCGGGCAATACCGCCCTTCAACGTGATGTCGTCGGTCAACATGTAGGAACTGTTCAGGCTCGGGCTCCAGTTGGCGCCGAATTGATCATGATGGTCCAGGCGCAGCCCGGGCGTCAGGAACCATTTGGGGCTCAACTCGATATTGTCTTCCATGAACAAGGCCATGATCGTCGCGTCCATATAGGACGAGCGTGCACCCAGCGCCGAGTTGGGCAACGTGGTGCCGACGGCCCGGTCGAAGGTGCTCGGGTCGTCCAGTTCCTGGCGATTCCATTCCGCGCCGAGGGTCAAGGTTTGTGGCAGCAGCACTTGCAGGGGAATGTTCAGTTCGCCCTGGAGCAAGTAGCTGTCATAGGTACTGGTACTCTTGTCTGCGTTGGCGCTGATGTCACCATCGACCGCACCGGTCTGGCCTTCTTGCAATCGGTTGTTGCGGGTTTTCTCGTATTGCGCCAACACCCGTGATGTCCCGAACGCCCAGTCACCCCGATGGGTAACGGAAAAATTCTGCCGGTACATGGTGTTGGTTTCACGCCCCAGCCATTGGTTGATCGTGCTGCCGGGCGTCTGCGAGTCTGTTCCCCCGGTGCCGACATCCCCGGTGTAAATATTGCCTTGCCGGCTAAAACCGGTCTCGAAATCGAGGGTCTGCTGATCGTCCAGCGCCCAGCTCAACAACGCGTTGATGTCTTTATTGCGGACCCCTTCGCGGCCGGCAGCCAATGCAGAACCGGAGGCGGTGTCGGTGTGCGCGAGGTTGATATCGGAGTCGTCGGCGTCAGTCTTGTTCAGGTTGCCGTAGACACGAAATGCCAGCGCTTCGGTCAGCGCGCCGGAGAGGCTGAACGTGGTGCGTTTGGTCATGCCTTCGGCATCGTCCTCGGGCAGGTTGGTGTACGCCGAGAGCGAACCGCTGAGTTCCTGTGTCGGGCGCTTGGTGATGATGTTCACCACGCCGCCCATCGAGCCGGAGCCGTACCGAGCGGCCGCCGGGCCTCGCAGCACCTCGATGCTCTCGACTTCGTCAGCCGGCACCCAGTTGCTGTCGCCACGGGTATCGCGCTCGCCGGAACGGGTGTAACGCACGGCGTTGCGTGAGGTCACGGGCTTGCCGTCGATCAGGATCAGGGTGTTCTCCGGGCCCATGCCGCGCAGGTCGATCTGGCGGTTATTGCCGCGTGTACCGCTGGCGCTGTTGCCGCTCAGGTTGACCCCCGGCATCTTGCGGATGATATCGGACAGGTCATTGACGGGCGGGCGTTTCTTGATGTCCTCGGCCGTGATGATCGATGCCCCGGGGGCTTGCTTGAGCTCTTGCGCGGCAGTGGCCACAACATGGGTATCATCGAGTTGCAAGACATTGTCTGACGCCGGCGCCGCCAGCAGTTCGGTTTCGGCCAGCGCAGCGCCGGGCGAGCAGGCCATCAAGGCGAGGACAAGATGATTGAGCTTGAATCGCGGGTACATCGACAACACTCCTGTTAGTGGATGAGCCCAATGGAGTGTCTGAGCATCCTGTCAGCAGGGGGCTCGGTTAAGCCTGAATCTCCATGGGCGGCGCTAATAGAAGTGATTCGCAAACGTGAGTAAATCTTATTTACATTTTATACATTTGCAATTTCAGATTTATGCGCAATCCACTGTCAGTGTTTTCTGCCCAGATTTCGCCGCCCTGCAATTGCACGACGCTGCGGGCAATCGACAAACCGAGGCCGAAGCCACTGCCGCCGGGGCGTGCGGCGTTGAGTCGGGTGAAGGGCTGAAAAATCTGTTCGAGCTTGTCGGGAGCGACGCCGGGCCCCTGGTCTTCGATCCACACGTACCAATAGGCGCCCTTGCTGACACCGGTGAATGTCACTGCGCCGTGTTGCGGTGAATGGCGGATGGCGTTGCGCAAGATGTTTTCCAGCGCCTGCGCCAGGCTGTTCAGGTTACCCATGACGCGACAGTCAGGGGGCAAATCACAGCGCAGACGCTCGATCGGCCAACCGCTCTCGAAGCTGGCGTCGCCACTTAACACCTCCCATAACTGGTCCAGCTCCACCGGCTCCAGCGCCAGGGCGGGGCGCTCGGTGTCCAGCCACACCAGCTCCAGCGTATCGCCGATCAATCGATCCATGCTCTGTACCTCACGTTCGAGGCGCTGGCGCATGGCATCCATGTCCGGTTCACGTTCACCGGTCACGCGCAGTCGGCTCAACGGCGTACGCAACTCATGGGACAAGTCACGCATCAGCCGACGCTGCAGCGCCAGGGTGTTTTCCAGGCGCTCGGCCATGTGATCGAAGGTTCGCCCCAGGTCGCCCAGCTCGTCGCGCCGCCGAGCCACCTGCGGCCCTGCGCGGGCCGACAGGTTGCCCGAGCTCAATGCTGCCGCCTGGCGGCGCAGGGTCACCACGGGGGCGATCAACACACGGTAGAGCAGGAAGCCGAGCAGCAGCGCCAAGCCCGCCGGCAGTACCCATTGCAGCAGCACCTCCCACACCCGCAAGTGCTCACGCGGGTTGAAACGATGCGGCAGCTCCATGACCAGACGCGCTTTGTCGTCGCTGAAAGGCACATAGAACGTTGGCCAGCCATTTGGCCGTCCTACGGTCCAGTGAAGCGGACGGACAAAGTCGAGCTTACGACGCTCATGTTCATCCAGAGGCTGCGAAGACAATGATTGCTGGTGCTCATCGACGACGGCGGCCCACACCCTTTCCTGTTTGCGCAAGCTGCGCAGGAACTCGTCAACGCCTTGCGTGCCGCGTTCCCGCCACGCCGTTTCGGCCTGTCGTGCGTAAGCGATATGGCTCTGCTTGGCCGGTTCGGAGAGGAGGGCGGTGGCATCCTTGAGACGCTTGCTCAGGTCGGCCTGCAAACTGATCACCAGCATGCACAAAAGCGCGAGCACGCCGACCAGTTGCCACAGCAGCGAGTGCCGGTTCGGCAGCCTCATGACTGCAACGGCGCCAGCACATACCCCATGCCGCGTATGGTCTCGACGCGCCCGGCGCTGTAACCGATGGCCTGCAATTTGCGACGAACCCGACTGACATGCATGTCCAGGCTGCGGTCATGTTGTGAGTGCGCCCGATGCATGACCTGTTGGTACAGAAAGGCTTTGCTCAACACCTCGCCGGGATGCTGAATGAGGATTTCCAGTACCCGGAATTCGGTGTTGGTCAGATCGGCCCAGCGGCCGTTGCGGCAAACATCCATGGCCTGCTGATCAAGTTCCAGTTGCGAATCGCTGCGCACTTTTACCTGGGCCTCGTGCTCGTAGGCCACGCGCCTCAGAATGGCATCGATGCGTACATCCATCTCCTGCATGCTGAATGGCTTGGGCAAGTAATCGTCCGCGCCCTGGCTGAAACCGGTTATCCGGTCCTGCTCGGCACCCAGCGCCGACATCAGGATGACCGGGACACGCTGGCACTGGCGCACTTGGGCGAGCACCTCCAGGCCACTGCTGCCGGGTAACATGATGTCCATCAGGATCAAATCGAAACCCTCGGAGCGCACCAGATGCAGAATTTCGTCTGCGTCGTGACGCAACGTGACCGAAAAGCCCCGCTGGCCCAGATGGCTATCCAGGTCGGCGGCAAGCACCGGATCATCCTCAATAGCCAGAATACGGATGGGCATATGGGAAGCAGAGGCGAATTGCATGGAGGGGCAGACCTGTGAATGAGAATTATTATGCATAATTCATTCTGACAAAAAATGTTGCACATTCCTAACCAAAGCAAGATTTTCGTCATGCAGATGTACGAGCTTTAAGCTTTCGGTCGCTCTGAAGGCGTCAGTACGTATGGACATGCCCGGGCGCTCCAGCATTGAATGCAACGCCGGCAAGCAGGGCAAAGACAGGAAGACAGCAGGGCAGTTCAAGCCAGGTTAGCTCAAACAGGATGATCCTCTTCAACGTATGGGAGCGGCGCTTATTATCGATGCAGGCGGATTTTCTGCCTGGTCAGGTCGCAGCGAAAAGTGCCGCTATCACCGCGAACCGCATACAGGGTTGCTCTGTAAAACGACGATAGCCGTGAACAGTGCAAGTCGCGTAGTTTCCGGTACGCCCACGCCCAGCCGCGTTTGGATACCTTGGCCCTGTCCATGTTTTTACGCCTTCATGATTGGATCCAAAACAATAGCAAATAGCCATTAGCTGGTGATATAAGGACTTGAGTGTACGGACCGGACACATGGTGGACACATGTGCGGGGACATGGTGGACACATTATGCCCCGTAGTCAGGTTTGCTCACGTCGAACGTTCTTAGAAAGTGATGGCAGAAGTAGACGTCAAAGAGTCC